>Ga0154020_10009354_pt1 | contig 11292 bp, 15 predicted proteins | sample Klosneuvirus_201_FD_109709 | JGI IMG/M metagenome (GOLD analysis project Ga0154020, IMG submission 109709) | Active sludge microbial communities from wastewater, Klosterneuburg, Austria - Klosneuvirus_20160825_MG | ecosystem: Engineered > WWTP > Aerobic digester > Activated sludge | place... | reverse complement strand
TTCAAATCGGGCATAATCAGCGCGATGGCCGCCACACCTAACAACACGACATCCACTTCAACTGACACCACGCCGCCAACCGTTGTCTATCGGGCAATTACGCTGCGCGTCGATCTGCGCGTGCTGGCCGCTATCGGCGGCGCGTTGATCATCATTGGCGCGCTGCTGCCGTGGATCACGCCGGCCTTCGAGCCGTTCCAGCGCGCACTGCGCCCCTCCACCACGGGCAGTTGGCCGGTAGTCGCCCTGGGCGCAATCGCGGTGGTGATCCTGCTCTTTCCGCGTTTCCGCTGATCGCCATCTTTCATCTCGCTTTTTAAATGATGTGTATGATGGCTATAGGTGCCCGATGACGTTATCGTTCTTGAGATCGACAAGCTCAAAAAGGCGTCGCGGAATCCCGATCCCGACGCCTATACGCAGGCAAAGTACTTCACGTACAATCCTGAGACCGACGCCTCCGCCATTGCTGAGCTCCAGAGGCTCCGCCAGAGCGGTGCTGAGCTCCCCAAGGGCGTCAAGTATGTCTCCGCCATCAAGGAGACTGACGAGGCTGCGCGCCTGGCCGCCATCCAGAAACAGCTCTCAGGCCTCTTTCCCAAGCTCGATGTACGCTCTTCGTTTTCGGCGCGAGCAGCGTGACGGACTTGATGGCTCAATTTGTTTCACCAGGCTATGCTCCCCCACGTGAATGGCCGTCGAGCCCTTGCCCGTCAGCTTCTGAAGGTGGATGAGGACCGCCCGGTCGCCGAGCTCTTGGATTTGATTATCAAGCAGCATCGCCTCGAGTTTGGCGAGGGTTATTTTGTCACCAATGCCAACTTGGTTGAGAAGGAGACCGTCAAGTTCCTCCCTAACCAGGTACATCTCTCGACCGCCCCTGTTTTTGTTTTGTTTTTATCTCATTCGCCTCTATTGCCGTAGGCGCGCGATCGCGTCATCAAGAGCATTGAAACGACTCATGGCAAACCCATCGACAAGATCTTCCCCGCGAAGCCTGTCGACCCCGTTGTGGTACCATTCCCCCTCTCGGGTTTGGCATTATGTATGGCTGACAGTGGTGGTTGTCTTTATCTAGGTGAAGCCTTCCACGACCAGCTTGAACTCGAACGGCGCCAAGCCTACCCTCGGCACTTCTTCCACCAACCCCCAGAAACCGTCATTCGGCAGCTCTTCCACCAATCCTCAGAGGCCCTCTCTCAGCACATCTTCCTCGACTAATGCTGCCAAAAAGGTCGATGATGTTGCCAAGGCTGCTGACAATGCTGGATCGACTGTCAGGAAAGGCGCTAGTGCCCAAGAATGGGTCGAGGCGCAGGCCCACATTGACTTCGAGCACGAGATGCTCCGCAAGCCCAACAACAATGCTGAGCTTGCCAACTGGCTCGACAACAAGATGACCAATCAGGACTACCTCGCATCTCGTCTCTCCGAGTTCCACGATGCGCACCTCATGGCCAACAAGAAGCTAGCCGGCACTGCTCTCGACAAGCCCTTCAAAGAGCTCACCAAGGGTACTGCGTCCGAGTCCGTCTCGAAGCCCTTCCTCGATGGTGCCAAGTCCTTCATCAAGGCCAACAAGGAGCGCCCTGATGTGGGATGGATGGACTCCGATGACGTCCTCGATCGCGCCCGGTTCTTTGAGTCCCAACAGAAGACGGGTTCGCGCATCTCCAAGTTGTCGCAGACGGTCGACGCCGCTCCCTGCGAGGGCGGCCTCTGCTTCCAAGCGCGGACGACGAACGGCTTGAAGAAACCTCCCAAGGGCGCCATTGCGAATCCTAAAGGCAAACCTGTACGCGTTCTTCTTCACCATTCTTTGTGTCATCGTCATTTCTGATTTGCTTGATGCAGCTCCTCGTTACTGAAGCCAAATTCGGCAAGATTCAGGTTCACTTGGACCCTCTCACCAGGAAGCCTTTGTTGCCTATCGATAAGACCGGCAAGCCTTTGCCCCTCAAGGATCCCTTTGGCAAACCCTATAAGCTCGTTGATGAATTCGGTCGCGAAGTTAAAATGTTCAAAGAGGTCAAGAAGTTCGGTAACAAGGTCGAGCACGTCCCCATTGACTTCATTGACCAGAAGACAGGCTTTGCCCCCTTCAAAAAGCCTCAGCTCCCCCCTCCTCCGACGGCCCCGCCTGCTGTACTTCCTTGTTGTCTTTTCCCATTTCACACAATGCAATTTCTTATCTTATTCATATTTCAGTTTGGTCGACCTGGTCAAGTGTGCCGCTTCGGCAAGAAGCGGAGCGGCCCCGTCTGCTACTTCCCCTCTGAGGAGGCGGAGAAGCTTGCCGTTGAGGTACCCTCTCTTGCCCCAATGACAATGCTGGCATCCTCTTATGACATGATTTCATCCATAGGCCAAGAAGACTGCCGATGCCGCTACCCGCAAGGCCATGAAGTCGACCACTGAGCTCGCTGAGCTGAGCAAGGTGAAGCCCGCCGACCTCAAGAAGATGACGGCGATCAAGAAGCAGATCACCGCTGCGCAGAAGTCTGGCACCAAGGGTGCTGCTCGAGTCAAGTCGCTTATGGGCCAGCTTAACAAGATTGTGAAGGCGAGCGGCGTGGCGCTTACCAAGGACCCCGTCAAGCTCGCTTCCGTCGCCGGCAAGGACTTGCAGCGCGCCACGACCGCGCACGCCATTGCCACTGTCCAGCAAAAGACGGCCACTCACCTCGCCGAGCTTGAGAAGCTCCAAAAGGGCCTTGCCTCTGCCAAGCAGCTTGGTAAAGCGGCCGAAGTCTCAAAGATCACGAAGCAGATTGAGGGCATGGCCACCATGGGCAAGGAGCTCGGTCGTCAGGCTGTCGAGCTCTCCACGACCGGCGCTAAGATCGGTCTTGGTAAGGCGGCGCTTATGGGTGCCGGCAAGGTCGTGGGCGTGCTCACTGCGGCGCACACCATTGTCGAAACTGCCAAGGAGTCCGCTGAGCTCAGCGACCGTATGCGCACAGGCAAGTGGGATGCTCGCACCGCGCGCCTCTACGAGAACCAGTGGCTCGCCATTCCCGACCTTGTCGCTGGCAAGGATGGCACTCGCATGCTTGGCGACCTGGTCGACATGGCTTCGCAAGGATCTCAGAAGCTCTGGAAGGCGTGCGTCAGCGACAAGACGCTCGCGGGCAGCGCCGACAAGATGGGTAACTGCGCAAAGTCGGCCATCGCCTCGACCTCCAAGTTCGTTGGCACTGGTATCGAAAACATTCGCAAGGCCAAGAACGCTTGCATGAAGAAGGGCGGTGGTGGCGTCAGCGGCGCCAAGGAGTGCACTGCTGCCATGGGAGCGGCCGTCGGCGATGCTGGCAAGGCGACCTGGGACTGGACCGCCAAGACTGCTCCCAAGGTTGGTTCTGACCTGATGAGTTTGATTCACCGAAAAAGTCATTGAGTTTTTATTCAACTAGGCTGTCAAGGCTGTTGGCGGCTGGTTCTCCACGACTGGAGAGTTCTTTGTCAACCGCACCAAGAAGGCCGACAAGGAGATGGATGAGTGTAAGAAGATGGGCCCCGCGAAGTGCGCCAAGTGGATCGATGAAATGAAGAAGAAGAAGCTTCAGACACTTGCTACAGGTAAGGCTGAGTACTGCAAGAAGGGCAACAACATTGTCGTTCGCTGCGGTCTCATTGCCGTCGATTACTATTCCAGCAAGGTACGCATTTCGTCCTCCTCACTGATCACACCGATGTGGCCTGCTCAATTTCATCCTCTCTAGCTCCTCCCCAGCAGCGACAACGTCCACTTGAAGGTCCAGGTGGCCAAGGATCTCGCCGTTAAGGGCATCAAGGATACGAGCAAGTACATCAAGGAGTCCACTGTCGGCAAGGCTGCCTCCTCAGCGTACGACTACACGGCCAAGGCCGCCTCGGATGCTTCTGACGCGCTCAAGAGCTCATGGGTCGGCAAGGCCTTCACCAAGTCGACCAAGACTGCCTCGGACCTCTGGAGCAAGACCTTCGGCAGCCCCGCTATCGTCAAGAAGGAGCCGCCAAAGCAGATCTTCAAGGTCGATTCCACCAAGGTCACGACTTCCTCCACGAAGGTCGTTTCTAAGCCAACAGGCAAGGTCGCCACCAATGCCAAGGCTAAGGCGAAGTCCACGAGCACTGTTAAGGCTACCCCTAACTCGAATGGTTCCAAGAAGGCCACTGCCAAGCCTGAGAAGGCCACTGCCAAGCCTGCAGCTAAGAAGGCCGCGGCCAAGCCTATGACTCAGAAGTCGACCAAGAAGCTTGCCGCGAAGTCGACTACTAAGCCGACCACGAAGAAGACGACGACGACGACCACCAAGCAGACGACGACCAAGAAGACCACCACGGCCAAGACCACCAAGACCACGAAGAAGGCGACCACGAAGACGACGACCAAGAAGCCCATCAAGGGTTAAGCTCGTCGTATCTTTTCCTAATAGTTCTTTCTTTCCGAGTAGTTTGGAAAATGTTTGGATTGCAATTCCTTCGATTAGAGAAGTCCTTGTGTAATGGTCTGATGGGAGACTAGCCGCCCCGCGAGGCCGCTACTACCCCTTTTAACGTGGAAATACGTTGTTGTTGACCGACACACTGAGCTTCGGAACTACAGTATAATGATCACGTGCCACCCACGGCAATGACGGAACCCGGGCAACCCATGTGTTTTCGAGCAGTCTTGACACGACCATCCGATTTTCAAGGGGCCAGCGCAGCGGCTGGGCGAACCGAGTGAAGTCAGCGTCTTTCCGGAATTTCCCGTTTCTTCGTGCATCAGCGCAGCAATCAACGGACGGGCGGACAAGATCTGTACGCGAGGCGTGAGTTTGCCTGGCATTTGATCTCGATTGGTCACAGGCAGCTTACTGGTTCGCCATTCTTTCATAGCGCGCGGACAGCCTCGGCTTAAGGTACGGTCGATTTATTGATGGTGTGCTGACGCTCCCCCGTCGTTGGTCCGTTGGTTTGATTGTGCCAAAGTTGAAATATATTTTTAACGTTGCAAGCGTCGATCATGCGCTGATGTCGTCCTTCTCTTCGCCTTCGCCTTCGCCTCCGCCTTCGCCTCCGCCTTCGCCTTCGACTTCGTCGCTTTTCGTCGCTTTTCCAGGGGAGCTGTGTCGTGCTCTCATGTGCATTTTAATTTCTTTTTTCAAAGTTGTGCCGTTGGATATGGCTGAGTCGGTGAAGAAAAAGAGGAAACGACACGAGGGAGGAGAAGAACCAACGTGCGCTTCACTTCATTGCCGATAATTCTTGCCGTAATTCTTTCTGCGCTGATATTAGGAATGACCGCTCCCCAAAAAAGCGCAGGACTGAGCATGCAAAGGAGGAAGCCCCTGAAAGTCAAGAGAGCGAGGACGAGGTTGCGATGAGTGTCGACGCCTCCACGCACGACTCCGCCTTTCCCCTAACACGTGACTTTACGTGAGAATGTTCATCTCAGGGAGCCTTCTCGTTCGACGTGGAGTGGTTTCGGTCCGTGGGCCCTTCAGAAAATGGGCGGCTTTATGAGGAGCTTATTTCAGCCTGGTGCGAATTTATTTCGTCAGCGAAGGAAACTTATCTTTTTCTCAATTTCATTAATGGTGACATCAAGGTATATCTTATTAATTAGTAGATATTCTATTAATATTAATACAAGATAGATAGTCTTGAGGAACCATGCCTTGCCCCAGTTTCCGGCCCCTGTCCTTTTTTCATTCACTGCCCCCGACCTTATTTTCTTTCTCGTAGCTATGTCTAATTCCACTTTGCACAAGGCGAACCTTTGGAAATACTTTTTGAAAACAAAAATGCCCGCCACTAGCTCGGTGGTTCAACTCCCCGACGGTTGTCGATGGCTTCACGAGTCTTCAGAGGATCCCTCCCTCGCGCTCTTGGTCCGCGTTTCATACATCGAAATTTCCGAGAAGATATTAAGTTTGGCACGCACCGATCGAGGCTGCGTTATCAAGGGTAATCCGGGAATCGGAAAAAGCTGCTTCTTGTCGTATTGCCTCTGGCGCTTCGCTAGCGGGAAGAAGACTGTCGTGTTTGAATCGGTGGAGCAACAGGGTCGTTGGGTCTTTCGCCCAAACGGCTCTGTCTCCTTTCACAGCCGATCGACATTCGTCCCCGAGCTCGATGTCGCATCCACTTATTATCTCTTCGACCCCTACGGCAATGAGGCCGATGAGGCCAGAGGAACTTATGCCTTCACCATCGTTGCTTCATCGCCCAATCCAGATCATTTTAAAGGATTCCAGAAGCGTCTTCGTTGTGAAACAACGTTTTTCATGCCTTGTTGGTCTTTGGAAGAACTATATGCGATTCGAGCAAGTGCACCGGGGATTCTGGACGAAGATGAGGTGAAGGCTCGGTTTGAAGTTGTTGGCGGCATCCCTCGATATATTTTCCAATCTGCGCCAAAGTTTGATAATCTCAAAAGCTATATCGATCTGAAGCTGGACAATATCGACCTCAAAGTGATCAGTAAGGCGTTGGGTAATCCAGAGGAAGGCGATGAGATATCTCATAAGTTGATCCAATATGAGGTGGACACGACCTCGTATACGAAGAGTACCGTCAAATTCGCCTCTGAATACGTCGAAGTCGAATTGCCGAAGCGCGCTTCTAAGGATAGTTTGAAACAACTTGGTGAAATGATCGATAACTTGGCTCGCGTCGGGAATGCGGCTGTTTTGAATGGGCACCTTTTCGAACATTTCGCGCACACAGTATATCCTCGAGGAATAACCCTGCGAGCTCGACAGTTGACCGCGAAGGGTCAACGCCCGACTCAGCCCGAAACGATTGCATTCCCTGAAGTGGACTCTCGAATGTTCAAAAATGCCGCCGAGCTCAAATCAGCTCTGGTTGCTGGCTGCTATGCTCGCCCGAAGAAGCCCACTTATGCCGCTGTGGATGCGATAGCGTCCTATAATGACGGTATTGTCTTCTTGCAGTATACCCGCGGTAAGGTTCACCCGATATCTTTGGACCAGCTGTACGAAGACCTGAAAGTGGCGCAATCGGTGAATCGATTGCAAAAGAAGTTCCGCTTTTATTTCGTGGTTCCTCCGCATCGATTCAATGCTTTTAAAATGCAAGCGCTCAAATTTGAGGACGGTACAGCGCCGAAGCTCGCTGAAGTGAAGAAATACATTGAGCAGTGGGTACTGGAACTGAAAACAACCGTTTAAAGCGACGGCTGTCGGGCTATTTGTCGAGAGATATTGAGATAATTTTGCTCTGAAGACCATCTAATACTTGACTGTAGAGGCAGTTTGTCGTTTCTCTCTTTGTTACGTTGCAGAAGGAAGAAGTAAACGTTGGAAGAAGTGTCTCCACTCGGAACCACGTGGCTGACGTGAGACATTTTGAGGGCTAATATCACTACTGGTCAGAGAGGAGGAGAGAGCCCACCCGCTGCCGCGAAGCTGCACCCGGCGTTCATTTCGTATCTATATTGATTGCAGCCTGCAGCGCCGCCGCACCCCCTCCCTCAGCCATGGAGGTCGTGTCCGAGTCGCTGAAATTCCTTTTGATCGGCCAGTTCCCGAGCGCCGAGGTTCGTCTCTCCTTCCCTCTTCTCCTCGAGTCCTCGATGTTTCCCGCCTTTTCAATGGATTATCCATTGAATTATTATATATAATAATTGGGCATTGTTTTTGGCGGCGAAAGTCTTTCAGGAAGCTTTTCGTAGGGATCGATCCTCTCGACCTCGCCCTCGAGGCCTCGTTTGTGAGGCCAAACCCTTCTCCGATATTTTTTAAAAAGGATTGTTGAACAAATTGAACTAAATCAATTTCTGGAACGCCGGATGAACAGCAGAATGGGCAGCCCTCTGCAGTTTTTTTGTTGGCGAGCTGTCGAGCTGCTGAAAGCTCCATTCTCCCCTCTCGCGATGCTTTTTCATCATTGTTTTCTTTTCAAATTAATCTAGTTATATGCCAACATATTTTTCTTATTATCTTAGGTGCTCGAGCGGCTCATTGGGCACCTTGTGCATCTCTCAGGCGCCGAGCTCGTTCGGTGCCTCGTCTTTCAGTTTCCATTGAGCCTGACATTGATCCAAATTGATATGATTTATTTTAGTGTGCTGGACGAGGCTCTCTCATTATTACAAGGTGCTACGCGGGCGGAAGTGTTTCATCTGATCGCCTTCCTCGACGTTCTGACCGCTGCCCTCCGTTTCTTCATCAAGAGTACGATCGACAATTCAAAACAATCTCCTGGTATTGTTTTCCCTTTATTATTTTGATCTTGCAGAGGACATGATAGCAGAGCTGTCAGGCGAGGAGCGGCAGCACCTCTGCAGTGTGTTGCTGAGTTTCCTCAAGTTATTCCTCGGCTCCAACTTCGATTGTTTCTTCCCAGCGAATACTGCCCTCCAAAATGGCGGCAACATCGTCCATAGCGCGAGCTCCTTCTCATTAGAAAGTGAGTCGGCAATGCAAAATGGAAACTGGAACGACTCTTCAAATATCTTCAATAATGTGGTCGACCTCCAAGCGGCCTTCTCCAAATACCTCCACTTGGCGACAGTTATATTCTCCGATCCCAAAATCTTTGTTCTCCTCTCCCTGGCATTCGATACTGACGCCGCGCTCCGAGAAGAGTTTCTCCATGCGCTGAGAATGGCATACAATAAGCTAAAAGTGGAAATTGAAAGCTTTCAAAGCGACGGCGATTCAATGCAAGTGGGCGTCGGGCGAGCGGTGCGATTGGACGTGACTTCATTAACTATCTTTCAAGAGACTTTTAAGGCCCTCAACGACCCCACCTGCTTTCTTGCCAATCGAGGTACTTGCAGTTTCATAATTGTTCCCGATTGACTAAAAGAAACTGAGATAATATCATTTTAGGAGTGGAGGAAATGGATACTTTCATCTCGATCCTGAATCTAATTGACGAGCGCCATCATTGGATCATCCCCGAGCTCATGACGAGCTTCATGGCACCTCATGGCTCTCCAACAGCTCCATGGCTCTCTCGAATTACTTAATGTATTTTATTTTAGTGTTCCATCGAATTTGGCGCGATGAATCGACTGATGAACGACTTCATGCTGCGCCTCTCCAAGTTGCGCGACAAGGACTTTAGTGAGGTGGTCTACTTCTTCATCCGTTCCACTTTCCTCGTCGAGCGCCAAGAGTTCACTCGGCAATCTCCACAATGGCCCATGTGCCTCAACTTTCTCATAGACCAGGTTCGTCTTTGGATCTTGCGAGGCTGTAAATTCGACTAATTTAACATTGTTCAGGCTCCTCAGCTCTATTTGAGTGCGCTTATCAGCCACCACCCTAACGCGAGTGTGGGCGCCACCGAGTTTGCCCGCGTCCTCGTGCGCCTCTCGACTCTCGGAGACCTTGTCACTCGCCCGCCCCCTCACCCTTTCCAAAATATCATCTCTATCTTCATGAAGGTATATGGCTCCATTCACATGCATCCCGCGGCTTTCCCTTAGATTTTATTATATTCTAGTCTGCGCTAAAATTCGACGAGAGCGGCGTATTATCCTCCGCCTTTGCCTCCTTTAGCGAGCTGACGACCTTCATCTCGCACATCCCGTCGCCCCTTGAACGCTCCCTTGCTGAAGTATTGTCAAGCGACATGCCTTGTGTCCAATCCACATCGGAGGCACGATGCATTCGCCGCCCTCTTTTCTGGGAACATGCTCTAATAGTTAGTTGTGAAGGTGAAATTGGCGGAAGCCTATTTGCGCTCGAGCGGTTCGGATTCAGCCAAAATCGTGAGCCTGTTGAAGTCTCTCGTCAACTCGCTCTCACCACAGAATTCACTTTACCATATCGAAGTCACTCGGATCATCTTACGGGTGCGATGATTACGGAGTTCCTTTCCAGGTGGGGTTATTACCTCCTCATGCCTTGAACTGGTTAGATATTGACTGAACGATCTGTGTACCCTCTGGCTATGTCGCTGGAGTTGGCCAAAGTGCTCTTTCACCGTTTCGACGCTCTTGCCATCTTGCTCGTCTCTGCCGACCATGTAGATACCATCCTTCTCATTTTTGAGCTCGCCAAGGAGGTTGCTGGCCAAACCAGAGGTACTTGCCTCGCGCTGTTAATGGTTGATCACGAACACTGACGTTTGCTTTGCTGAAGATTCAGATTTGCATGAATCAATCACTCCCGTGCTCAACCTCATCTTCACTTTGCTTACCGTCGCTGGGGTACTATCTGAGTTCTCCCCTCTTCTCCTATGATGCCTCTACGAACCTTTGCCTTGAGCTTCCTCTATAGTACCGATCACGACATCGGATTGGATGGGAGGGCGAGAAGCTGCGCGTCGAGATGGAGCGACAGCAGCAACCGTCAGTACGCCTCGCCTTTGAGCTGACTACCAAGTACCTCCAAACGGACGCGGATTGCGATCGTACTGCCGCTCGCCTCCTAGGCTTCATATTTCGTGGTATGCTACTTTCCTTGGTGCCAAAGTGAGATGAGTTTTTGACGGATCGGTATCTATCTAGATGTTTCCCAAGTCGACGTGGCGGCTCTCCAGGCGTCCGTGGCCGACCCATTTGCAGTCGTGGCGTCGACGCCGTATTTCATGCGACAGCTGTGGCGCGCCTACACGGCCAAGTTCTTTGCTCGTGACGATGATATCGTCGACGGCATCAAGACGTACTCGTCTATTTACTCCTCCTTCCACTTGGATTAGATTCATGACGGATTCTTGCATTATGCAGATATATCCGAGCGTTCCCTTACGCTCTTTTACCCATGTTTGACTGGCTGATATCGGAGCTCAACTTTAGCACCTCGTCATCTATGTGCATCCTTCTTTCTCTTTCCATTTGTCTCGAAGCGCACGATGCTCAGCGCCCGCTCTTAGAAATCTCAACACTGGTGTGATCGACGCCATCGCCGACCAGATCATGGACCACGAACAATTCCCTCTGCTCACTCCCGAGGACCTCTCCACTCTCGCGTTTTGTATCAAGGTCCCCTTTTTTAATATTAAGTCGCTTCTTCCTTTTATCTTTTATGATCTTCTTACCCAGGATCGCATTCACCTCATTTCGGCGGATTTCCCGGCCCCCGAGAAATCGCCGTTCCTCGCTTTCTTCACGCAATATCGCGCCACGTTTAAGAATTTCCTCGTCGAGACGGAAGATGACAATGACAAGCAACGGTACTCTCATTCCCATTGCATTCTTATTTTATCTTGGTTTTTCTGGAAACTCATTCCGATCAGGATGGACACTTTCTTGGACGATTTTTATGAGGCCCAGCTGCACTCGAGTGACGCTGCCCACCTCGACCCCAAGCAACTTGCCAACGTTATTGGCAACAGCTACAAACCCGC
>Ga0154020_10009353_pt1 | contig 11292 bp, 15 predicted proteins | sample Klosneuvirus_201_FD_109709 | JGI IMG/M metagenome (GOLD analysis project Ga0154020, IMG submission 109709) | Active sludge microbial communities from wastewater, Klosterneuburg, Austria - Klosneuvirus_20160825_MG | ecosystem: Engineered > WWTP > Aerobic digester > Activated sludge | place... | reverse complement strand
CCATATCGATACCAGTCTTCTCGCACCCGTGGCTCCAGGGCTCGTGACCGATGGCCATGAAGAGGGCAGCAGCGGGAACCTGGAGAATACAGGGGTGAACACCTGGGGAAGACACGACAGAGAGGGCAATAATGAGGCACACCTCCTTCACCTCGCCCGTAACAACGTTCTTAAGCTTGATGCCCTCGAGATTCGACTCTCCAACATAGCCCTCAATGGCGGTGTTCCAGGCGACCTCGATCTTGGGGTGCTCAAGGACGCGCTTCGCCATGATCTTGGAGGCGCGGAGCTGGTCGCGGCGGTGGATGAGGGTCACCTTGGACGCGAAGCGGGTCAAGAATAGCGCCTCCTCGCAGGCCGAGTCACCGCCACCGAGAACGAATATGTGCTTGTTGCGGAAGACCGGCAAAGGACCGTCGCAGGTAGCGCAAGCTGAGATACCCTTGTTGCTACATTCACCAATGATAAACATCTTTCCAGCTCTTCTGAAACAAAAATGACGAACCGATACTTCTCCTCATTAGGCGCGTTGAGCCACCTGGCCGCAGCACCGTTGGCGAGGATGACCGCCTCGGCCTCGTACTTCTGGTCGCCAATCTTAAGGTGGTGAGGGCCTCCGGGCGTAAACTTGAAGTCCGTAGCCCACTCCTCAATGATCGTGGCTCCAAAGCGCTTCGCCTGGGCCATGAACTTATCCATCAGCTCGGGACCTTAAGAATATCAGTGAGGGATCCCACGCGCGAGAAGAGAACGGCTCGAGAGCAAAAAAGAAAAGAAAAACGGTGATAAAACGAACCCTCGATGCCCTCCGGGAAACCAGGGTAGTTCTCGACCTCGGTGGTGATCATCAGCTGACCTCCAGGCTAGAAAGGAGGACGGACGAATCAGAAAAGAGGAAAAGAAGGTCGGATATTAATCTGCTCAAATCGACATTCGCACCCTCTTAATGCCAATAATTATCAATATACATAAATTTACTTCACATAAAAATATCGCCTCTTGGTGGAGAAAACACAAGGCGAGGGACAATAAGGAGCGGGATTCGCGAAGGAGAGAATTGACACCATGAGCTGGGCCTCGACGCTGCCGGCAGCGACAACAGGAGCCAAACCTATAAAAATTAAAAAAAGTATTGATGGCAACAAAATCCAGCGCAAATGACGCACCGGCACGGCCAGTGTAGATGGCTGCGGTGAGGCCAGAGGGTCCAGCGCCGACGATGACCACTTTCACTTTCTTGACGTCCGCCATGCGTGTCACCGACACCGAAATCAACGAGGAGATGAAGATCGTGAATGACCACCGGAAGCCAACGGTGTGGCCTGTTCGTGGCGATGCATTGGCCGGCGTCCGATGGCAAAGACCTTTGTGAAGCCGACTGAAAATCCGAAAATCATCTCGTATTCTGGTATCAGTTTGAAGGCTGGAGAATTGTCAATAATAATACAATTGAATGTTTTATTGTCATGAATGAAAAACTCAGACTAGCTTTCACTTCTTCGGTGTTTCGGCAGCCTGTGTCGTCGGAGTGACGCGGAACACACGCACAGAGAAGTCCTCACTGCACGATGCAAGCAGAACGCTTCCGTTAGACTCTCGACGCGGGCACCACCTTAGCCGCCGCACCATCTGGCTATGATAATCCCTGCGAATGGAAGCCAAGTCAGCCTAAGAACGCCATTGCAGGAAGAGGGGAACGCACTGAGGAGCGACGGTAAGCACTCGTGAGAAGGTGGCCTTGAAGGGCGCTGGAGAACCAGTGGCCTCCTCGCCATCTTGCTCCGATGGCGCAGCGGCCTCGGGCTTTTCCTTGTTTTCCGCCACATTCACGTGCCACACGGAGATCTCGCCGTTCTCAAGGCCGACGGCAAAGACGTAGCCCTAGAAGCAATCATTGAAGCAAGAACGAGGGCGGGTGGACTGGACAGCGAGTACAGAGGGGCTCAGTGGATATGGCGAGAAGGCGACGGCGGAGACGGCCTGCTTGAAGGTCATGGCGCCAATCGCCTTGACACGCCCCAAGGGTGACGCGTTCGTGGGATCGACCATGAACATTTTGAACTATATTGGTCTACGTTAGTCGTTTCCAAAGATGACGAGAGAAGATGATCTCAGTACGTTGATGCTCTTGACATCTCGAGAGCCCGTGGCGAAGAAACGATCGTCATTAGTCCAGGAGCAGGTCCAAATCATGCGAGCATGGGCTACTGACTTGCCAACCATAGTCACTGCGAGATCGGTCGAGTCGTCTACAAAGGCCAAATTGAGAAAGAGATCAACATTGCATACAAGAAGTGGCGCACTGGTTTCATTGACCCTTAGGACAGCCACAGAGCGCGCCTTGGAGCACGAAAGCAAGTATTGGTCATTGTGGGAGAACTCTAGCTGCGTCACAGTCGACTTGTGGACCTGAACAACAGCCTAGTTCCACAAGGAATGACGGCGCTGTGTAATCTACTGGAAGGCCAGACAACTTACCCTCGTCTTCCAAGTCGTCGTATCCCAGAAGCGAATCGCAGCGTGTTCAGGGCTCACTTTGCTCTTGCAGCCTGAAGCCAGAAGAGTGCCGCGGTGATTACTGCAAACCGATACCATCTCATTGCCTAGGAAATGAAAGCGAAAGAATTAACAATAATATAAATCAATAGAGAGGGGAGAGAGAGGCACCATGGCCATAAAGTTTTTGAATCTCGGCCCACAAAGTCCTCTGCAACAACTGCTCCTCAAATGGCGGCGCTGTGAGGTACAGCGGAGGATGAAGGCTCATTTGCGTCTCCTCGGCAGTGCCGGCATGCTCAAACTCTATCGCATATCGATCAACAAGGGCACGGCATGAGAAATTTTGAGGGAGTCTGACCATCCGCTGCCATCGCGGCCTCAATAAGTTTGCGCTGCTCATCATTCTCTGGATTTTCGTTGCCGAACATGGGCTTATTGGACAAGCCAAGGGGTCCCAGATTGGCAGTAAGAGGGCGATCCTACCAAGAAAGAATTCAACTCTAAAGAGTCGCTGAAGGAGCAAGAAAGTCTAAGTACGGCGATCTCTGACTGAACGTTGCTGAGGGTCGACAAGTTGGCGACAAATGAGGCCGTGGCGTCGAACACTCGCAGAATCTGAAAGGGAGGGCATTATGATGGGAGAGAAGGTTCGACGGAGATCAGGTCATTCTACCTTTTCCTCGGCACCGGAGACAAAACGATGCTGTCGCCCTTTGACGAAAGAAATGCAAGACATGTCATAGCCGTGAACCTGAGGTCGAGCCAGCTCGTGCCATGATATGCGGTCTTTGTCGTTTTCTTTGCGAATCCATCGACCAAACATGCGCGCAGTCTGGTCCTTCCTATCCACACTCCGTTAGACTCCCGAAGTCGACAGCAGCAATGAATCGCGTACGAGACTGAAACGAGGTAATTGCCCTCAGTGTCCCAATCAATGTCCTTCACTTCGTCAAAGTGACCAGAGACGGTCACCAGGGGATCCCAAGTCTCCAACGTACCGCTCGCTACGATGGCAAGCATGAGAAACACGCAATCGACTCGGCTACAAGATGAACGCACTTTCACCCCGCTTCCAAACGTGAAAGGCGGCAGTATATCCGTGCCCAAGGATATACTCAGCGTTGGGTCCGAATTTGCAGCCGTAGAAGCCAAGCAGGTTTCCACCAACTTCTCCCACGCGCACCTACAACGAGATAATAAGCCAAAGATATAGAAAGGAAGAGATCAGGCAATGGAGGTACAGTCTCGATCCACAGACCGGATGAAGGATCCTGCTCCCAAATGATCATCGTCTTGTCCATCGAGGCCGACAGCAACTGCAACGAGCGCACAGGCGAACCTTCCATTTTTTTTCGTAAGAGGCTCAAATGAGATCAGACGCGACAAGGGAAACAATACCATTTTGAAGCTTCGCAGGGGCCCAGTCGAGGCCGTAGACCCAGTCCTCATGGACGCTCAAAACGGACTCCAGATCCAAGCTGAATTGCAAGGGAGTAGCATTGGCACTGTGAGCGGCAATCAATTAGAACATTGGACTTACGCCGCAGCGTTCTTGGAAAAATTGTACCGAGTGACCGTGAGGGCCTTGTCGCGATGCTCCTTGGCAAAAAGCTCGAACACATCGATGTCTGCCTTCTCATTCAACTGACTCGTCAGAGACGACAGAATTTCTAAAACAAGGGCATCAAAAGGTCATCAAACCGAGGGGTCTAAGTCTCCAATGAATCGACTCATACCAGCAGAAGATTTTTTCTCCCGAGCCGCTTGCTCGGCGGAGAAAGGACTAACCTATTAAAATAAAAAGATGTGAAACCAGAATCGTTTTGGAGTAATCGAACGGGACATCGTAAAACCTTCCAAATTCGAATCTTGCGATCTTGTGAAGAGCTCGCCAGCAACAGCGATTTGTCATCGACAGCACAGAAGGTCAAGCACCGAATCCAGTTCTCGTGGCCCCGCAGAGAATCGAGACGGACAAACTAGAGGCAAAGGTGAGCGAGTTCAGAATCTCTCAACGCAAAGCAGGCGCACTTGATTCGTGTCATTCAAAGCAAACACGTGAATGACGGAATCGACGCCACCAGCTGCGAGCACAGGAATGGAGGTGCCAGGGAGAAAGGCGAGCGCGAGCGACTCCATCGGCTTCGATTTGAATGTCGCTAAAGTCTGAAAAAGGGACCACTTGCCTCCTGCAAAGACAGAATGAGGTAATTAGATAAGATCAACTCCTGAAAGAAGTTTAATCGGGACCTTCACGCTTCCAGATTTTAACGCTACAGTCAGCAGAGGCAGAGGCGATCCACAAAGTTCCAGTGGCGGGGTTAGCGATGATAGCCAGCGCCGTCACCGATCCAGTGTGGCCCGTCAAAGCGCCCAACACTTCAAACTACAAAAGCGCAATCGTTATCATCGAGATTGGCGGAGGCAAAGGAGAATAAACCTGGCCGTTTGGCGCGCGCTTCCAATTCAAAATGAGGCCCTCAGACGAGGCCGACATGAGCTCGTCCTCAGGGCCCTGCTGCAATCCATTCTCTCCAACTAAGAAAAAGTAAATTATTCTGTTTAAGTTGACTCAGGATAGCTGCCACAGAAGCGCACATTTCGGGACCCACTTGACGCAATTGACGCGGCCTTCATGTCCTGGGAGCGTGGTGAGCACGACGCAAGCCTAAGAAATAATTGCAACGTTAGCACGCAATTGTAATCGTGGGGACATCGTCGAGTTTCGTTCTCTGCACAAGAGTAACAAGGCCAGAATCGACGCGTCGAGCTCGATGAAGCTGAGAAAAAGATCGGAACGCGAAGCAAGCTCTTCAGGAGAGGGCACATTCAAAAATACAACGACAAGCATAATCATCATAATAATACAGATTTAGATGGTAAAAACCCGATTAGAGGAAATACGATTCGAAAGATGTCAATGATGAAGAGGAAGGCGAACCTCGACGTCGTAGAGGACCACAAAATTGCCGCCGCCGTACGCGACCAGGCGATTCCCTCGGGCCCTGTGATGGGAAAACAAAATTAATTATATTTGTGTTGAATTATAGACACAGAAACAATTCAAATAAGATCGAAAAAAGGAGCAGGTGAATGTCGAGGTCTCAGAGGCGAAAAGAAGCAGCCTCGACCCCAGCTGCAGAGCTTCCAGAAGCATTGATCAATGATTATATTATTGATATAATTTATATCAAAGAAAGGGGATGGACGAGGCGCACCAGTCGAGCGAGCCGCCTACGCGATTACAACCTACGGCGATGAACTCGGCGGTGTAGGTCGCCATCCCAGCGGCAACAAACGCGAAAGAGTTCAAACTATTCCACGAAAGAAGACAATGCTCACTAGGCTAATGTTCGCACGACAATGGGTCATTCCGGCACCTGCGAGCAGAGTCTCAAAAAGGCGCTGAAGGACGACGGCGGCGAAATCGGTCGGTTCCGTGGTAACTTACTCAAACTGCGAGTCGGTACTGCAAAGGAAGCTCCTAGCATTATTATTATATATCGATCAACCAACACGATGTTCAGTTAACAACCCACTTCACACACTTTGGCTCACTGAGATCAGGGACAACAATGGACCCCTCAATTGCCATGGACCTCGAGTACTTCTCATGAGATTTCAGCACCAAGTCGCCCTTGACGACGGCGTCTTGCTTCAGTGACAGGGGCTCGGTGAAATACATAAGCGATTGCTGCCAATGCGTCGGGGTCTTTGAGGGCGACGTCGAAAGGACCAGAGTATTGTCCGTCCCTTTCATGACAACGTCAAAGTAGGTATATAGCCCATGCGCGGTCTCTGAGAGAAGAAGTGAGCCGTCGAAGACATTCCTCGGACACGAGAGTCAAGCTGGTCGCACCAGATCCAATCGATTTGCATGAAAACGAGCAATTAAGAGGGTAGATCTCGTCCGCCTTCAAGGAGTAGAGGTCGAGGGAGTAGAGTAGCGAGGGAAATGACATCTCCATTTCGGCCTCAATGATCTCCACGCGAACCTCGTCAAACGCGCTATGTTTCGCCGCCGAACTAGAAAAATATAATTAGTTGATCGATTGAGATAACCCAGGAGATTGAATCAAGGGAGTACAGCAGAGGGGCGAAATCGACATTGTATAATTGAGCCAGCGAGCCCCAGAGTTCGATGTGTTCCCTGTAATACTCGGGGTCGCTGAAGAGTGCGATGTAGACGCGAGCCTCGCTTGGGTAGATTTTGCCGCCCTACAAAAGATTAATGAAGAAAAGAAACCGGAAAGGAAACGACAAATCAAAAAGAAAATACCGGTTTGAGATAGCAATCGCGCGCAAATAAGACGCTCGGTAGCATCGATTCATATAAAAGAGCTACCAAAAGAGAATTAAGCGAATGTAATAACAAAGCGAACCACGAAGGTCTCAGAGTACAATAGCCCATCCACTCGCTCATGATCACGTCGACGGACTCGGGCACGACGACCTCCTCCATCTTGCCCTTGATGAGCGTAATGCGGTCGCTCAAGCCGTTGACCGCCACCAGTTCGCGAGCGAGATCGATGATATCACTCGCATCAATCGCATAGACTAGAAAAGGGAACTTAATCAGAAGAATGCTCCAATGAACAGTGCGAGGAACTCACTAAACAGAAAAGCTCGACGAACCATGTTTGGCCCCAGCTTGAGCAGCGAAGATCGACAAGATTCCTGTGCCGCAGCCCACGTCGAGGACTATCTTGTCCTAATGGAAAGAAGATCAACGAATCCCGTCTGCTTCAGCAAGACGTTCGAAACAAACTTTGAAATCGGATGGGTTGGTGATCATTGCTTGCTGGTAAGCCTTCGTCCGAGCCTCGTCGCGGATCATTTCCTGGTGGATGCCCTAAAAATCACACGGTCATTATTAATAATACTGTTTTCCGGTGAACAATCAACAATGGTCCTGTTCAAAGTGAAGGCGGCAAACGCACTTCGACCGGCAAACGCGCGAAAATCTCAGGGCAAAAGAGAAGGCGCACGAAACGACTGTAAGCCTTGAAATATTCGCGATCTTCGGCTTGTCGAGGGACTCGACCCGACTCATCCTCGTCGTCGCTGTAGGACACCCGGAGACGCTTCATGGCAGTATATTCAGAGCTCGACAAGAACCGGACGAGGCCAACACACGACGTGAGCAGAGTCGGGACGTGAGTGACCGTCGAGCCCGCGGTTCAGCCGCCTGCCTGTCCGCTGTCGGCCTTTTCGAATCCGACCCTTCCCACTCAGCCTATTTGCGAGCTTTTGCTAGAGTGGCTGTCATTTTCTACGTCCGAGACGTCGCTTAGTGCCTGAGTGGGCACAGGGAATGTGCGCGGCCTGGGTGACGGCGCCGATTCAGTGTTTCCTCGGCTTCCCCTGAACCTCGAGATGCTCAATTGTTGGCGTCACTCGACTTTGGTTGCCTGATATTTTTGTGCGGAAGAACGTGACTGCGGCGGAGCAGTGTGCCGTGCTTGATTGTCGATCCCCCGCTTCTGTGCTCTCGCAACGGTGCGATTCTGCTCTAAATATGAAATTTGTGGATAAGAACCAACGTGTTGATTGGGCTTCGTCTGGTCATGGTCGGGCTCAGCGTTGAGCCCTTCCTTTCTTCGTCAGCTTCGACTTGCCTTTCCGTTCCGTGCTTACGGCCTGCCGTCCGTGGTGATGTTCTGCCTTCCGGAGTGTGTTTTTTTCTTTATGAAGATTGCTTTCTCCGTCCGCTCTTCATGGAAGTGTATTGATGCTTTTTCGGGTTGTCGTTCTGCCTTGAGCGCGGTCGGCTCAACCAGCTCACCGTGCCTTTTCTTCAAGATCACACGACTGGTTGCCCTTCTCGTGTCAAGCTTTCCTCCGTTATCGACTTGGTCTTGCTGGCTTTCACCTGAGCTCCCCCAAGAGCGCCCGTATTCGCAACTCCAAGGTTTTTCATTCTCCTCTCAGATCTCCTGTCATCTTCACCCGTTTTTACCCCCTCAGCTATTGTTCTCATCTTGTCTTGTTTATTTCAACCTTTCAATTGATGCGAAACTTTCTTTTTCTATGGTATCTTTCTCTTTTGTGACTCTCTCTCCTGGTTCTTCCCCTCCGTTGCGTCGTTGGGTTTGGCGATGGTCAGTTCGTACGATTCGTCGTGAGTGGGCCCAGACCTCTGGCACTGGCGCTCTATAAGAGCGAATGTGTTAATATTGTTGGAATTTGTCGTTCTCGTTCATTATTTTGTCTTAATGATCCCTCTGTGAGCTGCGTTGTCGTCGTCGGTGTGCTTTCAGTTGCTGCGCTGGTGTTACTTCGCTCGAAGTCTCATTCGTGTTCCGAGAGGCTTCATTTCACCTCTAATAGATTCCCCATCATTGTTTTTCTATTACCCCTGTCTTTTTGCTCGTATGATATCCGAGATTCGACATCAAATTGTGATTTGTGCGAGTCCTTTTCTTATCGTTGCCCTCGTTTTGTATCTTTGTCCCTCACTTGACAATTACGGTTTAAGTGTTATATTCTTATTCTCCATATTCGAGAACCTATTTCCCCCATTCCGTTTAGGTTTCCGTACGTTTGGGATCTCCCGATATGTCATGTGCAGAGATTGAAGTGAGGCCATCTTCACCTCGTTCAGTTATCATGTCTTACACTTCTCGCCTTGTCCTGAAACCTATTTTTGTGCTGATCTTGGTACCAATCGATTTTTCGGACCTTAAAACCTTAGATTTTATTCAAAATCCCGGGAAAACAAATTATTTTGATTTTTTGGTGATGGATTGACAGGGCGGCGAAGGCCACCGGGACCTCGTTGTCCGTCATGCTCGACGTGTCCTGCGACGTAATTTTGTGCCGGTATTGCTTCCAATAGATTCCCCGTGCCCTAAAACCTCCTATTTTATTCAAAATTCTTGAAAAACGAATTTTTTTGATTTTTGGTGGTGAATTTACAAGCGTTGGACCTCACCCCGCTCCCCCCATTTTCCTTGAGTGGGTCAAAACATTAGAATACTCGGCCGTCCTGTCCCGCCTTGTTTCCCCCTCCTCTTATAAAATTTAGGTTCTTGCGTGGGTTCGATTACATAGTATTCTTTGTTTTATCCCCATTTTGTCGGTATTTGGTCGTGCCAGTGGCGGAGTTTTTGTGGGCTAGTCGGTTTTCTGGCGCCTTTTTGGTGCCCATCTCGCGCTTCCCCCTGTCTGCCGGCTTCATCAAAGATAGACGATGCTGCCATTTTATTTGGCGGAGTCGATTATGTCTATGCGATGCTAATTTGGATTTTTGGAGGGGGAATTTGTCGCATCTAAGTTGGTAATTCTGGGGCTGTCGTGCTTTGCTCCATCGTTCGTCCCTCCAGAGGTGACATGAACTAATGTGTTTTCGCCTCTATACTTCATTTTCGAGATGTTCCGAATTAGAAATCGTCCTTCCGATCTCGAATTGGATTCGTTTGAAAATTTTAGCCCATTTTACGACCTATTTACGACCAGTCCCATAGGTCCTCTGTCAAGTTCTTCGTCTCTCTGAGGCTCAATTTGGCTGTTATGACACTTCAGGCTGTCTTCTTCTTGTTTTGGTATTTCTATTGCTATGATTTCTTCTCGCAATACAATCAATCTTGTCCGACCTTGACCTCTTTTTTCTAGGTGTCTGGACGTTTTAGCGATTTTGGCTCACTTCTCGAGCGTCTGCTGGAGCCTTTTTCATTTGGTTTGATGTTCAAGTTATGGAGCTTTCTCTTTTCTCGGTCGTTTCCTTCATTGACAACTGCTAAAGTGCTTATTGGCGATGCCACGTGGCGGGCGTGATCGCTCCTCCGACGCGGATAACTCAGATTGGACAAGCCCCCTGTGGGTTGCAGCCACTTGACGTTGCGGAATGAATTGGAGGGACACAGATGAAGGATGACATTGAGCCCTTGCCAAGTCAGCGCCAACTATCGAGCGACTTATCTAATATAAATCTGAGCTTCATCCTCGATCTCCCGCTTGCGAGTGCATCGCTTCATTCGTGTCTGTTCCTTGCTTGAGATTTTGTGGTTTATTTCTCCTCAATCACAGACTCTCTCTGCGATAAAAGTGCATCTCTCGTCACACCATTTGCGCGAGGGGTACGCTTGGCTCGGGTGGCCTGGGTCCACGTGGGCGTCAACAAGCCTTCCCGGCCTGCAACTCCTCCTCAAAGTGAGATTTTGTTTCGAAATCGTGTTTCGAAATCGGAGGCAGAACGATGAAGACGTCTCCTTGTGTCTCTTTTGAACAGTTGTAGTTCCTCGTAATTTAAAACTTTTCCCCTTTCTTTCCGCCCATATTGGCCCTCGGATCTCCTCCAGCGAGAAAATCGCAGCGAGAAGCCCGCAATAACTCCGCATTCCGGATTTTCCGTTTTTTAGCGTGACGCCTGTAGGCTCAACTCGCCTTCGCGCCGCGACTCGAGGAGAAGGCCCGATAATCTCATTCAATCTTTCTGTGAGCAACCATTGAACGTGTCATTCCTCTAGAAAACAACACAAACGCAACAGAACTTATTCTCGAGGCTTCGTGAATAGTTCTTCTGTCTAAAACTTACCGTTTTGGGATTTCGAGAGAAAATATCAGCTCAGCCATTTATTTTCTCGCGCACCCCTCTTCGGAGCCTCTGATGAGCAAGAAGCCCGTGACGCGATCGCCATCAGGGAGCGATGGTTCTGGAGACTTTGCCTCGAGCAGCCAAGGTGCGCAGCCGTCGCCTCGCTGTCGTTTCTTGAGGAATTTTCATTCCGATGTCCGCGCCTGCCCTTCCCGACAGCACGCCCCCACATCTACCGAGGAATGGAATCCCATTTG
>Ga0154020_10009352_pt1 | contig 11293 bp, 7 predicted proteins | sample Klosneuvirus_201_FD_109709 | JGI IMG/M metagenome (GOLD analysis project Ga0154020, IMG submission 109709) | Active sludge microbial communities from wastewater, Klosterneuburg, Austria - Klosneuvirus_20160825_MG | ecosystem: Engineered > WWTP > Aerobic digester > Activated sludge | place... | reverse complement strand
CCGGAGAGCGGCAATGGAAAATTGGCATTTTGTGTATCCCATACCTGGGCAACAAAGGATGTATTGAAACTTAGACAAATGCTAAGCAGTGCAATTATAATTTTCATATCAGTTTATTTGACTTTGATATTTTTAAATTAGTGTTGGATGTTGATGTTTGCTATACAAAACAATGCCTATAGGGGGATGAGATGAGACTAGTAAATAGCCGCCACTCCACTCACATTACTTCGCTTTCCTCAGCTCCTGATTTTCCAACTTTAGATTTTCAATTTCTGCATAGAGTTCCTTCACGGCATTGATGAGCATGTACGTCATGGCACCATTATCGACAGCGAGATATTCTGTCCCCTCTGCTTCTCTGTTTTCTCTATACGTCCAATTATGAACCATAAAGGGAGCGATGGCTTGCAATTCCTGCGCTAAAACGCCCACACCAGTCTCCTCAGGCAGACCTGCCTCACCGGTGTATGTAAATTGGACCGGGCGGATCTTAAGAATGTCATCAAGACCTTGCGTATAATTGCTTACGTCTTTTTTTAATCGAGCATCAGAGGCAACAGTCCAGGAGGAGGAGGTAGGCTTTGCAGCGGAATTGGTTGCCAAGTGAATTTTGTAAGATGGGACTATAGATCCTGTATATAGTGAACCTCCATCCATTTGTATATCTCCACCAACAGCAGTAAATGAATTATTATCATTATATGCAACAATACTAGTGATTCCTTGTTCCGAGGTAGCTACAATTGCCGAACCCGACTCTGAAAGAATTTCAACTCCCGTATAGATACTATTAGCAAAAATCGCAGAACCGCCTCCAGTATTATCCACTCGGAATTTACTAAACTGATAAGGTGCTACTCCTATCGATACATTTCCATCATCCGACTCCCTGATAACAGAGTTCATACCCTTTAGCTGACCATCAAATTTGACTATGTAATTGTCGCTTCCATTAAGATCACTAGGAATAGTGACTGATCCACCTTGATCGCTCAAAGACAAAACATTTCCGGAAATAGATAAGGTTTGCAGCTCATTTGTTTCATCACCGTCTCCGGTATTGCTTACAACATGATTCTGAATACTGATTCCGGTGCCTGCAGTATACACTGGCGGCTCTGGAAGTTCTACCATATTTCCATTGGATATTGAAAGATTATATCCATTCAGATCTAAAGTCTGCCCATCATCATCGTCTTCAGGCTCCCAGGCACTTCCAGTCCATTTGAGTATTTGACCAGTAAGTGCCCCTTGTCTCGCAATGGTCAATGGATTGGCTTCTGTCCCGATACCCGCAATATCAATTTCCGTTTCTACATATTGCGAACCCCAGTTATCTGCAGTACCACCATTGGAAATATCTGTTGATGGTTTCCATTCGAAGCCATCCCATTTGAGCACCTGGCCTGGTTGAGCGCCGAGGACATCCACACCTTCGATATCTCCTAATTGAAGATGATCAACCTTTCCTGCTTTTTTAGCATAGAGCGAATAGGGAACACTAAGTATTTGCATGGTACCGTCAATGGAATACGAAATGCCTCCATCGAGATCATATTCTGTTTTTAAGAAAAATGGGCCGACCGTCCAATCAATCTCTTCAAACTTTCCTGTGATAGCTACACCATCGCCGATCTCCAGCGTGATGAGTCCATTCTGATTAGACGTGGGATTAGGATTATACGTTTCCTGGAACACCACTATTCCGGTTTCCGAACCTTGCAGAATTGAAACGCGAATGCCAATAGATCTTTCACCAACAAGTTGCTGCGATTGGTCTCGGATGACCGCCTGATAGCTCATCCTATCTATAGGTTGTCCCATAAGGACGATGATAGATAGCAATTGTAGTAAGCAAGTGAATACAGATTTCATGGTTTTTGGTTTTTTACAATTTTGAAGGTTTTGATATTCTTGTGATTTGTCTGGATACGCAATACATATATCCCTGCGGAAAGGGATTTCATATCTATGTAGGTCTCTTCCTCCTGGATACCACCTGAATGCAGAAGCTTGCCAGTGAGATCCACAAGCTGAAAATGAAATTCAGAGAAGAATGCAGCGGTGATATGCAAATACACTCCTTCCGAGGTTGGATTGGGATAGGATGTGCATAAAACTTCAGCAGTACTTTCATTCGTTTCTGTGATCACGGAGATTTCGAAAGGCTGCTGAACACCCTGTGAGACAGAGCCTGTGCTTCCTTCATATGTAGTGTAAGCTATTTGCCCTATGGAGTAACTTATCTGGCCACTAGCCCCAATTGCATCTCCACCTATAGGAACAATAGCCTGTTGAGCTTGAGTATTTTCATAAGTTAGGAGCATGAGAAGGAGTATCATACAGCATACGATGTTGGGTTTCATGGAATTGTTTTTAGCGTTTTCGATTGTGAGCACTTAATTTGTCAGTCTACTACTATTGTTTGACAACAGATTCGCTCCGTACACCAGTTTTGGTGGCAATCGTCAGCGTATACGTTCCAGCAGGAAGCGATGCGATGTTTACTTCTTTAGTCCATTGCCCATCCAGCACGCTTTCTGAACGGTATGCCAGCTTACCGTTGATATCATTGAGCAGGATCAAATAACGATCAGGAGCTTCCGCAGTTACACTGATTTTAATAAAATCAGAAGTGGGATTGGGAGATACAAGCAGATCTATCGCCAGTGGCTTGGGGTCCAGCAGACTCGTGAGTGGGGAACCAATGTAATTATAGATGAGGGTAGGGGAGAGATCTTCAAGTAATTGCCATTTTCCTGCAAATCCGGTTTGCGCATCAGCAAAGTCTAGCGAAAGCGTTTGAGCGCTGTTGTCAATAGAAGTCCAGGAGTCGCCACGGTCATAACTAATCCAGGTTTCAAACAAACCAGTTGCAAACCCAGCGTTGAGTGAAGCAATGATTGTATTTGTACCCGGTACAGGTTCGATATCAAAGATCCACCAGCCGTTGTCTGCGGGTGTGATGTCTTCCCAGGAGATACCATTATCTGCTGATCTAAACAAGGAGGTCAGTGGGTCAGATCCATCAGGGTTGTCGGACGAAGTATACCCCATATAAACGGTTTTCGTATCGTCCACTGCCATTAAAAAATGGAGTATTGGTAGCGGACTGGAGAGCACACTCCAGGTATTCCCATAATCGGGTGAATGGAACACCCTTCCTGCAGTTGTTTCAAACCAGATTTCTGAACCTACCACCTCATAGGATCCCGCAAAGGCATATTCATCAGGTAGTGCAGCGGGTATATTATTGTTATCTACCCTTGTCCAGCTTGCTCCTCCATCAAGAGTAGTATGAATCTCAAAGCCTAAGCTATCCGGATCACCCATGGTAACGCCTTTGTTTTCATCAAATAAGTGTGCCAGGTTGATCCATACACCTAGGTATACAGGTAACTGTGTCCAGGTTAGTCCGCCATCTACGGTTTGTAAAAGTTTGTTCCCTTCGCTATAGTCGACATATGAAATCCACGCGACATCTCCACTTGATGCAGAAAGGCAGGAGAAGTATCCAGGTTCTGTGTGCGGGAACGTGATGCTCTCCCAGGTCTCTCCACTATTTGTGGTACGTGAAAGGGTGTAATTGACTTCAGTGTAATACTGTGTGGCGGAATCAACTTCAAATCCAAAAGTCCAGGCATCCGTCGCGTTTGGACAAATGACATTATAAGGGGTGGTTTTGTAGAGGAAATTGGGGTCTTGAGTCTGCCAGGCCTGAGCGTGTATTGCAGTATTGCAGAAAAGGGCGATAAAGCAGAGTGTAGTAATAATCATTTTCATAATCCGTGTTTTAATTGCTGAAAGCCAATGTTGCATTTCTGTGAATGGGTAACAATGGTCAAAACTATCGGAGATGGCTGCGGCGGGCAATACCGCAATGGGGTATTCTTTAAAGTGAAGAGTGATGCTTCGACCTGCTCGCGCGCAGCCATGTGCTACAGCTCAGCAACCAAGTGAAGATTGAAGATTGAAGAGTGTGTTGATACATGAGCGGGAAAAACTGGCGCCCACGCCAGGAAAATTGAATTGCCACGGCTTTCAAGCCGTTGACGCTCATGAAAAGTGATGCTTCGAACTGCTATCGCGCATCCTTGTGCTACACTTCGACTGCCTTGTGCTCATCCTCGTCCACCCGCTCAGTGCGGCGCAGCTCAGCAACCAAGTGAAAAGGGAAAAACGCAAAGACGAAAAGTATTGGGAGGAAGCCCTGAAGGGGCGTGATAGTAGGAAGGGGGTTCAGCCCCTGACAGATAAAGTGAAGAGTGAAGAGTGAAAAGTGAAAAGTGAAAAATGAAAAATGAAAAGTGAAAAATGAAGATTGAAGAGTGTGTTGATACATGAGCGGAAAAAACTGGCGCCCACGCCAGGAAAATTGAATTGCCACGGCTTTCAAGCCGTGGACGCTCATGAAAAGTGAGAAATTACGCTAGGAAGGAAGTCTATACGTCAGGGACAATCGGGTGCCCCGTCCAGGTGCTGAATCCATTCGTATTGTTGCACCTATTTCTTTTGCACGGCTTTGCATATTGTTCAGACCGTTTCCTCTTTTTACAGTTTCAATATCAAATCCGACACCATCGTCTTGCAAAATGAATTCGAGATTTGCTTCTGCTGAGCGGATCGTTAAGGATATGGAATCAGCCTGGCTGTATTTAAAAGAGTTGTTAATGGCTTCTTTGAAGATGAGGTAGATATTTCTACGTACTTCCAATGGCAATTCAATAGCTGAAATATGATCTATGATATCTACGGATACGGATACATTTTTGTACTCCGCAAGTTGCCGGATATATTCTTCAAGCTTTTCTACGAGTTGTTGCAGACGGGCTTGTTCGGGATTGAGTAGCCAGATGATGTCATTTAATTTTTTAACCATGTCACCGGAAGATTCCTGCATGATATTGAGCGAAGAAAACAGGCCTTCCCTGCTTTGCGCTTTGATCTGTTCTTTCGCAATATGACTATACATAGAAATCCCACTCAGCGTAGCACCCACCTCGTCATGGAGATCACGACTGATCCGGAGACGTTCGTTGAGAATGGCTTGTTTTTGTTTTGATTTTTCCTGCTCTGTCAGAATGGTTCGTCTTTTTAGATAATACTGGCCTGCATACATCATGGATAGCAATGCAAGACCGTACAAGCTATATGCCCACCAGGTGCGGTGCCAGGGTGGAAGCACAGTAAATGAATAGGATATGGGTTCGCTCCATACGCCATCAGGGCTTCGCGCTTTTACCTTGAAGGTGTATTTGCCTTCCTGGATGTTACCGAAAGTGGCTGCAGCCTTGTTGGATACGGGGCTCCAATCGGCATCATATCCTTCCAGCATGTATTGATACCGCACAGCCTTGTTTCTGGCCAGTACAATGGCATGAAATTCAAATGTAAGGTTATTATGGTTATACGGAATTTTCAGTCCAATGGGGACTGGATTCCATTTGGAGATGCTATCAAATGTTACACCTGAAAAGGAATTCCGAATACTATCCCTTTCTGCTGCAGAAAGTATTTTATTATACGCTCTTAATTCTTCCGTGTTGTATACTTTTGAATATTGACTATCCAGATGCAAGAGCGAATCCGCTGGTGGTAAAAGATCATACCAGCTTAGGCTCCTGCCATGAATTTGTATTTGTTGAATTTCTACGCTGGGGGGAAAAGTGTCTTGTATCAGTGCCTGACGATCAAATCGTACCATTCCGGTTTTTCTGGATCCTGTACTGATCCATATGATGCCTGCCGTATCCGTATCCAAATGCAGGACATCCTTGATATTATATCCGTTTTGTGCATTATAGATATCAATTCCCTTTTGTGTGTCAAAAGATTTGACGCCTTTCGTAAGAATCGCTATGCCCTTGATGGTGCCGACAATAATGTTACCTTCCTCATCCACTTCAATTTTGGAGATGATGTTATCCGGTAAGCCATCGTTCATATAGAAAGTCTCAAATAGTTTTCTTTTTAAAGATAAAGGCTTATTGCTCAACAACGAGTCTATGGTTTCTTTCCTCAATAAATTCAGACCCTCATAGGTGGCAACCCAGATATTTCCCTCTTTATCTTCGGCGATATCAAACGCATAATTTTCGGAAAGGCCCTGGTCTGTGTTGAGTGATATGATGGATGTATCCGTTATGCAAGCGATGCCATTCCCTGTGGCTACCCAGATGACGCCTAGTGGGGATTCTATCACTTTAGTGACCGTTGAGTCGGGCAACCCTTGCGCATAAGAATAGGTTGTGCATGAAAGACTATCAAGGCAGGTTATTCCACTATAAGAACCCAACCAAACCCTTTCTTCCGTATCCTTTAAAATGCAATTGATGAAGGTATGGGTTAGCCCTTGTGCGGTCGAATAGGAAGTGAGATTTTCTCCGTCAAATGATGAAAATGCGGGTAATTCGTAGGAAAACAAAATCGTACCTGAGGGAGTTGGATGTATATGTATAATATTATTTTGTAGCAAACCTTGTGTCGTTGTGTATTGTACCAATCCATCCTTATTTAATCGCCTTAGGCCTCCTCCTCTCGAACCATACCAAACGTTTCCATTATAGTCACACGATAGAGAAGATGGTTGATAATCCAGGAAACCGTCTTCAGCCAAAAACCATTCAATGCCGGCGCCTTCATAGATAGAGAAGCCTTGTAAAATTGTTGCAATAAACAAATTGCCTAAGCGATCTGAAATCACCTTATAGATCATATTGTCACCGAGACCATGCTTTGTCGTAAAATTCACAAACTGAGTTCCATCAAATCTGGAAAGCCCACCCCAGGTACCTAACCATATATACCCATCTATGGAATGATTTGTGGAAGAGACATCTGTGTGTACAAGGCCATGCTGAACAGAATAATTCGTAAATGTCTTTCCGTCATATTTGGAGACCCCTCCGCCCCAGGAGCCCAGCCAGACGTTGCCATCCCGATCTTCCTCCATTCCCTGAATGAAACCCGATGGGAGGCCATCCTTTTCATCGAGGTGGATAAATTGGGAATCCACCAATATATCTAAGCCCTTCCCTGGATAGGCGCCAAGAGAAAACCAATGTTTGCCCTTATGATCATGAAAAATATTTCGTACCTCATTACTTGTCAGTCCGTCTTCGATGGTATAGTTTTTTATTTCCCTGCCATTCACTTTGGATATTCCTGAGGCAGTACTGATCCAAATATTGCCTTCAGCGTCGGCTCGAATATTGTTGGTTGTATTTGCGATTAGCCCCTGGTCCGTTTTAATCGTTAAATATGTTCTGCCATCAAATTTTGAAAGCCCGTTCCAGGTGCCAAACCACATATTCCCTTCCAGGTCTTCAGTAATTCCTTGTAGGTCATTCGAACATAAGCCATCCGCGGCCCCATAATTCACAAATTCCTTTCCATCGAAGCGGGACAAACCCACTCCCCACGTTGTCACCCATAGATAACCTCTGGAATCGATGTATATATCATTAAGCATATCGATCTTCAAGCCATCCTCCGATCCATAGGTTGTAAAGTTGGCTCTGCCTATAGCCTCTTGAGGGATGGGCATGCCGGTGATAGAATCTATAAATGATTTTTTCAAAACGGGTTTTCCTAATTTTGTCACCACTGGTTTGGGAACATCTTTTAAATAAGTCACCTTCGGCTTAAGTGAGTCCGGTAAATCTGACAGGATCGTTATGCGCGGCGGCTTAATAACGTCTTGAGGAGTTGCTGCAGTGGGATGGTTTTGTTGTTTCCCGGCGCAGGAGGCAAGCAACAATAAACTGCTGATACAAACAAATAATTTCATAAAGCGCCTAAAGGATGTGAAATCAGAAACTGCCTTGAATTGCATTTTTTGCGTGCGCATAGAAATTGTGATGACAAGCACTGTAAGATATACATATCAGCTCAGTCGTGTTTTGGTAAATCGCCCGCTGCTTTACGAAAACCCATGCTGGATAGCTTTCATGACGGCTTCACTCCGGCTGGTCACGTGCAGTTTTTTATAAATATTCTTGACATGGGTACGAACAGTCTCATAGCTGATAAAGGCCTTCTCCCCAATAGTTTTGTAGTTGTCCCCCTTGATGATCATCTGCAAGAGTTCTTTTTCGCGATCGCTGAGCTGGTAATCCGCACTTTGGGGTGATACCAGGATCACATTTTTATTGGAGAAGAAACCAAGCATTTTCTTAGCCACCATCGGGCTCAGCGGCGCCCCACCATTGAATACATCAAATACAGCCTCTATCAGTTTCGCCGGCGGATCATTTTTGAGAATATAACCTGATGCCCCCGCACACAGTGCCTGGAAGATCTTGTCATGATCATGAAATACAGTCTGGATGAGGATCTTGACCTCCGGATATTTTTCAACAATACATCGGGTCGCTTCAATCCCATTCATCCCCGGCATCTCGATATCCATCAGTACCACATCAGGCTGGTACCGCCCCACCTCCAGATCCCAGCGATTGACATCCTGGAAGGCAGCACTGCATGCCAGGCCCGCTGTGCCATTCAGTATAGCCTGGAGGGCATCCCTGACCAACTTGTTATCCTCAAATATGACTACGTTGATTTTCATAAGCGGAGAGCAGAAGGAACCTTAAATAATCTTCAGGTACAATTGAATTCCCTTCCAAACCCGAAAGTAGGCAATACTTCAGCTGCTGATCTATACCCCAAGAGGTGATTTTTTAATAAAATAGTTCTCAGCTATCAGCTATCAGCTTTCAGTGAGCAGTGTCCTCAGTGGGCAGTCCTCAGTGAGCAGTCTTCAGTAATCAAGCAGTGTGCGAAAACAAAGAAGTCCGATGGTCAATACTAAACTATCTAAACTTAGGGCCCGTACGGGCCATAAACTAAACTATCTAAACACTGTGCCCGAGTCTATATCTGTGAATCCAAATCAACCCATCAACAAATCAACCCATCAACAAATCAATTGATAAGCCCATAACCTCCTAACCTCCTAATCTCCTAACCTTTCACTGATAGCTGATAGCTATCAGATCACCCAGGTATATCATCACTTCCTCCAGTACTCATATCAATCTCCCCAAACTTATCCGGTCCACCGGCCAGAATTTCGTCTGAAGCCTGAGCCGCATATTTGAAGAAATTGCGATGAAACGCCTGTGCCAGGACGATGGCTTTTTCCTTGTAAGCCTCCTGATCTTTCCAGGTCTGCACCGGATTGAGGATATTCTGGTCACTGATGCCCGGACATGACATAGGCATAGCGAGGTTGAAGACTTCATGGGTCTTATATCGAACATGGCTGAGGTTGCCTTCCAATGCCGCAGTGATCATCGCGCGTGTATTAGAGAGCTTGATACGACTACCTACACCATACGGCCCACCGGACCATCCGGTATTGACAAGCCAAACGTTGACTTTATGCCTGCGCATCAGGTCTCCGAGCATGCTTGCATATTGTGTAGGATGCAATGGCAGGAATGGAGCACCAAAGCATGCAGAAAATGTAGCCTGTGGTTCAGTCACTCCAGCTTCTGTTCCCGCTACCTTAGCCGTATATCCTGAGATGAAATAATACATCGCCTGCTCCTGAGTCAGCTTACTGATCGGAGGCAATACGCCAAACGCATCAGCGGTCAGGAAGAATACATTACGTGGATTGCCGGCTACACTGCCTGGCATCATGTTTTCTATATGGTAAAGGGGATAGGATACCCTCGTATTTTCTGTTACGGAAATATTGGCATAGTCAACGGTGCGTGTTCCGGGACAGAAACGGATATTTTCAAGCAATGCTCCATGCCTGATCGCACGGAAGATATCCGGTTCTTTCTCCTCGGTGAGATCTACACATTTGGCATAGCATCCGCCTTCAAAATTAAACACACCTTCCTCAGACCATCCATGCTCATCATCTCCGATCAGCGATCGTTGCGGATCCGCGCTCAATGTCGTCTTTCCTGTACCTGATAATCCAAAGAACACAGCGGTATCCCCTTGCTTGCCAACATTAGCAGAGCAATGCATGGAGAGGATTTTCTCATCATGCGGAAGCAGGAAGTTCAATACGCTGAAGATCCCTTTCTTGATTTCTCCCGTATAGCCGGTGCCACCTATCAGGATAGCCCGATCTGTAAAATTGATAATGGCAAAATTGGCCTGGCGTGTGCCATGTTTGGCAGGATCAGCCATGAATCCCGGAGCGCAGACCACAGTCCATTCCGGAGCAAAATTCTCCACTTCATCCTTATGGAGGCGGAGAAACATATTATTAGCAAAAAGGGCACTCCAGGGAAGCTCCGCGATCACCCGCACATTGAGCCTGTAGTTTTCATCCGCGCAGACAAACCCATCATGGATATAAGCCTCCCGCTGGCGCACATAGTCCAGTATTTCTTTTTTGAGGACTTCATATTTGTCCTGTTCAAACGGCTTATTGACAGCTCCCCAATCTACCGCGGGATCAGTGATGGCATCCCTCACGATAAACCGGTCTTTTGGCGATCGGCCGGTAAACTTTCCGGTGTCAATGCAGAGGGCCCCTGTATCAGCGAGCACGCCCTGGCGCTTGAGGATGGTATCCTCGATCAGCTCAGCCGGGGTCTTCATGTAATGGACCTTCGCCGGATCCAGCGACAGGTGTTCCAGGAAAATGGATAGTTGCTTACTCATGATTTTATTTATTGCCGCTGCAAAGTTAAAATCTTATTCTACCCCTAAATCCCCTAAAGGGGACCTTTTTGATTTTTCTGAGGGTTATTAGGTACCAGCTACCAGTTTTCAGTTGGCAGTCTTCAGTTAGCAGTCTTCAGTTGGCAGTCTTCAGTTGGCAGTCCTCAGTTAGCAGTCTTCAGTTAGCAGTCTTCAGTTGGCAGTCCTCAGTTAGCAGTCCTCAGTTAGCAGTCCTCAGTTAGCAGTCTTCAGTTGGCAGTCTTCAGTTGGCAGTCCTCAGTTAGCAGTCCTCAGTTAGCAGTCTTCAGTTGGCAGTCTTCAGTTGGCAGTCTTCAGTTAGCAGTCCTCAGTTAGCAGTCTTCAGTTGGCAGTCTTCAGTTGGCAGTCTTCAGGTATTAAATGTCAAAATGTTTTTCGAAGAAAAACATTATGCCCACTGCCCACTACCCTCCCGTCGCTCGTACGGGGTGGGATCTTCGCTGCGCTCGAACTGCGGACTGCGGACTGAAGACTGCCAACTGCTCACTTACGCGGCAAATGAATAGCAAACGTCGTCCCCTCCCCAAGCTTCGAATGCTTGACAAAAATCTTCCCCTTGTGGTAGTTTTCAATAATACGCTTCGCCAGGCTGAGGCCCAGACCCCATCCACGGGCT
>Ga0154020_10009350_pt1 | contig 11293 bp, 7 predicted proteins | sample Klosneuvirus_201_FD_109709 | JGI IMG/M metagenome (GOLD analysis project Ga0154020, IMG submission 109709) | Active sludge microbial communities from wastewater, Klosterneuburg, Austria - Klosneuvirus_20160825_MG | ecosystem: Engineered > WWTP > Aerobic digester > Activated sludge | place... | reverse complement strand
TTCTCTAAATAAATCAATGATAATATTACCAACAATAATCTCTTCTAAAGGTGGAGCATTATCCACATATCCTACATATTTGATTTGATGATCATAGAGAATATCGTTCGGTGTCATATAGCGTCGCTCAAAAAAACCAAGTTTTAAAATATTATTATAAATATTTTCTTGAATCTGATTTTTTAATTGAACTTTATTTAATCCCAAAAGCTCTAAAACATAGGGGATGAGTTCCGCACAACTCAAAGCTTTTCGATCTTCCGTACCTACTAAATCATAAGGATGATCTTCTAACACTAATTTTCTAACAATTTGTTCTAATTGAAATTCTAAATTTCTGGGTGGGTTTTTGAGTCGAAAAACTTCGGCATAATTAATAATTTTAGGACCAAAAAAATGATGAAGCGGAATGAGTCTAATTCCACGCTCATAAACATCCATGACTAAAGGTAACCGTCCCAGTTTTGTAGTAAGAATGACAATCATCGCTGTATGTGAAAAAACACTCTGCTTTTCTGTTATTGCGGTAAACATTCCGGAGGGCTTGTCACTTGTATGATTAAAAACTAAATCTCCAGAGCGTAGTCTTAATCCTCTAAAATAGATTTCATTATCGATAAAAGTGTAATTGTAATAATCTTTTTCCTTTGCCCAATGTTCAATCGGATAACTAATCCCGCTCACGCCCTCCACAGGAGGTGAAAGACGAGGAGAACGATACTCATTTTGACTATATTCATTATAAATTTGAGCTTTATTTTCTACTTCTTTTATAATTTCTAAGCTCAAATGATCCTGATTATTTTTTTCAAGTAAAAGTGATTTAAGTTTACTATTTAAAAATCGTAATTGAAATTGAGCATCAAAAAGTATTGAAGGCTCCACCGTACTGCGGTCAATTTGTGCGTAAATTTTCTTTAGAGAATCGATATCTTGGATAATAGTGTTCCAATTAATGGGAGTTATTGAAGACTCAATTGAAATTAATTTTACAGTAAGGGCTTTTCTAGCTTCAGAAAAATTGGAAATAAAATCAGATGATGTCGCCAATTCCGCAGCATTTGAAACCACAGCAAATGTAAAAATCAGTGACATTAAAGACGAAAAAAAAGACACTTTTTGAAAAACACCATCTTCTTCCTTGTATTCGCCTTCGCTTTGGCTAGCGCTGTACTCGGTGTAAGACTTGTTCATTCGCTCAAGCTTAGCGCCTCGATTATGGTGCCTTTCAAACAATTTCTTTAATAATTTAAAATAATATTTCATTGATGATCCTATTAAAATTTGTAAAAAGCCACTTTTTTGCTTGTTTTAGTTATCACATTGGTTAAGCCACAGACTCTGAGTCCAACTCGCTCGTGTAAGTTCAATCCCTCAAATTTGACACTTTTTTAACAATTCATTTAAGCTAATTTAAATAAATTCGATGATCTTACTATCCCTAACCACATTATAGAATTTTGTAATAGTAGTATAATTTTAAATGTAAATATTTTTTATATTATTTACTATGTATGAATTTTGGTGGCCAAATTTTTTCCTTACCATTCTCATCAATGATTGAATATTTAGTTTTTTCCGGTAGCACCTGTAAAGTTTTTAAAAACTCTATAATCGAATCTTGGTCATAGGGTGAGAGTGCACGAAAGGCTTCAGTTACTTTCTGCGCTTCACCCGCATGAGCCAGAATTGCTTGGCGCATTGTTGTAAATTTTCCATGGTGAAAATAGGGCGGTTCATTGGCAACACCCCAAAGTTTTTTTGTTAAAAAACGTTGAGTACCAGCAAAAAACATTTTGCTCCCAGGCTCTGCATTTAAATTAATTGGATCACGATTTGGATCTTCAGTGCCAGAAGTAATATCATGCAATTTCAAATCTGTATAAGCAGGTACGCTCACTTTGTCATTTTTTACGGCTAGTCTCAAACCTGATAGTGTCTGGCTCGTTAGATCTAATCTAAAATCAGGGGTTTCACCAATGTGTAAATTTTTGGGTGGATTAAATGGGTTCGGTTCTATAAATATCCAAGCCTTTCGTTCCAGCGATAACTTAGGAATATGACAAGAACTGCAATTAATTTCGTTAAAACGTTGTTCACCTAAAAGAACCGAGCGTTCGATGATTGGATCGTTAGGAATGACTCTTCCAGGTACTGGCAAGGAGGCTTGAAAGACTGATACAGCTGTTATATCGGCTCTTGTTAATTCATTTTTAAATCCATCGCCATCAGGATCAGCATCAATTCCAAATCTTTCAGTGGATTGAAGTCCTAAATGGTGATTGAAAGCATTATTTGAAAACTCTCGTATTGAAACTACGGACCCAGATTGATGAAATGGTCTGATTATTAAACTTGGTGGATTTTCTGCACTCGTTGTTGCTAATGCTTGTTCGGGTAAACCTTCAACTAAACTAACATCCCAACTGCCATCTGCATTTCTTTTCAGTACACCAAAGTTAACACCTTTACTTGTCAATTTTGATGATCCATTTAAAGGTATTGCATCACGAATTTTTATCAAATCCTCAGTCATTTGCCGAGCTAGCATTTCGATAAAGCCTGATCCGAACATACCAACTGTGGCACGAGAGTTTGTAATTGTTTGTAAGGTAGCTGCTTCGCCTCGTTCATCAAAAGCACCACGGAGCGGGGTATTATCAAGTGAGTCAACTCGTAAAAAATGATCGAATGTTATAAAATCAAAACGTTGACCTGGAATAAATGCATTGGCAACAAAGTGCCCCCCACCACCAACACGAGGCACGTTATGGCAAGAAGTGCATGAGTTTGAATCTGGTGCTGAAATACGATTGAAATTTCGTGGAAAAACGAGCGGAGAAGTTGGATCTGTAAGTGGAGATCCTACCCCTTTGGTCAGTGGTCGTCCACCACCCTCCTGTGAAGTCCAAACTGCTTCAAATAGTTTTTTACCATGATCAAGGATTGCTTCATGTGAAAGCAAATACTCATCACCATCTCGTAAATGATGGTTAATTGAAACCTCTTGACCAAGGAGAGATGCATTGTTTTTTTCATCTGCCTTAGAATTCATGGCTATTACGGCTAGCGCAAAAGTTGAAATGGCCAGAGTAATTAAGTATGTTAAAATTGATTTAGTATTATTTGTTACGAAACTTTTAATATTAGAATCATCAAAATTTGATTTCATGACTACACCTCTATATCTATATCGAATTCAGAATTTGCAAAATTCACCCTTGCTAGAGCAACTCCTGCAAACCTTGAGCCATAAATAAGTTCTAGTTCATTAATTTCGATTAAGAATCGTAGTTGAAACATTTTTCTAATTTGATTTTGTAGTTATGATTTAGATTGGTTTTTGATTGAGTCCAAAATTTAGTCGGACCATGTTCAGATTAAGTACGTACCAGGATCATTATTTTAAATAGGATGGATAAGGTTTTGCTTTCATAACTTGAAAGTCATTTTGCATACAAGCATCAGTGATTTGTTGTTTTTTTTCTGGCGGACACCAAATTAAGACACAACCTCCACCACCAGCTCCACAAATTTTTAGTGCTTCAGCACCAGCACCCATCGCAATACGATGTAGATTTTCAATTTCGGGACTCGAAATTGCAGGAGCTAACTGGACTCTAAACTCATACTCCCGACGAAAAAGTTCTGATAAATCCTTCCAGAGGCCAGCTCTCACCTTCGCGGTCATTTCTTCAGCCACTAAACGAAGACTTGATAGTGCACGAATGGTTTTTGATTCGCGTGCTACTGCTTTTTGCAGAACTTCAAAGTTATTCATACCACTATGGTGAGATCGACCTGTATAAACTAAAAGAAACCTCTCTTCGATTTCATGAAGATTTTTGTGGTTAAATAAATTTTGTTTTATACCGCTCGCAGTGTATTCGAGTAAATTTATTCCACCGGATACGGCAGGATAGTAATCTTGTGTCCCAGTGGGAGTTAGTAAAAGCTGAGCTTCTAAATTATGAGCGACTTCAACAAGTTGATGTACACTAGCAAAGGGTTTAAATAAGGCTTGGGAAAATGCTTTTAAGAGGCTAACCATTAAACTGGAACTACCGCCAAGGCCTCCGCCCACAGGACTCTCAGAAGATGTTTTAATTTTTAAACCAAAACTCGGTTTGAAATATTCGAGAACTATGCGATAAAGGACGAAATCAGGATCCGTGTCTTGAATGGCTTTTTCATAACTGAGGTAGAACTTCTTCTTTTTTAAATCCAAACTTTCAAGCTCGATAGTGCCAGCCTGTCCGAGGATTTGCAACTCCACAGAGGTAAAAATATCAATGGCAATATTAACTGTCTTGGCTCCCCCAAAAAAATTATAGAGAGGCCACATATCTAAAGTTCCACCCGCTAAATCAACTCGAGTGGGAGATTTAATAGAATAAGTGCTGGTTATAGACTCACTCACTGTTTTTTTGTTTCTGGAATAGGTTCAGTTTGTTTATCATGGCTTTTATTTTTGAGTTCACCCTGCGCTTCTGAACCGGGTTTTGCATCAACTTTAGTAGAATCCGATTTTTTCTCCACTTTTACTAATTTATCTGATGTCAGTGTCGCGAGATCTTCTTCTTTCAAAACAATGACATCAGGATAAATGGAAGATTTAGCATATACAAAATTCTTTTCGGTTTTATCCTCTTTTTTCTTAAACGAATTACCTATCTTTAAATCAAAGAGACTCTTGCCCTTGGCGTCAGCGAGAATGAATCTTTTCTTTTCTGCATCAATGCCTGGCGCGGTATCTTTGCCATCCATAAATTCAGCCACTCGTAATTGTCTTAACTTTTCAAGAAAGTCATTAACCTCGGTTTGCTCAACAGCTCCTGATCCCGTTGCTTTCCAGGCCTCCCCCTCTTTGGATAATTCCATTTTTTTATCGGAGATTATATTCAGTTTTTTAACTTCATCTTTATTAAAAATAAAAGGAAGTTCTCGATCTCGTAGATCCATCAAATTTAATTGAGCTACCTTATTAATGGAAGCATCTTCAATTTTAACGAGCCGCTTAAGATCGTATGGCCATGCATACCATTTTTTTGATTTATCTTGTGCAAACTCAAAAACAAAAGATTTAACACCTTTGAGATAATAGGTGACTTTGATTGAATTGGCAGAAAAACCAAAAGCCTCCAATTGAGTTTTATTAGGCTCTGTTTCAAGAACAAATTCAGAAGTTTTGATATCCTGAGACAGATTGATTATTTCACGAACTTTGTTTTGGTCTAAATGCCAAGTTGGCTTATCCTTAATAATCCATTTTCCTTCTTTTAACAGAAAATGAGTACTCTGATTTCCTTTGGCAATCACAACTTCTTCTAATTCTTTTAAAGGTTCTCTTAGGATTCGTTTATCACGAAGTTCTTTAATAGATTTTTCCATCAAAGAAGCCCAAACGGCACTGGCTACATACACATTTTTTTCATTATCCTTTTTAATAAAGGAATTACCTTCAAAACTTTTTCTCTCTGCAATTTGTAATTGGATTTTTTTGCCAGAAGTAGAGGTTACAATGAGGTTTGCTTTAGGCTTATCAAGTCCATACGTTGACCAATCAAAGACCTCACCCTCACCTATCTTTTCAGTGGATTTCTCCGTCGTCAAGGTTTGAATCCATCCTGTTATTTCATCGCTTGCCGCTAAATCTTCAACTGGTTTTTTCAAAATCCAGTGACTATCTTTTTTAATAAGCTCCAAGTCTCCAGAAGCATTTTTCAATTCGATCTGACTGATTTCATCTGTGAGAAATGGGATTAAAATAGCCGCTTTGTCTTTCGTTTGTTGATCTTTCTCAACTTTATAATAATCAAAATAATAAACACTAATTGATAGTAATAAAACAAAGAGATAAAATAAATTACTCTTCTTTAGTTTCATGCATTTCTCCTTCGGTACCAAAGCAAACCACTCGCCAATAACATTAATAATGGTAATGGTATTATAAATGCAAAAATAAATATATAAAATTTATTATCTGTTAAAGTTAACTCCGTTGCTGAAATTTCTTTTGGCGTAATACTCACCATATTTTCTTCTTTGGCTAGAGTTAAAGTAGCATTCAATATTAGATCTCGGTTCAAGTTACGGTAAAGCATCTGGTTGTTTAAAAAATCACTATCTCCTGCTACCACCATTTGAAAATCTTTTGTACCTCCTGGCCACTTTCCTTTAACTCCAGCAACTAAAGTAAATGGACCTTTCGTACCATCTCCTTCAAATTTACTATTGGGATAACCAAATGAGTTTTCACCTGCTGCTTTGACCAAGTCTTCAAAAATAACACCTTGAGGAATATTGCCCTTTTCAATTCCTTGAGGCATTCTAAATAAAATATACTCATTTTTTCCAAAAACCTTAGTGATACTATTCGTTGAAGAAAACTCGCTCCCTGGAGTTGCTGAAGGGTCAGCCATTCTGCCCAATGCTGTTTGCATTACAGTAATAACGTAATTATTACTTAATTTAACGCCAACCTTGTCAAGTAATGCATTCAATCCATGTTCAACTGTTGGATCAACTGCCACAAAAAGATTACCACCCTCTTGCATGTATTTTTCAAGAACCTTTAACTCAATATCTAAAAACGATTGTTTGGGTCCAATTATAAAAACGACATCGGCGTCCTTAGGAATCTCTGGTTTCGTTGCAAGAGGAAGTGCTTTGAGTTGATAGCGATTGCCCTCAAGTAAACTCTTCAGTTGACTCAATCCTGAAGTATCCTTTGTATCTTCTAATGAACCTTCACCGTGTCCAGTAATTAAATAAGCGACTTTCTCTTTTTCTCGGGTGGCTTTTATGATCGCACCTGTAATTTCTTGTTCTTCAATTCTTTCAATTCTATTTTTCTTTCCCTTATATTCTACAAAAACAATACCACCACCTTTATTAACCCCATATTGTTCTGCTAAATCGGGTCTCTTATTCACTTCAACAAAATCTAAACTCACTTTCGCTGAGACATCTTGATATCTCTTTACTAAAGTTTGAAAAGCTTTACGGTTTTGCTGCGCCCCTTCTGCCCCTTCTTTATAAAAGAAAATAATCTTAAGATCACTATCAAGACCTTGGATGATCTTAATGGACTGATCTGAAAGTGAGTTCAATTGTGCCAGCGAAAAATCAAATGTCTTATAATGTCGTAATGAAACAAAATTAATCGCACCTAACATCACAAGGACAGAAAGAATCATGGCTCCCATATTCATTCCATGTTTAGTGGTCTTCATGGTCAAAAAATCCAAATAAATGCTTCGATCCGACCAAATAGCTCCTATGAAGCTGAGTAAAAATAATCCTAATGGAATCCAAAGACCTGGATGAAAACCATTAAGTAGAAATCGCGTCACTAAAAAAGCTACAATACTAAGTCCTGAAATTAAAAATAAAATTTTTCCTAAACGGCTCATATTTACCTCCAACGATTTGATTCAACGACTCGTTCAGCCAGAAAAACAAAGAGACCCATCACACTAAATAAAAACACAAGTGCACTGGTTCTGATGGTACCTTCGACAAAGGCCGAGAGATGTCCATTTAAAGAGACATGCTCAAAAAATTCTCTTAACGTTTGACTATCACTCACTTCAGCACCAATTCCTACAAACCAGATTGAAATATTCATGATCACTGCCATCACAAAAGACCCAAGAGCACTTTCGGTGAGTGCTGAACAAAATAAATCCATGGCGGCATATACTGCTCCAACCATGAATAATCCAAAAAAAGCCACATTGAGAAGAGGCCAAGAAAATTGAGCAAAAAATCCAGTCCAAGCACAATAAAGATACGCAATAAAAACGATCCCAAAAACGGCTCCTAATGCTGCCACAAATTTACCAAATACAATTTGAACACTGGTGACCGGACTGGTGAGTAAGAGATCAAAGGTATGCATCTTTTTTTCTTCTGAAATGAGCCGCATTGTTAATGCTGGTACAATTAGAATCAGCATTAAATTTAAATACGATAGTTGTCTTAAAAATAAACCGTAATGAATATTAAGCTGTTGCTGAGGCATACCTTGTTGAAACATCATGTTCTTGGCAGCATCAGCAAACTGCGATAACTGAATGGGGAAAACCCAGCTCAGCATCATCGAGCACAAAAAGGCCACAATATAAAATACTGGGCTAAAGAAAAATGCCCTTAAATCTTTTTTTGCAATGGTTAAAAATCCTCTCATCATACTCAAACCTCCTTATTGTTCCACTGAACCATAGGTCAGTTTTATAAAAACATCCTCTAATTGCGCCATCGATTGCATTTCTAATAAACCAGAACCCGATTGCGTTACTTCTTTCGCTAAAAGCTCAACCATATCATCCTGACCTGTAATTTCTACTACCACTGATCCCGGGCTATTTCCCTTATAAGATTTAATTACACCATTCATCGCGCCCAAACGCGTAATCAATGAATCAATCTCTCTGCGTACTTTAAAGGTCACTTGCCTTGAACCTTTATTCACAGCGCTAATGTTTGCTAAACTTTCTTGTGCTACAATTTTTCCCTGATTGATGATAATGATTCTTTCGCATGTGGCTTCGACTTCAGGAAGAATGTGGGTGGAAAGGATAATGGTGTGATGACCCCGTAACTCTTTGATGAGATCTCTAATTTCAGCTACCTGTTTGGGATCTAGTCCTACGGTGGGCTCATCTAAAATCAATACATCTGGTTCACTAACTAGGGCTTGAGCAATTCCCACTCTTTGTCTAAACCCTTTAGAAAGATTTTGAATCAAACGTGATTGAACATTGCCCAGGTTTGTTTTTTCAATAGCTTTTTTAACCAAACTAGGAATTTTTTCTTTATCCACTCCCTTAAGATTGGCGACAAATTCTAAATACTCCTTAACAAACATATCTCCATAGACAGGGGGATTTTCAGGGAGGTAGCCAATTCGACGCTTCACTTCCAATGGGTTTTCAAACACATCATGGCCAGCGATAAGCGCTTGTCCACTAGAGGGTGCCATAAATCCCGTAATAATTTTCATCGTTGTGGATTTACCAGCTCCATTTGGTCCTAAGAACCCAACCACTTCGCCCTTCTTCACGGAAAAACTTAAAGAATCAATTGCTCTCCGTGCACCATAATTTTTCGTCAGATTACGCACTTCAATCATAATTCTACCTTTCTCTTATGGATTCACTCATCATAAATGAGTCGTCACCAATATTATTTTTGCAAAAGTGACTATTGAACCAGATAAATTCTGTGACGACTTCTAATAACAGTCAAGAGGGTAAGTGCTATTCAATTTTTAGGCAAACTAACTATTAATAATCAAAGCAATCCAAAATGTGAAAATTAAAAAATTTTAATCACGCTTCACGCGATCTCACAACCGACATTTTGCACATAAACTTTAGTTAAGTTGGTGTCACAACAGTTCAAAAAATTAACTTCAACACTCTCTTTCCGGCTTCTCAGAACTAACTCTACATAGATTCTGCTGAAAAAGAGTCTAATTTAAGGCAGAAAAGATTCAAATCAAACGAGGAGTAGTTCCACTCCTTTGAGTGAGATTTAAACTTTTTTAAGGATAAAGTAGGCCTTTGTCTGTAGTATCTACATAGAATTGTTATACTCTGAGAGTCAGTGTCATTTCATTCTGATAAGTAACTCTTCCCAAACGATCTCCCTTAATGGGTTTGACATATCGGCACTCAGTGACAATAATGTCATATCGATCTCCAGCAATGATTTTCTTTTTACCTAAAGTTTCATTTAATAACCATTTAGCAGCATCGAGTAAATAAAGATGATCGACTGATTTATTTTTGGGATGTCTAATTATCAGGTGTGAACCTGGTTGATCTTTCAAATGCAACCATAAATCCCAAGCTTGAGCCCTTCTTAGAATTGCCAGATTATCCTTTGCTGACTTTCCAAATACGGCTTCAATATTATCGGCTAATTTCAGTTTTCTTCCTTTGGCTTTGGCCTTTGAAAGCAACTCACTGGCTAAGGAGCGTACGGAGTGATTTGCTGAGAGAGGAGAACTAGACTCAGTTAACAAGTCATTATTCATAATCGATCGAAGATTATTAATTTCAGATTTTAAATGAGTAATTCGTTCTTTAATTTGCTCCACGCGAAGCTCTTGTTTTTTATATTTCTCAAAACATATTTGCATATTTACATTCACCGGTAAATTATGATCAATAAGAGTCTGCCACTCATCAGGAACGTCTAACGATTGATTCACTTTTAAATACTCTCCAAGTTGATACCATGGCTTATTCATTCCGATTAAATCTTGAGTTAGTTTTTCAATTAGAATCTCTTTTTTATGAATTTCTTTTTTTCTTTTCTTTTCTTGATCATCCACTAGATTAGTTTGTAATAAGGGTGTGGATTTCCCTAGAAATGTATTCATCCAATCGTCTAAATAGGACTCAACTTCAAAATTTTTCTCAATTGGGTCAAGTGATGAATTAGAAGGTGGTAGAATTTTGACCGGAAAAAGTGAAATCGATTTATCCAGCGACTTAACGATTAAATTCACTCCATGTGGAAAGAGTCGAAATTCAATATGACATTCGCGATTTTCATTTCCAGAATAAACAAAACGAATCACTCTTCCTAAATTAACATCGACTAGAATGTCTGTAAGTCGTAGATTTCGCGCATGGGCTCGTAAAAAAAGCACTATCGGCTTAACTAAATATTGAGACTTTGGAATTTCACCAAAAAAATACCCTATTCGAGGCATCAGTGGACGCAGCTCCAGCCCAATAGTTAATGGGCCTTTTAGATGATGCTGAAGCAATAAATAGTTTTTACTTAAAGCAATATCTTGTAATTGAGCACCATAAGCATAGGATTTCAACGTATTTATTAATATTTGTAGTTGGTAAACATTTAAAACAGACACCGAGTCTCCTCTTATTGGGTTCGTGTGGTTATTTGCTTCATGAGGTTCTTTGAAGGAGGGCTGCAATTTCCTCATTTTTAGTTATTAATAAATTAAATAGAACTTCTTCCTTTCTGTCTACTAACTCATTCGTCCTAGTGCCCCGACCACTTAATTTTTTCCGCTCTTGCTTGCTTCTAAACTCTAATTCTTCGTTGCTCTTCGTCTCTTTAGACCCAGCTAAAGCTCCTCTTCATGCCTTAACTTAAAATTTAGCTGCTTCGCACGACCGGAAAAAATTAACCCAGATTTTTCATAGACATTGAAATTTGAATTAATTTTTCTTAAAAATCCTAATTATATTTTTAATGGTTTAAATTCATATACTCTTTGAAGAGACCTCGTGGTCTGAGAAGGAGAGGT
>Ga0154020_10009348_pt1 | contig 11296 bp, 10 predicted proteins | sample Klosneuvirus_201_FD_109709 | JGI IMG/M metagenome (GOLD analysis project Ga0154020, IMG submission 109709) | Active sludge microbial communities from wastewater, Klosterneuburg, Austria - Klosneuvirus_20160825_MG | ecosystem: Engineered > WWTP > Aerobic digester > Activated sludge | place... | reverse complement strand
TTATTGCAATCCTAACCTGAATTGATTAATTTCGGTTAGGGTTTTTTATTTTCTATGGTTGAGGCTGCAGCAAAGGATTTTCTAAACTATCTCCAATTTCAGAAGCGATTCAGCCCGTTGAGCTTGCAGAGTTATGAGAATGACCTGAAACAATTTCAACGTTATCTGATTCAAAACTATTCCGGCTCCAACCTGTCGGACCTCAGTCATCACCACATTCGCGATTATCTTGCTTCTCTCTTAGAAAAGGGCCTGTCGGCCAGTTCGGTGAACCGAAAACTCAGTACTCTTAAATCGTATTTTAAATTTTTAAGCCGCAGTGGTGTTGTGGATCAAAATCCTGCACAAAAAGTCAGTGGACCCAAAACCAAAAAAAAATTACCCGGTTTTGTTGATGAGGGGCAGATGCAAAAAGTATTCTCAGAGCTTGTATTTGCCGACAATTTTGTGGGTCAAAGAAACCGTCTGGTTATCGATTTGCTCTACCAAACCGGCATGCGCCGCGCAGAGCTCCTGCAACTCAGGGAAGAGGATGTAGATCATTATTCCCTTCAGTTAAAAGTGTTGGGAAAGCGAAACAAAGAAAGAATCATACCTTTTAATCTGGAATTAAAAAGCAGTATAAATAAGTACCTCAAACTTAAGCGAGCTGAAGGGTTTAAAAATCCTTTGTTATTGGTAAGTGCTAAGGATAAAGCCTTGAGCGCCGTGTCGCTTACGAAAATTGTGAAAGATGTGCTTTCACAAGTTACCACCTCATCCAAAAAAAGTCCACATGTACTGCGGCACAGTTTTGCCACACATCTTTTGAACCACGGGGCCGACATAAATGCCGTAAAGGAATTGCTGGGCCACGCGAATTTAGCTACAACACAGGTGTATACACATAACACCATTGAAAAATTAAAAAAGTCGTATTACCAGGCCCATCCCCGGTCGGGTAATTAATTAATAACTAACAATAAAGGAGGAAACAAATCATGACAATCAACATCCAATCCGTACACTTCACAGCCGACAAAAAGTTGTTGAACTTTGTGAATGAAAAAGTTGAAAAACTGAACACTTTTTACGATGGCATCATCAACTCCGAAGTAACCTTGAGACTAGACAAAAGCAGTACGAGTGATAATAAAATATCTGAAATTAAATTACTCTGCAGGGGACATGAGTTTTTTGCAAAAAGGCAGTGTGAGACCTTTGAAGAAGCCACTGACCTGGTTTGTGAGGCTTTGAGAAACCAAATCACAAAACATAAGGATAAACGGGTGGTGCAGCACTAAAGCACACCAAAGGCCGCCCCAAAAGGCGGCTTTTTTTATGGGTAAATTAAATTGCAGACAAACAAAAGCAACTCAAAATCGCTTAACTTTAAAACCTGATGCGCGTACTACTTCTCACTGTATCTATATTACCATGGCTTGCCCTGGCCCAGAACAAACAAAAAAAACTGGCCGATTTTTCTATTGCCGGAAATTTCTGTATCCCCTCCATTCTTAGCAGTGATATGTACCGTACATCCTTTGACGGCATTTATGAAATGAATTTTTCAGTGAACAAAGCCATGGGGGACAATTTTTTTGGAGGTCTTGGCTATCAAAATGTGTTGTTTCAAAACGATGAAGGCTTAAAATACGCTTATTTTAATGCAGACATTCCTTACGATACAAGACTAATGGGCAACGGAGTATTTGCGCGCTTTAGTTACGTTCGGTTCTTCAGTTCAATTGGTTACATGTCCTATTCTATGCACGCGGGGTACATGATGTTGCATTATTACAATGTTAACGCAGACACAAGTGAGGCCAACCAGCCATATGGAGCCCAAAAATTCAATGCACCTTATTTGCAACCGGAGTTGGCCGTAAATTTTATTGTTGATAAAACCATTAGTTTTGGCATTATACTAAGTTATACAACCTTGTTCAGTAAGTTTGATCCTAAAGCCCCACGCTTTAATCAATTTGAAGAAATTTCATCCCAATCCAATAACTATGTTATGAGCTGGCTAAATTTTGGATTTAACTTTAATGTGTTACTCAATCGAAAAAAATAAAACCCTCAGAAGATGATTCTTGCCGAAACCCCAATTAAGTATGAACGCAAAAAGTTAAAGGACCAGCATCTGCTTGAACTTTACATTCGTTTGCTAAAGCCACGCATGATAGAAGAAAAGATGTTGTTGCTTTTGCGTCAGGGAAAAATTGCCAAATGGTTCAGTGGTATTGGTCAGGAGGCCATATCAGTAGGCGTGGCTTCCGCCTTAAATCCCGAAGAATACATTTTGCCAATGCACCGAAACCTTGGGGTATTTACAACGCGTCAAATACCGCTGAACCGTTTGTTCTCTCAGTTTCAGGGCAAGCCCGGTGGTTTTACCAAAGGCCGCGATCGTTCTTTTCACTTTGGTTCTCAGGAATACAAGATCGTAGGTATGATTTCACACCTAGGTCCTCAAATGGGTGTGGCAGATGGGATAGCGCTTGGGAATCTTTTAAAAAAGAACAACAAAGTAACAGCTGTGTTTAGTGGTGATGGTGGGGCCAGCGAGGGTGACTTTCACGAGAGCATCAACACGGCGGCAGTATGGAATTTACCGGTGATTTTTATTGTTGAAAGTAATGGCTATGGTTTAAGTACTCCTTCTAACGAACAGTTCCGTTGCAAGTCTTTTGCCGATAAGGGCATAGGGTATGGCATTGAGGCATTGAGTATTGACGGAAACAATATTTTGAAGGTTTATGATACAGTAAAACAACTTGCCGAAGACCTTCGCGAAAATCCGCGTCCGGTTTTGTTGGAGTGTGTAACGTTTCGAATGCGGGGGCATGAAGAGGCCAGTGGTACAAAGTATGTACCAAAGGAGTTGATGGACACCTGGGCTAAAAAAGACCCGGTGCAGAACTATGAAAAATTTTTGCTCAAGGAGGGGGTTATCAGCGACAAACAAATCGAAGAGATTAAGGCAGAACTAAAACAAGAGATAGAGCATGGACTAGAAATTACCTTCGCTGAAAAGAACCCAGAACCCAATACAGAAGTAGAATTAAAGGAGCTCTTTAAAGACTTCGATGCAGAGGACACCTCTACTGCCGCTGGTGCAACACAAAACATCAGGTTTATTGATGCCATACAACAAGGTCTGAATCAGGCCATGGAAAAACATCCAGAATTGGTTTTAATGGGACAAGATATTGCTGAATATGGAGGTGTTTTTAAGATAACAGAGGGTTTCGTGGAAAAGTTTGGCAAACACAGGGTTCGGAATACCCCACTTTGTGAAAGCGCAATACTTGGTTCAGGGTTTGGGTTGTCTATTAACGGGTTTAAAGCCATGGTAGAAATGCAGTTCGCCGATTTTGTTAGTGAGGGTATGACCCAAATCGTAAACAATCTTGCAAAGAGCCACTATCGCTGGGGGCAAAATGCCGATGTAGTTGTGCGTATGCCAACTGGTGCTGCAGTAGCTGCCGGCCCATTTCACAGCCAAAGCAACGAAGCCTGGTTTTTTAAAACACCGGGCTTAAAAATCGCCTATCCTGCATTTCCTGCTGATGCAAAGGGTTTGTTATTGACAGCTTTTGCAGACCCTAACCCTGTGATGTTTTTTGAACACAAAGCCTTGTACAGAAGCATTACTCAGGATGTGCCTGAAAATTATTATACCATTCCTTTTGGGAAAGCGAATTTATTGCGTGAAGGGGATGAACTAAGTATCATTACTTATGGATTAGGCGTGCACTGGGCCTTAGAATTGTTGGATGAACATCCTGAAATAAAAGCGGACCTGATTGACTTAAGAACCCTTGCTCCCTTGGATACTGACACTATATATGCTTCTGTGAAAAAAACAGGAAAAGTTATCGTTATGCATGAGGATACATTAACCGGGGGTATTGCCGGTGAAATTTCGGCATTAATCACCGAACATTGTTTTGACTATTTGGATGCTCCGGTGATCCGTGAAGGCAGTTTGGATACACCGGTGCCCATGAACGTGGACCTTGAAAATAATTTTCTCCCTAAACAACGATTCAAGGAGAAGGTTTTAAAATTGAGAAGGTACTAAGATGGATTGGATAGACCTCAGAAGTGATACTGTAACCAGGCCAACGAAAGGTATGCTGGAGGCCATGATGTCAGCGCCTTTGGGCGATGATGTGTTTTCCGAAGACCCTACGGTGAATGAATTGGAAAAGTATACTGCAAATTTATTTTCAAAGGAAGCGGCTTTGTTTTGTCCCAGTGGAACCATGACCAATCAAATTGCCATAAAAGTGCATACTCAGCCTGGAGATGAGTTGTTATGTGATGTGAATTCTCACATTTACAATTACGAGGGTGGAGGCATTTCATTCAATTCAGGTGTTCAGGCGAGAGTTTTGCACGGCCATGAAGGCCGGCTCAGTCCGGAACTCATCGAAAACAACATCAATGGGCGCTTCGACTGGCTCACTCGCACCTCTTTGGTAAGTCTTGAAAATACGGTGAACAGGGCGGGAGGATCATATTATACGCTGGCACAAATCCAGGCCATCCAAAAGCTGTGTAAGGAAAAACATCTGGCTTTGCATTTGGATGGAGCCCGCATTTTTAATGCCTTGGCCGTTACGGGTGAAGCTCCTGCTGACATCGGAACATGTTTTGATTCCCTTTCTATTTGTTTGTCAAAAGGCTTGGGTGCGCCGGTTGGCTCCTTGTTGCTGGGTACCAGAACGTTTATTCAAAATGCCAGAAGGGTGCGTAAAGTATTTGGGGGTGGCATGCGGCAGGCCGGCATCCTGGCAGCGGCCGGGTTGTATGCGCTTAAAAATAATGTAAAACGTTTAAAGGAAGATCACGACAGGGCAAAAGCCCTAAGCGAGGCTTTAAGTAAACAAGCCTATGTAGAATCCATACTTCCGGTTTACACAAACATTGTAATTTTTAATCTGAATAGTAAGATGCTGAATGGTGAGCAGTTTGAAGCCAAATTGCGTGAGCAGGGCATACGTGTTTCAGCTTTCGGTAAGGATACTATTCGTATGGTGACGCATCTGGATTTTACGGATGAGATGCTGAATCGTACTGTTAAGGCATTAACTGCCTTATTATAGACAAACGTATAGGAGCAGGCTAAATTTAAGATTACGATTCCTGGATACGGTGTTTTAGAGCAAAAATTCTTAACTTCAATAGTGGTTTAAAATGTAAATCTTATTGACTCGATATTTCCTGTTTATACTTGCTTTTTTCGCGTATCACTTGCTTTGTTCTCAATCCGGAAAGATAAACCAGTTATTAATCCAATTGGCTAGTGATGGAGGGGATTCCAGCCGAGTTATTCATTTGAATCAATTGTGTCAGGCTTACCGCGTGGTTGGTGATTATAACGCCAGCCTGGCTTATGGTAAACAAGCTCTGCAGTTGGCAAGGGAGCTCAGTTACAAAACAGGAATGGCAAATGCGTATTGTAATATTGCAAACACCTTTTGTATGCGATCAAATTACCCAGAGGCAATAAAAAATAATATGGCATGTATGCAGCTAAGAATAGAGTTAGGAGATAAAAAAGGCATAGCAGAAACTCATCACAATTTAGGAGCTATTTATGATAAGCAGGGAGAATATGCTTTGGCTTTACAGAGTTACACTGCTTCATTGGCAATTGATGATGAAATAGAGGATTGGAGGAACGCAATTATTACCTGTAATAACATCGGCGTGATTCATGAGCGGAGGGGCGATTACTCCATGGCTATTTCGAGCTATTTCTTAGCTTTAAAAAAGGTGAACGGTACTTCGATACACGATATGGAGTCCAATTTTAATGTGCACCAAAACATTGGGAATGTTTATCTGCATCAGGGAAAATACGAAGAGGCGTTAAAGCAATACCTCGCTTCCCTTGATTTCGAAAAAAAGCGAGGCAATAAACAAGGGATAGCAGATTCATACAATAATTTGGGTGTTGTATATTGTTCACTAGGAAAGTATCATTTGGCACTTAGGAACCACTATTCTTCTCTGGAGTTGAAAGAAAAAATTGGTGATAAACAAGGAATGGCGGTTTCCTTAATCAATACCGCTAATGTTTATAAAGGACAAAAATTATATACTAAAGCGCTGGATCTGCAATACCAGGCGCTTTCGGTTTATAAGGCCATTGGCGATAAGCATGGCATCTGTGTTTCCTATGTATTGCTCGGTGGAACCCAAAGCCTTTTAAACAAGCCGGATGATGCAGAACGATTCCTCAACAATGCGATGACTTTAAATACTGAAATGCAAAACATTGAATTAAACATGGAAATATACCGTGCCTTTGCAACACTGAACAATATATTGTCAGGGAGAAGAGGGCAAAGTTTGAAAAATAAGGAAGCGAAAATGATGAAAGCAATTGGGTATTACAAGTTGTGGCTATCCTCCTTGGAAAACACGACGGACAAGGGAAAATTGACCGGGAGCTCAGTAGACTTAGAATCCGTACAGTCAGAGTAGCCAATTTTTTAGACTTAATACTTAGTCAATTGTGCTTTTTTCCCTTTTCTTTCCCCTCTTTAGGCACAAATTCCCTATCTTTATTCTTCCCTTTTTTATTTATGATTCCCAGAGAAACCGTTGACCGAATAATTGATGCCGCCCATGTTGAGGAAGTGGTTGGGGAATTTGTGACCTTAAAAAAAAGGGGCACAAATTTACTGGGACTTTGTCCTTTTCACGGGGAAAAAACCCCTTCGTTCACAGTGTCGCCCACCAAAGGTATTTTTAAGTGTTTTGGCTGTGGCAAGGCAGGCAGTTCGGTGAATTTTATCATGGAGCACCTTAAACTCTCCTATCCTGAAGCCCTGAGATGGCTCGCTAAAAAGTACAACATTGAAATAGTAGAGAAGGAGATTACACCAGAGGACCGCGAAAAACAAACCGAACGCGAAAGTTTGTTTATTGTGATGCAATATGCTCAACGGTATTTTACTGATCAAATGCTTACAACCGACGAGGGCAAGTCCATAGGCCTTGGCTACTTTCAGGAACGCGGTTTGCAGCCGACCATCATTGAAAAATTTCAACTGGGGTATAGTCCCGAAAATCGCAACGCCTTTACCAAAGCGGCTGTTAAAGCGGGTTACCAGCCCAAATACCTTTCTGCCAGCGGCATGAGTATCGTGCGCAACGGTACTGAGGAAAACAAAACATTGACAGAAGCCGATCTGTTTGACCGTTTTGCAGGCCGTGTAATGTTCCCGGTGCTTGACGAAGCGGGCAGGGTAGTGGCTTTTGGTGGACGCACCCTGAGCAGCGATAAAAAAACGGCCAAATACATCAACAGTCCTGAGACGGAGATTTACCACAAGAGCCGTGTGTTGTACGGACTGTGGTATGCCAAACGGGCCATACAAAATGCCGATGCCTGTTATCTGGTAGAAGGGTATATGGACGTTATTGCCATGCATCAGGCCGGGGTGGAGAATGTTGTGGCTTCAAGCGGTACATCATTAACCATTGAGCAAATTAAATCCATACACCGTTTCACGAAAAATATTGTGGTGTTGTACGATGGGGATGAGGCCGGTCAAAAAGCCAGCATGCGCGCCATTCCTATGTTATTGGAAGAAGGTATGAACGTGCGTTTGCTGATGTTCCCTGATAACGATGATCCTGATTCCTTCAGTCGAAAAGTTGGGGCAGAGGAATTTCAAAATTACCTCAGGGACAAGAGCCAGGATTTTCTGTTCTTCAGGGCTGAGCGTTTAAAAACCATTTCGGCCGGGGACCCTATTAAGCGCGCAGGTTTGATCCGTGAGTTGGTGGAAAACATTGCTTTAATACCTGATAACATCATTCGTAGTGTTTACGTGCGCCAGTGCGCGGTGATTATGGAAATGGAGGAACAAATCCTCCAGAATGAGGTGAACAAATTGAGAAGGAACCTGACGTCGAAAATAAGATCAAAGTCAGGAGGCACCGAGTCTGCTGAACCATTTTCCGATTCTGGGCCATCACCAGAAACTGAGTCAATTGATGCACCGGTAGACAAGGATTTGGGGCCTGATTACGATCATGAAGAGATTGAACTCATACGTATGATGATGCAGTATGGAAGTGTTTATATAGAAATTGAAGGAGAAGATGAGGAAACGGCTGAGAGCCACACCATCGACATACCGGCAGCGGATTATATTTTGTTTGAGCTCTGGAGGGATGAAATGCGATTCGAAAATCCTATGCACCAGGCCGTGTTGGACGAGTACATTCACGAATACAAAAACTCCCGGTTTGCCACGCCCCAGCAATTTTTAAATTCCAGCAATCCTTTTGTGAATCAATTTGTGTTGAAATACGTGTTAAACTCTCCTGAACTAAGTGCCAAATGGAAGCACTTTGGTGTTGAAGTCCCTTCAGAAGTTGATCATCTTAAACGCGGTATCGAACATGTGTTATTCAGCTACAAGGAAAAAAAGTTACGTGCCTTTATTCATGAAAAACAAGATCAGTTGAAAAGCACAGGAGAGCCCGAAATATGGGATCTGCTGCGAGAACTAGATGACCTGAAAAAGGTGAAAAGCCGGGTGAATAAGCACCTTGGAAGAACGGTTGTAAAGTAACTATTCACTATTCCGGGCTAACTATTCCGTATTTGCCCTATCGAAAGAGGAAACCGGTATAATTAATACATAAAGAATTAAACTTCAACAAGTGTTCCGATTTTCTGCCCCTCGATGATGTTTTTAAGGTTGCCTTTTTTGTTCATATCGAATACAATAATAGGCAGTTTGTTTTCCTTACACAGGGTAAAGGCAGTCATGTCCATCACTTCCAGACCTTTTTCATACACTTCTTCAAACGTAATGGTTTCGTATTTTTTTGCGTTTTTGTCCTTCTCAGGGTCGGCATTGTAAATACCATCCACGCGTGTGCCTTTCAGAATCACTTTGGCTTCAATTTCAATGGCTCTGAGTGTGGCTGCCGTATCTGTTGTGAAATAAGGATTTCCTGTTCCAGCGCCGAAAATAACCACTCGGCCTTTTTCAAGGTGACGTACGGCCTTACGACGGATGAATGGTTCACAGATTTGTTCCATTTTTATGGCACTTTGCAGGCGGGTTTGTACACCTAGGCCTTCAAGCGCGCTTTGTATGGCCATGCTGTTAACCACAGTAGCCAACATACCCATATAATCGCCGTGCACACGGTCCATACCTCCTTTTTCAGCTTGAATACCCCTGAAAATGTTTCCACCTCCAATAACAATGGCCACCTGGCAACCTTCGTCGTAAATGGATTTGATCTCACGGGCGTATTCCATGAGGCGTTCTTGGTCGATACCAAACCCTTTGTTGCCCATTAGGGCCTCACCGCTTAATTTAAGTAGTATGCGTTTGTATTTCATGTGTAGTGCCTGGTGTAAATGAACTAATAATGGGACTAAGATACAGTATTCCAAAAAAAATCCCGACTAAAAAGCCGGGATTTTAAAATTACGATAAGGCGTAACGTTTGAGTGCCGTTACCGTGAGGTCTTTCTCAACCCCCTGAAGGTATTGACGAACAGTCATTTTGTTATCGATAAAATATTCCTGGTTCAACAAGGTTGAATCTTTGTAAAACTTATTAAGCTTACCGGTTGCAATTTTTTCGACCATGTCTTCAGGTTTACCTTCTGCACGGGTGGTTTCTTTTGCAATTTCAAGTTCGCGGCTAATGATGGTTTGGTCTACATCATCTTTATCAATAGCCACAGGAGCCATTGCAGCTGATTGCATGGCCACATTTTTAGCCACTTCATCGCTTACTTTTTTGTTGAAACCAACGGCAACTGCCAAACGGTTACCCGGGTGGATGTATCCAACCACTTGTTCTGCTTTAACAATGTTATAGTATCCAATATCAATTTTCTCCCCGATCTTACCAACTTGCTCCATAAATTTATAGGCAACGGTAATTTCGCTATTGTATGGAAGTGCTTTTAATTCTTCGATGCTGTTTGGTTTTTTCTCAAGTGCAATGTTTGCAACAGTTTCAGCGAAAGTGATGAAGTCGGCATTTTTTGCAACGAAATCTGTTTCGCAGTTTACACTAACAACGATAGCCAGTGTTTTATCTGCTGATGTTTTTGCCAGAACAACGCCTTCCTTAGCGTCGCGGTCCTGACGGTTAGCGGCTACTTTTGCGCCTTTTTTGCGGAGGTAATCCACTGCGGCTTCAAAATCACCATTGCTTTCTTCTAATGCTTTTTTGCAGTCCATCATACCGGCACCGGTTTGTTGGCGTAATTTGTTTACATCTGCTGCTGTAATTGCCATTTTTTTGTATTGTTTATTTGTTATTATTATTGTGAGTTGTGTATTCAAAAAAAACGGCCAGTCTGTTGCCAGAATGACCGCCTGGAATACTCCTTAAAAATTATTTTTTTGCGGCTACTCTGCGGCGTTTTTTAGGCCCGCCTTTTTCTTCAGATTCTTCTTCTGAACCTTCGAATGAACCTTCGTTCAATTCGTCGGAAGCACCATCTTTACCTTCGCCCTCTTCAGGATTGTTTTCTTTGTCCATCTTGCGCTCAGAAAGTCCTTCTTTCACAGCATTCACCATCAATTCAACGATGTAAGCGATTGAGGTAGACGCGTCGTCATTTGCAGGGATAGCAAAGTCAACTTCGTTAGGGTTAGAATTGGTATCAACAATAGCAAAGGTTGGTATGTTCAAACGTTTTGCTTCAGCAATAGCGATGTGTTCTTTGGTAATGTCAACAATAAACAAAGCAGCAGGAAGACGGGTGAGGTCAGCTACCGAACCAAATTGGGTTTCCAATTTAGCGCGTTCACGCGAGAACTGGAGGCGTTCGCGCTTTGAAATGTTGCTGAATGTTCCATCATTGAACATTTTGTCGATCTGAGTCATGCGACGCACCGATTTACGGATGGTTGCAAAATTGGTCAACATACCGCCCGGCCAGCGCTCGGTAACGTAAGGCATGTTTACAGTTTTTACTTTTTCAGAAACGATGTCCTTAGCCTGTTTTTTGGTAGCAACGAAAAGGATTTTACGTCCTGAACGTGCAATCTGTTTTAAACCGCTTGCAGCTTCATCAATCTTTGCGATACTTTTGTTAAGGTCGATGATATGGATTCCGTTTTTTTCGGCGTAGATATAAGGCGCCATTGCGGGGTTCCACTTGCTTTTAAGGTGACCGAAGTGAGCACCTGATTCGAGTAATTCGTTAAATGTTGTTCTTGATGACATTTGATTCTCTCTTGCTTTAATGAGTCTGGATTAACGTTTGCTGAACTGGAAGCGTGCACGTGCTTTCTTCTGT
>Ga0154020_10009347_pt1 | contig 11297 bp, 9 predicted proteins | sample Klosneuvirus_201_FD_109709 | JGI IMG/M metagenome (GOLD analysis project Ga0154020, IMG submission 109709) | Active sludge microbial communities from wastewater, Klosterneuburg, Austria - Klosneuvirus_20160825_MG | ecosystem: Engineered > WWTP > Aerobic digester > Activated sludge | place... | reverse complement strand
CGATCGAGGCCGGGCACGATGGCTGCACCGGCCCTTCGATTGCGGCCTTGGTGGCGGCGGCCTTGCGCAGGTCAGGGACCGTGAGCACCAGGGCCTGGCTGCGCATGATCTGGCGCACCGACATGGAGATCGCGCGCCGGGGTACCTCGTCCATGCTTTTGAACCAGCCTTCGCCGAACTGCTGGCGTCGGCAGGCGTCGTCCAGGTCAACCGCGATATAGGGTTTGTCGACCTCGAAATCGGCCGGTGGATCGTTGAATGCCAGGTGTCCGTTCTCGCCGATTCCGGCGAAACACAGGTCGACCGTGCGCTCGGCCAGCAGCAGGTTCAACCGCGCCAATTCCATGTTGAGATCCGGCGCATCGCCGTCGACCGGGATGAACTCGGGTGCCTGGGGCAATTCCTGCAAGAAACGTTCCCGCAGATATCGGCGGAAGCTGGCTGAATGGGACTCCGGCAGGCCTATGTATTCGTCCAGGTGGAATACAGTGATCAATGACCAGTCGATGTCGGGTGCCTTTACCAGCACCTCGAGCATCGCCAGCTGGCTGGCGCCAGTGGCCACGATCACATTGGCGTGGCCATGCGTCTTCAATGCGCGGCGGATGATATCGGCACCGAAATCGGCAGCGACGCGGCCCAATACCGCGGGATCTTGTACCAGTTGCAGTTTCATGTATTTTTTTCCGGGTGGTTCAGGCGTTGTTGTCGGATCTCTTGACCCGGCTGACGAGTTGCGTGGGGTTGACAAATCGCAGCGCGATCAGCAACCAGACCAGCGTGATGACCATGTAGATGACGGCCATCGCGTCGATCGACTGAACGGCGCGCACCCCGGAGGCGAACACCGAGTAATACAAGGCAACGACCAATGTCTGGCTGGTGGGACCGGCGGTGAGGAAGGTCAGCTCGAACATGGCGATCGTGCGCACCAGCACCAGCAGCAACGCGGCAAGAATGCCAGGGGCCAGCATCGGCAGCAGCACATGCACGAAAAGTTGCGGTGTGCTGGCGCCGAAGATGCGGGCCGCGGCCTCGATGCGCGGATCGACCTGTTCGATGAACGGGATCATGACGAGAATGACGAACGGGACGGTCGGCACCAGGTTGGCAAGAATCACGCCCCATATCGTGCCGCCCGGGCCAGCCTGGTACAGCACGGTAGCCAGCGGAATGCCATAGGTGACCGGCGGCACCATCAGCGGCAGCAGGAACAGCAGCACGACCCAACGCTTGCCGGGAAAATTGCGGCGTGCCAAGGCATACGCCGCGGGTACACCAAGCAAACCGGCGAGCACCACGACAGCACCCACCACCGTGAAGGTGGTGGTCAGTACCTCGCCGAGCTGGAACTCCGACCAGGCGGAGCTGTACCAGCGCAGGGTAAATCCCTCGGGAAACCAGCTGCGCAACCAGCGCGTGGAGAAGGAACTGACGACCACGCTGCCGATCAGCGCCAGCAGATTCACGACAAACCAGACCGTGACAGCCCAGATCGCATAAATCCAAAGGCTGCCGGCGACGTCGATGGCCGCCTGCGCGCCGGTGTGCCTGCGGTGTCCGGGCATCATCCCTTGCCTCCTGCCGACGGGCCGCGGTACACGAAGGCTCGCATTGACAAGACCAGAACAACCACCGCGAGCTGGGCCACACCCATCAGCATGGCAATGGCCGAGGCCATCGAGTAGTCGTACTCCTCGAACGCAGCGTGGTAGGCGGCTATCGAGATCACCCGCGTCGCATCGGCTGGTTCACCGACCAGCACAGCTGACGGAAATACGGAGAAGGCTTGCACGAAGGAAAGGCAAAACGTCATCGCCAGGCCGGGCAGCAGCAGCGGAAGGAAGATGTGCCGGAACCGCGCCGCCGGACGAGCGCCCAGTGTCGCTGCGGCGTGTTCGAGTGCAGGGTCGATTCCGGTGACGTGCGACAGCGTGAGCAGGAACGTGAACGGGAAGCCGGTGATCAGCAGTGACAGCAACACACCGGTGTAGTTGTGCGTCAGCTTGACCGGTGACGACAGCAGACCGAGTTCCATCATCGTGCGGTTGAACCATCCCTGGGGGCCGAAATAGCCCAGCATGCCTTGCGCCACCAACACCGTCCCCAGCGTGATTGGCAGCACCAGCAAGGTGGTCAGCAGGCGCTGGTGTTGCATCAGGCGTACCCGCATGGCAACGGGTATGGCCAGCAGCAGGCTCAGGCAGGTCACTGGAATCGCCAGCGCGAAGGTCTTTCCCAGCGTGTCGTACAAGAACGGATCGCTGAAGAAATGCTGGTAGTTGGCCAGCCAGTTGCCGACCTTGGGTCGGAACGACAGCAGCAAACCGTAGATGAACGGGTAGACGAACAGGGCGACCATCAGCAGAAAAGCCGGCACCACCAGCAGCGTCGTGCCGTCGATGCCATGCAGCGCCAGTGTCTTTCTCCAGCTGGCCGGTGGCGCCGGCCGTGCGGACGCAGCGATGGCCTGGTTCATGCCGGGTACACCAGCGCACGCGCGGGGTCGGCGGCGAGCACAAGCTGCTCGCCAGGCGACAGCAACCGGTCGCAGGCGAAATGCACACTCTGGCCGTCGGAGGTGCGGCCCAGCGCCTGGTAACCACGTCCCAGGTATTCGGTCAGTTCGACCGTGACGCCCAGGCCTGGTCGGCCGCTGGCTTGCACCGTGAGATCGTAGGGACGTACGGCGATCACGACCTTGTCGCCCAGGCTGTCCTGGCGCGGCCGACCTGTGAGTTCGCCGCAGTGCGGGTCGGATGGGGATGCCGTGTCCGCGCGAACGCCTATGGTGACCGCAGCGCCGTTGCGTGCGAGTATGCGTCCCGGCAGGCGATTGCGAAATCCCATGAAGTCGGCCACGCCGAGATCAATTGGCGCATCGAATAATTCGCCGGGAGTGCCGACCTGCTGCACACGACCGTCCCGCATGACGACGATGCGGTCGGCCAGCGACAAGGCTTCTTCCTGGTCGTGCGTGACGTACACCGTGGTGGCTCCCGACTGCAGGTGGATGCGCCGGATCTCCTGGCGCATTTCCTGGCGCAGCTTGGCATCCAGGTTCGACAAGGGCTCGTCCATCAGAACCAGCGTGGGTTCGGTGACGATGGCGCGCGCGATCGCGACGCGTTGCTGTTGTCCGCCCGAGAGCTGACCGGGCAGCTTGTCCTGCTGGTCGCTCAAGCGCACCATGGCCATTGCCTTGTCGATACGCGGGCCTGCCTGCGCGGCGGGAACGCCCTGCATGCGCAGGCCGAAGCCGACGTTGTTGCGCACCGTCATGTGCGGAAACAACGCGTAGTTCTGGAACACCATCGAGAAGCCGCGCTCTTCGGGCTTGAGATCGTCGATGCATCGGTCGTCCAGGTGCATGCTGCCGCCGGTAATGGCCAGCAGGCCGGCGATGCAGTTGAGTGCCGTTGACTTGCCGCAGCCCGACGGCCCCAGCAAGGCCACGAACTCGCCGCGTTGAATGTCCAGCGACACGCCATCGAGTGCCTTGAAGCCCCCGAAGGCGCGCTGCATGCCGTCGATGCGCAGCTTGCGGAAGCCGTTGTCCTTCGAACTCATTTGGCGGCGGGTTTCGTGCCCACCAACTGGTCCCACATCTTGAAGGCGCCAACCATCTTGGCGGGCTCCAGCGGCAGCTCGATCGGATTGTTGGCAATCAGGCTGGCGTATTCGGGGCGCCCGAATTCGCGGATGATGTCCTGGCTGGCCTTGGGTGCAAGGCTCAGCGGCACGTTCTTGACCGCCGGCCCCGGATACAGGTAACCGGCGTCGTACGAGATGGCCTGCATCTCGGGCTTGAGGATGTGCGCCATGACATTGAGCGTGACGGCCAGACGATCGTTGGGAACGCCTTTCGGGATACACATGAAGAATGCGTCCGATACCCAGTGGAATCCCTTGAGCGTACCGATCGCAGCGGACTTGGGCACGATGCCCAGCGCGCGTGGATTGATGTCCCAGCCGGTGGTGGTGATGATGATGTCGCGCGAGCCTTCTCCGAATTCCTTCATCGTGGCGCCGGTGCCGGTGGGGTAGTACTCGATGTACTTGCCCAGCTCCTGCAGGTAGGCCCAGGTCTTTTCCCATCCCTTGTCGGGATCTTTCGGATCCTTGTCCTTGAGCAGGTAAGGCAGACCCATCATGAAGGTGCGGCCCGGCCCGGAGTTGGCCGGGCGCGCATACATGAAACGCTTGGGGTTGGCCTTGGCCCAGGCCAGCAGTTCGTCGGCCGTGGTGGGCACGTTCTTGACGCGCTCGGGCGCGTATTCGAGCAGTGGGCCCGACGGGTAGTAGTTGCACACGACTCCGAAGCCGCGACCCTGCACCTTGTGCAGATTGAGCGCAGCCGGCTCGTAGTTGCTCTCCAGGTTGGGGAATCGCTCATCGTGTTCTGGCAGGATCTTCATCCACAGGTCTTGCTCGAGGCCGGAGGCAAGTCCGTCGCTGCCGGTCAGGACCAGATCAATGTCCATCCGACCTGCCGCCTGCTGGGCCTTGAGCTTGCTTGCAAGTTCGGGTGCCGGTGCCTTGATGAAGCCGATGCGGGACGCCAGATTCGGGTACTTGTTCTTGTAGTCCTCGAACGCGGGCTGGATCAGCGCCAGGGCGCCGCCGACGTCCATCACGTTGATGGCGACGGGGCTCGACGGCAGTGCTGGGCTGGCGGCGTGCGCCGACAGCGACAGGCCTGAGATGCCGGCCAATGCGGTGCCGGACAGGCTGCGCAGGAACGCGCGACGATCAGCTTCGTGGGAGGGAATCTGCATGAACGATCTCCTGAGTATGCGTTGATGGTGGGTTGGAAACAGGGAACTCGCGTACGATGGAAGTTATTTTCAAACGGCACTGTTTAAAAGTCAATGAAAGATTGCATTGCGAAGCCAGACATCTTCCTCGCGGGAGGACACCGCGACTGCGCGTGCACACACTGGCCGCATGCTCACGCCGCTGTCTTTTCGGCGTGAACCGGCGATTCCGTGAAGGCTGCCTAGAATCGACCCATGCAGCGACCTGTCCGAAATCCCAGCGCGGCGGGGCCAAGTGCCGACCCGTCCGCTCCTTCGCTGGCAACTCCGACTCCCGCGTGGGAGAGCTGGTTGCAGGACGCCGGTCCGGACGGGGCCGAGAGGGCCTTCGTCGCCGTTTTGACAGGTGTTGCACGTGCGCGCACTGGTTTGTCCGAGAAGCTCAAGGTCCGCTCGACGACGGTGTCGGCTTGGGTGGCGGCAATGGTTCAGGCCGGTTTGCTGACCGAGCAGATGCGCAAGCCGGCCGGACGTGGCAGGCCACGGGGTTATCTGCAGGCAAACCCCGATCGCCTGGCCGTTTCCGTCGTGATGGTTCACAGCCAGTCGCTACACGTATCGGTGGTCAACCTGAGCGGTCGCGAACTCTGGCACGAAAGCACACCCGTTGCAGCCGACGCGAGCAATGCTGTGATGCGCAATGCCTTGCGTGCCTTGCAGAACCGTGCCATTGAGCAATTGAATCCGCAAACGTCCCTGGTTGGCGTCAGTTTTTCCTTGTCCGGGCTGGTCAATATCGCGACGTCGCAATGGGTGTTCTCGTCACGCTGGCCAAACGTCAGCAAGCTGGGCCTGCGCGACTGCGCCGTGCCCCGGGGCGTGCAGATCCATGTCGTGCGCAACGTTGATGCACAGTTGCTGGCGCGCCACATGCGCAAGGATCATGTGGGTGCGGACCGAAGGACATTGTTGCTGCACTGGGGTTACGGCATCGGTATGACATTCGGGCCTGCGTCGTTGGCCTCGACGGCGACAGGCCAGCGTGCATACGGGTACGGCGAGGTCGGTCACTGGCAACTCGCAGGTCAGCGGATGTTGTGCCGTTGCGGACATGTCGGTTGCCTGGAGACAGTGGCCTCGCTGTGGGCCATCGGTCCCGCGCTGTTGGGCGACCGATTCGACGAGACCATGGACGAAACCCAGGTTGCGCGCTTGTTGCAAGACAAGTTGCTCACGCGTAGCCGTGTGTTCAAGCGGGCACTGCACGAGATGACTGAGGTGCTGATCAATCTGTGTCGGCTGTATTTTCCGTCAGAGGTGGTTGTGTCGGGGCCATTCATCGAAAACTCCGACGTGTGGGCGGCGCTGACCGGCGCTGCGGGACAGCGCGATCTGCTGGTGGGTTTGCCTATGCCTCCATTGGTACGTCAGCATATCGGGCATCAACTCGAAAAGGAAGGTGCTGCCATGCCCCTGCTGCTGCGCGGCCTCAAGGAGCTGGTGGCGCGGTCACTGCAACAAGGATCGGCAACATGACCAAAGCAGCTGTCTCACCGATGTCCTTTCACGGGCTTGACGCCGTATTCCTGCGATCGGTCGATGGCGCAGAGGCAATTGTTACGCTGCAAGGCGGTCATGTCGTGTCATGGACGCCTGCGCAGTCCGGTCGGGAGCGGCTCTACCTGTCACCTGATTCGGCGTTTTCCGACGGACAGGCGATTCGCGGCGGCGTGCCGGTGGCGTTTCCGCAATTCGCCAATCGGGGGCCATTGGTCAACCACGGCTTTGCACGGAACGCAATGTGGCGGCTGCAGCATGGCGGCCGAGGGCCGAGCGGCGAGGCCCAGGCTGTGTTGCGTTTGAGGGCGCACGCGCAAAGCCGGGCTCTTTGGCCGCATGATTTCGTGCTGGACTTGGCGGTGCATGTGCTTGGCGATAGCCTGTCGCTGGTATTGACGTGCACCAACGACGGGTTGCTGCCGATGTCGTTCACGTGCGCCCTGCACACCTATCTTCGGGTTGCCGACGTGGCGCAGGTGGCGTTGGATGGACTGGGCGGCCAGTCATATTGGGACAAGACCGACGGTCTGAACAAGGTAGGGGACGCAGCGCTGCTTGTGTTTGACGGTGAAGTGGACCGCATTTATGGCGGCGTGCAGCGTGACCTGTTGCTGTTCGAGACAGCCGGAGCAGCGACCCCTGATCTGCATATCGCCCAGCACGGCTTCACCGACGTGGTGGTCTGGAATCCGGGCGCGGCACGTTGCGCCGCGCTGCCCGACATGCCTGCCGACGGCTATCGCCACATGCTGTGCGTGGAAGCGGCCTGCATCAACTGCCCGGTCACGCTGGCGGGGGGACAGGCGTGGACGGGTACGCAGACCTTGGTTGCGGCCCGCTGAGCAGACGCCCCGTGGCCTGCGGCATGATCCCTTGCTGACGTCGAACTTGCGAATCCGCGCCTGATGGACTACCTGATATTTTTCGCTGCCATGGTCGTGGGCCTGAGTGTCGTGCGCCTTACCTACGAACGCAGGCGTATTGCCTTGCTGGCCGGGTACCTGGGCCGGTTCCAGATCGAGAAACTGATGGCCACACTGTCGGACGGATATATGCGGGCGCTGGGTGAGAGCGACCCGCAGCGCCAGCAGCAGGTCTGGGATTTTCTGCACCCGTCCGAACAGGCGCTCTGCAAGCAGTTCGATCAGTTCGCTGGCGCCATTGCCAAGGCGAACGAGGCCGACACACGCGTCAGCACCTTGCCAGTGACGCTGCCGTGGGCCGACCGCCTGCTTCCCAAGGCCAGTTTCGACCTGCGCAAGGCGCTGGCCATCCACGCCCGGGGAATCCGCGCGGCGGTGGCGGAGCATGCACATGAGTCGTCCAGGGACAGGGCTTATCGGCTCAGTGGCGAGATGTTTCTGATGCAGCACACCTGCCACTGGTATTGCAAGTCCAAGTCCGTCGCTTCGGCGCGCATGTGGGTACGCCACAAGACGCGGTACGCGCAACTGCTCCAGGCGGTGGGCACGCAGACGGCCAGGGACTATCGCGCCTTGGTGGAGGTGTGATGCCCGGCTGCTGTTGCGGCACGCGCCAGCAAGGTCAGAACAGGCCTGGCACCAGGCGCTTGGTGCGGGTGCGGTAGGCGGTGTAGTCCGGATGGTGTTCGGCCATCGAGCGTTCTTCCAGTCGCGCCTTGACCAACAGCACCAGCAGCAATGCCGTCCATGCCAGCCAGGCAGGTGCCGGCGGCGCCGTCAGCGCCAACGCGGCGGCACCAAGCAACACCGCGCTGTACATCGGATGGCGGATGTGGCGGTACGGGCCACTGGTGATCAGCCTGCCGCCGGCGCGCGGTATCGGGCGGATGTTGAAATTGCCAGGCCGGTTGTGCCAGAACGTCCATGCCACCAGTGCGAGGGCGGCCAGGGCCAGCACGATCGCCGCTGCGGATACCGATCCCTGTGCCATGCGTGCTGCCGCCAGCCCTGCCAGCAACAACAGCAGCCCGAACTGCAAAGCCACGAGTACGGCACCCATTGCTGATTCCACCTACTTGTTGACCAGAGGCCATGTTCGCAGTTTTTTCCGCCTGCCGGCAAAGGCCTGTGTGCACGCCAGCACCACCGCCCGACGGATGGGGGTAATATGCTGTATGAATCAACAGCTTCCAGCACCCGCGACGCTGCAACCGAGTTTCCATCCCTAGGTGCCCCTGCTGCCATGCGCGAGAACGCCACGTCAACCATCAGCGCCACCATGCCGTCGGATGCCCAGGCACCGGTGCTGACACGCGCGCACGCCCGGCGCCTGCGCGAGATCTACCGCTCGGCCGGCTGGCCGAGCCAGGATGGACTGGAAATCGAGCTGCTGGCCGCCGGCCTGCTGGAGCGGCTGCGCCCGTCCGGTGGTATCGAAAGCTTGCGTGTCACGGACGCCGGCATCACCTACCTGGCCCAGACACTGCAACGCAACCGGCAGGCTTTGTCGGTGCATGACGCATTGGTGGCGCAGGTCGCGCGCAGCCTGTTGGTGGCCGGTCGCGTGGTGTGGACCGGCCTGGCGGTACGGGCGCGCCTGCCCGAACCCGGTGATGCTGCGCCTGCGCCGCTGCTGGATGCCGCTGGCGTCGGGTCCGGGCCGGTGGTTGCGCACGGCGCGCCGGACCCGACGGCGCAGACGCCAGAGGCCTTTGACCTGACACCGGGTCACAGCGGACGCAACAAGGCGCGCTGGAAAGTCTGCAAGCCCGATGTGTTTTCGATTCGCAACACCACGGTGGCGGCCTATCTGCAGCCGGTGGTGCATGAGATCAAGGTCAGCCGGGCCGATCTGCTGGGCGATCTCCGACTGCGCGACAAACGCGACAGCTACCTCGACATCGGCGGCCAGTGCTGGTATGTGCTCGGCTGCGATGCCCGTGGACGCCCGATTGCGCAGGCCGACGAAGTTCCGCCGGCCTGCGGCGTCATCTTCGCCATGCCCGACGGACAACTGGACGTGGCGCGCCATGCGCCAAGCCGTGCCATCGCCGACCTGCCGTTTGCGTTGTGGATGGCGCTGTCCAGGGCCACACCTTTGAGCATGGCCGGTGTGACCGACGAGGACGGCGGCCCCGGTCAGGCCATGCTGCAGCCGCAAACTGCGCCCGCTGCCGATCTGCCGTGAGCGCTCCGGGCTCTGTGGGCGCAGACGTGTTGCCCGATCACGGCGGCGATGCGCAGTTGCAGCATGCGGCGCCAGCAACGCAAGCGCCTGTCGACGGCGATACGTCCGCTGCGGCAAACCCTGGATCTGAGGCGGCTTTTTACACGGTATCGGTGCGCAACCTATGTGCATTTTCCGCGAAATGCGGCGATCTCGATCTGCGTTTCACACCATCACCCACAGCGCAGCAAGGGCGCCTGGGGCACCAGCGCGTGGCGCAGCGGCGTGGACCCGGGTACGAGACCGAAGTCAGCCTGGAGGGTGTGGTACACGGTCTGCGCATACGCGGCCGGGCCGACGGCTTCGACCCCGACAGCCACACGCTGGACGAGGTCAAGACCTTTCGCGGTGCGGTCGAGGCCATCGCCCCGCAGCACCAGCTGCTGCACTGGGCGCAGGCCAAGGTCTATGGCGCGCTGATCTGTGCCAGCCGCGGCCTCCCCGCACTGACCCTGCGCCTGGTGTATTTCGACGTCGTGGCCCAGTCCGAACATCCCTTGACGCAGCGCTGCCGTGCCGACGAATTGCAGCAGTTCCTCGATGACCTGTGCCAGCGTTTCGTGCATTGGGCGCGCCAGGAGCAGGCCCATCGCAGCGCCCGTGATGCTGCGCTGGCGCAATTGGTTTTTCCGCAGTTGCCCTTCCGGCCGGGTCAGCGCGACCTGGCGGGCGCCGTCTACCGGGCCTGTCTGCAGTCGCGTCCGTTGCTGGCGCAGGCGCCCACCGGCATTGGCAAGACCATCGGTACCTTGTATCCGGCACTGCGCGCGATGCCGGTGCGCGGTACCGACAAGCTGTTTTTCCTGACCGCCAAGACGCCGGGACGGCAGGTGGCACTCGACGCCTTGCGGCCCTTGCGCGCGGCTTGCGGCCCGGCGTCGCAGGGGTCGGCATTGCGGGTGCTGGAACTGGTGGCCAAGGACAAGTCGTGCGAGCACCCGGACAAATCCTGCCACCCGGATTCCTGTCCGCTGGCGCGGGGCTTTTACGACCGCCTCGCGGTCGCGCGCCAGAATGCGGCGCGCCGCGGCTGGCTCGACCAGCATGCCTTGCGCACACTGGCGCTGGCGCAGGGGATCTGCCCGTATTACCTCGGCCATGAAATGCTGCGCTGGAGCGATGTGGTGGTGGCCGACTACAACTACTATTTCGACCGCAGTGCAATGTTGCATGCGATGACGGTCGAAAACCAGTGGCGCGTCACCGTGCTGGTCGACGAGGCCAACAACCTGGTGCCGCGCGCGCGCAGCATGTACAGCGCCGAACTGAGCCACGCCGAGACGCTGGCCGCACGTGCCCATGTGAGCGGCGCGCTGCGGGCGCGGGTGGACGGTCTGCTCGACCAATGGCAGCTGCTGCACGATGGCCAGCTGCGCGAGGCGCCACAGCAGACCTGGGCCGCGCTCGATGCCGTGCCGCCAGCCTGGTTTCGCGCCTTGCAGACGCTGTGCAGCGCACTGGGCGAACATCTCAATGACCGTGCGGGCGAGGCCGACACGCCGGTGCTGGCGTTCTACTTTCGCGCGCTGGCCTTTGCCTCGCTGGCCGACATGTTCGCGGCGCATTCGCTGTGCGAGTTCGACCGCAGTGAAGATCCGGTGGCGTTGGCTTCGGATGCGGCCGCCGCGACCGCGTCGCAGAGCCGCCTCGATGCCGGCGGGTTCGATTTCCCGCCCGGGGCTGCCGGTCGTCTGAACCTGCGCAACATCGTGCCAGGTCCCTTTCTGTCGCCGCGTCTGCAATCGGCCGACACGGTGGTGCTTTTCTCGGCCACGCTGAACCCGCAGCACTACTACCGCGCCTTGCTGGGATTGCCCGACGACACCGCCT
>Ga0154020_10009345_pt1 | contig 11298 bp, 10 predicted proteins | sample Klosneuvirus_201_FD_109709 | JGI IMG/M metagenome (GOLD analysis project Ga0154020, IMG submission 109709) | Active sludge microbial communities from wastewater, Klosterneuburg, Austria - Klosneuvirus_20160825_MG | ecosystem: Engineered > WWTP > Aerobic digester > Activated sludge | place... | reverse complement strand
TCGCTGAGCCGCAGGGCTCCGAGCATCGATCCTTTCTCACGCAGAGGCGCAGAGACGCAGAGTCCGAAGTTCCAACACTTTCCGACCTCCGCGTCTCAGTGGCCTCTGCAATCTGAGATTTGAGATCTGAGATTTGAGATTATCGGGCATCTGCGGATCACTCTTCTGTAACCTCCTGACGATCTTTCTGATCGCAGCCCGCCTACGGGGGACCTGCTGACGTTTTGACCGCGGATTTCGCGGATCGCGCGGATGGGGAACCCAAAAAATCGGCTCGAGTGACCGAAATCCGAATCCGCGACATCCGCGACATCCGCGGTCAACCTTTCTGGTATCTCCTCGTAATCCTTCCTCACCAGCTTTCGGCTCGTCAGGGGTCTTCGACCCGCGTACAAACTCCCAACGTGCTTCCCCACCCAACGCTCAAGGATCGTTACGCCTCGCTCGAAGCCAAGCCCGACTACGTTAATCAACTCTTCGACAAGGGCGCCAAGCACTACGATTCCGTCGTCGATTGGGGTTTTCTCCGCAGCGGCGGGGCGTACCGCCGTTGGGTGCAGGAGCGCCACGGACTGAAGAAGGGGCATCACCTGCTGGATGTCGCCTGCGGGACCGGGTTGGTCGCCGCCGCGGCCGTCAAGATCCTCGGCACCGCCGAGAACATCACGTGCCTCGATCCCAGCGAGGGCATGCTCGCCGAGGCACGCAACAAGCTCGCCGCGCGGTTCGTCGTCGGCCGCGCCGAGGCGATGCCGTTCGCCGACAACTCGTTCGATTTTCTGACCATGGGGTACGCGCTGCGCCACGTGACGGATCTTGAGGTGTGTTTCCGCGAATACCTCCGCGTGCTCAAGCCGGGTGGCAAGCTCCTGATCCTCGAGGTCACCAAACCCGCGGGCAGCGTCTCGGGCTTCTTCTTCCGCATTTACTTTGGCCGGATCTACCCGTGGTTGACCCAGCTCTTCACCCGGAGCCGCGACGCCCGCGAGATGATGCGGTACTATTGGGAGACCATGGATGCCTGCGTGCCCCCGTCCACCGTGCTCGAGGCCCTGCGCGCAGCCGGCTTGACCCAAGTGAAACGCGACACCGCTCTCGGCCTTTTCAGCGAATACACCGCGGTCAAAGCCTGACCACACCGCCCTCGCCCTCATGGAGCCTTCTCCTTCCTCCGAAACACCATCGCCGCCGCCCCCTCCGACCACCGATCCGGTGGATCGCATCCGCCATTTTCCGGCGGAGGTGCAAGCTTCCTTCGTGCGCTATCGCACGACCGGTGACGCCACGGCGCTGGACCCGGTGATCGTCGCGATTCTCAACGACTTCATCCCCAAAAAGCCCGAACAGCCGCTGGGCGACTTACCCGGTAGCACTCTGCTGATGGAAGACTTGGGATTTGATTCTTTGGCGATCACCGAGGTGGTCTTTTTTACCGAGGAGCTGCTCGGCATCACCATTGCCAACGAGGAAATCCTCCAGGTTCGCACGCTCGATGATCTGCGCGGGTTCGTCCGCGCCAAGGCCCCCGGACAAAATCGCGGTTGAACGTCGTCCGTATGTCGCCCCTGCCCGTCATCACCGGACTGGGTTTCATCACCAGCATTGGCAATGATCGAGCCTCGGTCGTGCAGAGCCTGCGCGAACTGCGCCATGGGATCGAGCCTCACACCTTCTTCGGCAACCCCGCGATCCCGGTCAAAGTCGCCGGTACCATCAAGGGTTTCTCCTTCCCGACCCATCATTGGCGGGATTGGCGCTGGCCGGACAACGTCGCGATCGATCGGGAACTGGTCCGCGGTCTCGCGCCCCATGGAGTTTACGCCATCGGTGCGGTCCAGCAGGCCCTCGTCGATGCGGGCCTGAACCCGGCGGATCTGGCCGGCGGGGAAACAGGATTATACTGCGCCTCCGCCGGTTCCCCGGCGATGCTCGGCACGTTTCTCGATCAAATGCGGGCTACCCGCGGCGAAAGGGGAAACCCGTTGGGAATCGTCTCGTCGATCGCCGGCACCTTGAACTTCAATCTCGCCGCGCATTACAAAATTTCCGGCGCCGTCTGCGGTTTCGTCTCTGCCTGCGCCTCGTCGAGTAACGCATTGGGTTACGCGATCGATGAGATTCGGCTCGGGCGGCAGAAACGCATGGTGGTGGTCGGCGCGGAGGATATGACCGACGAGAGCATCATCGCCTTCTCCACGTTACGCGCCCTCTCGAATCAGGCCGACCCGGTCAAGGCCTCGCGCCCGTTTGATCGGCGGCGCGATGGGTTTGTCGGCACCGGCGGCGCGGTCGCCTTGATCGTCGAGGATGCCGCAATCGCTCGCAGTCGCGGCGCCAAAATCCAGGCGGAGCTGATTGGTTGGGGGCAGGCGGGAGATGGTCACAGTGTCGCCGCCTCCCATCCCGAGGGCGCCGGTCTCCGCGAAGCCATGCGCCGGGCGCTGGCCGATGCCCGACTGTCCCCCGGGCAGATCGACTACGTCAACGCCCACGCCACCTCCACCCCGGCCGGGGATCGCTCGGAGGCCATCGCCCTGCAAACGATCTTCACTCAGGCGGGCGCCCGCCCCCGCATCAGCAGCACCAAGGCCCTCACCGGCCATGGGCTGTCGCTCGCCGGCGCGATGGAAGCCGCCTTCTGCACGCTCGCTCTCACCGAGGGCTTCATCCCCGGAGCCGCCCATCTGGAGGAGCCCGATCCGATCTGCGAGGGGCTCGATCTGCCACGGGTATCGTTGTCGATTCAACCGGAGTACGTACTCAATAACAGCAGCGGTTTCGGCGGCACCAACGTTTGCCACGTCCTTCGCCGCGCCCGGTGACTCCCGCTCGAGGGACTGATTCAGTCCCCGTTTGACCGACTTTCGGCAGTCAGGACTCGGGGACCCGCCGGAACCTCCCCGCTTCCCTGCGGACCATACATATACGGCTTTTCACCCTTCACCTTTTCCCGTTCACGCGTCACTCTCCTCCGGCCTCCAGCGCCCCTCTCTCATGTCCGATTCACCCGATCCTCTCTCCGACCGCCTCAAGACCTTGATCGTTGCGACGCTGAAACTGGATGGGGTGCGTCCCGACGAGATCCCCGACGATGAACCCTTGATCGGCTCCCCACGCTTCGGCCTGGATTCGATCGATGCCTTGGAACTCGTGCTGGCGTTGGAGAAGGAGTTCGGAGTCAAGATCGGCAGCAGCGAGGAGTCCCGCAAGGCCCTGACCAGCGTCCGCACCATCGCCGATTTCATTCGCTCGCAGCCTCCAAAGCGGGAAACCGCCGCGTCGTGAGTGCGTCGGCGGACCTTCTTCCTTGCCACCTCGAGGCCTGCGATGCCTTGACGGCGTTTGGCGATGCCGACGCTTCCACCACCGCCTTGCTCGCCGGGCGGCGGGCCTTGGAGTTGACCCCGGTTCTCGGCCAGGCTGGAGGTGACCCGGTCCCTTTGGCACTGCGGGGGCCGCTCGACGAGACGTTGCCTCCCCGATGGCTCGGAGACCTGCAGACGCTGGCGACCCGGATTCCCGCCGGTGACTGGGGTCGGGGTCGCACGCCCGTGGTCGTGACCAGCTGCAATTTCGGTGTAGGCAGCCTCTATGCCTATCAACGCGAACGGGATACGCGTCACGTCGCTCCGGGCGCACCTTTCGCGGCGGTCGAGCTGCTGCAAAAATCCCTCGGGTGGGGCGACGATCTCACGGTCTTTTCCCACGCGTGCGTCACCTCCCATCTCGGACTCTCCCACGCTGCCCGGCTCCTGCACGCCGGACTGGCGGATCGCGTCTTGGTCTTCACCTACGATTTCCTCAGTCCCTTCGTCACCGGGGGTTTCCACAGCCTGAAAATACTCAACCGGGGGTTTCCCGCGCCGTATTCGGTCGGGGAGATCGGGTCGATTGGCTTGGGTGACGGCGCCGCGTTTGCCGTCCTGAGTCGCGGAGAAGCGCCCGCCGGCGGCTTCACGGTTCAGGCCCATGCACTTTACAATGAGATGTTCCATGTGACCGGCAACCAGCCCGATGGCGCGGGATTTGCCGCCTGCGCGGCCGCGATCGCCACGGCGGCTGGGAGCCGCCGGGTGTGGGTGAAAGGCCACGGCACTGGCACGCTTGAGGCCGGTCGGCTGGAGGCAGAATCGATCGCGCGCCAGTTTCCCGGGGCGCCGTTGGTGTCCTGGAAGGGGGGTCTCGGCCACACGCTGGGAAGTTGTGGTTTGGTCGAACTGGCAATCACCGTGCGTTCCCTGCGCCAAGGCCGCATCCCCGGCACGGTGGGCGGAACCGCTCCGACGTTTGGTGACCACGTTGCCCTGGAGCCATTTGCGGCAGATGCCTTCGACGGCGTGATCCTGACCAGCAACGCCTTCGGTGGCGCCCATGCGGCCCTGCTGCTGACCCCGTCTTGACCCGGCGTGATTCCATGAGCCTGACCCCGAACACCCTCGAGCGTTACCTCCACCACGTGAAAGTGGAGTGGCCCGTGGCCGACGAGGCGGCTGCGGGAGCGCGGGTGCGATTGGCGGATCGACTCCCCCGCACCGCCTTGCGGCGCATGACGCACCTCGGCATGCTCATCGGGGGTGTGCTGGACGGGGCGCCGCTCGGTTCGACCGATGCGCTGGTCTACGCCACCTCCTTTGCCGAATCCCGGGCGCTGGAGGACTACCTCGCCAGTTTTCCCAGCCCCAGTCCGATGTTGTTTCAGACGTCGATCCATCCCGGCGGCGTGCAACAGGTGCTGATTCCTCGCCAGCAGCCGATCGCCCGGCTGTGGCCGATGGCCGGCCGCCGTCGGCTGGTCGAACAGGCGTTGCTCGCGGCTCTGATCGAACCGGCTGCCACCGTGGCCCTGGTTGGGGGCGAAGAGCGCGGCACTTGGCTGCTGGAACACGGCATGGCCTCGGACACCGCGTTCGCTTTCTGCACTCTGCTCTCGACCGATGCGGCGGGAGCGATCGGCCGCGTTGAATTTGCCCGCGCCGAGGGAACTGCCGGGGCCTGCCCCGACCTCCCCACCTTTGCGCTCGCGCTGCGCGACCGACAGCCCCTCACGTGGGCGTCGTCCGGCGGCACCTGGAGGCTGACTTGGTTATGACGCCTCCCCGGAGGGCCACCCGCAATCCGGGGCCACGCTGGGGTTTCGCGTTCCTGCTGTGGGCTGAACGTACCTTGCCGCAGTGGTTCTTTCGCCGAGCCCTGCGACTCGGCAACTGGGCCGCGATCGCGCTGCTTCCGGAGCAGCGGCGCCATTCCCGCGACTTCCTCAACGTCGCCCTCGGGCGGCCGGCGGCCTGGAGGGATGTCGCGCGCCACTTCCAGCTCTTCTCGGAGGTGCTGCTAATGATGCTGCAGGCGGGGCGCGGGCGAACCGTGACCTGCACGCTCGATCCGTCCCACGCCGCCGAATTCGAGGAACTCGTCCGGTCGCCAGAGCCGGCACTTTTCGGAACTTTCCATGTGGGCGCCTCCGATCTGCTCGGCTACCGTCTTGCCGACTGGGGTCGGAAGGTCTCGATCCTTCGCCTGCAGGTGGGCAACTCGAGCGATACCCAACTGCTCGGCGAGCGCTACGGAGAGAACATCTCCTTTCTCTGGGTCAACAACCCCGCGACCCTGCTCTTCGATCTGAAGGATGCGATCGAGTCCGGCATCTCGGTGGCACTCAAGTGCGACCGGGTGGAATTCTCCTCGCGGAACGAGGCCTTTGAGTTCCTCGGTGCCCGCCGGAGTTTCCCGTTCACGATCTACCACCTCGCCGTGCTCTTTGGCCGTCCGGTCGTGTTCTGCATCGCGCTCCCGGGCCCGGACGCCACCCGCGATCCCCTGCGGATCCACGCCTCGCCGGTGTTTCATCCGGACCCGAACGTCGCGCGTGCGGTCAACCTCGCGGCGGCCCGGCGGCACTTTCAGGAGGTGCTGTCGCACCTGGAGGCGGTTATCCGGCGGGATCCGTGCCTCTGGTTCAACTTCCTGCCGCTCAACCCGGTCGCCGCATGAGCCCCGCCCGCGTGTACGTATTTTGTGGCTACTACTTCACGCTCGCGATGTTCGGGCTGTTCGGGCTCGCCTCGTCGCTGGTCGCCTGGCTGGCGGGAGTGCTGCCGGCCAACGACCGGACCGAGCGTTTCTTCCAACAGGTGATTCACCGCAATTTCGCGCTGTTCATCGCTTGGACGTCGTTCGCCCGGCTCTTCCACGTGCATTTCCACGGTTTTGAGAATCTGCCCCGGAGCGGAGGAGGGCTGGTCGTGGTTGCCAACCATCCCGGTTTGACCGACATCACCTGCCTGCTCGCCCGGCTGCCGGAAGCGGTCTGCATCTTCAAATCCGCCATCCGCCGCAACCCGGTGCTCGGCGCCGCGGCGCGACGGGCCGGTTACGTGCCCAACGATGGCGGTCACGAGGTCATCCGTCTCGCTGCGGCCAAGGTGGCGGCCGGACACACCCTGGTGATCTTCCCGGAGGGGACTCGCACCGCCCAGGGTCAATCGCTCTCCAGCCTCAAACCGGGTTTCGTCCTGATCGCCCAGCGGGCCGGCGTCCCAATCCAGCTGGTGCGCATCACCTGCAGCCGCCCGGTGCTCGCCAAGGGCCGGGCTTGGTGGAAACTTCCGCCGCTGCCGGCACACCAGAACCTGACTCTGGGGCCGCTGATCCGGGTGGATCCGGACCTGTCGGCAACGGAGGTGGCCGAATCCATCGAAGCGTGGTTTCGCTCCGACCCGGGCTCCGGGAACGCGGCTTGCACGGCAGCAACGGAAACGATCTCCTCGATCCCCCGTGGGGCCCGTGCCCCGTCCTGACTGATGGCCACATTCTCCTCCCTGATACTCATGCCTTCCTACAACACCGGTCCGCGCCTGGTGGGGGTGGTCCAGGAGGCCCTGGAACAAGGCTGGCCGGTCCGGGTGATCATTGACGGGAGCAACGACGGCAGCGATCGCGCTCTCGCAGCGCTTCAGGCGACCCACCCCCGACTTTCGCTCCTCCATCTTCCCCAGAACCAAGGCAAAGGCGCCGCGGTGCTCGCGGGCGCCCGCTCCGCGCTGGCCGAGGGATTCACCCACGGACTGTTGATGGACGCGGACGGGCAGCATCCCGCCGCCAGCATCCCCGAGTTCATGGAGACCGCGAGGACCCGCCCGGACGCCCAGGTCCTTGGGCGCCCGCGGTTCCCGGCCAACATTCCGGTCGAAAGGCTCCACACCCGCAAGCTCAGCGTCGGTCTCGTCTGGCTCGAACTGCTGGGGGGCGGCATCGCCGATCCCTTGTTCGGATTTCGTGTGTATCCACTCGCGCCGTTGATCGACTCGCTCGGGCCGCGCCGCGGTGGCCGGCGCTACGATTTCGACACCGAATCGGCGGTGCGCCTCGCGTGGGCGGGCGTGCCTCCGATCAACCTTTCGGCTCCGGTGCGCTACTTCTCCCGCGCGGAGGGCGGCGTCTCCCATTTTCGATACGTGCGCGACAACCTCTGGCAGGTCTGGCTGCATGCCCGCCTGCTCACGGAGCTGATCCTGCTCCGCTGGCCCGCGGTTCGCCGGCACCGGCGGACTTGGCGCGCTGCCGGCTGGATCAGCCTCGCGGTCGCGGGGCTTCTCGTTTCCGCCGGCGCTCCCGCCTTCGCTGCGGGCGCCCAGGACACTGCACAACCGCCGGCAATCGTTAAGGACGAGCGGATCAACGCGGGCGATTGGAGCGATCTGGCGCGGGCGTTCGCCGAGCAGCCGGACACCGTTGCGACGTTCACCGAGAACCGGTATTTCCCCTTCAAAAAAATCCCCGTGGTGCTGAAGGGCGTGTCCCGGGTATCCGCAAAACACGGGCTCAGCCTGCACTACCAGACCCCGACGGAACGCACGGTCATCATCGATTCCGCCGGCATGCTCATCCGCACCGCCAGCGGCGACGTCACCCCACCGTCGGATCCGCGGGCCGAGGCGGCCAATCGGGCGCTGCGCCATGTGCTGCGGTTTGATTTCGTCGCGCTCGAGGGCGATTTTGAACTTCATGGCCGCCGCGAAGGTGCCGACTGGTCGCTCGTCCTGATTCCTCGGATCGAGGATCTGCGGAAGACACTCGGTCGCATCACGGTGAAGGGGACGGACACCCAGGTGCGCCGGATCGAATTGCGCCGTTCCGCCCTCCAGTCTGTCGAAATCGAAATTGACCCTCCCTCGGGTCGGGCGGACTTCTCCGCTGAGGACCGCCAGCGTTTCTTCCGGTGAACCCGCCGATCCATCTGTTCCGGCGCCGGCTGCTGGGTTGGGGCCTGCTCAGCCTCGCCGTCCTGCTCGGCGGACTCTGGCTCCTGCGCCTGGATTTTTCCCGGAAGATCTCGACGGACGTGCTCGATCTGATCCCGACCGACGAGCGGGCGCCGGAGCTGACCCTGGTCCGTTCGCTCGCCAGCGACGCCGAGGCCCGCACCGTGCTGCTCGCGCTGGAGTTCGGCGAGGGAGTGCCCGCGCCCGCGGACGCCGCGGTGCAATTCGCCACTGCGCTCGCCCGGGATCCGGCCTTCGATCAGGCCGTGGCCATGGGCGACACGTCCGGACGCGACGCCCTCGGCCAGGCCCTGTTTGCCCGGCGCTTCGATCTGCTTTTTCCCCAGTGGCTGGCCGAACGGGAGGCCGCGTACGCCGCGACGCGCGGGGCGCCGGACGGCTTCGCTTCCTGGTTGGCGGGAGACACCACCCGGCAATTGGGCGAATTCCTCAGCACGCCGGAGGCGCTGGCATTTCAGGATCTTCTCCCGGCAGATCCCCTGCTGCTCCTGCCGGGCGCGGTGGGGAAACTCGCGGGTGGGCTCGGCCTCGTCCAACCGGACGGCGGTGCTTCCGCGAACGCCCTCGTCTGGGCCCGACTCTCCGCCTCGCCGCTGAGTGAAGCCGGCCAGAAGCCCGCGTTCGCGGCGATCGCGCGGATCGAGCGGGAAATGCGGTCCACGTATCCGAATCTCTCCGTCGCCTATTCCGGGATCAACCGCTTTGCCGCCGCCAGCCGGGCGCGGATCGAGAAGGAGGTGACCCTGCTCAACACCCTCTCGCTCGTCGCCGTACTGGCGGTCGCCTTCACCTTCATTCGCACCGTGCATCGCGGGCTCCATCTGCTGCCGGTGGTGCTGCTCTCAGTGCTGGGTGCGTGGGTCTGCACCACCCTGATCTTCACCCGCGTGCACATCCTTGTCTTTGTGGTCGGTTCGCTGCTCACCGGGGTCGCGATCGATTACGGATTCTACCTCTTCATGCAGCCGCCGGATTCTCCAGGCGAGGACTACTGGCACAAGGTCCGTCGGCTGGCCAAACCGCTCCTCGCCAGCTGCCTGACCACCGTGGCCGGTTTCGCCCTCCTGCTCTTCTCCGAACTTCCCTTCATCCGCCAACTCGGCGTCTTCGTCGGCACCGGTCTGCTCTCTGCCCTCGCTGCCGCGATCGTCTATTTCTCCACGGTCCGGGATCCGTTCCTCGAAGCACGTCCCTTCCGCGGTGTCGGCGCTCTCTCGCCGGGGGTGCGTCGCGGTGCCCGTCGCGTTCTCCTGATCCTCTGGGCCGCAGCCCTTCCCGGGCTGACGCTGCTCATCTGGCGCGATGACATTCGCGACCTGGAGATTCCGTCGGACGAGTTGCACCAGGAGGATGCCCGGATCCGGGCCCGCTTTGGCGACTCGACTGAACGGACGGTCTACCTTTCGTACGGCAGCGACCTGAACAGCGCCCGCGTGGCCCTCGGAAAATTGGAGACGTGGCTGGCCGAACGCGGGGGCGGGCGGACGCAGTCGGTTGGACTCGGGGCGGTCGTGCCGCTGCCGGATGTATCCACGAAGGCCGCCGCCTTCGTCGCGTCACAGACCGACTTCCCCGATCGTCTCCGCCAGTCGCTCGTCAGCGAGGGGTTTGACGCGGAGGGATTCGAGCCCTTTTTCAAGGCCTACGCCGGGCACGCGGCGGACGCGACTCCCGCAGGTCTGGCGCGGGCCGTGATGGAGCTCCACCAACAGATGCCTGGCCCGGTCGGGCTGCTCTTTCATCCCGGTCCGCCGCTGACCTGGTTTGTCACTCTCGCGGGCAACGCGCCGGAGGAGGCGCCGCCGGACGGCGCCGGCACGATCAGCGCCAGTCAACTGCGGTCGCTGAACCGGATGTTCGCCCGCTACCGGGAGTCGGCGCTGCAGCTCAGCCTGATTGGACTGGCGATCGTCGGCGCGGGGGTCTTTCTGACCTACGGCCTGCGCGACGGCTGGCGAATCTTTGCCATCCCCTGCGGCGCCTGTCTCGGGGTCTTCGGGGTTTTCGGCTGGATCGGACACCCGTTGAATCTTTTTCACCTGCTCGGAGCCTTCCTCGGTGTGTGCTTGACTCACAACTACTCGATCTTCTCGGCCACCTCCGCGTACCGTCACGAGGCCACGCCCGTGTCGGTCCGCATCTCGGCGCTGACCACCGCCGCCTCTTTCGGGGTGCTGGCGCTGAGCGGCATCCCGGTCGTCCGTGCGCTCGGCCTGACCGTGGCCCTGATGGTCCTGGCGGCGATGCTGATCATCGAGTTCGAGCATCTGGCGGGGCTCGGAAGGAGGACGTCATGAGCCGGGCGCTCCTGGCCGCGTGGCAGAGGACCCTTGGGCGGCGTTCGGCCGATCCAGCCGTGATCGAGGCCGCGGGCCCGCGCCGGGCGACCTTCGCCGAGCTCGACCGGCGGGCGGAGCGGTGGTGCGCCCTTCACGCCGCGCCTTTCGGCCGACAAGTGGCGCACACCGCCGTGGTCTACGCCATGCCCAACGGACTCGCCTGGTTCGACGGATTCCTCGGCCTGCTCAAGGCCGGGGCGGTGATCGTACCCGTGGACGGCTCCGAGCCCCCGGAAGCCCAGCGGCAGCTAGCCCGGGTCCTGCGCGCCGGATTCCTCTGGACGGGCGACCGGCTGGAGCCGCTGGCGCGCCCCCGCCGCTTTCGCGACCCGGACATCGGCCTCGTCAAGCTGACCTCGGGCAGCACCGGTCGGCCCCGCCCCCTGGTCTTCACTGACCGGCAGATGGTGATGGACGGCCGGCAGGTGACCGCGTCGATGGGCATTACGTCACGAGATCTCAACTACGCCCTGATTCCGCTGGGGCATTCCTACGGTCTGGGCAACCTGACCGTGCCACTGCTGGCCCAGGGCGTGCCGCTGGTCTGTGGCAGTGCACCGCTGCCCCACGCGATCGCATCCGATTTCTCCTCCTGGCATCCGACCGTCTTCCCGGGTGTGCCTTCCCTCTGGCGGGCCCTCGCGGCGACTCCTGTCGTGCTCCCAGGACTACGGCTC
>Ga0154020_10009344_pt1 | contig 11298 bp, 8 predicted proteins | sample Klosneuvirus_201_FD_109709 | JGI IMG/M metagenome (GOLD analysis project Ga0154020, IMG submission 109709) | Active sludge microbial communities from wastewater, Klosterneuburg, Austria - Klosneuvirus_20160825_MG | ecosystem: Engineered > WWTP > Aerobic digester > Activated sludge | place... | reverse complement strand
TTGGACTGCGGGGCGAGAACACGGTCGGCGACTCGCGGCATGACGCCATCGTGATCCTCGACGGCGACCGAAACAAGAACCTCAGCTAGCGCGCCAACTTCCGGCTAAGTGATCGGCATTGGGGCTAGCCGGGGCTTAGCCGGGGCTAAACCGGGGCTAGCCGCTGGCGTGGCCCCTGACGTGGCCCTACCGCGGATAGATGATGAGGTTGTGGTAGCGCGCCGGGCTGCTGCCCGGGTTGGCGTAGGTGTGCGGCTGATCGGCCGGGAAGTGGATGGTGTCGCCGGCCCCGAGCTCGTGCAGCGCGTCGCCGACCTGCAGCTGGCACACCCCCGCGAGCACCGTCAGCACCTCGCGGGTGCCGGCCGCGTGCGGCTCCGACCCGTGGCTGGCGCGCGCGGCCAGGCTGAGCTCGTACAGCTCGACCAGGCGGCCGGCGCCTGCCGGCATCAGCGGACGACTCTCGAACTTGCCGTCCGCGGAGCGCAGCACCTGGGTCTCGGAGCGCCGCAGCAGGCCGACACCATCGCGGGTGTCACCGATCAGCTCCGCGAACGGGATACCGAACCCGACCGCGATCTTCCACAGCACGCCCAGCGACGGGTTCGACTTCGAGGTCTCGATCTGCGACAGCGCGGCGCGGCTGACGCCCGAGGCCTCGGCCAGCTCGTCGAGCGACATGCCACGCTGGTGGCGCCTGGCGCGCATGTTTGCCGCAACCCGGCGGCCCAGCTCGGCCGCGCCGACCTCGTCACCGGGGTGCTTCGGTGTGCGCCGGGGCTTGTCTGCTGCGGGCTTGGCCTTGGTGGTCGTGGCCCTGGCCTTCGTCGTCATGGTCGACGCCGTCTTATCACGGTCCACCTGAATCTGCTGGGCTGCGCCGGCCGCCGGTGTTCTGATGACTGCATGAGCTCGGCGCTGCTGATCGCGGCCGTCTCCCTCGCTGCCGCCGTCAAGGTCGCGACGCCAGTGGCGCCTGCGCCGGCGTCGCCGCACCCGCGCGTCAGCATCGCGGCCATCCCGGCCTGGGTCGACGTCATCGCGCTCGACCTCGAGGCCACCGGCCCGACCAGCGCCGAGGGCGGCCACTTCACCGAGCTCAGCGACCACCAGACCCACGTCGACCCCGGTGACCACCAGGTGGTGCGCTTCCACCGCGAGGTCGAGCGCGTGGTCACCGCCAGCGGCATCGACGCCGCGGCCCGCGTCGAACTGATGTTCGACCCCGAGTACCAGCGCCTCGAGCTCGTCCACCTGCAGGTGGTGCGCGGCAAGCAGGCCATCGACGTGCTGCGCCTCGGCGAGCTCAAGGTCCTGCAGCGTGAGAGCGACCTCGAGCGCCAGGTCTATGACGGACGCCTCTCGGTCATCGCCTTCGTGCCCGACGTGCGAGTGGGCGATCGCGTCGACGTGGCCTACAGCGTGCGCGGCGACAACCCGGTGCTGGCCGGCCACTTCGAGGACAACGTCGACCTGTCACCGCGCCGCCCGATCAGCCGCCTGCGCGAGCGCTTCCTGGTGCCGCTGGCGCGCCACGTCGAGGTTCGCACCCACCAGGACGCCCCGGCGCCCAGCGTGACCGACCGCGGCGACCTGCGCGAGTACCTCTGGGATCTCGTGCGTGACAGTGACGGCGACGGAGACGTGGACGACGATGACGACCACGTCAGCGGCACGCCGCGGGGCGCCTGGGCACAGCTCGGCGAGTTCGCCAGCTGGGACGAGGTCGTCCACTGGGCGCTACCGATGTACCAGGCCGTCGCCGGTGGTGGGGTACTGGCCAAGGTCGCCGAGTGGCGCAAGCTGCCCACGCGCCCGGCCCAGGTCGCGGCCGCCGTGCGCTTCGTCCAGGACGAGGTGCGCTATCTCGGCTTCGAGATGGGGCCGGGTTCGCACCAGCCGCGCCCGCCCGAGCAGACGCTGGAGCGCCGCTTCGGTGACTGCAAGGACAAGTCGCTGCTGCTGGCGACCGCGCTGCGCGAGCTCGGCGTGCCGGCAGCGCCCGCGCTGGTCGATCCCGACTGGGGCGCGCGCCTCGATGGCCTCAGGCCATCGCCCTACGCCTTCGATCACGTCATCGTGCGCGCCGAGCTGGACGGCCAGGTGTTGTGGATCGATCCCACCATGACCTACCAGCGCGGCCCGCTGGCCCAGCTGACGCCGCCGTATCAGCGCGCGCTCGTCGTCGACGCCGAGCAGCACGCCCTGGTCACCATCCCGCCCCCGCCTCCGGACGCCAGCCCGGACCTCGAGATCCGCGAGAGCTACCTGCAGCCCGGCACGGCCCCGACCATCACCCTGGAGGTCCAGACCACGCGGCGCCGCGACGAGGCCAACGCCATGCGCGCCGAGCTGGCCGCCAGCGACCTCGACACCCTGGCCCAGCGCTGGCGCAAGGAGCGCGCCCGCACCGAGTCCCACCTCACCCTGCTCGGCGCCATCCAGATCGCGGACGACGAGCAGGCCAACGTCCTGGTCACGACCGAGCGCTATCAGATCTCCGACTTCTGGAAGGACGGGGACCACAGCTTCAGCGCCAGCGGGATCGCCGAGGTCCTCGACAACTTCAGCCCCGGGCGTCGCCGACCGCTGCCCATCGAGCATCCGCGCAACATCATCCACGACATCGCCGTGCAGCTCCCCACGCATGGCCCCTGGAAGAAACTGACCACGCAGTCGCAGAGCTTCGTGGGCCCGGCCTTCCGCCTCGACGCCGAGATCCGCTACCAGCGCGCCACCCGCACCTTGCGCCACCACTTTCACTACCAGAGCACCAGCGACGAGGTCCCGACGGCCGATCTCGACAAGCACCGCATCGCCCTCGAGCAGGCCAAGTCGGTGCTCTACCACGGCGCGCACGAGATGCTGCCAGGCAGCGCCGGCAGCGACGACGGCTCCGACGTCGACGGCGACGACAACGCGGCGGGCATCAGGCTCTACGTCCTGTTCGGCGTCCTGGCGCTGGTGGGGTTCGGCATGGTGGTGCTGACGCGCCGCGGCCGTCGCCAGCGTGCTGTCGCGACCGCGGACACCCAGCCCGATCACGGCGGCCGGCGCGGCGCCCCGCGGGGTCTCGAGCCCGGCGGCTTCGCCCCCGGCGAGTCCCCCGGCACCGCGCTGGCGCTGTCGGTCCAGCCCGACCCGGCCGCGCTGGTGCGCGAGACCCGCTGCAGCTGTGGGGCGCCGCTGGACGCCAGGACGCCGCCCGAGGTTTCGACCTTGTCCCTGGGCGGTCGCGAGCTGTCGGTGGTGCGCGCGCCGTGCATCGCGTGCGACCGGCGCGCGGCGATCTACTTCTACCTGAGGTGAGTGCCAGAGGCGGGACTCGAACCCGCACATCCTTTCGGATAAAGGATTTTGAAACCTTCGCGGCTACCAATTACGCCACTCTGGCGGCCCCGAGAGGATACGGAAATCGCGGGCTGAAGCAAGTCGGCGCGCCGCGAAGCCGATTCAGCCTGAAAAACGCCGTTTTCGGCTGACACGCCGCGACAATCCGGCGCATCATCTCGCTCATGGCAGATGCAAGCGACGACGCGCCCGGCTACCAGCTGCTCGACAAGGAGGGTAGGCCCACGCGCGATCGCCCGTGGATCTTCCGCACCTACGCCGGCCACTCCAGCCCGCGCGCGTCCAACCAGCTGTACCGCGGCAACCTGGCCAAGGGGCAGACCGGCCTGTCGATCGCGTTCGACCTGCCGACCCAGTGCGGCTACGACTCCGACCACGCCATCGCGCGTCCCGAGGTCGGCAAGGTCGGCGTGCCGGTCAACTCGCTCGACGACATGCACGTGCTGTTCGAGGGCATCCCGCTCGAGCAGATGAACACCTCGATGACCATCAACTCGACCGCGATGTGGCTGCTGGCCATGTACATCGCCCTGGCGCGCGAGCGCGGCGAGGACGTGCGCAAGCTCGGCGGCACCACGCAGAACGACATCGTCAAGGAGTACCTGGCGCGCGGCACCTACATCTTCCCGCCCGACGCCAGCTTCCGCCTCATCGCCGAGATGTACGAGTACTGCCTCGAGCAGGTGCCGGAGTGGAACGCCTCCAACGTGTGCAGCTACCACCTGCAGGAGGCCGGCGCGACCCCGGTGGAGGAGCTGGCCTTCGCGCTGGCGACCGCCATCGGCGTGCTCGACACCGTGCGCCAGCGCGGCCGCGTGCCGGCCGCCGACTTCGCGCGCCTCTTCGGCCGCATCAGCTTCTTCGTCAACGCGGGCATCCGCTTCGTCGAGGAGACCTGCAAGATGCGCGCGTTCACCGAGCTGTGGGACGAGCTCGGCCAGACCCGCTATGGCGTGACCGACGACAAGCAGCGCCGGTTTCGCTACGGCGTGCAGGTCAACTCGCTGGGGCTGACCGAGAACCAGCCCGAGAACAACGCCTGGCGGATCTTGCTCGAGACGCTGGGCGTGACGCTGAGCCGCGACGCCCGCTGTCGCGCCCTGCAGCTGCCGGCGTGGAACGAGGCGCTGTCGCTGCCGCGCCCGTGGGATCAGCAGTGGGCGCTGCGCCTGCAGCAGATCCTGGCGCTGGAGACCGACCTGCTCGAGTACCCCGACCTGCTGGCGGGCAGCCCGGTGATCGCGGCCAAGGTGGCGGCGCTCAAGGCCGAGGCGATGCGCGAGATCACGCACATCCTCGACATGGGCGGCGTCAAGGCGGCCATCGACTCGGGCTACATGAAGTCGCGCCTGGTGCGCTCGATGGGCGAGCGCATGCGCAAGATCAACACCGGCGAGCTGACCGTGGTCGGCGTCAACAAGTACACCGAGGGGCTGCCGTCACCACTGCTGGGCGGCAGCGACGGGGGCATCTTCAAGGCCGACAGCCACGCCGGTGACGAGGCGCTGGCGGCGCTGGCGGCGACGCGCGCGAAGCGTGACCCCGCGCGCGTGAAGGCCGCGCTGGCGGCGTTGACCGCGGCGGCGCGCGGCGACGGCAACCTGATGGAGCCGTCGATCGAGTGCGCCCTGGCGCGCGTGACCACCGGCGAGTGGGCCGACGCCCTGCGCCAGGTCTTCGGCGAGTACCGCCCGCACACCGGCGTGGACGGCCAGAAGCTGGGCCTCGAGAACGACCGCGTGGCCGCGCTGCGTGCGCGCCTGGGCCGGCTGACCGAGCAGCTGGGCCGACGCCCGCGTCTGCTGGTCGGCAAGCCGGGGCTCGACGGCCACTCCAACGGCGCCGAGGTCATCGCGGTGTCGGCCCGACACGTCGGCTTCGACGTGGTGTACTCGGGCATCCGCCTGACGCCCGACGAGATCGTGCAATCTGCAGTGGCCGAGGGCGCCGACGTCATCGGAGCGTCGATCCTGTCGGGCTCGCACCTGGAGCTGGCCGAGCAGATCATGGCCGGCCTGCGCGCGGCCGGCGCTGGCGAGCGCATCCAGCTGGTCATGGGCGGCATCATCCCGCCCGGCGACTTCGAGGCGCTGAAGGCGCGCGGCGTGCGTCGCGTGTTCACGCCGGCCGACTTCGGGCTGGTCGAGGTGATGGAGAAGATCGCCGATCTCATCGAGGAAAGGACCACGCGCGGGTGACCCCGCCCAACCCCGACGCCGCGGCGGAGGCCGAGGTCCGGGCGCTGTGTCAGCGCGCGCTGGCCCACCACACGCTGTCGGTGTCGGATCTGGTCGCCGTGTTCGAGGATGCTCGCGCGGGCGCGGCGGCGCGGCGGCGCCAGGTGCTGCGGCTGCTCGACACCGAGCCCGGGCGCCGTCACGGCCTCATCTGCGGCGTCACCGGCACCCCGGGCAGCGGCAAGTCGACGCTGCTGGGCCGCCTGGCGCTGGCGCTGGCCGACGCGCGCCCGCTCAGCATCGCCATCCTGGCCGTTGATCCCTCGAGTCCGCTGTCCGGCGGCGCGCTGCTGGGCGACCGCGTGCGGGTGCGCTTCCCGCCCGAGCGCCCCGAGCTCTACTTCCGCAGCCAGGCCAGCGAGACCCAGCTCGGCGGCCTGGCGCCCGACAGCTTCCAGGTCTGCCGGCTGCTCACGCGCCTGTTCGATCTGGTCTTGGTCGAGACCGTGGGGATCGGCCAGTCCGAGCTCGACGTGCGCTACCTCAGCGACCGCATGTACCTGGTGCTGGCCCCGCTCGGCGGTGACGAGGTCCAGCTGCTCAAGGCCGGCGTGATGGAGGTGCCCGACGCCATCGTGGTGTCCAAGGCCGACGAGACGGTGGCGGCGCGGCGCCTGATGTCGGCGCTGGCCACCGCGCTGCCGCTGGGCCGCCTGATGGGCGCGCCGCTGCCCCCGGTGTACTCGACCAGCGCGCGCACCGGTGCAGGTGTCGACGCGCTGGCCGCCGACGTGCTCGCCACGCTGGACCGCCTCGGCGCCAGCGACCTCGGCCCCAAGGAGCTGCACTTCTTCCGGCGCTGGGTGCGCGACGAGTGGGGTCGCGAGGGCGAGCGCGTGCTGGCAGTGCAGAGCCGCGGCCTGGAGGGCTTCCTCGAGCGGAGCGGCGACCTCGACAGCGCCGAGGAGCGCTTCAGCGAGCGCATGAAGGCCCGCACGCTGCCCGAGGGCTGAGCTACGGCTGCGCCGGCGGCGGCCCGGCCGCCACCAGCGACTGCAAGGCGCTGCCGCGGATCGACGCCCGCAGATCGTCGTCGATGGCGCGCCCTGCAGTGGCAGCGCGGCCGCTGCCATCATCGACGTAGCGGACCTGGTCGGAGTTCCGCGCGGCCCAGCTGCCGGCGCACTTGATGGCGCCGTCGCGGTAGTCGAAGGCATAAGCGCGCCCGCGGGCGTGGCCGGCCATGAAGACACCCCCGGGTGCCGTGCGCGCCGCCTCCTGCTCGTCGACCACGATGACCCAGTCCCAGGCCCACGCCTCCGCCGAGGCCAGGTAGCGCGCATCATCGAGGCCCTTGCGGGTGACGCCGACCGCGGAGCTCCTGGCATTGGCGCGCAGCACCGCGATGTCCGACATCACGGTGGCGACCCGCGGCGCGGCCATCGTGCGCAGCGTGGTCGGGTTGCGCACGCGATCGACCCCATCGCTCAGCGGCATGTAGGAGCAGCCCCCGAGATCACGCCGCGGCACCACGCCGTCCACGCCGGCAAAGGCCACATCCCAGCGCCCCTGCATCTCGCCGGTCTTGGCGTCCGCCGCCTTCAGCGCCGCGACCGTGTCCCGGGTCAGCGCAGCGTTCTTCTTCTTGCAGCCGACCACCAGCGCGGCCAGCACCAGCGCCGGCACCATCCACGACATCCCCCGCATGGCGCCGCCTCTATATGATCAGGCCATGTCCCCAGGCCTCGACCTCGCCGACCTCGAGCGCGTCGCCGGCTGGCTGCTGGCGGCGCGCCGCGTCCTCTGCATCACCGGCGCCGGCGTCTCGGCCGACTCAGGGCTGCCGACCTACCGCGGCATCGGCGGCCTCTATGAGGACAGCGCCACCGAGGACGGCATGCCCATCGAGGAGGCGCTGTCGGGGCCCATGCTGCTGCGCCGCCCCGAGCTGACCTGGCGCCACATCGCCGCCATCGAGCGCGCCTGTCGCGGCGCGCGCCCCAACCGCGCCCACGAGGTGCTGGCCGCGCTGGAGCAGCGCCTGCCCGCGCTGTGGGTGCTGACCCAGAACGTCGACGGCCTGCACCGCGCCGCCGGCACACAGAAGCTGATCGAGATCCACGGCACCGTGCACGACCTCGTGTGCACCGGCTGCGGCGCGCGCCGCCGCGTGCCCGACTACGACGGCCTGGCCATCCCGCCGCGCTGCCCACAGTGCGACGCCCTGGTGCGCCCCGACGTGGTGCTGTTCGGCGAGTGGCTGCCCCCCGCCGCCTACCAGCAGCTGGAGCTGGAGAGCGCGCGCGGCTTCGACCTCGTCATCAGCGCGGGGACCACCAGCGCCTTCCCGTACATCGCCGCCCCGGTGCTGTCCGCGCGGCGCGCCGGCCACCCCACCGTCGAGATCAACCCCGGCGACACCGAGGTCTCCGCCGCCTGCACGGTCCGCCTGCGCAGCGGCGCCGCCGCCGCCTTCGACGCCCTGTGGAAGACGCTCGAGGCGCGCCTCTAATGGCACCCTTGCAGGCGACCAACGGTCTTGCTTCGCCCCTGCATCATGCGGCTAAAATCACCGTCACGTGCTCGTTGTCCCCAAACGTTTCTCGCTAAGAAGGCACGCCACAGCTGGGCGAGTCGAGGTCTCTCTCGTCCCTGCCAGCTCGTACCACACAGACCTCCAGCGCAGCGAGTGGAGACCGCTCCTCGTGGCGGCTGACGCACAGGATGCCTTGTGGGATTGGGATGTGGAGTTGCTGGAGGCCATCGGACGGCAAGACATGCAACTCGTTGCCCTCGTGGAGGGGAGCCGACTTCATGCACTCATGCTGCTCCGCTACGGTGCAGAGTCGCGGCTGAATCCAGGAGGCCGGCTGGTGTACGTGGAGCTTCTGGCAGTGGCTCCGTGGAACCGGCCCCCGCAGCGAGAACTGGGCGGATGTGGCAGCGTCCTGGTTGAGCATGCCGTTCGTGAGTCGATCATCTCGGGATGGGACGGCCGGCTGGGATTGCATTCACTCGACTCGGGTGACACGCTGGACTTCTACGAGCGCACGCTCGCGATGACCAAGATGAATCGAGATCCAGAGGTCGATGACCTCTTCTACTTTGAGTACGACCCGGACGCGGCACAGCACTTTTTGGATCAACAAACCGAGAGGCAGGGACGCCCATGAACCAGACCAAGGACGATGCGGTCACGACTCCCGAGATCCGGGAGGATCTGGAGGGTGACGTCCTGGTCGGAGCGGGTGCGTCACCTCCTCGTTCGCGCCGTCGCGAGGCCGCACCTCAGCCGCAGACTGCGCCTCAGGCCACGGTCGCTACCACAACTCCCGAGCCGATTCTTGCGCCGAAGCGGCGCGATGATGTTCTTTCGAGGTGTCGACGGGTGATTCGGGCAGCGCAGAGCGCCAGGAGCCAGGCTGCTTGATTCCAACCAACATCAGAGGGTTGGACCTGGCGCTCGGTGGAGGCATTGCGGTGATCGACCGGCCCGGCCTCGCCAACGCAAGTGGCACTATCGTCGTGCGTGGACCACCCGGGTCGGGGAAGACGATTCTGGGATCACAGCTGGCGGTCGCAATCGCCCGTAGCCTCAGCTGCGAGATTGCGTACGCCTGCGTCGAGATTCTGCCAACCGAAGTCGAGGCTCAGCTGAGGGGTTTTGAGTTCCTCGCCGAGGACTTCGGATTTCAAACACCGCCCTTCTTCAGGCCCGCGGACACAAGCAAGCCGTCTCGGATCTACGCCTCAATCCTCAACATCGGTGACCAGGGGGAGACGCTGGGCGACGGGCTGAGTTCCCTGCTGAAAGAGGTGCGCGAAATCGGTGGCAGGCCGAGGGTTGTGGTGATCGACTCTCTCTCGGATGGCTATGGCCTAGGCGCCAGCGTTGATCGACGCACCGCCGATGGGCTCTGCAAGTTCTTCATTGAGACAGGTGTCGTCGGGATCCTTTTGGAGGAGGCGACACAAGAGGGGCCCTCGCCCTGGAACTTCGCCTGCGAGAGCGTTATCGAACTCGGACACGCAAGCTCCGCGACAACGGGAGGGCGGACACGGCAGCTTGTCGTTTCGAAGCATCGCTTTGGACCCTGTGATCTGGGCCCCCACTCATATGAGATTCACCCAGCGTCGGGCGTCGAGGTCTTCCCAAGGCTCCAGGCATATTGGACTCCGTGGGCGAAGGGTTCGCTGCTCCGTGGCGTCATGGGCGCGGAGAAGCAGCGGGCCTGGTTTGGGAAGAATCACCCGTGGCTTCCCTCGCTAGGCGAAGCCGTCGTTTCGCTTCATGGCCACCACCCGTCGGCGTTGATCCGGTTGGCGACCGCCCTTGGGACCCAGGATGTCGATCTGGGCCCAGTGCTGGGCTCTGACGTCTTCGTCGAGGTCGGACGTGTGCCATCCGAGCGCCCCGTGCCCCCCACATCGCCGTCGACCTACGTTGCATTGATTGAAGAGGAGCACCCGGATGCAGCTGGCTTCGTGGGCTCGTTCCTTGGCATCGTCGCGCGATCGAAGTCACCCGTCCGAAGAGTCGTGATTAGCGACCTCCGCGCACTTACCTCGTTCGCAGATGCCCCAGGCTATCTTCGGGCTTTCGGTGTGTTGAGCGCGATACTCAAGAGACGCATGATCCCTACTATTTTGGTCGAAACGGCGGACCACAGTCCCTCTGTTCATTTCGCTGACGTAGACGTGAGCGTCTCTAACGAGACCAACTATGGCATCCGGAACTGCTTCAGCGGCCAGAGCAACAACTTCTAGGTAGGGCGGCCGCGCCAGACGCCGGCCGCCTTACCAACAAACGCCGAACTGCTCAGGCGCGCGGCTCACCTGCCGCCCGCCTGAGCCTGGCCCCACGCCGCGCCCCTGCTACCCTTGTGCAGTCGTGCCGCTGACCATCCCCGCACATCAGATCGCCGTGCTGCCGCTGCTGGGCAACCGGGCGGCGCTGCCGGCGGGGGCGCTGCTGCTGGGCACGGCGCTGCCCGATCTGTCGTTCGTCTTCGGCGGCCCCGCCCTCAACCTGCACGCGCACGGCGCCCTCGGGCCGCTGGTGATGGCGCCCACGCTGGGCCTCGCGCTCTACCTGTGGGGCGCCCACATCCTGGCGCCGACCCTCGCGACCGCCCTGCCCGCCACCGGACAGCTCCCGCTGGCCCGGCTGTGCCAGCCGCCCGCGCCCCGGCGTCTCGGCGCCGGCAGCCTGGCCCTGGCCACGCTGGCGCTGCTCATCGGCGCCTACTCGCACCTGGCGCTCGACGGCTTCACCCACGGCAACATGTGGCCCGCGCGCGTGGCCTACCCGGGCGTCGCGCTGGCCGCCTTCGGCCTCGAGCTGCCGCTGTCGAAGGCGCTGCAGCTCGGCCTGTCGGCCCTGGCCAGCGTCTGGGTCCTGATCTACTTCGGGCGCGCCCTGTACCGCGCCGCGCCGGTCGCCGAAGACCCGACCTGGCGCGCCCAGCTCGGCAGCCTCGCCCTCACCGGCCTGGCCGGCGCCGGCCTCGGCTTCGCGCTGTTCGTTGCCGTCGCCGGCCTGCCCCAGGGCAGCGTCGCCGTGCAGCGCGCTCTGTTCTCGCCCGCGCTGGCGGGCGCCTTCCTCGGCGTCAGCGCGGTCTGTCTGCCGCGAGCCCTGCAGCGCGCACGAAGTTCTGCATCAGCCGCTTGCCCGCCGGCAGCTTGTGCCACTGACGCTCGGGATGAAACTGCACGCCCCACACCGGCAGCCGCTGGTGCCGCATCGCCTGCACCCGCGACGCCCCGCCCG
>Ga0154020_10009343_pt1 | contig 11298 bp, 8 predicted proteins | sample Klosneuvirus_201_FD_109709 | JGI IMG/M metagenome (GOLD analysis project Ga0154020, IMG submission 109709) | Active sludge microbial communities from wastewater, Klosterneuburg, Austria - Klosneuvirus_20160825_MG | ecosystem: Engineered > WWTP > Aerobic digester > Activated sludge | place... | reverse complement strand
TATTTCCCCGTTGACCCCATCGACCACATTGTCCAGGTTCGTGTGGATGGCATACAGCGCCACCCCGTGTTGCAGGGCGGCGCGCAGCGTACGTTGCACATACCCATTGCCCGCCAAGCTCTTAAGTCCTTTGAAGATCACCGGATGGTGGCTGATGATCAACTGGCAACCCTTCGCGACGGCCTCATCCACCACGGCCGGAGTACAATCCAAACAAACAAGGGCGCTGGTGATCTCGGCCGAAGGATCGCCTACTTGCAATCCACAATTGTCGTAAGGTTCTTGTAATTCCCTTGGTGCCCAGCGCTCCAAAGCATCTGTAATGGTGCGTAATTGCATTCGTTGGTTCCTGTTCTTGATGATCCCCGCCTGAAAGAATGGGCTTCAAATTTAGTGCCTTGTCAAAGGGCTTTTGACCCTAATTCAGCTGACCTGGATCTTGCACGCTACCACGGGCAACCCATCGCACCATCTTGTCCCTCGGAAATGTTGGCTGCTGCACACTAGACTCCGGGCCATGATCGCGTGTGCCATCTTTGACGACCCATGACGGTGCTCCGTTCCCTCCTTTTGCCCTTGGCATGGCTGTATGGCAAGGTCCTGCAGACACGGCATGCGCTATACGACAATGCCGTGCTCCCTTCGGTCCGGCCCACCGTGCCAACGATCGCGATCGGCAACTTGGCACTTGGAGGAACGGGGAAAACACCACTATTGGAACTGGTGTTGCGCATCTTGAAGGACGTATCGCCCTTGGCCACTCTGAGCCGTGGATACGGTCGCAAGGGAACCAAACTACATGAAGTGAATACGAGCGATAGTGCCGAACGTTCGGGCGATGAACCCTTGCAGGTGAAAAAGAAATTTCCCACTGTGCATGTCTTCGTCGGAGCCGACCGTGTGGCAGCCATAGCCTCCATTGTTCAACGTATTCCGAAGGTAAAGGCCGTTCTATTGGATGATGCCCTTCAACACAGGAAACTGGATGCCGGACTGAACATCCTGCTTACCACTTGGCACCGGCCCTACTCGGAGGATGCGCTCCTTCCGGTAGGCCGACTACGCGATGTACGGGTACGTGCTAATGCTTCACAGATCGTCGTTGTTACGAAGTGCCCTTCTACCCCCAGCACCCAGGATCAGTTGACCTGGCGAAACAAGTTGAACTTGAAAAAGGAACAAGAGTTGTTCTTCAGTGGGATCGAATATGGGCCGCCCCCAGGAAAGGGCATCAACGTGCTCCTCTTCACCGGTATCGCGGACCCGGCACCTCTTGTGGAGCACGTTCGAACATGGGCCGGAAAACTGGAACATGTCGCCTTCAAGGACCACCATTCCTTCGCCCTTGGCGACTTGGAACGGCTGGCCGGGCTTTTTGGTAAATTCGCACCCGGCCCGAAAATGCTGGTCACCACGGAAAAGGATGCCGCAAGGCTTGGTTCCGTGATCAAGGGAAGCCCTTTGGAAGGCATTCCCTTGGAAGTGATCCGCATGCGGGCCGTTATCTTGAACGAACCAGAACGTTTCGCTGAACTGATCCATCTCCATGTTGCAACGCATCAACCGCATCGCTGACCATTTGAAGAAGGCCACCAACAACTTCGTTCCGGAAACGGGGATCATCCTCGGCACCGGTCTTAGCGGGTTGGGCAAGGAGATCGATGTGAAGTTCAGTATCGCCTACAAGGACATTCCTGAATTCCCGGTAAGTACCGTACAGGGGCATCCCGGCAAATTGCTGTTCGGCATGCTCGGGGGAAAACCGGTCGTTGCCATGCAAGGCCGCTTCCATTATTACGAAGGGTGGACCATGGACGAAGTGATCCTGCCTGTGCGGGTCATGAAATACCTCGGGATCCATCGTCTTTTCGTGAGCAACGCTTGCGGTGGCGTGAACCCGGCACACGATACCGGCGACCTGATGATCCTGAACGATCACATCTGCCTCTTCCCGAACCCGTTGATCGGTAAGAACATCGATGAGTTCGGACCGCGCTTCCCGGATATGAGCGAGCCGTACGACCATGCATTGATCGCCAAGGCGAAGGAGATCGCCGCGAAAAACAACATCAAAGTGCAGGTAGGTACGTATGTCGGACTTACCGGACCGACCCTCGAAACGCCGGCGGAATACCGCTACGTGCGCAACATCGGTGGAGACGCCGTTGGCATGAGCACTGTACCTGAGGTGATCGCCGCCCGCCAGATGGGTATTCCTTGTTTCGCCATGAGCGTGATCACCGACATGGGTGTTGAAGGGCGCATCGAAAAGACCACGCACGAAATGGTACAACGCGTTGCAGAGACCGCAGAACCGAAGTTGACCTTGATCATGCGCGAGTTGATCGCCAGCTGCTGATGACCACAGTGAGCAAAGTGGTCACCGGCACCGATGCACCGCATTGGTCATTGAAGTACGACCTGGTCGTTGGGCTGGAGGTGCATGCCCAGCTGATCACAGCATCCAAGGCGTACAGCAGCGACCCGAACGCATACGGTGACCATCCGAACACGAACGTTGGCGTGGTAACGCTCGGCCATCCCGGCACACTTCCTGTGGCAAACAAACGCGTGATCGAACACGCCGTGCGGATCGGACTTGCTACGAACTGCTCCATAGCACCTTGGATGCATTATGCGCGCAAGAACTATTTCTACCCTGACCTTCCCAAAGGCTATCAGATCACACAGGACAAAACACCGATCTGCACCGAAGGCTTCGTTTTGATCCCGAATTCCGGCGGACCATCTCGTGATGACGATTCTTCAGCCGGAATGACTCGCATTGGGATCACGCGCATCCACATGGAGGAAGATGCCGGCAAGAGCGTGCATGATGTGGACCCCTTCAACACGTTGGTGGACCTGAACCGTGCCGGTGTGCCATTGGTGGAGATCGTGAGCGAACCGGATCTGCGCAGCGGACAAGAGGCTTACGATTACCTCGTGGAAATTCGCCGCTTGGTGCGCTACCTTGATATCTGCGATGGAAACATGGAAGAGGGCAGCATGCGGTGCGATGCGAACATCAGCCTGCGGTTGAAAGGTGTGGAAGCGTTCGGTACGCGTTGCGAGGTGAAGAACATGAACAGCTTCCGTAACGTGATGCGTGCCATCGAATTCGAAGCGCAACGGCAGAGCGAGATCTTGGACGCGGGCGGAACGATCCACATGGAAACGCGTTCGTTCGATGCCGGCAACGGATCAACGGTGGGCATGCGCAGCAAGGAACAAGCACATGATTACCGCTACTTCCCGGAACCGGACCTGCAGCCGATAACGATCTCCGAAAAGCAGAAGGAAGCGATCCGCAAAGCGATGCCACCATTGCCGCGCGAACTGCGCGAGAAATACACCATGAAGCTCGGGCTCAGCGATTACGATGCTGGGATCCTGACCGACGACAAGGCGACCGCACTGTTCTACGAAGGAGTGATCAACGGAACCACCAACCACAAGGCGGCAGCGAACTGGGTAATGGGCGATGTCCGTGGCTGGATCAATGAAAAGGGCCTGACCATGGCCGAATTCCCGATCACTGCGGAACGTTTGGCCGGACTGATAAACTTGATCGATGATGGAAAGATCGGCCATAGCATCGCAAGCCAAAAGCTTTTCCCGCTGATGTTGGAAGACCTTGGGGCAACCGCATCGGAACTAGCCGCAAAATATGATCTGGTGCAAGACACGAACGTGGACGAGATCGCCCAGATCGTACTAGAGGTGATCGGACGTTTCCATGATAAAGTGGAAGCCTATCGCGCCGGCAACAAAGGGCTTTTGGGCCTGTTCATGGGTGAAGTGATGAAGGCCACGAAAGGTAAGGCCGATCCGAAGAAAGTGAATGAAGTCGTCCGCCAATTGCTCGAGAACTAAGCTATCCATTGAATGATGTTGAAGCACTACCTACCACTCCTCTCCATTGCGATCTTCGCCGCTTGTGGCACAAGTTCCAAGGATGGCCGTTCCATTGAAGTGGACATCGAAGGTGCCGGCGGAAAGACGGTTTACTTCGATCGTTTCGAGAACAACCGGCCCTACCATGCCGATTCGGTAAAGCTGAATGACGCTGGTGAAGGAACGCTCGTTACTGCGCGACTACCGCTGGACTTCTATCGCATCAGCATGGGCGATGAACAGATGATCGTTGCACTCGACAGCACCGAAGAACTGAAGGTCGAAGCCAAAGTGGGATCATTGGCGAACCCGATTTCCGTAAGCGGTTCCAAACACACTGAAGCGCTCTATGCGTTCTTCGCGGATGCAAAGGCATATGATGATGAACGGGAAGCATTGCGCACGAAGATCACCGCCCAGAACGACACGGCACTGATCGCCAAGTTCAACGACCTGAACGCGAAATTCTATGAACGCACCAAGTCGTTCGCCGCTGAACATGTCGCTTCACCGGTTGCATTGACCGCTTTGGGCAAATTGAACATGGCCCAGGAAATGGAACTTTTCAAACAGGTGCGCGAAGGGTTGCGGAGCACCATGCCTAAGTCGGGATTCTTCAATATGTTCCGCGACCAAGTAGATCGTTTGGAACAACAGGAGATCGCGATCAAAATGCAAGAGGAGGAGCAGAAGAGATTAGCGAGCATGCTTCCGCAAGGTGAAGTGGCACCTGACTTCAGCCAACAAACACCCGATGGAAAAACACTTGCATTGAGCGACCTACGCGGCAAAGTTGTCCTGATCGATTTCTGGGCCAGCTGGTGCAGACCTTGCCGCATTGAGAACCCGAACGTGAAGAAGATCTACGCAAAGTATGCGAAGAAGGGATTCGAGATCCTCGGTGTTTCGTTGGATCGCGATCATGCCGCTTGGGTGAAGGCGATCCAGGATGATGAGCTGCCGTGGAAACATGTGAGCGACCTGGGCTTCTGGAACAATGCCGCCGCGCAGCAATACGGAGTATCGAGCATCCCGTACACTGTTTTGGTGGACCGTGATGGAAAGGTGATCGTGAAAGGACTTCGTGCAGAGCAGCTGGATGCCACACTGGCCGGGGTGTTCGGGAAGTAGCGGTCGGTTGTTTGGCCACGTTGTTCGGTTTGAAGGAATGAGTTAACGCTTCCTCGGATATGGATCTATCAACAACCCCGGTCTACTATTTTCGCTTGTGCCTGTGTGTTTTGGCCTGCGCGTTCCTATGGCCCATTTCCGGTTTCGCCCAAGATTATTTCCAACAACAAGTTGACTACACGATCATCGTACGCTTGGATGACGCAACGCACACCCTGCACGCACAGGAAGACTTCACCTACACCAATAACAGCAGTGTTCCATTGGACACGATCTGGATCCACCTGTGGCCCAACGCATACAAGGATCGCGGATCGGCATTGTGCAAACAACTTACCCGCGATGGCGATCTGGACCTTCACTTCGCCAAGGAAGAAGAACGAGGTTGGATAGACAGCTTGGACTTTTCTGCGAACGAAAAGAAACTGGCGTGGGGCTACCATCCAGAACACAAAGACATTGCTTGGTTGCTGTTGTCTGAACCACTTCGACCGAACGACTCGATCACCATAAGCACACCATTCCGCGTGCAGATCCCCGATGGGAAATTCTCGCGTTTGGGGCATACGGGCGAAGCCTACTACATCACGCAGTGGTACCCGAAACCAGCGGTATTCGATGCGCAAGGTTGGCACACCATGCCCTACCTCAGCAGCGGTGAATTCTACAGTGAGTTCGGCAGTTTCGATGTTACGATCACCTTGCCTGAGAATTACGTGGTAGGTGCGACAGGCACATTGCAAACTGCTGAAGAGAAGGTGTTCATGGATCGACTCGCGGCGATCGTTGATACGTCGACCACACGTGGATCAAATGCCATTCCCACTTCTTCTTCAACGTTGAAAACGATCCGATTCACGCAAGACAAGGTGCACGACTTCGCGTGGTTCGCGGACAAACGATTCATTGTTCGCAAGAGCGAAGTGGCCTTGCCGAAAAGTGGACGTAAAGTAACAACTTGGGCGCTCTTCACCCCGCGGAACAAGAATGTTTGGGCCAAAGGTGTGAACTATGTGGACCGTGCCGTGCTCCATTACAGTGAACACGTAGGCGAATACCCGTACAATGCATGCACGGCTGTTGATGGCACGATCAGCGCCGGTGGTGGCATGGAATATCCGATGATCACGATCATCAACAGTACGAGTGACGCCCAGAGCTTGGACAATGTGATCACGCACGAGGTGGGCCACAACTGGTTCTACGGGATCCTCGGCAGCAACGAACGCGATCATGCGTGGATGGACGAAGGCATGAACAGCTTTGTGGAATTGCTATACATGAGGAAGTACTATCCGAACGGACAACTTGCGATCTCGATCCCCTTTTTGAAGAAGACGTTCGGGGAGATCAAGGACATCCATCATTTCCAAAGTGAAATGGGCTATCGCTTGAATGCACGTCGCAATTTGGACCAGCCACTTTCGCTCACCTCCAACGACTTCACCGAGACCAACTATGGTACCATGGTCTACATGAAGACCGCGTTGGTGATGGACCATTTGATGGCGTGCCTCGGCGAAGAGACGATGGACCGTTGTTTAAGCAGCTACTACGATACTTGGAAATTCAAACATCCACTGCCCAAGGATATCCGTGAGGTGTTCGAGAAAGAGAGTGGGAAGGATCTGGGTTGGGTGTTCGATGGCTTGATCGTTGGTGACCGAAAAGTCGATGTGAAGGCAAAGCGATTACGAGGTGATAAATTGAGCTACAAGGTCGATTCGAAAGGCTTGTTTGCCTTTTCCGTTACCGCATTCAACGGTAAGGACACGCTTGGGTCGACCTGGGAGGTAGGAGGCTCGCAATTCACCGTTCATTCACACTATCGAAAAACGGACTATCTGATACCGGTTATTGATAGAAGCACGCGAAAGGTGACGCTCCCATGGCCGAATGCAGATCGTATCCGCATCGATGCCAATAACCGCACGCTCGATATCGATCGACGCAACAACGAAGTGCGCAGCAAGGGCCTGTGCAAACGCGGTCACTTCCCGAAGTTCGAACCGTTCATTGGTCTGGAGCGCAACGACCGGCGTTCGATCTACTACGCACCAACAGTAGCGTGGAACAGGCACGATGGATTCCAAGCCGGACTGGTGTTGCACAACTACTCGTTCCCATCGAAACGCACCGAATGGGTGGTGGCACCGCTTTACGGTTTCGGGAGTGAACGCATCGGTGGTGCGGCGCGCATCGAGCATCATTCGGACCGGATGCAAAGTCGGTTGTTCCAGAACATCACGCTGGGGTTGAGCGGGCGAATGGCCTCCACTTATCACGATGCGGATCTCACGGGTTGGTACCGGAAACTTTCGCCGTACATCACCTTCGACCTGAAGCAGGAACCACTTGTGAAATCGTGGAAACACGCGATCGACCTGCGTTCCGTGATCATTTGGACCGGCTACACAACGAGCGGCACCAACGTATACGACCCAACACAACCGTACGGCGAGATCACCTATCGGGCACGAAACACGTCCACACTTTTCCCTTCCGCAATTACACCGCTATTTACCTTCGGGAAGGACTTCACGCGCCTTTCTTTGGATGTGCATCAAGGCTTCATCTACAACAAGAAGAAGGACCAATTCAGGATCCATGCGTTCGCAGGTGCCTTCATTAGTAAGCAGTCGTCATTCTTCGACAACCGATTGAATGCTTGGCAGCTCTCTTGGGGTTCGCAAGATCTCCTGTATGATCACGCATTCCTGGAACGCGGTGCCGTGAACGGGGTAACCGGCGCACAATTCGTGAAGCAACAAGGTGCCTTCAAAACACCGTTCCGGCAAGGCGGCAGCGACTCGTGGATCGGAGCTATCAATGCAGAGCTCGACCTACCGCTCCCAATACCGATCTCGCTTTTCGCTAGCGCCGGGATCGTGCCCACAACAACGATAACCCAAGAAGGAAAGACGAACGGTTCCGCGACCTACTACGAAGCCGGAGTTGGTATTCAACTGTTGCGCGATGCGATCGAAGTTTGGTTCCCGTTCGTGGTTAGCAAACGGATCCAGGACGAAGAGGATTTCGCTGGGCGGCAAGTGACAGACCGTATCCGCTTTGTGTTCGCGTTGGAGAAGTTGGACCCTACGAAGTTGTTGCGGAGGTTGAAACCGTGAAGAAGGAAGAAAGAGAGTGGTTAGTCTTTAGTGGTTAGTGGTTAGTGGTTAGTCGGCGTACTGGCGACTGACGACTAACGCCTATCCACTAACGACTACTTGTTCCTAAACCCCGATCTTCGCCACGCATTTACAAATGAGCCCCGGTAAAAAGGTCTACTTCCTCAGCGATTTCCATTTGGGTGTGCCCGATGCGGAAAGCAGCTTGGTGCGCGAAAAAAGGATCGTGGCATTCCTGGACGAAGCCGCTAAAGATGCCGAAGAGATCTTCCTGCTCGGTGACCTGTTCGATTTCTGGTTCGAGTACAAACGGGCTGTGCCTCGTGGGCATGTGCGGCTCTTGGGCAAGCTTGCGGAATTGACAGATCACGGCATTCCTGTGCACCTCTTCATCGGTAACCACGACATGTGGATCTTCGAATATGTGCCGAAGGAGACCGGTGTGATCGTGCATCGCGAACCGATCGAACGAACGATCGGCGGCAAGGATTTCCTGATCGGACACGGCGATGGACTTGGCCCCGGCGACCACGGCTACAAGTTCATGAAGAAGATCTTCCGGAACCCGATCTGCCAATGGGCCTTCGCACGTTTGCACCCCAACTTCGGGCTGTGGTTAGGCGATTTCTGGAGCGGACGCAGCCGGAAGAAGAGCTACGAGAACGACAAGAAATGGCTCGGCGAGGAAAAAGAATGGCTGGTGCAATACTGCCGCGATGAACTCCACAAGAAGCACTACGATTACATGCTCTTCGGGCACCGGCACCTACCGATCGATATCGAAGTTAAGCCGGGAAGTAGGTACATCAATCTTGGTGATTGGATCACGTATTTTACCTACGGCGTGTTCGATGGATCGCTCCCGCCCGATGGCGGCGGGATGACGTTGATGAAGCGGATCAGTGATGATGCGCTGAGTGGCGACGTGCGCATCTCCGGTGGGCCAGCCGTGTAGGGAAAGTCGTAAGGAGCATAAGCAAGGAGCAAATTGCAACCAGCACTTGCCTAATTGTTTAGCATCTCCAAAGCCTTCAGGCTGGCAACAGCCTTGGTTCAATCCATATCTTTACAGCACAGCCCATTTCCATGACCGCGATAGAATTGCGCTCCAAGCTTCACACTCTGATCGACTCCTTCCAGAACGAGGAGTTGCTTGAACGCGTGTACGACCTTTTGGCGGGGACCAAAGAGTCGCGCGACAAGGGTGTTTGGTCAACAATGACCGAGGCCCAGAAGGAGCGTGTTTTGAAGGCCTATGAGAATTCCTTCGACGTTACTAAACTTTCGACCACAGAGCAAGTCTTGAAGCGTGGGAAGACATGAGCCGTAGTACGCTTTGGACTACCGAAGCCGAAGCTGCACTTCGTGAAATTCAGCACTATTTGAGAACGGCATGGGGCTCGCAAGTTGCGGCAGCATTCGATACAGATGTTATGCAAACTGTTGAGATGTTGAAGGCCTTTCCCAACTGCGGGATCCTCGAAGTACCGGAGAAAGGTATCAGGAGCATCCCCGTCGTCCAACAAGTTCGTATGTTCTATCGCGTGGCCGATGAGCACATCATCATCTTGGAGTTGATCGACACACGAAGCGAGCGCTTTCAAGAGCAACGACGAGTGGAGTAGCTCGTTTGCACCAAGGTATATAGCTCGCACTAAGCCCAGAGTCCTCCACCCCTACTCCAACACCACCCGCTGCGCTTCCTTGCTCGTGCCGCTGCGCAAGGTCACCATGTAAACCCCGCGTGGTAACTCACCTACAGCAAGTGTGTGCGTGGTGGAATTCATGCGCTCGTTCAACACTTCGCGGCCAAAGGCATCGGTAAGGGTGAGGGTTGTTCCGCGTTGGATTTGTGCGGTTGTTACGATTAACGATCCCTTCGCTGGATTGGGAAAAACGGAGAAACTGGCTGGAGTTGCAACGGTACTTATCGCATTGGGCGCTTCGATCACCGTGAATGCCGTGTTGGTGATCACGGGTTCGTTGAAGTCGAAGAAGATGGCCGCTTGGTTCAGGATCGAATCGCCGAGCACGAGCGTGGTTACCGGTTTGATGCGGTACCACACGTAACCGTGGCTGGCCGCTTCATTGGTGTTGCTGTCCGGTAGCAGGATGTTGTTGAACTGGAAGCTGAGCTTGTTGCTGCTGTTCTCATACGCGATCTCCATAGGATGGGAAGAGCCCACGAACTGGAAGCTGCTGAATTGGAGACCCGGTGGAAGTACATCATCCACCCGAACAGTAAATGCGGTATCCGTCCCGGTGTTCTGAAAGCGGATCAGGTAGTTCAGGTCTGGAGGGGTTGCAAGTTCGTCTAGAGCGAGAGCGATGCGGTCTACTTGGATGTCGTTGGGATCGTACGAGCCGGTTACCACTACTGGCCATACCGCAGTGTTATTGATAACATCTGCATCCCCGATCACAGGTTCGATCGTGACTGATGAGTGAACAATGGAGCCGTTCATTGCATTCTGACTGACATTAACCAACACGATGATATTCCCTTCGGTCAAAGGCCCCAGTTCAGGCAGCTCCCAGGAAACGGAATTCGGGTTGACGATGGTGGGCGTTATTGAAGCCTCGTAGTAGGCAAGGACCGGGTCCAAGTTCAGTTCAATGGTTGGCAGTAAAGCCGTCGTACCAATGTTTTGGTAGTTAATAATGTACTGGGCTACGAAATTCGGTCGGAATCCCGTTTTGGGCGCAATGGAAACAACAAGGTCGTTAATGATCCCAATTGGTTGGAAAGCGAAATTGTTGAGCGAATCGGCTTGTTGAAAAGCAGTAAACGTTGCGGAGTGCGAATCAGGCACCGGATTGTAATAGGTCAAAGGTGAAGCTTCTGCGACGAAAGTTCCCAATTCGAGCACCTCAAGGCAATATGTTCCATCGCTTCTCGACCACGTTTGAAGTGTTCCATTATCTAAATGCAAGTTATGATGGGCCAGTACTGGTTCGCCACTATCAAGGAGACCATTGCTATTCAGATCTCCAAAAACTCGTCCGGAGATCCGGTTGAAGGGTAGTTCGAAGAACCTGTGGATAAGTTGAGGTGCTCTGATCTTGACAATGTGGAGCGTTGATCGATCTCTTTGAGGCATGAACAAGAAACGCCCCTCCGCCGGATTCTTTGACCAACAGG
>Ga0154020_10009342_pt1 | contig 11298 bp, 16 predicted proteins | sample Klosneuvirus_201_FD_109709 | JGI IMG/M metagenome (GOLD analysis project Ga0154020, IMG submission 109709) | Active sludge microbial communities from wastewater, Klosterneuburg, Austria - Klosneuvirus_20160825_MG | ecosystem: Engineered > WWTP > Aerobic digester > Activated sludge | place... | reverse complement strand
TCGACCCTGCCTCGGTATTTGACCTTCTCTTTCCGATGAAATAATGTATTTTATATATATATGATTTTTTCTTATGTTTAGAAACTTATTCCATCTGGAACCTATCTCTTTCGGTTCTCGCAGCCGCTGCCCGTCATCCTTCCTCCTGTGCGACTACCACTGATTTCCTTCCTCTCAGACTTTCATCGATTAGTCTTAGCTTTTTCATTTTCATGATCTTGTAGACATTCGATGAGATCTGTAAGCGGGATTTCACCTCAAGGGATTCAATAGGCGTCCCCGCGGGCAAAATCTCCTATTCCTTATCAGTTGTTTCCTCCTTTGCCGCTTCGACGGAAGCAGAGAAACCGATCACGCATACTCATTCCGCTCCGATCACCATCAAGATCAATCCAATTCCTTTTACTGAAATTCTTCATGACTTTGAAATGAAGAAAGAGCTCGTGAAAACGGTAAGCCTTCGCCATGTCGATGTGTCGGTCAAGCTCGACAAGAAGGCCTATGCTCCTGGCGAGACCGCTTTTGTGAAGATCGTACCTCTTTATAACTTCTGGCAAAGGTTTTTGAAGACGCATATTTGTAGAGAGGTGTATCGTTGGGTATTGATTTTTAGAGATGTATTGTTTCATTTGGTGATGATTCCATTGATGTAGATGGTTGAGAATACTTGCAAGGAAGACGTGCTCAAGTTCGAGATGGACTTTGTGAGCATCGTCGCCTTCGAGGGCAAGAACACTCTCGTCGACATGGACGCTTATAAAGTAAATATATATTTACTCTTCGAATGAAATCAATGATGATGAAGGGATCGCTTATAGTACTTCGATTTGTTAGGTTTTTAGTTCGCCGAAAGATTTCCCAATGAAGCTTGGTGCCAAGAAGATCTTCAAAACTGAATACCGTACTGCCCTCTTCTTCTCCTTGGACCTCATACACTCTCTATTTTGTCTCTTTCTTTCTTTCTTGACCTTTCTTTTATTTTGTTGTTGTTGCTGCAGAAATACCTGATAACACTCTTGGCTCGTTCGAGCATAGCGAAAGCTTGTCAGCCGTCAAGATCGTGTCGATGTTCCGCTTCAACTTTGCCATCAAAGGTATCTTCATTCTCATCTTCTGTTCCCTTTTGCTCCATTGTGGCATTATATTGCTTTGCTAGGGGATGATGGATTGAAGGATCGCTTCCTCGTGACTTTCGACATCATTCCGTCTTACACTAAGGAAGAGCTCGCCAAGTATGGGCTCGCTAAGCTTCCTGAGGTACTAGGCTAGACTCATTCTCTCCTTCCTTCTTCACCTTTTTCCTTCTCTCTTCCTTTGTGATGGGCGAGGATGACAACAATTTACGCACGTCTCGGACAAAATTCCGTGGCGATACCTCATGAAGAACCTTGGCTGAGCCCTTTCTTTTCTCTTTTTCCCCTTTTTTTTCTTTTTTCCCTCTTTCTCTTTACCGCGAAGGATCAATTCATGATCTCCATCTGATATAGCTGAACTTGAACATCACGGATTCGATTAATGACAACCCTCTTCTGGATCGCGTGGACAAGTTCAGTCTAATTCCTCGTATGACAATCCCGCTTCCCCGTGTCATTCTGCATTCAATCTCTCGACGGTTACGACCTGCTTTGTTTTATAGGATTCCTCGATGCGAACGGCGAGGTAAATGGGCATATCAAATTGGTGAAGGTGCTGGGCACTGTCCCTCGCAGTCCGCTGGTCGCGAAGGCCTTCTCGAGGAAGTCCGCCCCTTCTTCCTACCCTACCTCTGCTGAAAAGAAGGAGAAGGAAAAGACTGATAAAGAAAACGAGAAGGAGAAGGAGAAGGAGAAGGATAACAAATTGAAGGAGAAGGCAAGTGATCGGCATAAGAGGAGGCGAGTGTCGGACAGAGGAAGTAGCAGCGGCAGTCGAGAGAAGGACAAGGAGAAGGTCCCAGATCATGTCACCGCCAAGGAGAAAGATAAATCCAAGGACGGCAGCGTCTCAACAAGCTCGTTCAAGGAGCTCAAACGCAGCAACTCGAGCGACCACTTGAAAAAATCGAAGGAGGGAGAGGACAAGGAAAGCCACGCTCAGAAGAAGTCTCAGTGAGGAACGCTAAGCCGCTTTTCTGAATTCAATTTGTCATTCACTTGACCTATCTCTCTCCACTGATCATGTTCATTGAATGAAATAAGTCATAGGCAGCATCACTACCTTCACGGCCGTGTGCAATCACTTCAGTCGATTTTAACCGTTGAGACCCGCCTTGGCCAGTGGGGCGTGAGTGGGCTAAATCATTCTCTTTTATTGATATGGCTGACGACTCGTCCTCGTCCTTGGAGGAGAAGGGCTACCGTAAGGGCCGCCAGATCGGTCAGGGTACCTACGGTATCGTCTACCTAGGCCACCAGATCTCGACAGGTCCCTCCCCTCGCCCCCTCACTTCATGCGCTCTTATTATTTAAGAGAGTAAATCAATTATTCATATTTCTCGCATATCGTCAAGGGTTTCGCGTGTCTCCGCCTCGTCGAGCGGCTTTAACGTCTTTCTCGCCGACTTGTCCTCGACATCCTTCCCTCGTCCCTCCCTCGTCCCCTACAATCAATCGCTCGAAGGCCTTGGGTGGTCGCATTGCTGAATTTTTTAATTTATTTTATTTTTTGGGGACTCTTTCCTTTGTTTGAAGGGAGGAATGGCTGTTCTTTTCGACATCTTGCATCGTCGCGAATTTGACATCGATACTTTTGTTGCTCCCCCTCCTAAATCGAAATTCATGTTTAGGTCGCGAGGTTGCCATGAAGAGAATGAGGATGGGTGGAGAGCGCAGTGAGCCTGGTATTGACGTGGCCACTATCCGCGAGCTCAAGATTCTACGTGAGCTCCACTCGGAATATGTCGTCGAGGTACTGCCTTCTTGCTTAGCTGCCTTCCTGAACCTTTCTTTCATTCTTTCATGCTTTCTGAAGTATCTTGTTAATATTTCTGAAATATCTTCATATATTTAGCTTGTGGATGTGTTTGTGCACTTCCGTTCGACAGGGCCGAACTTTTGGATCATATACGAAATGATGGCCACAGACCTCGAGCACGTCATCAACGATCGGAGCATTCCTCTCTCTGCTGGCGATGTCAAATCCTACTTCTATCGCATTTTGAAAGGGTATCTTCTTTTTTCATTTGCATTTCTTTCTGGAAGCTGAATTTCATTGTGTAGCTTGGAATATCTCCATGCAAACTATATTGTTCATCGTGATATCAAGCCTGGAAACTTGCTCATCTCTGCTCGCGGCGAGCTCAAATTTGGTGACTTTGGATTGGCCAAGGCATTTGGACGAGAGGATGTTCGCATGTCCCCTCAAGCCATCACCAGGTAGGCTCCAGGATTGAAACTGTCGATTGTCCTCCATGTTCTTCCATCATTCTTAGGTGGTACCGCCCTCCGGAAATGCTCTTTGGCGCGGATATGTACGGCAGCGCTGTTGATATTTGGTCGGCCGCCTGTGTCTTTGCCGAGCTTCAGCTGCGAGTGCCCTACTTTTTTGGCGACTCGGACATGGAAATGCTCGCCAAGATCGTCGCAGCGCTCGGCACTCCCAAAGAGGAGGACTGGCCGGTGCCTCTATCTCGACTTCGTGCTATTTAACCCTCGTTCTCATCACCTCTTCTTGTAGGGAGTCTCAAAGTTGAAAGATTATATCCCGTTTGAAGAAACCCGCGGCACGCCCTTCGAAACGACCTTCTCGGGCTCGACGGTCGAGGCGATCGATTTGCTGAAACGACTCCTCAAATACGACCCCAACAAGCGCGACACTGCCAAGAAGGTCTTCTTTGCCTGGCCGCCACTTCTTCATACAATATTCGTTCAAGTTTTTTCATTTAACTAGGCTCTGGAGCATAAATATTTCTCCACGGGTCCCGCCATGACGCCATGTGAACAGCTTCGCCTCCCAGTCAAAGCTGAAGCCGCCAAGCCGCTGGACGACTTGAACGTGCACGGTCGTAATGTCCGCCCTCGCCTCGAAGAGGAGCATGGCAAAGTTAAAAAGGAGCTCAATTTCGACATCAAAGAGGAAGAGGAGGACAAGATGGATTTCGAGAACATCGTGTAGGACTCCCTCGCGAGCTCCCGCACTATTATCGTCACAAGATATTGAAATTGTCAAAATGTGAAATACATGGAGCATACTCTTCCAGAAATAGCAACCTCGCGCGCTGGTCCCCTTGTGAGTCCGATGTCCAAGATGGCACCTCTCTTGTGGGTGCCTGCGCGACCGTTATTGAACGTATTAGAGTCGCCGCAGGGCACTGCGCAAGGGACAGCGGTCGTTTTTCCAGCCTTGTCATTTTCTATCTCCTCTCTCCTTGTTGGGAGGATGGAGGCGGGTGTGTGGAGCTGCCGCGAGGTGGACGATCTCCTCGCCGCTGCTTGCTACGATCGAGGTAATTGTACCTTGTGGGTAAATGCGTCCTCGTCCGGAGCAACGGCCTCGTCCTCGCCCTTCTCCTCGCCGAATGGGGACGAATGGAGGTGTAATTGCACGCTGACGTACGTGGCGGAGAGCTTCTGCAAACTCACGACGCGCGAATACTTTGGCAGCGCCGACCTCGCCTTATACATTGTGCGACGCCTCTCCTCACGCTGTGATTCCCTTTCGATTCCCTTCTAATAATAAATAATATGAAATATTTCTATTTTTATTGGCTTAAAAGAAACCTATTGGGAAGAGGTTCAATATTATTATGACAATTCCTCAGTCTCAGAGGTGCTCGATCCTTCTATTTCTCTCCCTTGTCCTTGTTTCGTCCTCAAGATAAATATTAATAATATTGTTATTGTTTTGTTGTCAGTAATCGTTTGTGGGTTGGAATGATCTTGGACCTGACGGGGATCCGCTGCAATCACCGCAATTCGTCCTCCGTGTTAATCTCCTTTGATCTGAACCTCGTTCTGGCAGATTTTCGCGATCTTTTTTATCTTGGTGGCTCTCTTGGCGGTGTTGGAGTTCGCCCTCGACGTTAAGTTCACCACCGCCGCCTTTAAGAAGCCCACCATCTACACCAAGATCTCCTTGTTCCTCCTCTGCTTTGGCACGATATATATATTTGCGATTGGCTTTTATTGCCATCTGACCTCTTGTTGATAGGTGCGACGATTGCGAACCTGTCCTTCTCAGCGGAGACGCTCAACAACGTGGTCATCAAGGAGACCTTGAGCACTCGCCTTCTCTTCGCCTTCGGCCAGATTCTCCGCACCGGAGGCACCGCGACCACTTATGCGCTCTCCTCGCTCAGTTGGTATGTGCCAATCTCAAATTGCGTGATATGTTGTTTCTAATCACGCGTGTATAGGGTCCGGGCGGTGGTTCGCGTGAAGACTTTGAAGAATCCCACCCACTTGACGCGTTATTCATGGCTCATCTATGGCCTCGTAATGCTCGGCTCGCCTGCCTATGCCATTTTGCAAGTTGTCTCCATTTGCTATGAGGATTCGATTAGTGCCTTGTCCCTGGCGATGCGCGCCATTGAAGTCATCTTTGTCCCTACCGCCGTTATAGGCAATACGTACTTCATCGTTAGCATCCTCATATGGCTGCGTCGGCAGAACGATGTGACGAAGGAGCGCGTCTACCTCAAGACGGTCTTCTTAGCGGCCGCCACTATTTCTATGTTCGGTCTCTTAGGGATCATTGTCGCCTACATGGTCCTCCCTAGCTCCGTCCGCACCTCAACACAGTTCTTTTGTACCAACTCTTCCGATTCTTTCGAGTTTGTCACTTCATCTAATCTGCATCTCCATTAGTGCTTCGTGTGTTCACCCACTTTTTCACCGTTTGCCTGGCGGTTAACTCGTATCTCTTCTCCTCCAACTATCTCTACAAATACGGCCTCCTCCGTGGCTACTACCTCGCGTTCGTCGATGCGATGTCCATCCGGCCCCAATCGACGTCTGAATCATCGCAGCTCACTGGAAGTCTCAGCAAGAGCCGCAGCAAGACGGCGATCATCGTCTCTGATGCTACCGCGCGCTTCGGGATGACCGATAGCTACGCCGTCGAGTCCTTCTCCGTCAAAACTTCAGTCGAGGACGGCGACGTCGTCTGCCCTGCCCCCATTCCAACCGAGGCCCAAGTCGCTCAGCAGATTGCTGATGCCCCGCCGAAGCTGCCCGACTTTTTTGACGACGACTACGTGTCTACGGCCAGGTACAATTACGACAACGGTAGTGAAAATGAGAACACGAGCACGACGGGAGAGCAAGGCGCTGGCACCCAATCGAGCGAGGATAGCGTGAAGCCTGAGCGCCATCAGATGACACCTCGCACTTGATCAAGATCTTGAGGATCTCTGATCACCACCTCCACCTCATCTTCATGGCTGATCTTCTTGAGCCTCGAGTAGCTCCGCAGCTCTCGCGAGTGACCTCGCCTTCATCACCAATCTTCTCGAATGCTTCGGCCGCCTCCTCAACCCATCGACGACAACGCCGAGGGAAGCGTAGTATGCTGCGCTTTGGACCTCCTGCAGTCCTGCTATCTACAGCTAGTAACGAACCTCGAACTTGTCCTTGTTCGTCTTTTTCTTGAGACACTGCTAGGTGCCGTGGCCTTGGTGCCCGGGCCTCGCCGAACGACCGCTGATGGACACGAACTGCAGCTTTGCTACTTGCTTTGATCGCGATGTATTGACTAATACAATAACTTGATTCATATGTTGAAGGAGAAACGAGTTTCTATTGCGAATGGTCCTCAAGGAGGGGTTGAGCCTCCAATTCGTTAAACCGGGCGACCGGCTGATTGGAGAGCGCCACGTTATACGGAGCAGCGGCATTCGTTTCGCCGCCCAATCGCCCGGAAGGTCACTATTCGATGCCTCCTCAAACATGCCCCTCAGGTCTCCCATGGTGCTTCTCCTTGTGATGATGGGCGATGGGTTCGTGTTTCCGACCTCTTCGCTGTCGCTCCCTCGCTCGTCCTCACTCGCTGCTGCCGCGGCCCAAATGTTCTTCCTTTTATTCGGCATTGGTATTTTTTCATCTCTCCCGACGGTAGTTTTTTTCGTGTGAATGCGTGTGCTGGGCTGTGAGGCGGCGTACGCAGTTATTCTCGCCAATGCGCTTTCGTGGTCTCGTTCGCCCAGAGGCCCCGCCTCCCTCCCTGCCAGCTCCTGCGGTTCAAATATTGCTTCCTCACATTACTTTCTCTCACTGTAGTTGATCTCCAATGCGCTTCAAGGATGCGGCTCTGGTCAAGTTCGTGTCTGCCTCTTCCATTTCGGCACGTTTTTCTTCATTGCCAAGCCCTCTTCACTCCTCGTGCTTACGAATTTTTATTTCCTCTTATGATATCGCTTTGTCGTCATCACAGCTGTGCGGAAAGGTGTCGGGTGATCTCGGCTGATCTCGGCTGATCTCCCGCGTGCTCCCCCCCTTCTTGCCTTCTTTCAGGCATTCGGTTGGTCTCTTTTCTCTCTGATTATATCTCCCTTCCAAGTCGAGTTTGTTTGCGCTATGATAATTCACTTCCTCCTATCAATGTTCGATCTCCCTGCGAGAGGTTTCTCTTCGTAGCCTGCCTCATTGTTCTGGTCTCTTCACCGTCTCCTCGACTGACAGCTGGACTCGCGCTCCCGAGCTGAATCTTGTCCATTTCTCTTGATCGAAACTCAAGGACGGACCTCCTCGCTGAACTCTATGGACGAGGGGCCCAGTGACCTGGAAACAATCTTCACATGTCACTTGACGTACTCTTCGCAGCAAAGCTCGTTGGACTTGAGCACTCGAGGTTAGCCCTCCTCCACTCACGATTCAGCTTGTCATTAGCCATTCATCACGTTGTCCTACGTCTCCGGGTTCACTTCTCGCTACCTAATCTTCATGCTTTATTTGATCCCTTGCAGATGTCCTCGAGCTCCAGGGATACCCCTTGAGTTGTGGTGTCGCGGCACTCTGATGTCGGCTCGTCAGCACGGACAAGGTATCTTTTTGTCGAGTTCTCGAACATCTGCCTCTTCTCTTTTATCTTTTTTATATTGTTCTCTCTCTGGTGAGATCGAGTCTGCGATGGGGCCGTGCTCTTTCCTTGCCATGTTTCTCGTCCTTTGTTTTTCGTCCTTTTCGTACGCTATCTCGAAGTATCGCCGCTTTCCTCATTATCAATGGACTCCCCGTGATGGTTCACCCCCGTCCCCATCTCATTTGTGATGCTTTGCGGCCTAAATCCCTTACTGAGTATGATCAGTTGGACGAGCCAGGCCATTCCCCTACCTCCTTTCCACAGTGCCGTCCAGTGTTGTTTTATTAATCTGGATTTGCGTTCATTGGATTTCCTGTGTGGGTTTACCCTAGTCCCTCATATTCTTGTCCGTCGAAATTTTGTTTCGTTTTCGAGTCGAAGTCGTGGTAACTCGACTAAGATGAGGCCTGTCTTCCCTTGTTGATCGAGGAATTGCACCTCCGTGTCAGCTCTGGTTTGTTTCGGCCAGAAGTGCTGTTTCTGGATGGAATATTGATTAAATTGATTTATCAGGGGTTTAAAGGTAATGCTGTATTTTTTGCCGGGGTCGTGGGGTGAGTGTAATCTTGTCGGAGCCCTTCCCCCGTTTGCAACCCGTTGTCCTCAACTGGTCCGAGTGCTGGCGGTCTGGTCTTGTTTTTTTGCGGCCTTGAGAGCTAATTTCATTTCCCGTGATGCCGCGCTATGATTTGAAATAGAATTTAGCGAAGTCTTCCGGTCCAGGATCGGTCTAGCGAATAAGTTCTGAACATGTTGCTTTTGCGAAACTTGTCGTTTTCGTCATGCTCGGCCGCTCTTGCTCCTTGTGACCTCCTTAGTGATCTTTTTGGTTTAAACGCTCTCATTTCTTTTTAATTTAATTCAATCCTATCATTTTTTGATATTTTGATGAAAATATGACTTTTTCACGACGTCAGTCTTACGTCGGGACAATGGTCGTTTTGCTTCCTTCTTCGTCACCGTCTATGTCCAATCTTGTTTACGCGTTGTTTTCTTGTCTAGTTCGGTTACGATCGCATTGATAAATCATTTCCTGGGTTCGACTTTCTGTTCCATTTGAATTTATGACTGAATTACGACCTTCGTATGTTCTGCTTCCGCACTATTTCGAGTCCAGCCATCTTTCTTTGAAAAATGTTAACTTTTAATTGTGATATTTGGATTCCTCGTGATTGATTTGTGGTAAACATTCGTATTCCGGGATGCTGTGAGTTATGGGATCGTCTGTGCTGACCGCTTGGTCACGCACTCCCTCGTCTCGTTCGACCGTTAGGTGGCTCTCTTATATGGACTCACCGTCGTCATTCAGTGGGTCATGGTAGGTGATCCTAGGTGCCCTTTTAAGCACAACTACTGCTTTCGGTATTTGTTTCGGTATTTTCCTGCCATTTTACCTGCTCGTCGTCTGTGCTTTATCTGTGCCCGTTGAGACTCCCCTTTGAAGGTATGCGCCTCTCCGAGTGTCATCCTTCTCCTTGTACCTGCTTGGTCCGATGTTTGTTTCTAGTCATGGTTTGTCTTGCTTTTTGGGTTCAGCCGAATATTAGCCTCGTATTAGAGCTCTTAAAACCTCGTCTGATGTTCGCCCACCATAGGCCGCAGCCCCCTCGCCCTTGTGCATTCACAAGCACATTCAAGGCCCATCTTGTTTCATGGTCGCCCTTGATCGTCATTGGTGTTGTGGCCTTACGACCAAGTAGAGGGCAAAGATCTGCCTGCTGATCTTTGGCAGGCACGCCTTCTACAGGTCCGCGAGCCTGTGGTTGACTCTTTCCCACTGCTACCAGATCGTGATTTCAAGCCCAATCTATTGCGAAATGCGAGCATTATTGCGCCTCGCTCCCCTAATTGCGCCTCGCTCCCCTAATATCTCGAGACAGTACCTCGTGCATCGAGACAGCGAGCTGGTCGCAATTTCGGCTCAAAGAACGGTGTCCAATATCAGGAGTCAGGTTCTTTGAATCTCAGGGCAAAATACCTCGGTCGAATCAACCGGACCACCAGATGTTAGTGACAGAATGTGCGCGGCGGCAAAACGGGAGATAGAAGGAGCAGCCGATTTCATCGAGGGTGGTGTTAAAAAACACCGATTATTTTTTTGGCTTTTAGAGGATAGGAAGGTTCAGAGAGTGCGCTTACGCGGAGCCAGCGAGAGAGGCGTTGAACTTAGTGACGGCCTTGGTGCCCTCAGAGACGGCGTGCTTGGCGAGCTCACCGGGGAGGATGAGACGGATGGCAGTCTGGATCTCCCTCGAGGTGATGGTCTGGCGCTTGTTGTAGCGGGCAAGACGGCCGGCCTCAGTGGCGACGCGCTCGAAGATGTCCTGGACGAACCTGGAGGAAAGACAACGGTCAGCGAGGGAAAACGGGAGAGGCGAGAAGCGACGCAGCGGGGGCCAGGGGCCCGAGGGGCAACGAAGAAACGAAGACGCACGAGTTGAGGATGGCCATGGCCTTGTTGGAGATGCCAGTGTCGGGGTGGACCTGCTTGAGGACCTTGTAGATGAAGGACGAGTAGCTGTTGTAGTTACCCTTGGAACGCTTCTTCTTGTCGCCAGTGGCGGCGGGCTTAGCTCCCTTAGCAGACATGTTGGATTAAAATGATCTTAAAAAAAGAATGACAAGCCGGACTGCCGGAGCCAAGGCCTAGGCCGGAGCCGACAGCTGTGTTCAAGAGAGGGACAGCTAGGAGCGAAATGATTGGCCAGGGTGCGAACACGAAAGGTGCGCTTTCCTCCCGACCAATCATTTTGCTCCCAGCTGTCCCTGACCACATGCCTTTCTGGGTCAAGCGTCGTTTTTTGTGACCAGCTCGAATGATCAAGGACCCGTTCATTCGCTAATCGAACTCAATACGCAACATGTCTGGTCGTGGTAAGAAGGCTTCCCCCGCCGCCAAGGGTGCCAGGGCTGCCCCCAAGAAGACTGGTAAGGGCTCCCGCTCTGCTCGCGCTGGCCTCACCTTCCCCGTCGGTCGTCTCCACCGCCAGCTCCGTCAGGGCCAGTATGCCCGCCGCGTTGGTGTCGGTGCCCCCGTCTACCTCGCTGCCGTCCTCGAGTACTTGACTGCTGAGATCCTCGAGCTCGCCGGCAACGCCTCGCGCGACAACAAGAAGGTCCGCATCATCCCCCGTCACGTGATGCTCGCCGTCCGCAACGACGAGGAGCTCAACAAGCTCTTGGCCGACGTCACCATTGCTAACGCTGGTGTCATCCCCAACATCCACTCGGTCCTTCTCCCCTCGCAGAAGGGTGAGGCCAAGGAGGAGAGCAAGGCCAGCCAGGCTTTCTAAATCTCCCGCC
>Ga0154020_10009341_pt1 | contig 11299 bp, 15 predicted proteins | sample Klosneuvirus_201_FD_109709 | JGI IMG/M metagenome (GOLD analysis project Ga0154020, IMG submission 109709) | Active sludge microbial communities from wastewater, Klosterneuburg, Austria - Klosneuvirus_20160825_MG | ecosystem: Engineered > WWTP > Aerobic digester > Activated sludge | place... | reverse complement strand
ATCCCAATTAAATACTTTCATATTAATGATTGAGTAAGGAAATAATTTCATCAGCCTGTTCTGAAGTAAGTCATACTCATCCTTCAGTTTTGATAAGCTTACCTATTCTACGAATAGCTTTCATATCAAAATGTTCATCATCAATAGCTACCCAATGGGTAATATGATATCAAAACTTTGTAGTACGATGATACTCATCAAGCCACATTAGAATCTCAGTAGATCTTCCGCCATCAGTTTGACTTCAGGTTTTAGATATGACTCTATCCCATACTGTGTGTCAATAATTCATATGATATTCAACATTATCATTTCTGATAAGAGGAATCTGTTGAAGAAGATCTTTAAGAAGATCCATACGATGTCTCCAAGTAGATGATATAACAATCCATACTGAAGGATCTTGTAATATTCTTACGAAATTATCAGATACTTCTTTAGGGATATCAGCAAGAATTCAGCCAAACTTTTTGAGAGTATGATCTTTCCTATAGAGAGGAATTAAAACTCAGTCAATATCCAAAAAAACTACTTTCATATAATAACAGGTTTAGAAATTAAAGCTTTCTGTTCTTCAATTTTAGATTGAAGATATAATATACGATTCTGATTAAACCATTTTCTTGCTCAAGATCAGACTTCAATCTGATTTATTTGAGATTGTAATATTCTAATCTTGATCTTCGCACTCTCACCCTGTAGAAATTGGTCCATGTTTTTTAAGGTTTAAAAAATATTCAACACAAGCTTTTACTTTCTGTTTTTCTTGTTCGGCTTGTCTTCGTAAAAGTTCTTGATGTTGTTTGTTACGAATCTCAGCCTTCCATTCGTCACCAGGTAAATATGGAAAAGTATTCATATAAATTATTTAGAGATTAAATTTCACTTTCAGTCAGTAATATTCTGTCTGAGACATCAATCACGACAATATGTTGTATAATGTTCATACCTCATACGACAATGATTACATTGCCATTTTCGTTCTACCCATTTCATAGTAGTTGTATTATTTTTCATTATTTAGAATTAGGAAAATAAATCTTCGATTGTTTTTCATTGTAAGACTTTTTCGTAATCATCATAATTTTCTACGATACAATCTTTTTTAAAATTCTTAATGATATAGTCTTTACTTGGAAATCAATGAGCTGCTTCGCTCAATAGTCAGAAGAACATTTGACCGGCAACATCCTCACGACAATTCTGCATCATATAAGTACATCATGCCATGAGGACTGGATCAAGATCATCATCAAACTCTAAATGAAATACTTTCTTAGGATCAGATTTTTTAAAGTAAGATATGTGTGGCATATTAAATAGTGTGAAGGAATAATTTTTCGTAGCTTGTAGCACGAGAAAGTCATACATAAGTAAGTTCCTTTGCCATATTTTTTGTATATGTAACACATACATTATCCAAAGTAAGTCCCTGTGATTTATGAATCGTCATAGCCCAAGCAAGTTTCAATGGAATCTGTGAGAATGATCAGATTTCTTTCTCGGACATTCCTTGATACTCAATACGCTTCCATTGTACGATATCAATATCGTATGATGAATCATATCTATCTGAATGAATCACTACATAATCCTTATGAAGCTCTTCTACTGTACCAAGATCACCATTAACAAGTCAGCATTCAAGATTCTTTGTTACCATTACACGAGCTCAAACCTTGAGACTCAGTTTTAATGGGGTAATACATTCATTCTCTTTGAAGTCTCAAGACATTTTACCAGTATATATTGTTCCTTCTCAAGGAAGAGAAAGATATTTCTGTTGGTTATGTTTGTCTACCAGAGTATTGAATGGTTTTAAGTGAACTGTTTCATTATCTCATTTTCATTTCTGAATTTGTGATAGTACAGACATATCTCATTCTCGTATAGAATTAAGAATCTCAATAAGTTTAGTATCTGTAGTACGCTTTATTTCCTGAAGTTCAATTTCATGAAATCATTTGTATGATTCAGCTTTATCGAAAGTAAGTTGTCCATACTTTTCAGTAAGCTTATCTAAATCATATTGTTCAGCAGGAGTTCTCGCAACATATACCGGTGGTAATTGTTTCTTATCTCATACAAGGATCATCTGTATGCCTCCAAAGGGAGCATCAGATCAGCGTTCTTCTTTCAGAAGATAATCAATATAGTCAAGAAAGTCTGGTCATACCATACTAATCTCATCTATAATGATAGTATTAATATACATCCAATTAACTGTTTGAGGCTTTATTGGTCTCTTTAGAAAGTAGGTTCCAAACATTTTGAATGTAGAATGAATAGTAGCTCAACCAATGTTGATTGCTGCTATTCCAGTTGGTGCAACTACGATAACCGATTTACCATTATCACGCTTATTCTGAATAAATTTTTCAGTAAGATACGATTTTCAAGTTCCGGCACGCCCGGTGAGAAAACAGTTTTCTCCTGAATCCATTATGGTGAAGGCTTCTTCTTGTGTCATTAATATTAAAAGTTAATAAATAATCTCTCCTTCTTTTTGTGTATTGGTCACAAAATTAATTCAAGGCATTGGTCATAGACCGCAATGAACTATTTCTCATTCCCAATTATTTATTTCTATTGGTATTACTGGCCACCTTTTTCAAGTAGAATCATCTTTCTTTTGATGATATTTTTTTACGCTTTTTGTTTTCTTATTGCATTCTAAGCAAGAAGATGCACGTCAGGTGCAATGTACATTATTTAAAGCAAAGTCTGTCCATGGTTTAAATCCACCACATTTAGAACAGTTTCTTCAATCAAGAGAAACTTCAGTAATTCTTTTACCCATAAAATTAAAATGGTACGTCAAGAGATAAAAGGATAGTTTTAAATTCTTCTGAAGTATTAATATCTTTACTCGCAACTAGTTTGAATAATTCTCCTATAGAAATAGAAGGATCTCGGAGTAGAATTCAATCTACTAGATAGGAACCTGATCATACAGTACAATAATGATAATGAATTTCTTCAATCATTGTATTGTTAATATGAAATCATCTATCAGTAAGATTCTTAATATCTTCAAATACAAGAATATAATCGTATGTTTTTGAGAAATTGATTCTAGTAAATTCTTCCTGAAGATCAAACAATTTCATTGCATCAAATCATTCAGAAAAATATTTAGTGAGTAATGCTACCATAACATCCTCCATCATAAGATGTCAGCTTACTGCAAGATGAACATTGTATTCTTCTTTCTTATAAGAGAAAAGCTTCTGGCATGTATCAATATAGCCTGCTTCTCCACCAGTTCATCTTCTATCTGAAGATAGTGATTTTCATTTCTGATACACAAGTGTCGTCATTAGTTTGAATTTAATAAATAAAAGAAATATTCTTTGAGCTCAAGAAATAGTGGAAGATAGATATCCATATCTACTTCTACTAAATCGAACTTCTTATCGCTCATATAGAGTATATATCCAGGATTTCAGTTCAGATAATTATATCATCACATCTGAATCTTATACTTTACATTCTGTTTTATATTTGTTTTATAGTCTACATTTACTAAAACCCCATTAGATAATAAGGGGCTACTTCCGATAACATCGATTCATCAACTAATGTCTTTGAATACTCTTTGTTCTTGAGAATGTATCTTGAAATCATAGAGAACATGAAACTTCATTATTTGCTTATGAATATCCGGAGATAATCATGAGAAGAAATCTTCTGCTCATTGATGAATATCTGTACCTCTTTTACAAGCTACAGCTACCTCATCAGCATAATTCCGTTTCACATACTCAAATCCAGGTTCCTGGAAGAGTTTCAGTAATGCAGTTACAGATCATATTCAATCGCCATAACGATTCCAATCTCTTGGAATCGTATCTAGCAGATTAAGCTTATTCTCAGATGCGAATTTTTTGAGTAGATCAAACATAAAAACAGGGAGATTGCTCTCCCTTATTATTAGAAATTATCATCAATATCAACAGTAGGATGAGGAGCATCGCCAAATAGATCTTCAGCATCTTTAGCTGTTGCTACTTGTTTAGGTGCCTCAATAGCTTCTGTATGAGCTACGATCATCTTAGGCATATCGAAACCTGCCTTAGTTCAATCCAATACAATAAATGTAGGAGCTCCCATTTGTCAGAAGATAGATCTGAATTGTTCAGCTCGAAGATCGTGAATGAATTTTACATCACCTTCATTGTCATATCCTCGCATTGCAACAAGTCCTACAAAGGTAAATACAGGCATAAAATTACCCTTAGTATTCGTATGAATAGAAAGTGTTACATCACATTGATCGTGTGCTACACGAGTGATAGCCTTCTTACCATTCTTAGTACGGATATCATTCATCTGTTGAAGTCCTGGAATAGTAACATACTCAAGAGTACCTTCATCAGCTTCAACAGCAGCTCAGGCTTCTGCATCGTATGTAATACCGATATTGTTAGGAGAGGTAAACATTCGGAAATATTCTTTATCATATTGTCCTCCATTGAATTGTCCGTAGATTACGCCAATTTTACGAAGAAGAGTTCCATGATAAGGAACACCATCTTTATCCTTTTTCTTTTCATAGAACTGATTTACAGTTCCATTAAGCATAGGACATTTAATCATCTTCTCAAACTCACCCTTAGTAAAGAACGCCCATGGCTTTCCTTTGGCAGAAATACCGATAGTATCAATCTTCTTATCAAACTTACCGAACTCAGAACTATTGAATGATACTTCATCATCAGAGATAGATCCATCTTCAAGAGTAGGATAGATTTTACCAGTGTATTGATATCCAATAGCGAGAGGAGTGAAATTAATTTCACCTTCAAGAAGGATTTCGTTACCGGTGTTAGCTTCAATAAGAATATACTTATTAGCCTTAGCAGGGTCAGCATCTGTACCAGGTGCAGGATTATAAATCTTGAGCTTGTGAATACAACTCATGACTGATGCGGAGCTAGAATCAGCTTCAGCACGATCAAGCATGGCCATGTTAACAGTAGCTACTGCAGTAGTATTATCAACCATAATAAAAAAAGGAAAAGAAATAAATAGTTTAGCCTCTATCCAGAGGGAAATATTTTTCAAAGAGATTTTTTCTCTGAGTGTTTCTACTTATATTAAGTAGTATTTGTAGGCTAGAGAATGTGGTTATGATTATATTTAATAACAAAAAAATAGCAAAAGATTTTTGCTATTTTTTATTTTTATTATCTATGTATTTGTAGGCTATGGTGCATCGTAATCGATACCATGCCACTCTCATCAATTGGTCTTCACGAAATGACATCAGAAGCATAGTATTCTGATTCACTTTTTATCGAGCCTGTATTCCTCTCCATGTGACTTTCCAATCATATGATCGAAGTTATGTGGCCGAGGAGTGAATAATGTTCTTCAGCATTCCTCACAACAATGTTCTCGTTCCTCCCATATAAGAAGAAAGAGAGGCCATTCGCCTCCTCCTTCTTTAAGCCTTAACTGCTTTTTCTTTGATACCTGAGGAATCCTTTTTCTTTCTTTTGGCTTTTTGAGGCTTCCTGGTATTAATCAGCACTGCACCTTCCAGTTCTTTTCAATCTTTGGTTGAATCTTTGATAGCATTGAGAGTTAACATTAGACGAGTAAAGCTTCCGGTAACAATAAGCTTATGTGTGTCTCTATATTTATGGAGCCACATCTTATGCTTAATCTTGAACTCCGGTGTTTCCATTCCTTTGGAATCGATATAGATCTTATGTCAGCACCACTCAATTAAGAAGTCTGCTTTGTATGCGATTTCTCGTATGAGTTCTTTATCTATACGAAATGCTTCCTGAAGAACAAACTTAGTTTGTCTCTCGATAACAGTAATACCTTCATCTCGAAGTTTCTTATAGAAAGAAAACTCCAATTGCGAATCAAACATAATACCTTCGAACTCTATCTTTTTCGCACCGTACTTAGTACGTTCTATAGTATTGCTCATATTGCTGTTTTAATGGCTAAAGCTCCATTCAGCCATACTTGATCTCGATCATTTGCATTATCTAAAAATCATAATTCTACAAGAAATGCTAATGGCTTTGTATTTCTAATGAATCCAAGTCATGTTTTATGCTGAGAAGTATTATCTGCTTTTCCTCATCTATTATTAATACGAAGATTAACTGCCATTATGCTAGAAAATTCTCATGCTTTCTTAAGAGCATAGGAAGAGTTTGCATGTGCAAATACTTCTACTCCTGTACCTCATCCAGAGTTCATATGAAGTTCAATAGCTACATCACCATCAGTAGCACGTTTATTTATCCATGCAATTCTTTGATCGAGATTAAGTTCTCGAGGAACAAATTTAAGATTATAAAGTTTATCAGCTCACATAATCTTATACAAATCAAGTGATACCTTATTCACCCATCTATATTCTGTGCAATCATATACATGACTAACAGAAGCTCATTGATCCCGGGAAAATCATAGTACCCATTTCCCATTCTCATTCTTGATCCAATTGCGTGCATTGTTATGTCCGCAAGATATGAAAATATTTCGCATAAAAGAATAAATTAATAGAGATCCAATTGGACCATAAAATCATTCCACTACAATAGAGAGTAATCTCGATCTATTACCACAATCTTGTGGGGCTATGATGTGCGTAACGAATGCATCATAGATTATTTATGGAATGATATATCTCCGAATACCACAGAGTTGACAATATCGGATATCATATGAGCTTATCGACTCACATCATACACCAACAATATGATTGTAACTATATTTAAAAATAATCCAAATTTATATTTGGATTTTATAATTAGAAATGTTTATCAAGTAACGCTTTTACACATTCAATTTTTGCATCAATTATTTCCTGTACTTGTTCTGAAGTAAGTTCAGGATATGCTACTTGTGCAATTCATTCTCTTACTGGTGCTTCACGAATATAGAGAATTTCTTTCTTTCAGTCTACATATGTAATTCAAGTACATCGTTCCATATTAAATAGTTTCTAATATACGATCTGCAACACGTTTTGCGAAGCGATCTTTGAGATGAATAATTACTGCTCTTGCTACAAATCAAGTAATAAATCCAATAAAGTTATTGAGTTCAGGTGCAAGATGTAAATATATTTCCAGGGCCGGTATAAGATATGCAGATACTACAGCTCATACTATGAGTATTGCAAGTATGTCTCTCCAATGAAGATTCTTGTCTACAAGTATAGCAACAACAGCTCCTGATACACCTGAAATAATATGGATTATTTTAAATCCGAATAACTCTATCATACTATGTTGCTTATGGATTACTGACATAATTTCATATTAATAATATTTTAATTTAAAACAATATTTTTTTATAAAAATAAACATACTTTGATAAAGAAACTGCTTGAGTTTGTTCAGGTAAGTTCATATTAAATAATCATTATTTTAGGAGTGAATTTAGATGAAGCAACCATAGTAAACGTACCACTTGTTGTGAATGTATGGATTGTCTGTCATCCACTTGTTGTAATTGTTCCACCTGTTGAAGAAGTAGATACTCCATCACTTCCGTCTGTAGCGTATGAAATTATTACAACTCAAGAGCCACCACTTGCTCCTGTAAAATTTCATTGTCCAGCACCTCAACCTCCACCACCTGTATTTGCAGTACCACTTGTTGGAGTACCTCAGGTACTTCCGTTTCATCCTCATCCATTTCATCAATTTCCAATAGTTGCACCCCATACTCATCAACCACCACCTCCAGCATAATAAACAGATGTACCAGTTATAGAGTTTGCAATACCAACTCCACCATTACCACCAACTTGGTTTGTAGCTGTGGCTCCAACTCAACCAGCACCTCAACCTCCACCACCAGCTCATCATAAGCCAATAAGATAAAATCAACCTCATCAGTTACTTCATTGGCTTCAAGTCCCTCATCCACCAGCTGGATTTATATCTCAACCAGAACCACCACCTCCAGAACCTCAGTTCCTACCTGTTTGATTTACACTATAAGTACCACCTCATCCTCATCCTGTTGCTGTGATTGTACTAAAAACTGAATTACCACCATCTGCACCTGCTGAAAGACCAGAAGCACCAACTCCACCTGCACCTACAGTAACTGAATATGCTTGTGGTGTTACAATAAAAGAGGCGTTATATTGATATCCACCTCCACCACCTCATCCAGCTTTATTATTTCATCCAGCACCACCTCCACCAATTACTAATGCTTTAACTGTTGCCATATTTATTAAGTTAATCGAATTCCCATTCGTAGATGAAATCCTTTAGGTTTTGTTGTCGAGAGAGAGTCTGTATCTATTGTTATTAAATCCCCAGCTGTGATTGCTGTAGTTGTAAGAGTCGGAGCAGTTGCAGCAGTTCTTGTACTTACTTCTGCGGAATCAATAGAGAGCTTATTTGTTGTCATTATGGTTGTTCCATTCTTATTTACATCCCATACAGAAGCACCTGTTACTCAGGCGGTTTCTACATATGCACCAATTTCGGTAATTGTTCAGGTAAAAGGACACTCAATAGCACCGATAATGTTTGTTCCTACTGCATTATCTGTAGCCTTCTCGATTGCGTAGATATCAAAGTATCTAACATTTCTATTAGAAGCTACGAATTGATCGACTGGCATTGCACGAGTTGAATCAGTTCCAGTGTTTATCTCGGCTGTAGTAGCGAGCTCAAGTATTCAAGATACTGTAAGAGATCACGCAATGGTATATAAAGTATCAAAATATGTTTTGAGTGTTGCTTTGATATTAAGCCAAGAAAGTTTCTTGAGGATATTACTTCCTGCACTATCCATGAGCCCAATCATATCTGCATCTACTGGTGTTGTTTTTTCAGTAGCACTATTAATAAGTCATCATGCACTTGTAGTAGTTTCTCATGAATCTTTAATTTCAGCATATATAGATCCAGTCCAACGATATTGATATCCTGTATCGATAGCTATATATAATACTCCTGTAGAACCTGTTCCAGGGAATGCTGCGATATTAACATATTCAAGAACATCATCTACATAAGAAGGAAGTTGAGCTGAAGGTACTTTTCCTGATCCATCAAGTTCTGCATAACCATTTACTGCTCATTTATTTGCAGTAGCCTCTTTTGCTGAAAGTAATGTATCTATTTCAGATTCAGTATAATATCTTCAATCATGTATATGAAGATTAGTTTCTCATCCATCAGTAAGATCTGTAGCATTTACATCAGAAATATTATTTATTTCAGCTCACGATTCAATATTACTAAGTTTAGTTCGTTCTGTATCAGAAAGAATTTTCTTGGTAGCAGTCTCATCCATATTTCACATAGAGAACGCATCAGCATTCTTGTTTGTTGGATCATATACAGATTCAATCATATCACCTATACCGGTTCCATCTTCACCAACAAACTTCATAGCTGAAGACCATGTTAATCATCCGTCTATGGAATTACGAATATACTTATCTCCGAATACAAATGGAAAATGCCAAAGAGTACTACCATTTATGGAGTACTCAAATTCAACATTAGGTGCATTATTTCATGGAATTCATTGAACACCAGGAGATCATCTAGGACCAGTTTCACCAAATGATACAGTATTATATTTTACAATAGATGAAATGGTTCCATCCAGGAGAGTGGTGATTTTTCATATAAGAAGAAGACTCACATCTTCAATAGTCGTAATAAAATAATCTCCACCCTTGAGATAGATATAATTTATAGAATTTGCAAGAAGTGTTTTCCCTACTGTACCTACACTCGTATCTACATCAGCAATAAGTATTGTTTCTCATCCAGTATAAAAAGATCCCCCTGTAATGATTACATGAGATAGACTTTTTTTGTATATGAATGTTTGTTCAAATGTTTGAGAGATTATATAGTTCATATAATCAATACTGTTTGCCATATAAACAACTGCAGTAGATAGATGTTCTACTGGGTTATCTCGATTGATTCCATAACAGTATACTGTATTACCAACTCTACGATGATAAAATATAGATTCTTCTTTTACTGTTCATGGCTCAAGAAGAAGATACCCTTTATCTGAATCCGTAGAATCATTTAATGTGATTCATACTTCTCAAGTGGAAGTATTAGGTAAAGTAAGAGCAAGATCTGTTTTATAATCCTTTTTTAGAAATAAGTTTTGCATGAAATTAATTTAATTAAAAATATTATATAAATATATCTATAAAAGAAAACTTTTTTATAATGGCATTATAATTTTTCCAGTATTTAAGAACATATCATCTTTCTTAAGAGTATTATTAAGGGCCGTTTCTTGTTCAGGTGTAAGTCATCCACTAACTGTAAGGCTTCTAATTGTATGTGTCCATACTGCTTCAGCAAGAGCATTAAGATCAACTCATCAAGAAGCAGCAGAATTAAGTTTTGCACCCATGCTATTTGGAATATTATTATCTCAAGCAAGAGATGACCATACTGCAAATCGTATTCATTCTGGTGTGAGTCCTTCAGGGAATCAGTCTCGAAGTTCTATATTACCAAGACCTCAGAGTTTTACTACTTCATCAATGATAACATTATCTTGAATTTGGAATCATATAATTGCTCCTGCAAATATGCTATCAGAAGTTGATGTAGTATCTTCAATTCTTATAAGAATAATACCTGAAAGAAGTCCTGACTCACTGGTGGTAATAGTATCTGATGCATATATAGATACAATAAGACCAAGAATAGCAGACTCTGTGGTACTTGTGATGTCTTCGGCTACTGTATAATATCCAAGACTTCCTATTACTGACTCGAGAGTCGTGATATCGTGACCATAGAATGATAGTCCTCAATCTTTTATTGGCATTGACGGAGTAAATGGTGGACGAACTCAACTGGTTCGAACCCAATGTTCTGGAATATATTTATAGATCTGCTTGTGTCCCATGGTATTATATCCGAAAGCATGATTTCAAGTACCACCGACAAGTTTGCCGATGGTATTATTGAGTCGAGAAAGATTTCAGAGTGTTGCCATAGATTATCACCATATAGAACGAATAGAACCCCATATTGTAGATGAAGCCGCAGTAGCACCGTTTGGACAGAAGATCCAAGCTAGGTATGCGTCATCAGGTACATCAGGAAGTGAAGGAAAATCTACTGCAAGATTGTTCTGATAAAGAATACCTGCGGTAGTAACTTCGATTTCTGCGAGAGGTTTTGCAAGAACAAGTGATGCAAATCCTGCTGATCCAGAAGCCGCAGAAAGTTGTACTGATTGTACTGATCTGATTCCACCATCTTCTCCTTGAAGTGGAAGAAATGGTTGAAAGTTATTTGCCGCT
>Ga0154020_10009339_pt1 | contig 11299 bp, 10 predicted proteins | sample Klosneuvirus_201_FD_109709 | JGI IMG/M metagenome (GOLD analysis project Ga0154020, IMG submission 109709) | Active sludge microbial communities from wastewater, Klosterneuburg, Austria - Klosneuvirus_20160825_MG | ecosystem: Engineered > WWTP > Aerobic digester > Activated sludge | place... | reverse complement strand
GGTGGCGCTGTCGAAGGTGCTCAAGGAGCGAGGGTCGCTGCAACCGAAAGACTCGGTGGCGCTCATGCTACAGGTCCTGGCGGCGGTCTCGTGTGCCCACCGAGTCGGGATCATCCATCGAGATCTCAAGCCCGACAACATCGTGGTGCTCGGATATTCCGAGGGTGGCGACGGCAGTATGCGCGATGTGCGGGTGAAGGTTGTCGACTTTGGAGTGGCGCGGCTCAAGGACGATCCAGCGACGGAGGCCGGGCAAGCGCTGGGCACGCCGGTCTACATGGCGCCAGAGCAAGCGCAGGGCGGCGAGATCGACGAGCGAGTCGATGTCTACGGCGCGGCGGCGGTGCTGTTCGAGCTGCTCGCGGGGCGGCCACCGTTTCTGCCTCCCGATGGGCCGAACTCGAACCTGCTGCTGCTCGCCAAGATCATGACCCAGGACCCGGCGCAGCTTCATGAGCTGTGCCCCGATGTCTCGGTGGCGCTGGAGTCGGCAATCGAGCGGGCGCTGTGTCGCGACCGAACCTTGCGTTATCCGACGGTCGATGACTTTGCCCAGGCGCTGCGAACCGGGCTTGCGTATCCGCACGAGCGTCTGTGGACCAGGCCCCAGGTGGTGCCGCCGCTCAGTCTGCCGCCGCTGGTTGCGCAGGCGGTGTCGCCATCTCGACCCTCGCCGCTCAATCGCACGCTGCCACCAGCGGTTCGTTCGAGTGCCTCGCTGCCGCCGGTGATGCGCAGCGGTCCGGCGAGCTTGTCTCGCTCGGGAATCAACCTCTCGTCGGCGAGTCGCTCGGCGGTGGCGCTGCAAGGACTGTCCCAGTCAAGCTCGGCGCTTGGCAACGCGCACTCGCTGCGCGGGGATGGCGTGCCTTCGTCGTCGCTGTCTTCGGCTCCGAGCGGTCCCTTCCTCGGTGTTGCCTCTGGGGCCCATGCCATTCCTAGCTCATCGCTATCGGCGGGTCGCTCGGGGGCGATCTTGGTGCCACGCTCAGGCTTGACGCCGGCTCCACCGAATGAGCCGTCGCGGACCTCGACCATGGCGCCGAGTGACCAGCGCTCGCTGACCTATCGCATTCTGATCGCGCTGCTCTATCTGGCGGCCGTGTCGATCCTGACCTTTAGCCTCCTGTTCGATCGCAGTAGCTGTCGGGCGGGTCGCGAGCGCTTGCCCAATCTGCCGTCGGCGATCAGCGCCCAATAGCCTCGGCGAGCGAACCCAGTGAGCCTTCTTCCTGTAAGTCAGCGTTGGCGATGGGTGGTCGTTTTGGGCGCCGGGCTGCTCATCGTGCTGGTGCTCGGGGGGCTTTTGCGTCCCGATGGACCGTGGGGTCGCAAGCTGTGGCCCGCCGAGGCGATCGAACCACATGTTGCAGCGTCCGGCTCAGCGGTGGCGCTGGCCTGGATGGAGGTCGCGGGAGCCGGTGAGGTGGCCGACTCGATTGCGGTGCGTCGCTCGCAAGATGGTGGAAAGACCTTTGGTCCCGTCGAGCAGCTCGTTGCGCCGGGTGAGCGTTTGTCCGCCGATCCGACGCTGGTTTATGGCCACGATGGCTCGCTGTATCTGTCGTGGCTCGGGTTTCGCTCGCATTCTTCGATCGAGTCCGAGCCCTATCAGATGGCGATTGTGGTGGCGCGGGCGCGACCGGGCGCTGCCTTTGAGTCGCCCCAGCTTCTCGTCGAGGATCGCCAGACCACTTATGACAAGCCGTGGAGCAGCGTCGACAGCCAGGGTGATGTTCACATCGTCTATCGCGCCGCCTGGGGAAATCGCGCCGGCATTCACGAAGGGCTGATTGCACAAGATGGTTCGAGGCGGACGCGGGTGATTGTCGATGAGCCGGGCTTTGCGGGGGCGCTGCCGGTGGTCTGTAGCGATCCAGACTCGCCGCGCAGCGCGGTTGTATACCTGCGACCGGAGCGTGGGCTGGAGCTGCGGACGACCACTCCCCAAGCGGTGAGTGACGCCGAGCTGCTCTCTTCAGCGGGCGAGCCAGTGGCCCACGAAGGTCCGTCGTGTGTCATTGCCGACGGGCAGATCTTCGTCAGCTACGGGCTGAGCGATCGCGCCTGGGACAGTGGGCGCTCGCCGCTGCTCCAGCGCATTGTGGTGGTGAAGCGGGCCGTGACCGGAGGTGTACTGTCGCGACGCCTTTTGGAGTGGCCGGGGCAGCTGCTCATGCATCCCCAGCTGGTTGGTGCCACGACGGGGACGACGGCTTCGCTGGAGCTGGTCTATCTGGCCGGGAAGCGCGAAGACGATCCCGCAGCCTCATTGCGACTGGCGCGGCTCGGGCGGGACCAACAGGTCCTGACGACGCAGACGCTGCGTGACGGGCTCCGGCTGACCGCCCATCGGGAGGATCGACGCTGGCAGGGCGACTATCTGGGCGTCGCGCGCAGCGGCCAGCGGACGGTGGTGGCTTTTGTCGACAACCGCGGACGGCGTCGCGCGGAGCTGCTGCTGGCGCCGCCCTAAAGACGGCTAGACCGACGGCAGACCGGACAGAGCCAGCGCCAGCTCGGCCTCGTCGTAGGACTGGTCTTGGAGCTTGCCGCCGAAGAAATCCATATACGCCTGCATGTCGAAGTGACCGTGTCCGCTCAGGTTGACGAGGATCGCCCGCGACACCCCTTCTTCCTTGCAGCGCAGCGCTTCGTCGATGGCCCCCCGCACCGCGTGGTTCGCTTCGGGAGCCGGCAAGATGCCTTCAGCCCGCGCAAACTGCACACCCGCCTCGAAGCAGCCGACCTGATGGTAGGCCCGCGACTCGATTAGCCCCAGCTCGGCGATGTGACTGATCATGGGCGCCATGCCGTGATAGCGCAGACCTCCGGCGTGGAAGCCCGGCGGCGTAAACGTCGAGCCCAGCGTGTGCATCTTCACCAGCGGCGTCAGATGTCCCGTGTCACCAAAGTCATAGGCATATTTTCCGCGCGTCAGCGATGGACAGGCTGCCGGCTCGACCGCGATCACCCGCACCTTGCGCCCGCCCCGCAGCTGCACGCCGAGGAACGGAAACACCAGGCCCGCAAAGTTCGAACCACCGCCGGTACAGCCCACCAAGATGTCCGGATAGTCGCCCGCCATCTCCAGCTGGGCCAGCGCTTCCTGTCCGATGACCGTCTGATGGAGCAGGACGTGACTTAGCACCGAGCCGAGCGCGTACTTGGTGTCGTCTCGCTGCGCCGCCACTTCGACCGCTTCCGAGATCGCGATGCCGAGGCTACCGGGGTGATGAGGATTTTGCGCCAAGATGGCGCGGCCCGACTCGGTCTCATTCGACGGAGAGGCGATGCAGCGCGCGCCGTAGGTCTGCATCAGGGCGCGGCGGTACGGCTTCTGATCGTAGGAGACCCGGACCATAAAGACCTGCACCTCGATCCCAAACAGCGAACCTGCGAAGGCCAGCGACGAGCCCCACTGCCCGGCGCCGGTCTCGGTGGTCAGCTTGCGAATCCCGGCCTCGCGGTTGTAGAAGGCCTGCGCCACCGCAGTATTGGGCTTGTGACTTCCTGACGGCGACACTCCTTCGTACTTGTAGTAAATGCGCGCGGGCGTATCGAGCAGCTTCTCCAGTCGGCGGGCGCGGTACAGCGGTGACGGTCGCCACTGGCGATAGACGTCGCGGACCGGCTCGGGAATCTCAATCTCGCGGGCGGTCGAGACCTCCTGCTCAATGAGCGCCATCGGAAACAGCGGGGCCAGGTCGGCGGGTCCAATCGGCTGCTTGGTCCCCGGATGGAGCACCGGCGGCAGCGGCACCGGCAGATCGGCGGCCAGGTTATACCAAGCCTTGGGCAGGCGGTTCTCGTCGAGAAGGTACTTGATCTGAGCAGACATAGCGGCTCTCCTTGGCAACAGGTCTTACTACCCGTCACGCTCACCGTAGGCGGTGTCTCCGTCGGGAGTCCAGTTTTTCGCCACCAGACCCGCGCTAGAACCAGACGACAGCGCCGAGCGTCAGGGTGTCTTGCTGGTTTCTGCCGACATCGCGTCCCGAAAACGGCATGTTCGCGTCGGGGCGGGTATAGAAGATGTCGTAGTCCGACTGATCGTGCCGGTACTCCAGCCGCAGCATCAGGCCCGGCACCCACGCAAACTCCAGCGTCGCCGTTCCCGAAGCCAGCCAGCTCATCGTACTCGGAAAGAAGATCGACAGGTCGGCCTTGCGCTCCCAGAACACGTCGCCGCGCGCCGCCAGCTGGAGCCAGCGCAGAACTCGCAAGCGGACGTAGGTTGCCCCGGCCAGCCATGACGCGGTCCCGGTGCTCTGCGGCTCGAAGCCGAGGTTGCCATGCAGCGAAAAAGCGAAGCGGTTGCCCAGATAGAACGTGATCCAAGCATCGAACAGGTGTCGCCACGGACGGACAGCCTCGCCGGGGCTGCGCTCGACGCCGGTGAAGTACAGGACGGCGGCTTGCAGGCGGTCGGGACGGTTGTAGTTGAGCTGGCCGTAGAGCGACTTTTCGCCGTTCCCATCGACCACGCAGTTCCAGCCGTTGACGATGCCCAGCGTCGCGAACCAAGCCTCGCTGAGCTGCTGGGTCAGCCGCACGCCCGCGTGATAGAAGGGCAGGTTGAAAAACAGGTTCGATCGCGAGTACGTCCAGTTCTCGCGCACCGCCATCGACTCGGGACCCACCGGCGACAGGAAGATGCCGCCTTGCACGAGCATCCCCAGGCCGAGCGGAATCTTGTAGCCGATGAGCGCCTGCTGCAAAAAGCGCCAGGTGGCCGCATCGGTCTGCCCGATCACGCTCGTCGACAGGTCTGCTTTCGAGGTTGGCTCGGCAAGGTAATAGGTGTTGGGAGTGTGACCGACCTGGAGCGCCAGCCGGGCCATCACCCCGGACTTTTCGTACTGCGCGTCGACGACGGCATTGGCGATGGTGAAGGCGTTGTGGCGGTTATCAAAGCCGCGGAAGTTGGTGATGCCGCTCGGTGGGCGGTTGAAGTTCCACTGGTAGAAGCCCTCGGCGTAACCACCCAGCGTCAGCTTGCCGAGCTTGCTCTCGAGGACGACCGGGCTCTGCGGCTCGGGCGGCGGCGTGGTCGGCTGGCTTTGCTGCGGCTCATCGGCACAGGCCGGCCTTGGGTGGCCAAGCACCACCACGGATAAGCAGAGCAAGGCACAGCGCAGCGCCGAGGAAGTCGGACCGAGGCCAGGTGACGTTGGCGTCATAAAGACTCCAGGCGAGCGAGCAAAAGGCGGGCTCCTTCTGCCAGGTCGGTTGGGGCGGTTAGTAGGCTCACGATGAGATACGCCTCATCGGGAAAGTCGAAGAAATAGCCGGGATGAACCAGCAGGTGATCCTCGGTGAGCAGCCGCAGCAGCCACTCCTCTTCGCTCAGCAGGCGCGGCAAGCGCAGCACCGCATACCAGCCCCCTTCGACCGGCAGCACCGACACCGCACTGCCAGCCAGCACTTCCTTGAGCGTCGCTAGGCTGGCGGCAAGTCGCGCCGAGATGCCCGCAAACAGCTGGGGCCGGTGTGAAAGCAGCTCGGGGGCCGCCAGCTGAACCGGGGTTCCCACTGACAGAAACGTATCGGCGATAAGCTCCAGGCGAGCTTGGGCCTGGCTGCGCAGCGGCTCCGGTCCACAGACGAGAATCCAGCCGAGCTTGAGCTGCGGCAGCCCCAGCACTTTCGAGAACCCCGACAGCACAAAGCGCAGCGTGGGAATCTCCCGCAAGGGCGGAGGCAGCGTCGCCAGTGACAGCAGCCGCGGACCTTCCTGCGGACACGGATCGGCAAAGGAGTAGTCGGAAAAGACCTCGTCGATGATGAGCGCCAGATCGAAGTCCGCTCCAAGACGCAGCAGCCGCGACGCTTCGGACTGGCGCAGGTAGTTGCCGGTCGGATTGTTGGGACTCACCGAAACGATGGCGCGACTGCGCGACGACACCGCGGCGGTCAGCTCGGGCATGCTGACGTGGAAGCGACCGTCGAAGCGCAGCGGGTAAGGCACGATCTCGGCGCCCGACAGACTGCCCAGAAATGGCAGCAGCGGATAGCTCGGCTCGGGAAACAGCACGCTGTCGCCGGGATTGCAGAGCAGCTGAAACAGCCACGAGTACGCTTCGCTGGTACTGGCACACAGCACCAAGTGCTCCGGGTCCACGGGAAGGCCCCGGCTCTGGTAGTAGTCCGCGATCGCTCGGCGCGCTGACGGCGCTCCTTGCGGCGATGGCTCATAGAGGAGCGCTTGGGGCGAGGAAAGAGGCGCCAGCAGCGACGCCGGATAAAGCTCCGGCAAGGCGCGGGTCGGATTCGAGACCACCAGATCGAGCAGCGGCACGCCCGATGCCCGCAGCTCCGCTTGCAGCTGGGAATAGCGATTGGTCAGCCTCTGCCACGGCAAACGAGACGAAAAGAGGACCGACACCCGCGCCTTTTACCACGAACCCCGAACCCACACCCGCCGGCTTTTTCTTGGCCGGGGAGCTTCCCTATGCGGCCTTCCGTGACCCCAGCCTTTCCAAGGTCGCGACCCAGGCGTCAAAGTGCGGACACTGCACGCGAATGCGAGCGAGGCCGACTTGCTTGAGGATGGCCGGGCCATGAAAGGCCTTCTGGTAGTCGGGAATCCACGACAGCACTCGCTTCGATGGAGCGGTCTGTTCCCCGTCGTTGATCTCTTCTGGTGAGGCCACGCTGGCCAGCAGCTTGTCCAGGTGAGTCCGATCGGTGGGCTTTGTGAAAAGTGGCTTGAGCTGCTCCGGCGCAGTGAATAGCAGTGCCTCAAACTCATGAACGATCAAGTTTGGGATGAACCGTCGGTCAGAGATGTCCTGTCCGAAGGCCCGCTCCAAGTGAGCGACTCGATTCGGGGCAGGAGGCGCCGGAACATCCGCTCGACCGGGGAAGTTGGTGGGCAGCGCGTAGTAGTCCAGCATCGTGCTGACTGCGTCCGGCCTGCTCCCAAGGAGTCGCAGGAGGTCATCACGGATCGAGTCGTAATTTTTTCCGCCGCCGCGATGAACCCGACGACCATCGATCCGCCTCGTGCAAACCTGGGTTGCGCTGGTATCGACGTCGAACGTCCAGAGGTGTTCGCGCAGAACCGAATTCACAAACTCCTCTTCGGTCGCGCCTTCGACCAGCAGAAGGAGTCGATTCACGGACGACCTCCGAACCCCGGCACATTCTTTTTCCACAGCTCGCCAAGAGAATAGTCTGCGAGCCAGTCCCGAAGCGCCTCTGGATCGAGTCGATGAACCGTCGAGCGCCCTTCCCGATCACGATCCACGGCTAGGACGGACGCGGCATCCTGTTCTGCATCGAGCAGCTCCACCGACTGCGTGGCAACGATGAGCTGAGTCCGATGAGAAGCCATGTGCAGCATCGCGCTCAGCAGTCCGATGGCCGCCGGATGCAGACCAAGCTCTGGCTCATCGAGCAAGATCAGCGGCGGTGGGTTCGGCTGCAAGAGCAGCGTGGCCAGGCAGACAAAGCGCAGCGTGCCATCGGACAGATCCGCAATCGAAAAGCTGTGATCCGAGCTGCGCTCTCGCCAGCGGAGCAGAATGCGCGCCTCGTTGAGTCGATCGGGCTCCAGCTCAAAGTCATCGAAGTACGGAGCAATGCGCTGGACGGTCTCGCGAATCTGTTCGTAAGAACCGGGGTGCTTGTGACGAAGCAGGTACAGGAAGGCCGGCAGGTTGCTGCCGTCTGGCTGCAAGTAGCGGTTGTCATCCAGCTCGGCCTTTTTGCGAATCGGCGCATTCCGCGAGGTGTCGTTGAAGTGATAGACGCGCCACTGACGAAGGTGATCGCACACAAAGCCAAGGGGGCGGTATCGCCTGCCAAGTTCTTTCTGCTCGACGCTGAACTTGGACATTCGGGACTCGGACTTTGTGCCCCCAAACGACAACTCCATGACCCGCTCGTCCTCAAAAATCAGTTTGTCATCCGATGAGGCCGCGAGCTTCACGGAGTACGTCAGAGCAGACGGAGGACTGCACACCTCGCTCGGCGTATCCGCAATGGATAGGCTGACCTCCATCGCTGGGGTCTGCTTCGAGCCGTAGTGAAGGACGCATTCGGCTCCACCAGCGATGCCGACGTGGGTCTGGAGCCTGCCCCAGGCTGTTTCGTACAGCAGCTTGAAGAGTGCGAGCAGGTTGCTCTTGCCTGCGCCGTTGGCCCCGATGAGCCAGTTCAGCGGACGCAGCTCAATGGATAGGGATTGGAATGAGCGGAAGCCGTTCGCTTCGATCTTGCGCAGGAACGCCATTTCGGGCGGAGGATATCACCGAGCCGCCCAGCAGCCCGAAGAAGTCCCCAGCGCGCGCCGGCTTTTTCTTGGAAGGGGGTGGCTGCTCGTGATACGGCAGATCTTTATGGGTGCCGAACCTCTTGTGCCACCGGGACTTCGCCATGTCGCGATCATCATGGACGGCAATGGTCGCTGGGCGCAGCAGCAGGGCTTGCCGCGACTCGAGGGTCACCGGCGGGGAGCGCGCTCGGTGCGCGAGGTCGTCCGGGCGGCGCGACAGCTAGGGCTCTCGGCGCTGACGCTGTATGCCTTTTCCGAACAGAACTGGGAGAGGCCGCTCGAAGAGGTGCAGGGCCTGATGCAGCTTCTGCATGACTATGTCATCGACGAGCGGAGCGAGATTCTCAACAACGGAATCCGCCTGCAAGCCATCGGCAACATCAGTCGGCTGCCCGAGTACGTGCTGCGGCCCTTGAGCAGTCTGATTGCCGAGTCTGCGCACAACCAAGGCATGGTGCTGTCCTTGGCGCTGTCCTACGGCGGGCGCGAGTCGCTGGCCGATGCGATGCAGAAGCTGGCTCAAGATGCGGCGGCAGGAACCATCGATCCGGCGCAGCTTGAAGAGGATGAGCTGTCGGCGCGGCTCAAGACCGCGGGGCTGCCCAAGGTGGACCTGATGATCCGGACCTCCGGCGAGCACCGCACCAGCAACTTTTTGCTATGGGAATCAACCCACGCCCGGTTTTACGCTACCTCTGTCCTGTGGCCCGACTTTGGAAAAGCCGATCTGCTGGCGGCGCTGGCGGCCTACGGTGCCGAAAGGTCGGCGGAGCAATCGGCGGAAGAATCGGCTTCTGACCTGACACCAGCGCTTGGCGCCCAGCGCGCGGCGCAGAGCAAGCTGGGGAGTGGTGCTGATGTCTAACTTGGTCCTACGTTTTCTGACGGCAGTGGTGGCGGTGCCGCTGCTGATTCTCGCGATTCAGTGGAAAGAACCCTACGGGGTGTGGGCATGGGTGCTGCTCGCCCAGCTTGCCGGTCTGCGCGAGTGGATGAACATGACGCTGCCGCAAGACTCCAAGCTGACGCGCTGGCTGGGGGTCATCGCCGGAGTCGCCTACGGCAACCTGATCTGCTGGGTTCCCGACGGCCACATGCAGATGTTCGGCTTGTTTGCTGTGACTGGCCTCGGCCTCTTGTACTTCCTGTTTGCCCACGGAGCCATCGAGACCGTGGCATCGCGCATGTCGATGTGGCTGACCGGCATCTTCTATGCCGGCGTGCTGATTGTCCCGCTGGTGATGTTCAAGACCACGCCCAAGCTCGGTGGCGGCTTCATCTATCTGTGTCTGACCTCGGCCTGGGTGTCTGATACGGGCGCGTACTTTGCCGGGCGCTTCCTCGGGCCGTACATTCCGGCCAAGCTGTGGCCGGCGGTCAGTCCCAAGAAGACCTGGATTGGCTCGGTCGGTGGCCTCCTTGGCAGCTTGCTGGCGCTGGTGATTGCGAAGCTGTGGTATCTGCCGATGCTGAGCTGGGTCGACGTGGTCGCGATTGCGATTCCCGCCAACATCCTTGGTCAGCTCGGCGATCTGGTCGAGTCGCTCATCAAGCGCTCGGTGGGAGTCAAGGACTCGGGCGTGCTCCTGCCCGGCCACGGCGGCATGCTCGACCGCATCGACGCGCTGCTGCTGGTCGTCCCCTATGTCTACGCCTACGCCTACCTCCGCTTCTAACGCAGCGGGTCGCTGGATTCGGCCAGCGGTGCTGGCGATTGTGTTTCGCTATGGCTGCTTTGTGGCGATGCTCGGGCTGTCGCTTCTGGCCGAGAGCAGGCCCGCGCCGCACCTGCCTGATCTCCTGATCGACCGCATTCCCTATTCCCCGACCGTCGACCGCTACAACTACTGGCTGCTCGCGCTTGGCTATGTGCCCCTGGCCGCCGCCCTCCTCGTCAAAGACCCCGCCCGCTTCTGTCGTTACTGCGTGAGCGCCGGTCTGCTGTCACTCCTCCGCGGCGTCTGCATCGTCGTGACCGGGCTGGGTCCAGTCCGCGGCAGCGACCTTCACGCCGGCATGTTCGACCGAGATCCGACTCTGTTTGGCCGCGCGCTGCTCGAGATGGCCAGTCCACTCGGCATGCTGCTGCGTGACGCCCCCCACCTGTATCTGACCAAAGACCTGTTCTTTTCCGGTCACACGGCCGCGACGGGTCTTTTGCTCCTCTATGTCTGGCCGCACCGCGCGCTGCGCTGGCCGATGCTGCTGGCGCATGTCGCCATCGTGCTGAGCGTGTTCCTTGCGCATCTGCACTACACCATCGATGTCCTGGGCGCGTACGCGATGGCGCTGTCGCTGTTTGCCGTCCGTGAGGGCTGGCCACAAGGACTCCTCAGTCGGCCACAGGCGTCTGCCAATTGACGCAGCGAGCGCTTTTGCTTCACCCTGCCTTTTTGCCAAGGAGTCCCATGCGCACCGCCCGAGAGCTTTTGTCCCAGTACGCCGCGTACCACCGCGACCGTCGCAACATCGCGACCCACTTTGTCGGCATTCCCCTGATTGTCTTCTCGGTGGCAGAGCTGCTCGCGCGCCTCTCGCTGTCCGGCCAAGATCCGCGCCTCTCGGCAGCCACCTTGATGTGGGTGCTGACCACGATCTTCTACCTGAGTCGCCACCTGGTCGTGGGCATCGCCACCAGCGCGGCGATTGGACTCGCGGTGTGGCTCGGGCACTCCTATGCGGCGGCGCCCTTTTCGACCTGGCTCAGCATCGGTGTCGGCTGCTTCGTGATCGGCTGGATCATCCAGTTTGTCGGTCACTACTTCGAGGGCAAAAAACCAGCCTTTGTCGACGACGTAATTGGTTTCCTGATCGGCCCGATGTTCGTGGTCGCCGAGGTGCTGTTCGCGCTTGGCCTGTGTGGCGACCTCGCCGAGCACATCGAGTCGACCGCGGGCCCCACCATTGTGCGAGATCTCCGTCGCGCGTAACGTCCGCTCGCCGCCCAAGCTCTCACGGTTGTGTCGAGGGCCTGTAGCCGCCGGCGGCTGCGTCCAGCCACTGCCGGGTTCTTAGCTC
>Ga0154020_10009337_pt1 | contig 11300 bp, 7 predicted proteins | sample Klosneuvirus_201_FD_109709 | JGI IMG/M metagenome (GOLD analysis project Ga0154020, IMG submission 109709) | Active sludge microbial communities from wastewater, Klosterneuburg, Austria - Klosneuvirus_20160825_MG | ecosystem: Engineered > WWTP > Aerobic digester > Activated sludge | place... | reverse complement strand
CCCCGGTTGACGGCGTAGCGGCGCAGCGCCCGCACGAGCCGAAGGCCCGCCTCCGCGCCGCCGTCCGCCAGGTCGCACCACGCGTGCGCGGCGAGGAAGTTGCCGCGCTCGGGGTCCAGGCGCGCGAGCCACGCGGCTTGCGCGGGGCCCACGAGCTCCGCGCTCGCCGCCTCCGCGAGGCGGAGGAACCACGCCAGGTGACGCGAGCGCACGGCCGCGGATTCGCCGGAGGCCTCGAGGCGCTCCAGGGCGTAATGGCGCACGGTGTCGAGGAGCCGGTAGCGGCCGCTGTCGCGCTCGGGAACGACGAGGGACTTCTCCACGAGGGAAACGAGGAGGTCGAGCACGGCGGGCTCGTGGACCGGGCCGCCGACGACCACGGCCTCCGCCGCCTCCACCGTCCAGCCCCCCGCGAAGACGGCGAGCCGGCGCAGGGCGACGCGCTCCTCCTCGGCGAGCAGGTCGTGGCTCCAGTCGATGAGCGCGCGCACCGTCCGCTGCCGCGCGTGCATCGTCGGGTCGCCGGAACCCAGGGGGAGCCGCTGCCCCACGCGCTCGGCGATCGTCTCGACAGGCAGCGCCCGCGCCCGCGCGGCGGCCAGTTCGATGGCGAGCGGGATGCCGTCGAGCTGCCGGCAGATCCCGGCGACGGCGGCGGCATTCGCGTCGGTCAGCCGGAAGCCCGGTTGCGCCAGGCTGGCGCGGTCGACGAAGAGCATCGCCGCCTCGTTGGCCGCCACCGCCTCCGCGGGCGCGCCGGGGCCCAGCTCCGCGACGGCGAGCGGGGAGAGCGGATAGACCGACTCGCCGCCCACGCGGAGCGCCTCGCGGCTCGTCGCGAGGATCCGCAGGCCCGGGCTCGACTCGAGAAGCGCCTTGGCGAGGCGGGCGCAGGCCTCCACGAGGTGCTCGCAGTTGTCGAGCACGAGGAGGAGCCGCCGGTCGCGGACGTGCTCGGCGAGCGCTGCCAGCACGTCGCGGCCGCTTTCGGCCCGGCCCTCCCGCACGCCCAGCGCGTTCGCGATCGCCTGCGGCACGAGCTGCGCGTCCGCGAGCGGCGCGAGTTCCACCAGCCACGCGCCGTCGGGATAGCCCTCGGCGCCCTCGGTGGCCACCTCGATCGCAAGGCGCGTCTTCCCCGTGCCCCCGAAGCCGGAGAGCGTGACGAGCGGGGAGGCGGCGAGCAGCGCGGCGACCTCGCGCTTCTCGCGGGCGCGGCCGATGAATCGCGTGAGCGGCGCGGGCAGGCGGTGGCGCCGCCCGGCCGGTGCGACGGGCGCGGCGTCGCCGAGCGCATCGGGCTCCAGCGTGAACCGGTAGCCGTGCCCGGAGACGGTGGCTATCGCGTCCGGGCCGAGGATCCGCCGCAGCGCCGACACCTGCACCTGCAGGTTGTTCTCCTCGACCACGAGGCCGGGCCAGGCGAGGTCGAGCAGCTCGTCCTTCGTCACGACGCGGTCGCGGCGCTCGATGAGGGCGACGAGGACGTCGAACGCGCGCCCGCCGAGGGCGGCCGGCGTGCCTCCCACGAGCACCCTGCGCTCGGCGGGACGGACCTCGACTCGCCCGAACCGGTATCGCTGCGGCACGCGGCCTCCCCTCCTTTCCCGCCGATATTACCTTCCGCCGGCGACCTTTCAGGATCTTTCAGGATCGCCAAAGGACGGCGCGCGCGCCCCGGGCGGAGAGTTCGCCCATCGACGGCGCAGCCCGCGCCGTTCCAGCCGAGGAGAAGGAAATGGAAGCGTTCCGTGCGATCGAGAAGCCCGATTACCGCAAGTACCGCCTGCTGCGCGAGTGCCTCGCCGACGTGCGCGCCCTGGTTCCCGACGAAGCCCCCGCCGGCGCGCCGCCCGCCGCCGCGAAAGCGCCTGCGAAGCCGGACGCGGGCCTGCGCCTCGACGGCATCGCGAACGTGGTGGTGCTGTGCGTCGGCGTGGCCGTGGTGGTGGTCGCGGCGGTTGGCGAGGGCCTCCACGCGACGCTGCAGAGCCTCGCGTGAGGGAGGTGCCCATGCTTCGCCGGCAGCTCTTCTACGCCCCCGCCGGGGCGCCTGCCTGAATCGACGCCCGACTCCTCCGGGCATCCTCGGGGTGCGCGCGGCCCGCCGCGGCACCCCTTTTTTTCAGTCCCCTGCCACCGGGGCAGGCACGGCCGGCGCCGGGCCGCGGCCGCGGCGAAGCCTCGCCGCGAGCCGCGCCAGCCCACGCCACACGGCGCGCACGCCGAGGAGGGCCAGCACCGCCTCGGCGAAGGTGAGCACGAACGCGGCGAGCGCGTTCCAGCGCGCCTCGCGCCGGTGGTACTTGGCGATCGCCCGGTCGCGCGCGATCTCGATCGAGTCGTAGAAGGTCGGCACGACCAGCAGCGTGAGGATCGTCGAGGTGATGATGCCGCCGATGATCGCCACCGCCATGGGGCGGTAGAACTCGCCGCCCTCGCCGAGGGCGAGCGCCACCGGGAACATGCCCGCGATGAGCGCGAAGGTGGTCATGAGGATGGGCCGCAGGCGCACGCGGCCGGCGTGCATGAGCGCCTCCTCGCGGGGCACGCCCTGCGCCTCCTCCTTGCGCGCGCAGTCGATGAGCAGGATCGCGTTCTTGGCGACCAGGCCCATCAGCATGATCACGCCGATGAAGCTCATGAGGTTGAGCGTGCCGCCCGTGGCCAGCAGCGCGAGCACCACGCCGATGAGCGACAGCGGCAAGGAAAGCATCACCGGCATCGGCGCCGTGAAGGAGCCGAACTGCATCACGAGCACCAGGTACATGAGGGCGATGCCCATGACGAGGGCGATGCCCATCTCGGAGAAGACCTCCTTCTGGTCGCGCGAGGCGCCGCCCAGTTCCAGCCCGTAGCCGGGCGGGAATTCGATCTGCTTCGCGATCTTCATCGCGTCGGCGGTGACCTCGCCGGGCGAGCGGCCCTGCGCGTTGGCCGACACGGCGATCATGCGCTTGCCGTCCTGGTGCTGGATCTGCGCCGGGCCCTTGCCCATCGTGATCTTCGCGATCTGGTCGAGCGGCACCATCATGCTGCTGCCCGTGACCGCGATGGGCAGGCGCTCGATGTTGGAGGCGTCCACGCGGTCCTCGGGGTGCAGGCGCACGGCCACGTCGCGCGATTCCCCCGTGGGGTCCACCCAGTCGCCCACCTCCACGCCCGCGAAGGCCACGCGCAGCGCCTGCGCCGCGTCGCCGACCGAGATGCCGAGCGCGTTGGCGAGCCCGCGGTCGAGCTCGATCTTCAGCTCGTCCTTGGGCTCCTGCTCGGAAAGGCCCACGTCGACCGCCCCGGGCACCTTCGAGAGCTTCTCCATGAAGTCCGCGGTGATGGCCATGAGGCGGCGCGAGTCCGGCCCGGAGAACTGGATCTGCACGGGCTTGCGGGCGCCGTTGTTCAAGTCGTCCAGAACGACGTACTCGGCGCCCACCAGGCGCGCCATGAGCTTCCTCAGGTCGACGGCGACCTGCGCGGCGGAGCGCTTGCGCTCCGTGCTCTTGCCGAGGTCCACGTAGACGCGCCCGCCGGTGGCGTTCACCTGGCTGTTGGTCGCCTTGGTCTCGGGGATCGTGCGCGCGAGCTCGGCCGCCTTCTCCACCTTGAGGCGCGCGTAGGCGAGGCTCGCGCTCGAGGGCGTGCGCACGTCGATCGCGACCATGCCCACGTCGGAGGCCGGCAGGAAGGAAGACCCGCCCACGGTGGCCTGCAGGGCGAGCGCGCCCACGAAGCTCGCCACGGCGATGAGGGTCATCGACTTGCGGTGGTGCAGCGCCCAGGCGATGACGTTGCCGTAGCGGTCGGCCTGGTGGTCGAACCAGTCGTTGAAGCGGCCCAGCCAGCGGCGGATGCCGCGCTTCGGCTGGTGCTGGTAGCCCACCGGGTCGCCCCAGTAGGCCGAGAGCATCGGGTCGAGCGTGAAGGAGATGAAGAGGCTCACCAGCACGGAGGTGGCGACCGTGAGGGCGAAGGGGCGGAACCATTCGCCGGCGCCGCCGCCCATGAAGGCGACCGGGATGAACACGGCGATGATGGAGAAGGTGGTTGCGGTGACCGCCAGCCCGATCTCCGAGGTGCCGTTCCTCGCGGCCGTGACGCGGTCCGACCCGCGCTCCATGTGGCGCACGATGTTCTCGCGCACGACGATGGCGTCGTCGATGAGCACGCCGATCGCGAGCGAGAGCGCGAGCAGCGTCATGAAGTTGAGGGTGAAGCCGCTGGCCCAGATGGCGATGAAGGCGGCGATGACGGAGGTGGGCAGCGACAGCGCCGTGATGAGGGTCGAGCGCCACGAATTGAGGAAGGCGTAGACCACGAAGATCGTGAGCACGGCGCCGAAGGCCAGCGCCTCGATCACGTTCTTGAGGCTCGCCTCGGCGTCCTCGCCGCCGTCCTGCGTGACCTCGAGCTTCGTGCCGGGAGGCAGCGTCTTGCCGATCTCCTTGGCGAGCTTCCTCACCTCGCCGGCGACCGTGACCGTGCTCGCGTCCCGCGAGCGCGTGACGGAGATGCCGACGTTGGGGTGGCCATTGCGCACGCTGAAGCCCGCGAGCTCGGCGAAGCCGTCGGTGACGGTGGCCACCTGCCCCAGGCGCACGATCTCGTTGCCGCGGCGCTTGAGGACGATCTGCTCGAACTCCGCCGGCGACTCGATGCGGCCCACGAGGCGGATGCTCTGCTCGTCCAGGGGGCCCTTCACGCGGCCCACCGGCGCCGTGGTGTTCTGCATGCGCAGCGCGTTCACCACGTCGGTCACGGAGACGTTGAACTCGCGCAGCTTCTCGGCGCGCAGCAGCACCGAGAGCTCGCGGCGCAGCGCCCCGTTCACGTTCACCACCGCCACCCCGTCGATGCCGCGGAAGCGGTCGGCGAGCACGTCCTCCGCGAGGCGCGAGATCTCGGCGTGCGTCTGCGTGGAGGAAGAGAGCGCCATCTGCATGATGGGCTGGGCCGAGGGGTCGATGCGCCGCAGGATCGGCTCGCGCATCTCCACCGGCAGCTTGTGGCGCACCGAGGCGATGGCGTTGCGGATCTCGTCGGAGGCCTCCACCATGTTCTTCTTGAAGTTGAAGATGATGACGATGGTGGCGCCGCTCTCGGCCGCCGTGGAGCGGATCTGGTAGACCTGCGGGATCGACTGCAGCGACTTCTCGACGCGGTTGACGATCTCGCGCTCCACCGTCTCGGGCGAGGCGCCGGGATAGGGGATGTTCACCACCATCACGGGCTGCTCGACGTCGGGGATCTGGTTCACGCGCAGGTTCTTGAGCGCGAGCAGCCCCAGGCACATCAGCCCGATGATGACGACCACCATCGCCACCGGGCGCTTGATGCTGAAGTCGGAGAGGAGCATCGGCGGGCCCTCCTCAGTTGCGCGCCGGCGCCGGCGCGTCCTTGGCCGCGGCCTTGGTCGGCGCGGGCGGGTTGGCGGCCTGCACGAGCTGGCCGTCCTTCAGCAGGGCGTTCGGGTGGCGGATCACCTGGTCGCCCTCGGCGAGCCCGTCCTTGAGGATCCAGTCGCCCGTGCGCGGGTCGCGCTCGCCCACCGCGAGCGCCACCTTCTGCAGCTTGCCGTCCCTCACGCGCCAGGCGGAGGCCTTGTCGCCGTCGCGCACCAGCGCCGTCGCGGGCAGCGTGATGCCGTCGGCCGAGCTCGTCTCGACATGGCCCTCGGCGTAGAGGCCGGCGAGTCGCGGCTGGGTGCGCCCGGTGAAGTCGACGAGGACCTCGACCTGGCGCGTGGTCGCGTTGGCCGCCGGGTTCATGCGGCGCACCTTGCCGGTGAAGACCTGGTCGGGGTAGCCGTTCACGCGGAAGGTCACGGCCTGCCCCGGGGAAACGCTGCCCACGTTGTCGGCGGAGACGAGGCCCTCGAAGCGCATGCTCGCCGGGTCGATCACCTTCACCAGCTCCTTGCCGACCTGCGCGGTGTCGCCCGCGGAGACCTTGCGGTCGCTCACCACGCCGTCGAAGGGCGCGCGCACCTCGGTGCGCTGCAGGAACTGGCGGGCCTGCACGACGCGCGTCTTGGCGCTCTCCAGCTCGCTCTGGGCGTTGTTGCGGCGCACCTCCGCGTCCTCGAGCTGCTGCGCCGAGGCCATGCCCGAGGCGCGAAGCGTCGTCATGCGCTGGAACTGGCGCTCGGCCTGCTCGTGGGCCTGGGAGGCCGCGCGGGCGGCGGACTCGGCCGAGGCGAGGCCGTCGCGGATCGCCGTGTCGTCCAGCCGGACCAGCAGGTCGCCGCGGCGCACGACGTCGCCGTTCTCTCGCAGCACCTGCAGCACGATGGCCGAGACCTCGGCGCGAAGGTCGGCGCGGCGCTCCGGCTGCACCGAACCGGTGATCACCGGCCCCGACGCGAGCGAGGTGCTGCGGACCGTGAGGACGTCCTCGTTGGCGAGGAGGAGCGGCTGCCCGGCGGCGTTGGCGCCCTTCTGGGGCGTGGCCGGCCCCTTGCCGCAGGCGGCCAGGGCGAGCGCGAGGACGAGGACCAGGATGGGGCGAGGCGTCATGGCAGGGCTTCCGGGTGGCGAAAGATGCGGGAGGGTAGGCCGCCCCGGGACTCGTGGCCACCGGGGTGGGACGAAATGCAGGTTTCGGGGGGCGAATTGTAGGTTACGCGCGCCGACGGCGCGTTACGGCTTGTGGCGCCCCCGGGCGGGCTCCCCTCTCCCTTGGGAGAGGTCCCGGACCCGCGGCTCCCCTCTCCCTTGGGAGAGGGGTTGGGGGTGAGGGTCCTAGATCGTGTTCAGCACCGTCCCCGCCGCCCCGACCGCGGTGTACCCGGTGAGGGTGCGCAGGATGGCGGTGAGGTCGGCGGTCGTCCCGGAAGTGCGGGCCGTCCAGGTGATGCCGTCGGGGCTGGTGAGGATGGTGCCCGCCTTGCCCACGGCCACGAACTGGGTGCCGTAGGTCACGGCCAGCAGGTCGTTCGTGGTGGGGGAGACCTGCGCCGTCCAGGTCGTGGCATCGGTGCTGCGGAGGATGACGCCGCCGGCGCCGACCGCCACGTACATGTTGGTGATCGCGGTCACGCCGTCCACGGTCGTCGTGAGCGCGCCGTAGGCGGTGCCGTACAGGTTCGCGCCGGTGCCCGACGTGCGCGGCTCCCACGTCGTGCTGTCCACCGAGGTGAGGATCGTGCCGGCGGCGCCGACCACGACATAGGCCGCGCTGCCCACGGCCGCCGCGTGGAGCGGCTGCGTCGTCGGGGAAGCGGCCAGCGTCCACGTGGTGCCGGAGGCGCCGTTGGCGATGACGCCGCCGTCGCCCACGGCGACGAAGCCGCCGATCGAGGTGCCGGCCACGCCGCGGAAATTCGCCGTCGTGCCGCTCGTCTGCGCCGTCCAGGTCGTCCCGTCCTGCGTGAAGAGGAGCGTGCCGTTGTCGCCGGCCGCAACCCAGCCCACGCCGGCGAACGCGATGCCGTTGAGGTTGGCCGGCGCCGCGGGGTTGGTGGGCGTGGTGGTCGCCTGGCCGGTGACGGCGGAGAAGACCTGCCCGCCCTCGCCCACGGCGATGGTGGTGTAGCCGTTGAGGCCGAGGCCGGCCGCGAGGCCCGCGAGGCGCCCGGTGCCCAGCGGGGTCGCGGCCGCCCAGGTGGCGCCGGCGAGCTGCGGCGTGGCCACCTGCGTGGGCGCGCCCGACCCGCCCGGGCCGCCGTTGCGGCGGGCGTTGATCGTGAAGGAATAGGCGGTCCCGTTGGCGAGCCCGGAGATCACGCGCGGCGAGGTGGCCTTGGCGATGACGGCGCCGCCGCTGGTCGACCAGTTGGTCGTGGTGATGCCGGTGCCCGGGCCGTAGAAGATCCAGTACTCGACCTCCGGCTCCGCCGTCCACGACACGGTCACGGCGCCGTCGCCCGCCACCACCTGGAAGTTGGCCGGGTAATCCGCAGGGCTCCCCGAGCCTCCGCAGCCGGCGGCCGCGGCCGCGAGGACGAGCGAGGCGAGGAGGGAGGCGAGTTTCTTCACGGTCGGTCCTTCGGGGCGGGCACGGAAAGTCGGCAATTATCCCACAGTCGGCCGCCGCCCCCGGCGCCCTCCCTCAGGGCGTGATGAAGGCGTAGCCGCGTGCCTGGTAGGCCATCTGCGAGATCCAGGTGTTGCCGACCACCTTCACGGCGGGAATCGCATCCTGGGCCCGGGTGCCCTGGCCGCGGATGGCGATGGCGCACAGCTCGATCCCCTCCACGCCCTCGGCATCGCGCAGCTCGTCGAGCTTCGTGGCGATCACTGGCGCGATGGCCCGGTCCTCGGGACGCATCTTCGCCGGGTCCGTCTGGACGAGCCGGGTGGCCGGGCCGCGGAAGGTGAGGACGAGCCGCGGCTTCACGCCCTGCGCGACGAGGGAGGCGCGCGTCTCGTCGATCACGGTGAGGCGGTTGAGCAGCGCCTTGCCGTCGCCCTCGCGGATGTCGAACACGGCCTTGAGCTCCTTCACGCCCGCGAGCGCGTCGCGGTCGTCGGCTGCCGCGGCGGGCAGGCTCGCGGCGGCCGCCAGCAGCACTCCCAGGCTTGCGAGCATTCTCATGGCATTTCCTCCCGGTCTCGCCCGATGGCGCCACCCGAGGCTACGGCCGCGCGAGGGGCGGGTCAACGGCGCCGTGCTGTCGAAGGTCAACACCGGCTGCCGTCGTCCCGCTAATATCGCGTGCCACCCGCGGAGCCGATTCCCATGCCCCCCTCCGAAGTCCTCACGCGATTCCCCGGCCGCCTGCTCATGGTGGGCTTCGGCTGCATCGGTCGCGCGGTGCTGCCGCTCCTCTTGCGGCACACGGGCCTCGGCCCCGACCGCATCCGCATCCTCACCGACAAGGGCTCGCACCGCGACGTCGCCGAGGAGTACCGCGTCGGCCTGCGCGTGGAGAAGGTGACGCCGGAGAACTACCGGCGCCTGCTGGGCGAGGAGCTGCGCGCGGGCGACTTCCTGCTCAACCTCTCGATCGGGGTCTCGAGCGTCGAGCTGATCGCGTGGTGCCGCGAGGCGGGCGTGCTCTACCTCGACGCCTGCATCGAGCCCTGGGAGGGTGGCTACTACGACACCGGGAAGACCGCCTCGCAGCGCTCCAACTACGGGCTCCGGGAGGAGGCGCTGGCGCTTCGCCGCCCCGGCCCCTCGCCCACGGCCGTGCTCACCCACGGCGTGAACCCGGGTCTCGTGTCGCACTTCGTGAAGCAGGCTCTCCTCGACATCGCGCAGGCCACCGGGGGGCTCGCGGGCGGCGAACCGAAGGACCGCGCCGGCTGGGCGGGCCTCGCGCACCGGCTGGGCATCAAGGTGATCCACGTCGCCGAGCGCGACACGCAGGTGTCGGCCACGGCCAAGCGCCCGGGCGAATTCGTGAACACCTGGAGCGTGGAGGGTTTCGCGGGCGAAGGCTGCCAGCCGGCCGAGCTGGGCTGGGGCACGCACGAGCGGCACTTTCCCGCCGACGGCCACCGCCACGGCTACGGCTGCGACTCGGCCATCTACCTCGACCGGCCCGGGGCCGGCACGCGCGTGCGCAGCTGGACGCCGCTCGAAGGCCCGTACCATGGCTTCCTCATCACGCACGGCGAGTCGGTCTCGATCGCCGACTACCTCACGGTGCGCGAAGGCGGCGAGGTCGCCTATCGCCCGACCGTGCACTACACCTACCACCCCTGCGACGACGCGGTGCTCTCGATCCACGAGCTGGCCGGCAAGGGCTGGCGGCTGCAGCAGTGGCGCCGCGAGCTGGGGGCCGAGGACATCGAGATGGGCATGGACGAGCTGGGCGTGCTCCTCGCGGGCCACGCGAAGAACGCCTACTGGTACGGCTCGCGCCTCACGATCGGCCAGGCGCGGGCGCTCTGCCCGCTCAACAACGCGACCAGCCTGCAGACCGCCGCGGGCGTGCTGGGCGGCGTGGTCTGGGCCATGCGCCACCCGGACCGCGGCATCGTCGACCCCGAGGAAATGGATTTCCGCGAGGTGCTGGACGCGGCGCTGCCCTACCTGGGCGAGATGGTCGGCAAGTTCACGAACTGGCCGCCGCTCGAGTACCGCGGCGTGCTCTTCCCGGAGGACGTCGACCGCGACGACCCCTGGCAGTTCAAGAACATCCGGGTGACCTGAGCGCCGGCCGCCCGCGATGGCGCGCGAGGGATCGGTCTCCGGCCGGCTGGCCCGGCACGCGGGCGGGTGCCTCGCGTACTTCCTGCTCTTCGTCGGCCTCGCGTGGGGCCTCGATGCGATCGCGCTCGCCGGCATCGACGAGGACCTGCGCCCGTGGGCGGGCATCGCCGCGGCCGTGTTCCTGACGCTGGGCCTCGGATCGCTGTGGGGCATCGTCACCGGCTACGCGAAGTGGAACCCGAAGGGCGAGCTGTTGGCCGCCACGGCGACGGGCGCGCTGCCGGCGGAGGACGGGCAGGTGCTCGCCACCGGCACGGCGAAGCCCGCGGGCCTGCCGCTCGTCGCGCCGATCTCGGGCACCGAGTGCGTCGCCTACGCCTACAACATGCACTACCTCTCGTCGAAGTACGACGTCGACGGGCACGGCATGCGCCGGCCGAGCAAGGTGCCGGTCTACTGGGGGCAGGCCTCGAAGCCGTTCACGGTGCACTCGCCGCGATGCGCCGTTCGTATAAACGCGGTTCCGCGGCTGGTGGACGAGCCGAAGGTCCTCGAGGGCGAGGAGGCCCTGGCGCGTGCACGCGCGTTCGTGCGCGCCACCCGCTTCGAACGCGTGGACGGGCTCGCGGGCGCGCTCGGCACCGCCGTCACGATGCTCGACGACATGCTCACCGACGACGACGCGCAGTGCCGCCGCGACTGGACGCACGGCGGCGAGCCCCGCGACCCGGGCACGCTCATCCTCGAGGAGACGGTGCTGCCCGTGGGCGCGACGATTTCCGTCGTGGGCCCGTGGTCGGCGAGCCGGCGCGCGATCGTCCCGCACGCGGAAGGCGACGAGTCCGTGGGCGTGACGGCCACCGCGGGGCGCGTGGGAAAGCTCCTCTCGGAAGGCGGCGTCGCGCGCCCCTCGATCCTCTCGGCGCTCGCCTTCGCCATCGTGACTTCCGCCATCGGAGGGGCCATCATCTGGGCCGCCATCCACTACTGAGGAACGACACATGATCGGCTACGTGACCCTGGGCACCAACGACCTGCCGCGCGCCGCGGCGTTCTACGACGCGCTGCTGGCCGAGATCGGGGCCAAGCGGATCATGGAGCTCGGGCGCGGCATCGTCTGGGGCGTGTCGATGGACCAGCCGGGCCTGAGCCTCATCAAGCCCTATGACGGCCAGCCCGCGACGGTGGGCAACGGGGTGATG
>Ga0154020_10009336_pt1 | contig 11300 bp, 18 predicted proteins | sample Klosneuvirus_201_FD_109709 | JGI IMG/M metagenome (GOLD analysis project Ga0154020, IMG submission 109709) | Active sludge microbial communities from wastewater, Klosterneuburg, Austria - Klosneuvirus_20160825_MG | ecosystem: Engineered > WWTP > Aerobic digester > Activated sludge | place... | reverse complement strand
CGATCATATCCCTCCGGTGGTATGCAACGCTCTCTCAAGTCTTCCATAGGTGACCTCAACTGCCAGGTCTCTCAGTGGACCGCTTGGTCTTGCACCGCTCCATGCAACACTGCCGGCTACCAGTCGCGTACTCGCCTCGTCACTCAGTACCCTAACGGCACCACGGGCATTGCTTGCCCTGACCTCTTTGAGCGCGGCACTGGCTGCACTGGCGCCTGCACTACTGCTCCTCCAGTCGTCATCACCCAGCTCACCTGCACGAAGCCCAATCCCGACTGCAATGACGACATCACTGGCTGCAAGACTCCCTTCAGCTCCTCGATCCCTGTCACTTGCAACGCTGACGGCACGTTCACTGTCAACCGCGACGTCGACCTTGGTGACTTCACCTCCTTGGTCTCTTGCAATGTCAAGATCAACGGCAAGATTACCAATTCGAGCCCTCGCAACCTCCAGGTGAACGGCTGCGCGATGATCACCGCCACTGGTACCGCTACACTCGGTGGCCGCCTCACCAGCGACGTCTATGGCGTCCCCATCCGGTCGGGCTCCCGCGTGACTGCCATCAAGGCGCAGAGCATCATCGGCACTTTCTCCACCGTCCTCGTCTCTGGCCTCAGCGCGACGGATGCCGGCATGCCCTTCAGGCCCTCGTACAACGCCACCACTGCTAACGTCGAGTTTGGCACTGTCACCGCCTCGACCACAACCACGTCGACCACGGCGACTTCCTCGACGGCAACTTCGACCCCGACGAGTTCGACCCCTTCGGTGATGTCTTCCTCCTCGACTCCTTCGGCGACCTCTTCCCCCTCGCCTCCTTCGGGCACGACTACTTCTGGGACGCCTTCACCCTCCCAAACTCCCAGCGCCACGACCCCCGGCAGCCAGACCTCCCCCAGCCAGCCCTCCCCCAGCCAGACCTCCCCTGCCTGTACTTGATTCTCACTCGGGCTTTTCGTTGTCCTCCTCTGACGATTTCTTTAGCCGGCATCGTCGCCTCGTTCGCCTCGTTCGCGGCTGTCGTCCTCGCTCTCGCCCCCGCCCTCATTGGCGCCTAAGAGGTTCCTTGGCTTGATTTGATATTGTTAGCACTTATGCGGTTTAGCTGCTGTTGAACGAAACAGTAAAATACTGTATTTATGAGTGAAAGAATCATTCACACTCTGATCTACCATCCAACTCCCGGACAAAGCATCCAGATATGATGGAAAAAGGGAAAAAAGGTGGCGAGGTGCGATTAACGCAGCCTCACCTATTGCCATAAATTAGACTGTAGACGCCCTGACGGGCCGCCTGGTGCAGGACGCGCGAGTGCAAGAGCGCAATCGACTGCCCCACTGCCAACTCCGCATGACCGGTTAGCAGTCCAGTAGGTACGTGATAGCATCGAGGCGAGGTGACAGCATGAGGAGGATAGCATCCAGGCATGGAGTTGACGGGAAGATATAAATTCATGGAACACCTTCTCGCTACGCTCTTCGACCGCCGCTCGTATTCAGAGCGCAGGTCTTAGAAGTCCCCAAAAATTCTGGATATAATATAATACATCTATTGGGATCTCGTTTGCAGAGGTCTGTGGGCGTGGCAAAAGCGGAAGGGAAAGGGAAAGAGAGAGCACGCGTAGGTCTTTGCGAACTGACGAGCCAATTTTCAGCGGCCATTCGTTGTTCATTCCTTTGTGAATCGGCGTCTCGGCGAGTTCGCTCGCGTTGTCTTCGCAATTCTCCCGCCATAGCGAGCGAATTCGAATCCCAGCGTGCGTGTCTTGCCCTGAGCGTGCTTGTGTGCTCATGGAGCCTTCTGCCATGGACACGACGGCCGCGGCTATGCCCTCGAGCGCAGTCGACGCCGCCTCGTCCCTCCTCGAGGTCCCCGAGAAGCCGCCCCTCGATACTGTCATCCTTAAACAAGAGGACATGCACAGCTTGATGCAAGTGCGCTCTCGGCTCCCGTTGACCTTATCACTGACAAGTTTCGCCCAACTTTTTTGCCTGGACCGCCGGCTGTTCTTCCCCTCCCCACGGCCGTCCTACTCGGGTCCAAAGCAATAATATTTATAATATCTATCTTCTAGGCAGTTGAATCGCTAAAAGGTCAGGGGCTTACGCTTGAAGACGAGCGCTACCGCTTGCTCGTCCGAGTGCTCAAAACTCAAGGCGCGCTCGTCAAAGAGCGCCAAGTCGTACGGCGCCCCTCTCCTGGCTGGATGCCGGTCTCCATTACGCTGAGATGGAGAATATTCTTTTGCTTTGTTTTGGAGTTCCTTGTCCCCTCGCTGCTTCCACAGCGGCGACCACACCCCTTCTTCCTCGACGTTTCCCGATGCTCGTCGATTGTGGTTGGGTCGAATATGTTGCCACGCTCACCTTGACATGTTATAGAATCAAACAGGCGTGGAAGCAATGACGACAGAGCAACGAAAACAGCTTGTTGCCCAGTTACACGCGTACAGGTAACGCGCTCGCCTCTCCTGCCCTGTATCGCTTCGACTGACTTTTTTTGCTTGTAGATACATGATCAAAGGAACGCCCCTTCCAGATAATGTGAAACAAACGCTCAATATTCCGACTCCAATTAATGGCACGCTTCTATTCGTTCAAAATCGATCGGCATTCCCGTTGTGTTTGATCATGTTCCCAGGATCCATTCCGCCATCACCCCCACTTCCTCGCGCTCATATGATTTCCGTCGCGGCAAGTGCGAAGGCGAAAGCGGTCGTCCCCAATGCACTCGACGCGTTCGCTGTGGACCTTGATCGAGAGGCTCGCATCGAGGCCGCGGTTTCGATGCGTCTTCAGCTTCTGCAAGGTTTGTAGTACCTCAGTTCAAATATTTTCGTCGATTTATATTCATCTTGTACCTTTGTGAAGACGCGATCGATTCCCTGAAGCCCAAAACAGATAACGGCGAAGAAATCCCGCCAGAGACCGAAACGCTCTTAAAATTGAAGATTGAACAAAAAGCGTTGCAGCTTCTCTCGGTTCGTTCGTCCGCCTCGACCGCGAACTTGCTTATGAGCTGATTCTCTCTTCCTGTTCCGTTAGTTCCAACGATTAGTGCGTGGAAAAATTCTGCTGCAATATCGCGAGCAAGATTCACTTTTGAAAGAGACGGGCGGACGCCCCAATCCTCCCGCTCTTGGTCTCGACTCGCCCGTTCTTACCCAGTACTTCCATAATGCCCGAATCGTTTTCGTTGGCGCTGTTTTCTCATAGCATTGTCCCAGACGGCTCGATACTGAGCGGCGGCGTCAAGCTGCGGAGGAGCGCGAAAAGTCCCACCGCGGCTACATCAATGCCGTGATTTCCTACCAGAAGAAATACAAGGACTTGTACACTGAGCGCAAGGTTTGTGACCTCAACGAGTGATGTCAAGGTCCTCATTTATTCACGAGTCGTCTCTTAGGTGAACTGGGACAAGGTGATGAAACAATTCCTGAAAGTTCACTTGCAACGCGAGAAAAAGAAACAGCAGCTCGCCGAGAAGCGCGAGAAGGACCGTATCCTCGCCTTGAAAAACGACGATGAGGTTTTTCTTCTGACTTCATTTCCCCTTTTCGATCTTTTTATCAATGCTTTGTAGGATGCATATTGGCGGCTCGTGTCGGAGACGAAGAACGATCGTCTGAGTCTTCTGCTGGAGCAAACATCAAGCTTCTTGAACCAAGTACGATTTGTCCTTTCGAATTTCTGAGAGAGATGTTTCACCATTTTGTTTAGATTGGTGCCTTGGTTCAACAAGAGCAGGAGGACATGATTGCGGCGAAGGAGCGCGAAGAGCAAGAGCAGCGCCTTGCAGATCTCGAGCGCAAGGTATCACGTTGCTTGCCTGCTCGCCTAGCTGCCATGGATTTATATAATATGTCGTAGGCCGAGGGAGGCGACACCGAAAGCAAACGTCGCGCAGATTCCTTACGTAATGCGCTCAAGCTCTCGAAAGATATTGCCAAGAAAGAGAAAGACAAATCCACGGTAATCCTATTTCGATGTCTCTTGTTCCTGCCTTCCGATTTTCATGCGTTTTCTTTTTGCAGAAAAAGTCACAGAATCAGAGGAACAAGACGTACTACTCGGACATCCACAAGGTTCAAGAAGAAATTAATGAGCAGCCCAAGATCTTGTCAGGTTCCTTCTTCTCCTTCGTCTGTAATGGTTGAGCGCCATCGTCTTTCATAGTCGTTTCCTTGTAGGCGGTACGCTAAAGGAGTATCAGATGAGTGGTTTGCAATGGCTTGTCTCCCTCTACAACAACAACCTAAACGGTATCCTTGCCGACGAGATGGGTCTTGGCAAGACGATCCAAACGATCGCCCTTCTTTGCTATCTCATGGAGGTCAAGAAGAACAATGGCCCTTTCCTCATTGGTAATTACCTTGCGTTCTGGGCCGTATTTGATCTCTGATCACTCCTCTGATATAACGCATCCTCTAGTCGTTCCATTGTCGACCATTACTAACTGGGCGAGCGAGTTGAAGGCTTGGGCTCCGACCATCGACGTCGTTCTCTTCAAAGGCAACGCCGAGCTCCGCAAGGATCTCTACAAGAAGAAGATCGCCACTGGCCATTTCAATGTGCGAACTAAATCAATGCTCGTTGCGATCGATCAAGGAAGATGATTATCTTGTTAGGTGGTGTTGACGACGTTCGAGTTTGTTACGCGTGCCAAGGCGCAACTCTGCAAGCCCAAGTGGAAGTACATCATCGTCGATGAGGGTCACCGCATGAAGAACAAGGAAGCTCTTACGACGAGGGTCCTGACACAAAATTACAAATCTCAGCATCGCTTGATTCTCTCTGGTAACATTCACGACCGATTGTTCCCGTCATCGAGCCATCGTTCAAGTGTGTGATAATTTCGTTTAGGTACTCCGCTGCAAAACCAGCTGTCCGAGCTCTGGTCCCTCCTCAACTTCCTGCTCCCGACCATCTTCAACTCAGTTGATAACTTCGAGCAGGTTCAACTCACCTTCTATTTTATTAGATTATGTTGTTTCTTGCTTCGTCAAGATTGTGTTTTAGTGGTTCAGCGCGCCATTTGCCAATACCGGAGAGTCGATGCAGCTGACGGAAGAGGAGTCTCTTCTCATCATTAAGCGCCTCCATAAGGTTCGTTGATATCTCTTCGTCCATTATATTAACATTTCTTTTGACACGAATCTCCGAAAGGTGCTGCGCCCCTTCTTGCTCCGCCGCCTCAAAAGCGAGGTATTGACTCAGCTGCCGGAGAAGGTCGAACGTGTCGTGATGTGCGAGATGAGCGCCATGCAGCGCAAGATGTATACGCTTCATTCCTTTCCATCGATCGCGTTTCATCATGGATCGATTGCTGTTTATCATGGATCGATCTCTTTTCTAGGTACGACAATCTGAAGAACTCGGGCACGATTGGTGTGAAGAAGAAAGGCCTCACGAATGACCTGATCCAATTTCGCAAGATCTGCAACCATCCATTCCTCATCCAATCCCCTACCGACATTACGCTCGACGATTCGATCTGGCGTGTCAGTGGCAAGTTCGAGCTCTTGGATAGGATTCTACCAAAGCTTAAGGCGAGCGGCCACCGCGTCCTCATTTTCACGCAGTTCACTGAGGTCCTCACTCTGCTGGAGGACTTCTGCAAGTACGCTCTGAATCTAAGTCCCCCTTAGCGTCGGTAATACTAATGTCTGCAATTAAAGGTGGCGAGAGGTGAAGTATCTCCGCCTCGACGGTTCGACCAAAGCCGACGACCGTGGCGAGCTGATGCGCGTCTTCAACGCCCCGAACTCGCCTTTCTTCCTCTTTATGCTCTCGACTCGTGCTGGTGGTCTCGGTACGCTATACCTCCCCTTTACAATGCCGCTTAGTTTCTTTATTCGTCCATCCTTAGGCATCAACTTGCAAACGGCCGACACTGTCATCCTGTTTGACTCTGACTGGAACCCTCAGATGGACTTGCAGGCGCAAGACCGCGTCCACCGCTTCGGTCAGAAGAATGAGGTCATTGTGTTGCGTCTCATCACTTCTAAGTCCATTGAAGAGCGCATTCTCGAGACTGCCCAGCTTCGTTTGGGTACTCTTTGTTCAATATATTCAAGATTGTAAGGAAACCTGCTCACACTGTTTCTTTTCCAGACATGGATAACAAGGTCATCGAGGCCGGTAAGTTCGACATGCAATCTAAGTCGGGTGATCGCGACAAGCTCCTCTTGCGCCTCCTCCGCGAGGTATGTCCTTTTTATTGTTATATCTAAGCGCTTTATTACCAGCTCATCTTTTTCATTTTAGAAAGGAGACGACGAAGAGGATGAGAAAGAGGTCCCGACTGAGGAGGATCTCAATCGCGTCATCTCGCGTAGCAATGACGAGTTTGAACTCTTCCAGGTCCGATGTCGCCACGTCATTGATGGCGGGTCCCCTTTCCCTTCCACTTTGCGTTGATTGTGTCTCGATTGTAGGAGATGGACCAGAAGCGAATGAAGGAGGAGAAGGAGCTTAGCGAGAAGTATCCCGAGAACCCTGCCTACAAGTCTCGCCTCTATACCGAGGAGGTGTGTTGGCAGTGATATTCATATTCAAAGGAATCTTCGTCATTTTTATATCGTGTTTTGGTAGGAGTTGCCAGACTGGCTCAAGGTCGACGTCAAAGCTGCCATCGAGGAAGAGAAGTTCTCAGAGGGCGTCAAATACGGTCGCGGCCATCGTGAACGGACTGCACCTGGTACCAACGTCCTCGCTGACGAGGTGGACGAGGAAACCTTTATCAAGGTGTGTTGAGTGGCCTCTATTTTGATCGCACAGATTTCGGGACGACTTCCTCACTCTGGTTCCTTTTAGATGATGGAGGAGAAGGAGCGGGCGATGCGTGAGAAGGTCCCGCGCGGCCGCAATAACAAGCGCAAGGCCGAGGATGCCAAGGGCGGCCCCGCTACGAAGCGAGCGCGCACCGATCCTTCTGTAAATCTTCCTTGTCATCACTTGTTGCAAGTGAGGTTTTGATTATATTTATATTTAGGAACGCATCGTTCCCATGGTGGAGAACCCTTCACCTGAGCTTCTGCAGGTCTGGAAGGGCCAATACCTCAAGATCTTCCAGTACCTCCGCGAAGTGAAGGTCCACTTTCGGTCATCTTATAGAATATTCATCGTCATGCCACTGACGCAGTTGTAGGATTTGGAGGGCGATCAAGAGCGCGTACGGTCCGAGATTTTCATGTATCTGCCGCATGAGCTTTATTACCCCGACTACTACGTGCTCATCAAGTGCGACCGCTTTGTCGAATCCGCGATCGCGCCTCGATCTCATTTTGTTCAACCAATTATAGGAATCCAATTGCGATGGATATGATCCGCGAGCGCATCGAGGGAGGTGAGTACAAGGACCCGCAGCACTTCTATGACGATTTCGTCCTCCTCTTCAAGAATGCCAAGACCTACAACCTCGAAGGTATGTCTCTTATCGTTGTGTTTGCAATCATGTGAGCTTACCCGAAGGTGTCAGGGTCTCCCGTGTATAACGACGCTGTGGCTTTGAGCGAGCTGTTCGAGACTGAGTTCCAAGAGCGCTTCGTTTCCAAGTTTGAGCACACTCTTCGTAAGTCACTGGAGATCAAGAAGGAGGCTGAGGAGAAGGCCGGTGCTATCGGTATCGATGGCGAGGCAAAGCTGAAGCCCATCAAGAAGGACGAGGACGAGATGGACGAGGAGGAAGAGCAGCGCCTCATCATCGAGCAGGTTTGATCCCTTCCCCTTGTATCTCGCTGGCTACAATTTTCTTATCCTTGTGATAGCTTGACAAGGATGATAAAAAACTTCTGGTGAACCCGAAGCTCGCCCCCATCAACCCCACGCCCGATAACATGGATAGCTACCTTGACATGATGGAAGAAGAGGTATTTCGGTCTCCTTTCTTTTGGATGTGGTGGTTGCTGATCGTTTCCTTGTTGGACAGCCTGCCCCTCCGCCCTCTAATAAGCCCAAGATGCTCACCTTCGACTTCGATGATAACGAGAAGGAGAAGGAGGAGGACAACCACAACGTGAAGATGGTAGACGTCGACGAGCCCTACGACTCATCTTCCGATTAGCGATTTGTTATATGAGCATAACTTCGTAATAGAAGTCTAATGAGATCTCATTCGTTGCTGTCGTCATCGGACGAGCTTGTCACTGGCCGCCCTTTTGCTGCGACTCCAGCACCGCCACACCGACGCTCAATGGCTTTTTGCTGTTTATGTCCTGAAATCCGAGCATGATCAGATAGGAGTAACCTAAGCAAAGCGCTACTCAATAGGGACTCCAAAGCGAATGAGAGAACGTTCTTGAGTTTTGTTGGGCTCCGCAACGGCCGTCGTCGTCGGACCTTCGCCCTCGCCCTCAACATCCTTCTTGACATCCTGCTCGAAATCCTGCTCGAAATCCTGCTCGTGGTCTTGCTCGACATCCTTCTCACGAGCATGACGCCTGGATCGGCGAGGCAAGAACCCACCGAGTTGATCATCGCCTGCCTCCTGCGGCATGAAGCTGCTGGGAACGTCGAGCTGCGCGGCGATGAGGAGTTCTTGGTTGGGGCTCATTGTCTTCCGTTTGATGACAGGGCGGGTCTCCCTTTCTCCTAGGAGAACATCAGTGCTCATCATCGGCTCATCTTGTTGCATGTCGAGTCGCCACCGAGTCTCTTTCTTGACTGACAACTCCTCTCCCTTGTTCTCGCCTGCCGAGCTTCGGACTCTTCTTTGACCAAGATCGAGTTCACCACCGCCGGTCAAAGTCATTGTAGAGGGCTTGATGTCAGCGAGCTCTTGCTCGCTAGGCTCGGTCATCTCACCTTTTCCCTTGGTCTCGATGCCAGGGACTTTGGTGGCGGCCTCTTGGCCCTCCGTGGCCAACAGGGACTCTGGAAGACGCTGCTCGTTGAACTGCGGATCGCGCACGGGCGACGGCGACATTCCTGTGCGACCTGATAGTGGGCTAATCTGAGACATTCTCAATAACTCAACAGTGATCAGCCGTTCAACTCTGAAGTGATCCAGTGGCAATCGTTGAGCTTTCGATCCATCGGAGATTCAGAAACCGCCCGGCGATGCAATCGAGGACTGACGACCTCGCCGCTCGGTCCGCCATTGTCGATCCACGAACCGAGATGCATATTCGTATTCTCATTGACGATGTGTATGAGGATATATTTCGCTACCTCAGCGACGAGGACCGCTTCGCCCGCGTAGCGCTCGTCTCCAAGGACATGCATCGACTCGCCTTCGCCTGTGCCCTACCCTCTTTCTCCTTTGCAACCCTCCCTTCGCTCTGCACCAAATACGAAAAGCTTCTAGAAAATATCGGAGAGTACGAATGTAAAGTCCGTGTGGAAAAGAAGGCCCAGTTCCGCTACGAGGACATGAAGGAGAGGGTCGACGAGCTTGTCGAGGCGTTCCTCGAGGACTCCTACTTCCTCTCGAGGATTCATCGGCCCTCTATTGCCGCCCTCACGCTTCCTATTGCCGGAATATCTTATCCATTATTATCAATATTCTCGAATATCTTCTCTGGTGTGGTTTCCTTGACGATTCCGGAGCTCCGAGAGACGGAGGCGGCCGCGTTCGACGAGAACCTCGGCGACGAGTTTACTCCAGGAGAGGAGTACTATGCAGGTCTCTCTTTGCTCTCGAAACTGAGGCACCTCACCATCCTCAAGCTGAAAACGAATAAGCTAAATTCTCACTTTCAAAATCTGGAAAGTCTCGAGATCCGCGAGGTCCAGGGCGCCGTGGAGAACCACTGCGGGAGGATAAAGCATAACATCCAGTGCGCGACAAGTCTCTCCTCACTGACGGTCGCCGTGGTATTCCCTCTCAATAGCCTCCAAAACCTCTTAGAATTGAACTTGACGACCCCCAAAGATATTCTTAGTATGGAAAAGTGCAACTTGAAGCATCTGCGGCGACTCTCTCTTGTTGTCCCCAATTATGCTCCCTTCCCAAGCCTCAACCACCTCAAGGATTCCCTCCTCGACCTTCGCATCTCTGAGACGCGCAACACTGCCTTTGCCACGATAGGAAAGAACAAAGTATCCGAATTAAGATTGAGAAAGCTCTATTTCCTCGGGAATAATGCGTCCAACTCACTGACGAACTTCACGAGCCAGGTGGGGCTCGAAAAGCTTGTGATGAACGTCTCGGGCCTCGATGACCACTTTTTCAAGCTCTTCTTTGCCGCTTTCAACCAATTTGTGAATTTGAAGTCATTGACCGTTTCGGGATGGTTACCAATTGCGAATGGTCTGGCAGAGGCTGTCAGCGTGTTCCCTAAGCTCGAGAAGTTCAACTATAGTGACGGTCGGTGTTTGCCCTTTCGCACCATGAAGGCGCAGACGCTCCACCTCCTCATTCGCCACCTTCCTAGAGAGCTCAAGGAACTCAAGATCGCTACAGAGGTACACGCTGTCACCCCAGATGTTCTCTCCGTCCTGTCCGAGCTCGACGCACTGCGTCTTTTGCGAGTGAATTGCGGGAAGCCAATTGATAGCATCGGAGTACATTGGGTCATTGCCTTGAAGAATCTTCAATCCCTGCGCACGCTCGAGTTATCTCAACCAATCCAAGGCCCTCGCTTCGATTCGACTCAAGTATTTCAAATATGTTCCAACTTGCCGCAGCTCCGAGAGCTCCGATTGGGCAACTCTGCGTCTCCGATGGACCGGCACACCTTCGTCGCTCAGTTTGCCTCCCTGCAAATCTTCTCCTTTGAACCCTCGACGCCTCCTCGATATGTTGTTGAACAGTTCATCCGTCCTGAGCTATAGTGTATTAATTTCTCGATTACGATCTTTACAACTCTGTTCTTGAAAGGGTGCATAGCCTCGCGAGTTTTCGTTCTCGAACTTCCGCCTCTCCAAACTCCGGGCGATTTTCCACACTCTTCTCTCCCTACTCTCCTTTGTCTTCCCCAACTGCATAGCATTATATTCTTGCCTTTTGATACCGAGGAAGTTATGGGGTTCTGGAAGGCGCTGCTCCAAGTCACGTTCGTCTTCGTGATTGTGATCTTGCAACTCATCTTCGCCCTCGCATTTGGAATTGCCCTCCTTGTCCTCTACGGACTCTATGGCAACAATCCCTGTGGTTCACCTCTTGGCGTCTACCTCTTAGTTGCAGGAGTGGTCCACTTAGTTCGAGCCCTCTTCGTTCTGTGCTGCTCGACACCAACCTATATCATTGAACGTCGGAATGGCAATGAGCGCTTGACTGGCTTTCATCAGCCCGTGGTGGTCAACATGATCGAGGCGATCTTCTCCGTCTTCCTCTTCGTTTGGCTCATCATTGGT
>Ga0154020_10009333_pt1 | contig 11301 bp, 8 predicted proteins | sample Klosneuvirus_201_FD_109709 | JGI IMG/M metagenome (GOLD analysis project Ga0154020, IMG submission 109709) | Active sludge microbial communities from wastewater, Klosterneuburg, Austria - Klosneuvirus_20160825_MG | ecosystem: Engineered > WWTP > Aerobic digester > Activated sludge | place... | reverse complement strand
TTCAAGCGGATGTATCAGATGAAACGGATGATTCAGAAAGTAGTCCTGAAAAAGAATCAAAAAATGCAGTTCTGACAAAGGATCTTTCTGTTTATTTTAACAACAGAGCCGGAATAGATAAAATCAGTTTGAAAGTTAAAAAAAATACTGTCACAGCGATAATCGGACCTTCCGGCTGCGGAAAATCAACCTTTCTGCGTTCACTGAATTTAATGCATGATCTCGTGCCAAAAGCAAGAGTTTTTGGAGAAATTTTTATTCACAATGAAAACATTACAGACTTCAGCGCTGTAGATATCAGAAAAAAAGTTGGAATGGTATTCCAGAAACCGAATCCTTTCCCTACAATGTCAATATATGACAATGTAGTAGCTGGTTTAAAATTAAACGCGCATCATAAAAGATCCGAACTTGATGAGATTGTAGAAAAAAATTTGAAATACTCCGGACTCTGGGAAGAAGTCAAAGACAGATTAAAAACTCCTGCTGTAAGTTTGTCCGGAGGGCAACAGCAGAGATTATGTATTGCAAGGACAATAGCAGTTAAACCTGAAATTATATTGATGGATGAACCGTCCAGCGCACTTGATCCTATGTCCACATCGAAGATTGAAGAGTTGATTTATTATTTCAAAGAATACTATACAATAATTATAGTTACTCACAATATGCAGCAGGCTGCAAGAGTAAGCGATCAGACCGCATTTTTTTATCTGGGAAAATTAATAGAATATTCCAAAACAAGGAGAATGTTCACAAATCCCAAAGAAAAACTTACCGAAGAATATGTAACGGGAAAGTTCGGATAAATTGCTTAAGTATGTTTAATCTTAACAATTTATTTAATATTTTTCAGCATGCAATCAAACAAAGATTATATAAAAATTTCAAACGAAACTGAGATTACTTTCACAAGTGAAAATAAAATAATTTTAAATAATAATTTATATTCACTTGGAATCCCTGTATTTATTTTGATTGTTTCTCTTTTATCACTGATGGACGGATTATTTATTAAATCAGATTTTCCAAAAATACATTTATATAATGAAACTTCAGGCGGAGAGTTAAAGAATACAGGTAAGTTTAATATTTTATCACGTCAGGATTTAAGTGAAAGTTTGAAAGATACTGTTTATACGGATAAAGATAACTGGCTCGAGTTAAGAATAGATCAGCAAATGCTTTACCAGCACTGGAGAGACGGAAGAACCGAAAAATATCCTGTATCTTCCGGAAATAATAAGGGCGGTGATCCTGAAGCACTTGAATCCAGACCGGGATTATTTGCAATTTTTCATAAAGTAGAACATCACCAGTCATCTCAGTTCAATGCGGCGAATATGTATCACTTCATGCCTTTCAATCAGGGAATCGGATTTCATTCAATTGACGGGACCGGATATTATTCGCACTTAGGAGTGAGACCTTCATCTCACGGTTGTATAAGAATGAAGCATGGCGATGCTGAGAAGTTGTTTAAGGATTCTCCATTAGGAACACTGGTACTGGCGACAAAAGGTTATTCTGCAAGAATTATAGCATTTGCATCTAAAGATTTTGAAAACACAAGAGAATATGATAAAGATGAATATAAAAAAATGCTTGCAAATAATTTATACAACATACTTAACGGAAGATATTATCTTGAAGAGAGAGAAAAATTTATTATAGATCCAAAAGTGATTCCTGTTTCCGGAGTTTACACAAGTTATGATGTACAGATTCCTAAAAACCAGATTGTACCGAGAAGTTATGTTGCAGTTTATCAGGATAAAGATAAAATTTTTGTAAATCAAAATCAGGAAATTATTAAGTTGGATACGGAAGATGAGATGATGAAGTTTGTTCTTGTAGATAACACAAGCGAACCTGATTCAAAATCCGGTAAACCTGTAAATTCTACAAATGATTTGGTAAAAAGATATTTCAGCAATCCGATAGGCGTATTACCTTATTTCGGACCAAAGAAATGAAATAAATAATGATCACCGAAGTTTTATAAAAATTTCAGATAGACCCAACCCTCCATTTTAAATCTGAAAATGAAAAAACATAATTTAATTCACTTTTATTTATTTAATTTTTAAATTAAGTTGTTAAAAATTTTTTGGAACTAATTTTTTCAAACTAAGTTTAAAATTCAAACAAATTTAAAAACCTATAACGGAGGTTAATATGTCAAGCAACATAGATAACAGCAACGAAGTCTTCGAAGAAATACAGAAAAAAATGAAATACGGAGCACCCGAACTGAAAAGTTTTTATCAGAAATACCTTACAAAAGGATTGATAATTGCAGTCATCGCTCATATAATACTGATTGGCGGATATGTAGGCGCTATGTATCTTGAAAAAGTAAAAGCTGAAGAGCAGAAAAGTCTGCAGGACAAGGTTTTTAATATTGAAGATCTGGATATGCCTCCTCCAATTGACGATGTACCGATAGAGCCGCCTAAAGAAATGCTGGCTCTTAAAGATCTTTCAGCGCTCGCTCCGGAACCTGTTGCTAAAAAACTTGTAACGGAAGAAGTTCAGTTAAAAAGTCAGAAGGAACTGGAAGAAGTAAAATTACCTGTAGCTTCAACAGGAACTGATGATCCTTCGAAAGTAAATCCAAATGCAACTGTTGGAAAAATTGAAGAGAAAAAAGTTGAAGAAAAAGTTGAGAAAAAAGAAGAAAAGAAAAAAGAAATTTTTCAACAGTTTGAAGTAGAAAAAGCTCCGGTAGCAATAAATCTCGGATCAGTTAAAGGATCTATGAGATATCCTGAGATAGCAAGACAATCCGGAATTGAAGGCAGAGTGGTAGCTAAAGTACTTGTCGGAACTGACGGCTCTGTAATAAAAGTTGGAGGAATAAGCGGACCTGAAGTCTTTCAGGATGAAGTATCCGACAAAGTAATGAACCTTCAGTTTAATCCTGCAATGCAGGGCGGACAAAATGTAAAATGCTGGGTGAGCGTGCCTTTCAGCTTTACTTTAAGCGCTAAAGATAAAAAGAAAACAGATGACGGTGATACCAAAGATGAAAGCGGAGATAATTGATTAAAATTTGAATGCCAGTATTATTATAAATTTTGCAACATCAGTTCTGACATTTGTTTTTGGCGTTTTATTACTGACAGGAATTATTTATCCGGACAATAAAGACAGTTCAAAATTAATGTTTGGAATAGTTCTTATAATTTACGGAGTTTACAGATTTATTAATGTTTTGTCAAAATTGAAGCAGCAAAAGCTTGATGACAGGATGAACAAAATAAATGATGAAAGGGAAAAGTTACTAAGGGGGGGTCATGAAAAATAATATTATGTATATTTTCGTTTTTTCAATGATGATTTTTTTTTCAGGATGTAAATTTGATGAAATAAAATCAGTAACAACAACAGGTGAGTTAACTATTGTTGTTGATGAAAATGTCGAACCTTTAATGAAAGCAGAAATTAAGGAATTTGAAAGATTAAATCCTGAGGCAAAGGTAAAAATTAAAGTAGCACCTACTAAAGTTGCAAAAGCTGACCTTATCAACGGAGATACTAAATTCATAGTGGTTACAAGAAATTTTGATGATGAAGAAAAAGCTGTACTTGAAAAAAATAAAACTGAGGTTAAGGAATACCCTATAGCTGTTGACGGAATTGGCTTTATAGTTAATCCGAAAAATCCTGTAAAGAAAGTTACATCAGATGATCTGAAAAACATTTTTACCGGTAAATTTACAAAGTGGACTGAAATAAAATCTGAACAGGATAAAAGTCAGGATGAGGAAGCCGGAAAGTTTTTTAAAGGTTCAATTGATAAGATAAAATTATTCATACAGCGTAAAAACTCATCTACTTATGATTATGTCCTTGACAGCATTCTTAAAAAAACAGAATACTCAAATACAGCAGTAGTTTGTTCTACATCAGCGCAGGTATTATACAATGTCAGAAATATTGAAAATGCAATTGGTATTATTAATATGAACTGGCTTACAACAGGCAATGCTGATACTATAGACTCTACAGTTAAAACTCTAAAAGTTTCCAGGATCGGAGATAACGGAAGGCAGTATGATTTTGCTGAATTTCATCAGGGATTGATTTATAATGCAAGTTACCCTTACAGAAGAACGATATATGTTTTTTCGACAGAGCAGGACATGAAACTTTCATCAGGATTTATAACATTCTTACTTCATAATGAAGGACAGAAAGTTGTATTAAAAAACAGTCTGGTTCCTGTAAGTCAGCCGGTCAGGACAATACAAATAAATTAAATATACTTTAATATTCATAGATAAAAGATATTAAAATCAGATAGACATCAATAATATTTGAAAATCTTAAACTTACCTTCAACACGATGAACAACATTATCAAAAAACTTTTTATAGTTGCATTTATAATTATATCATCATCCGGTGTTTATTCTCAGACCGAGCAGGGAATTAACGCAGCAAAAAGCGGCGATTATTTAAGAGCTGTGGAATTGCTGAAATCTTCTGCAGATAAAGAAGACAGTTATGAAGTATATTATTATTACGGACTTTCATTGCTGAATACAGGATCAATCAAGCTGGCAGAAACTGTTCTGAACAAAGCTTTAAAGAAAGACGATGAGGGAATCGGCGCACTTACAACACTCGGAGATCTTAACAGCAGAAAAAAAGATTACGACAAAGCGAACAGTTATTATAAAAAAGCTCTTGCAGCAGATCCTGAAAATATAGCAGTAATGCTGGCTCAGGCGAAGAATCTTACTAAAGCAGGAAAGCTCGATGAATCCAATAATGTTTTGCTGTTTGCAAAAACTCTGAAAAATGATGATCCTGACATATACACAGGAATCGGTGATAATTATTACTACAGGAGAGCATTCAAGCCTGCACAGGAAAATTATAATAAATCGCTTAGCATAAAAGCAAATAATCCTAAAGCTCATTTCGGATTAGGACAGATTCATTTCAGAGAAAAAGAATTTAACGATGCTCTTGATCAGTACAATGAAGCAATAAAAGATAATCCGAATTTTGCAGATGCATATCTTGAAAAGGGAAGACTTTTGTATTTCAGTGAAAAGTTTGATGAAGCTCTGACAACATTTGAAAAATATTCAAAGCTTCAGCCCGGCTCTACAGAAGGACTGACTTATATTGCTAAAGTTAAATACGGACAGAAAAAGTACGATGAAGCTTTGACAATACTTGATGATGTAGTTACTAAAAATCCCGGAGAAGATTTATCTTCAGCATATAAATATCTTGCCTATGTTTATAATGAGAAGGAAGAATATGACAAGGCGCTTGAGTATTTTCTGAAAGTGCCAAAAAATATCTTTGATACTGAGGATTATATAAAGCTGGCTCAGATTTATTACAATAAAAAAGATATGGATAATGCATATAAATACTTTGATGAAGCGCTTATAGCCGACAGTACGGATAATACTGTTTTTTATCAGCTTGGTATAATGCAGTTCAATGATAAAAAATATGATAATGCGATTACAAGTTTTGACAGATCAATAAGACTTGGTACAAAACAGCTTGCAGCTTATGTTTACAAAGGGCTCTCATTTTATTCTTTGCAAAAGTACGAAGACGCTTTAATGTCTTTTGACTATGCAAACTCAATTGATAATTCATATGTGCCGTCATGGCTTTGGAAAGCCAGGTCAGAGGTTGCATTAAATAAACTGGATGAAGCAAGGTTAAGCTATAACAGAGTTCTGGAGCTGGATCCGCAAAACCAGAGCGCAAAAGAAGATCTTGCAATACTCGATAAGAAATAATATTAAATTTAAACTTTGTTTTTAAAAACTTAAATTAAATGCGATTACTAAATCGCATTTTTTATATTTTAATTACCGATGGAAAATATTTTAAAGTACATAAACGACAACAGGGAAGTATTTGTTGATGAGCTAAAAGAGTTTTTAAGAATTCCTTCAATAAGCACAAACCCTGACAACAAAAAAGATGTCAGAAAGTGCGCTGAATATGTTAAAGCTCAGCTTGAAAAAATTGGTCTTGAAAACATTAATATCTTTGATACTCCGGGACATCCCGTAGTGTATGGAGAATGGCTGAAAGCAGGCGATGATAAGCCAACTATACTTATTTACGGACATTATGATGTGCAGCCGGTTGATCCTCTGGAGTTATGGACTGATCCGCCATTTGAGCCGACAGTAAGAGGAGGTAACATTTTTGCAAGAGGTTCTGCAGATGATAAAGGACAGGTTTTCATTCACATGAAAAGTATTGAATCCCATTTAAAAAATACAAATAAGTTACCGGTAAATATAAAATTTATAATTGAAGGTGAAGAAGAGATTGGAAGTGTCAATCTGGATAATTTTATTGAGAAAAATAAGAACTTGCTGAAATGCGATTATGTAGTTGTTTCGGATACAGCAATGTTTGATCATGATGTGCCTTCAATCTGTTACGGACTGAGAGGTTTAGCTTACATGCAGGTAGAAGTTACAGGACCAAACAGGGATCTGCATTCCGGTTCATTCGGAGGAGCTGTAAATAATCCAATTAATGCTCTTTCTCATATTATATGTAAACTTAAAGATGATAAAGGAAAAATCCTTATAGACGGATTTTATGATGATGTATTGAATCTTACAGAAAAGGAAAGAATAGAATATTCAAAGCTTCCGTTTGATGAAAAAAAATACATGGAAGGATTAGAAATCAATGAAGTTTTCGGAGAGGAAGGATATTCAACGCTGGAGCGCGCTTCCGGAAGACCTACATTGGATTGCAATGGAATATGGGGAGGATTTCAGGGAGAAGGAGCAAAAACGGTATTGCCTTCAAAAGCAGCGGCAAAAATTTCTATGAGACTTGTGCCGAATCAGGAACCCGAAAAGATTGAAAAATTATTTACTGATTTCGTGAAAAAGATTTCTCCTGATTCTGTGAAAGTAACTGTAAAGTCGCTTCATGGCGGTAAAGGAGCAATAACTCCAATTGATTCACCGGGTGTCAATGCAGCAGTTGAAGCTTTGAAAAAAGGATTCGGGAAGAGTCCGGTTTTTACAAGAGAAGGAGGTTCCATTCCTGTAGTAAATACATTTCAGACATTGCTCAATGCGCCGACTATACTTCTTGGATTCGGATTACCGGATGAAAATGCGCATTCTCCTGATGAGCATCTGAATTTGAATAATTTTCACAATGGAATTTTAAGTATTGCACATTATTTTAACGAATTATCTAAAATTTAATTAAATATAAATGGCTAAGACAAAACAGCAGAATATTCAATCGCTGAAATCTAAAAAACACAGAAAAGATCAAAGTCATCTTCATTTTGCAATGACATCAAAAAACTATCTTATAATGGGATTAGGAATAGCTCTGATAGTATTAGGTTATTTTTTTATGTCTGAAAATTCAGTTGATGGATTTCTTCCCACTACAGTAGCTCCTGTGCTTTTGATAATCGGTTATTGCGTTATTGTGCCAATTGGAATTCTTTACAAAGACAAGAATGTTAATACGGCAGAAGCAGAGGAGATAAAAGAAATTAAAATCGAACCTAAGGCTAAAATTTCAACTTCAAATATTCAGACTAAATAAATAAGATTTTCAGTTCTTTAAAAATATCGGGAATGCAACGGTTTCGACGGAATGAAAGATGGTTAAAACTGCATATAGTGTTCCTGCCATCACTTTAAAAAGGTAGAAAAACAATAAACAACAACAATAACGTAGAATATAACTACGCAATGGCTGCTTAATTTAAAGCAACCTCGCTTTAGAGATTCTCTCTCACCGGAGTTTCTGAAGTGTCAAATCAGATGAGATAGTCCGTATGATCGTCTGAGTTATACGGGCAAAACTTAATCAGAATAGCAATTACTTTGGCTTGTCTGTCTGCCTGAGTGTTGTGAAAATTAAAGTACAGACTATATATGTAGAGGTTTTAATGGTCTTCTTTTCGGACCCGAGTTCGACTCTCGGCATTTCCACTTTTGATTCTGCCAAATAATTTATTAAACGCATTTGTCAGCATTTCCGCATTTACATTTTCCACAGATACTTTGTTATCAGATATAATAACCTCCGAATAATCAGACAAAGGATAAAATTTCTCAAGGTTCCACTTTACGTCAGGATATACAGCCACAACCGGAATATTAAAAGCAGAGCATAAATGAACAACGGAAGTGTCCGGAGTTATAACAATGCTGCTTCTTCTTACTACTTCTGATGTTTCAATTATATTTTCTGTTTTAATAAATTTTATTTTCTCATCTCCGGAATTTTTAATAATAAAATTTATTATTTCCATATCTTTTTCAAGTCCGGTAACTATTAACTTAAAACTTTTTTCTTTCAATACATACCTGACAAATTCAGTCAGGACTTCAGTATCTATATATCTGCTTTTATCTCCCGCAGAAACATTTATCAGTACAATGAAATCTTCATTGTGATTCAGATAAGCAAATTTATTTTTAACAGATTCGGGAATGTAAACAGTAGGCATTGAATTTACTTCACTGTTTGGTTTATTCAAATAATACAAAGGACTGATATTTATCTCTGACGCATGATTGCCTGTTTTATATTCGTTGAGACAAAAATCAAATATTTTCCTTTTGTTCTCGAAACAGAAACCTATGGACACTTTAGGTTTGAAAACATTAAGCAGTAATTCTCCGGTTCTGGAATAATTATCTTTAGTATCTATCCAGAGGTCTATTTTACTAAAAGTGTATTTTAGCATTAGAATATTTTTCAGGAAGTTTTTATTATAAACCAAAACTTCATCAATATCTTTATGGCATGCTGCAATATCCTTATTGACACTGCTTGCCATTGATAGAATTATGGAATCAGGGAAGATTTTTCTCAGACCGGAAAAGAGGGGAGTTGTAAGGATCATATCCCCAATTTTCCCTATCTGAACTACAAGAATTGTTTTTGGATTTTGCAAATCCAGTTTTAAAAATTAATTTTACGTTAATCTTTTTTTAGCAGTATTTTTCAAATTTTTAACAGCATTGCTTTTATCACCGGTTATTACTTCAGTAACCGGAGTCGGATTTTTTTTATTTGTCCACCATTGATATAATATTGTGAATACATTAAACATAAAATAATAAAGGTTTAGTCCTGCGGGAAAGCTGAAAAAAAGAAGCGTAAGCATTACAGGCATTATATAAACAAGAGCTTTCTGTTTTGGGTCTGTTACTGTCATTTTCTGCTGAATGAACATTGTGATTCCCATAAGCAAAGCCAGTCCTGAAATCTGATCAATACCGAATATCGGGAGCTTAAACGGTAATTGCAAAATAACATCAGGCGCTGCAAGATCCTTTATCCATAAAAATCCTGCTTGTCTGAGCTCAATTGTAGAATTGAAAACTCCGAACAACGCATATAGTATAGGAAGCTGTATCAGCATAGGAAGACAGCCGCCTGCAGGATTTATCTTTTCATCCTTATAAATTTTCATTATCTGCTGATTGGCTTTGACAGGATCATCCTTGTGCTTTTCCCTTATTGCAGTAATTTTGGGATTGATCTGAGACATCTTCTTCATGGAATTCATCTGGGTTTTTGTAAGAGGATTCAGAACTATCTTCATAATCAAAGCAAAAAGCATAATTACTATTCCCCAGCTGGGAATTACACTGTGCATAAAAAACAGTACAGGCAATATTACATACTGAGCGATAGGTCTTACCATAAAATCCAGAGAGAACCTTAATGTTTTTTCAAGGTCTATTTCATAAGATTTCAGAATGTTATAATCGAGCGGTGTAAGCAGAATCATAAATGAAGATTTTTCAAGAGCATCATTTTTGATTTCCATTTTAACAGCTACCGAATAATTTTCTCTTGATCCTTTGTCCTTCAGTAATTCCATTGTCCCGTAAAGATAAGCGCCATCTCCTTTTCTATCTTTTGGAATAATGAATAATCCGAAATATTTTGTCCGCAAACTCACATAATCTGTTGTCCCGTTAAAATCACCTTTGAATTCCTCATTCTCTGTGTTTGCATCAAGTGTCTCAAGTTCTCCTCCCATGTAGGCAAAAGCTTCCTCGTAAGTCACTTCCTGATCACTTCTGAATTCTGTCATATTGAGCGAAGATTCCCAGACAACCTGATATTTATTATCTGAAATAAACTTTACAGGATTTTTGAATTCATATTCTACATCAAACTCATATTGATCTCTGAAGAAAGTATATGTCTTGGATATTTTTTCCGATCCGTCAGGTGTAATATTTAATGTATAAATTAGTTTGAATGTCGTATCAGAACCAAGTTCCACTTTTTTCCACTCCGGATATTCGGATTCGAATACAAGATCTTTTGTATTTATTAATCTTCCTTCTCTTGAAGTAAATAACAGGTGAAGTTCTTTTCCTTTCTTCCAGTCAACCAGCTGCAAGGGCTTGTTATCCCATGTCTCATAATTCTTAATCGTATATTTCTTCAGTCCGCCGCCGTAATTAGAGAATTCCATCTGAACTTTTTCGTTTTCAAGAATGATAATTTTTTCCTTCGGGTTTGCTGAATTTTCTATAGCTTTCTGAGAGAATAATTTTCCGTATTTAATATTAAGCGAATCGTTTTTAAGAGAATCTAAAATTACATTATTAAGAGATTTATTTGAAGTATCAATTGCGTTAATTTCCGGATTTTTGCTCAGAGTTTTTTCCTGAACTTTTATAGAATCAGTAATTTTATTCTTATTCTGCTGAACCATTTTCTGCTGTGTACTGGAATTCCAGTATAGCCAAATCATTAGAACTATTCCGATTAGTACGAATCCAAGTAAAGATTTTTTATCCATTATTATTTTTTACTGACTTTTTATTATCCTGATTTAACGGATTGTTTTTAAATTATGTGAACATGTTTTCTTTTCCGGAACAGGATCAAAACCGCTTTTACTAAAGGGATTGCACCTGAGTATCCTGTATATAGAAAGAAATATTCCGTAAAAGAATCCATGCTTCTGTATTGCTTCAATGCTGTAATGCGAACACGTAGGGTAATACCTGCATGAATCAGGTAAAATAGGTGAGACTGTTTTCTGATAAACTTTTATCAGAAATATTAAAATAAAACTCATTTTTCTATAAAATATTTATTTATCTTTTCCGCTGCTTTTATCATTTCAACTTCGATTACATGCATCTTCTGACCTGGATCCTTCAAAAATTTATTATAACCGTTTTCACTAAGTGAAAAAATTATGCTGGTATCTTTTACATTATCATAAAGATTTTTATTTAATCTGTATGACTCTTTTAAAATTCTCCTTATCCTGTTC
>Ga0154020_10009332_pt1 | contig 11302 bp, 13 predicted proteins | sample Klosneuvirus_201_FD_109709 | JGI IMG/M metagenome (GOLD analysis project Ga0154020, IMG submission 109709) | Active sludge microbial communities from wastewater, Klosterneuburg, Austria - Klosneuvirus_20160825_MG | ecosystem: Engineered > WWTP > Aerobic digester > Activated sludge | place... | reverse complement strand
TGAAGAGAAGGTAGTTAATGAGAAAGAAGTGGTTGAGGAAACTATTTCTGTAAAAGCAGAGTCGTTAGACTCTTCCCATGCTCAATCTAAATCAGTTGCCAACGAGTCTTTCTACGCAGAATTAAGACATGATCTGGAAACATTAAAAGAAAGAAAACATCAATTTGAAGAAGCCGTTAGCAATCTTGAAAACGGAATTCCATTTATTGAAGAAACAAAAGCTAAAAGAGAAAAGATATCGGATCCAGGTGACGGATTATTGAAAGAAATAAAAACCACCAAGAAGAAAATTAAACCTGAAGGACCTAAGCAGAAAGAACAAATAGAAATCATTGATCAGTTTATTAAGGCACAACCTACTATCTCAAAAAATAAGTTGACTGCAAAGGAAACCCCCACAGCCAAAGAAGACTTGATTGAAGAAAACCTGACTTATGGCGAAAACATCGTGTCCGAAACGTTGGTGCACATTCTATTGAAACAAGGTAAAAAGGAAAAGGCCATTGAGGTTCTTAAGAAGCTGATTTGGAAGTTTCCACAAAAAAAGGCTTACTTTGCGGCTCAAATTGAAGATCTTAAAAAGTAGTTATGTATATCTTATTCATCAGTTTAGCAATTATTAGCTCAGTGTTGTTGGTTTTGGTTGTTTTGGCTCAAAATTCAAAGGGCGGTGGTCTATCAGGTCAGTTTGGCGGTTCGGGGGCCAGCAATATGATTGGCGTTAAAAAAACAGGCGATTTGCTTGAGCGCCTTACCTGGGGTTTTGCTATTGCCATTATGGTTTTTTCATTGGCTACTAATTTTACAGCCCCCAACATTGTTGGCACAACAGACGAAATTTTGGAGAAAGCAAAACAACAACAAGGCTCTGGAATCGATCTTCAAAAAGTTGAAAAACCGGCTGCACCTGCAGAAGGAACAAAGTAAGATTTCCTATTCCTAAAATATTGAGGCCCTTTTCGAAGGGTCTTTTTTTATGCTGCTTTCGAAATTTGTTTCACCAGCAAGCGCTTGGCAACAGGCATTAATGTTTGATCAAAAGGAAAACATACTTTTGCAAGTACCAAGTATACCGAAGGATTAGGTAGCTCTGCATACTGCCTGATTAAACTTGATTTCATATGCTCATACGTATTGCTAATACTGCGCTCGGTGGTTAAAACATGATTAGTATGAATGCCGCGCATAGATTCAGAACTTTGCTCGAACAAGGTAGTTTGGTATCTATAAACACGCGTTTCTTTTTCAGGAGGCTGCGTGATGAACAAGTATCCTTCGTTGGCATATAACGATGTAAGACCTACTGGCGAAATCTCGCACTTGGATTCAACATACTCATAAATAAAAGAGCCTTCATCTAAAGACGATTTGAATTGAGGCAAGGCAAATTCCATAATCGACTCAATCTCTTGCATTATCAAATCGTCTTCAATGATTCGTTTATAAGTCACCTCCAGATTTTTCAGACCTTCTAATGAAATTTCTTTTGGGAAAGATTCAATGATCATTGTTTGAGCATCCTTTAGCGCAATCAAGTTGCGATAGTGAAACACAAGATCTGATAAGAAAGGATACAACTCTATCCGTTGATACGATTCTTTTACTGTTTTCAAATAGGCAAGCAGTTGGTACTTCTTGTATTCAAAATCTATTAGCCCATCCGTAAGCCAGTTGTCTTTAAGCTTTTCCATAATCCTATCAGCTTTACGAAGCTATTATACGAAAAAAACAAGGTCTATGACAAATTGCCAATTTGTTTGACCCGTGTAATGACAGGACTGACAAAAATCTTCATCTTTGCAGCCCGTCAGATACAGAATGTGTCAAAAAGTATCAAAAAGGCTAAATTGGCACGAAAATCGATCATTGGCGACCAAACAGTTTATTTAATCACACTAAATTTTATTAACTCCATATGGCAAAAGTGAATTTCAAACCAAACGAAGACCGGGTGCTAGTTGAAGCTGCTCCCGCTGAACAAAAAACGGCCTCCGGACTTATCATCCCGGACACGGCTAAAGAAAAACCACAAAAAGGAAAAGTGATTGCTATTGGTGACGGATTGAAAGATAAGCCTGTTACGGTAAAGGTTGGTGACCAAATCCTTTATGGTAAATATTCTGGAACTGAAATCACTATTGATGGTAAGGAATATTTGATCATGCGTAACTCCGATATTTTCGGAACTGTTTAATCTTTAACTTAACAAACAAGTACAATAATTATGGCAAAGGAAATTACATTCGATACAAATGCCCGCGATAGAATTAAGAGGGGTGTTGATAAATTAGCAAACGCGGTAAAAGTTACTTTAGGACCAAAAGGTCGTAACGTAATTCTTGATAAGAAATTTGGAGCTCCAACTGTTACAAAAGACGGTGTATCGGTAGCCAAAGAAATTGAATTGAAAGACCCTATTGAAAATATGGGAGCTCAGTTAGTAAAAGAAGTTGCATCAAAGACTGCTGATGCAGCCGGTGACGGTACAACTACTGCTACTGTTTTAGCTCAATCAATCTACAGCCACGGAATTAAGAACGTTGCTGCGGGTGCAAACCCAATGGATTTGAAGCGTGGAATTGATAAGGCCGTTGAAGCGGTTATTGCAAATCTTAAGAAGCAGTCAAAGCCAATCAAAGGTTCAAATGAAATTACTCAGGTAGCTACTATTTCATCTAACAATGATGTAGAGATTGGTAAAATGATTGCCACTGCCATGGAAAAAGTTGGCAAGGATGGCGTAATCACTGTTGAAGAAGCTAAAGGAACTGAAACTGAAGTAAAGACTGTAGAAGGTATGCAGTTTGATCGCGGTTACTTGTCTCCTTACTTTGTTACCAATACAGAGAAAATGGAGGCTGAACTAGAAAGCCCTTACATCCTGATTTACGATAAGAAGATTTCTTCTATGAAGGAATTGCTTCCTGTATTGGAAGCTACTGCACAAACTGGCAAACCTTTGTTGATTATCTCTGAAGAAGTTGAAGGCGAAGCATTGGCTACTTTGGTTGTGAACAAAATCCGCGGTGCTCTTAGAGTAGCTGCTGTTAAAGCTCCTGGCTTTGGCGATCGCAGAAAAGCGATGTTGGAAGACATTGCAATTTTGACTGGTGGAAAAGTTATTTCTGAAGAAACCGGTATGAAGTTGGAAGATGCCAAACTTGAATACTTAGGTCGTGCAGAAAAAATCACTGTCGATAAGGATAACACTACCATTGTTAACGGTGCTGGTAAAAAAGCTGACATCACAGGTCGTGTAAATCAAATCAAATCTCAAATTGAATCTACTACTTCAGATTACGATAAAGAAAAGTTACAAGAGCGTTTAGCTAAACTTTCTGGTGGTGTTGCTATCCTTTACATTGGCGCAGCTACCGAAGTTGAAATGAAAGAGAAGAAAGACCGTGTTGATGATGCCTTGCATGCTACTCGTGCAGCCGTTCAGGAAGGAATTATTGCAGGTGGTGGCGTTGCTTACATTCGCGCTATTGATGCATTGAAAGATTTACCTACTGATAATGAAGACCAGACGACTGGGGTTAATATCGTTCGCCTTGCGTTAGAGTCTCCATTAAGAACCATTGCAGAAAATGCAGGTCAGGAAGGTTCTGTAATTGTGAACAAAGTTCGCGATGGTAAGAAAGATTTTGGATACAATGCTCGCGACAATAAGTTTGAAGATTTTTTCCCAGCGGGTATTATCGATCCTACGAAAGTAGCTCGTTTAGCTCTTGAAAATGCAGCCTCAATCGCAGGATTGTTATTGACAACAGAAGCAGTTGTTTCTGACATTGCTGATGAGAAAGACGCTCCTGCTATGCCGCATGGCGGTGGTGGAATGGGCGGAATGATGTAATCATCAATTTCCCAATAAAAAAAGGCTTTGCATCTTATGCGAAGCCTTTTTTCTTTACCTTTAAGTCAATCTAGAACTCGTTTATCATGGTGATACATAAAACATTCAGCGACTTCGTGTTGTATTTATTTGTGCACATGGCTTATGCCGATGGTGCCCTGCACCCGAATGAAGAAAAAGCTATACTCGAAAAAATGAACCGCCACTTCCCTATTGAGGGCGATCACAAAGTAAAATTTGATAAGGCCGTTGTGGATTACCAAAAGATTAACCCTTCCGAAAATCATAACATCATAAAGGATTCCTTCAAACACTTCGACCACATCCGTTTCTCGCAACGGTATAAGATCTATACCGATATGTATGACATCATTCAAGCAGACGGAAAAATTGACGCCTCAGAGACCAAGGCAATTAATGAACTGAAAGAAATTATCAACTTGGTGGTTGATAAGGCTTAAAGCACTTACTTATTCTACAACCTTTATTGGCCATCTTACAAGAGTCCTTTATTATTTCAGATCGCTGACTAATTTTTAACATTTAGTTCCCACCTAACTCCAACCCTGCTTTCCAATCTCAAGATAGAATTCAGTTCACCGTTTTCTAGGTTAGAGTACATCATATTATAATTTGAACATGATGCTCTACAGCATCGTCTACAAGTGTAATCCAATTTTCGTTTTGTTTCACATCATCAACCGTAATACTCATTTCTTCTACAGTCTTCGTTTGGGTAACTTCGATATCATAAACCGTCTCTTTATAACGATAGCGTACTTTGAATGAATTCCATTCCTCAGGAATGCAAGGGTTCACCTTCAATTTATCTCCTTGCTGTTCAACTCCAAGAAACGATTCGATGATAAGGCGATACAACCACCCTGCTGATCCGGTATACCAAGTCCAACCACCACGCCCTGCATGTTGCGTGCCGGCATATACATCAGCCGCCAACACATAAGGTTCTACTTTATAAGTGGCGATGGTTTCTGGAGTATTGCCATGGTTAATCGGGTTGATCATTTTCAACAATTCCCACACCCGTTTTTTATCACTCAATTTTGCAAAGGCCATGATCAACCATACTGCAGCGTGGGTGTATTGTCCACCGTTTTCTCTTACTCCTGGCACGTATCCTTTAATGTAGCCGGGGTTAAGCGCAGACTTATCAAATGGAGGCGCTAATAATTTAATGATTCCAACATCTTTTTGTACAAGTTGTTGATAGGCCGATTCCATGGCCTCGTGTTCACGATTTGAATCAGCAACTTCTGAAAGCACCGACCAGCTTTGTGCAATCGAATCAATTTTACATTCTTCATTTACAGAAGAACCTAGTGGTGTTCCATTATCAAACCATGCACGCTTATACCATTTTCCATCCCAAGCATTCTTCTCTATATTTTCCTTTAGTTGCTTTGCTTGATGATTACATTCATCGGCAAATGCTGAGTCATTATTTAAATGAGCTATCTCTGTAAATTGAATGAGTATATCATACAGAAAAAATCCCATCCACACACTTTCTCCTTTGCCATGGTTTCCTACTTTATCATAGCCATCGTTCCAATCTCCTGTTCCAATGAGGGGTAGTCCATGTTCTCCAAATCTCCATGCGTGTTTAATTGCGCGTACACAATGTTCGTATAGCGAAGCAGATGTGCCTGAGACAAATGGAAGATCAAAATAAGATTCTTCATCTGGATTGAGCGGACGCCCCTCAAGAAAGGATACTGTTTCATTGAGTATTTCTTTATCTCCTGTATGCAACACATAGCGAGAAGTTACCAGTGGCAGCCATAGAAAATCATCTGAGATTCTGGTGCGCACTCCTCTTCCCACTGGTGGATGCCACCAGTGCTGAACATCTCCTTCTTTAAATTGGCGAGATGCACTCAATAAAATTTGTTTACGCGCAAGCTCAGGTGCCGCATAGAGAAGCGACAACACATCCTGCAATTGATCTCTAAAGCCAAAAGCACCTCCTGATTGGTAAAACCCACTGCGTCCCCAAAGCCGTGATGACAGCGTTTGATACGTGAGCCATCCATTTGCCATCATGTTAATAGCCATATCGGGTGTTTCTACTTGTAAGTTGCCTACTGTTTTTGTCCAGTATTTTTTTACTTTTTCTAATGATTCATCTGCTGCTTCGCTTCCGCGAAATTGGTGTACGATTCGGTTTGCATCGTTAGCATCTTTACCTGCACCCAGTCTGAAAATAATTCTTTGCTCCTCTCCATCCAACAACTCAATCGGAACTTGAATAGCTGCGCAAGGATCCAGGGCTAAGCCTGTTTTCCCTGAAAGTTTTTTCCGCAACATGGCATCTGGACGCTGAAGTGAACCATTGCGTCCAAGGAATTCTGTACGATCGGCTGTAATGGATTTTTTTAATTGATCCACATCAAAAAATGCTACCCGCTTATTGAATTCAATATTGTATGGATTTTTTGCAATGAGTGCTCCGCTATCCGGATCTACCTCGGTACGAATATGCATCATCGATTTTGATCGATTGTTATCGAGCACCCATTCGGCATATCCCGTAGCTGATATTTTACGCGATCGCCCGGACTCATTGCGGATTTTTATTACTGTAAATTTAACCGCAGCCTCTAAGTCTACATACACAATCATTTCAGAATAAATGCCATCTTCAAGATGTTCAAAGACGCTATAGCCAAAACCATGGCGAACGATATAGGGTGTTTTGCCACCGGCCGGAAGAAGTGATGTTGACCAAAAATGTCCGCTCACTTCATCGCGAAGATAAAATGCTTCTCCACTGGTATCGCTTACGGGATCATTCTTCCATGGAGTAAGTCGAAATTCATGTGCATTTTCAGTCCATGTGTAGGCTGATCCATTTTCTGAAATAACCGATCCGAAATCTGGGTTTGCAATTACATTCACCCACGGAACTGGTGTTTTTGTTTTATTATCAACGAGCATCACATACTCATTGCCTTCTTTATTAAAACCTCCTATTCCATTAAAGAAAGTCAAATCTTTAGGTGTTTGAATAGGTGTTGCCAAAGTTTCAATTTTTTGATCTGGATTTCCCTTTTGATGCCAGATTGGCAATTTCGTCACTATAATCTTTGCTGTGGAGAATTGCTTTTTCAAATATGGAAGGGTTTGAAGTAAGGCCTCTGATCCCATCCTCATCAATCAATTTTTTTAACTGACCGCTATCCATGATTTTGCGACTAAGTAAATCAAGCCAAATGCTTTGACCAAAGTCGTGTATGTGTTTTACTTTATTTTTTTCCATGATCAATTTGTTTTTCGAGTTGTTCAACTTTTTTTAATCTTCTTTTGTGTCTCTCCGCCCCAGAGAAATGTGATTTCAAAAATATCATGACCAATTCTCTGGCAATTGCTTTGCCCGTTACCTGGCCACCAATGCATAACAGATTCATATCATCATCTTCAACTCCCTGATGTGCAGAAAAATGATCGTGTATCAATGCGGCTCTTACACCCACTACTTTATTGGCAGCAATCGATGCGCCTACTCCACTGCCACAAAAAGCTATACCGCGCACGATGGTGCCATCGGCTACAGCGCGGGCGAGTGGAATAACATAGTCAGGATAATCATCGGTGGGATTAAACTCCGTATTTCCATAATCAATTACTTCCCATCCGCTATCGCGTAATTCCTTTAACAGATATTCTTTTAATGTGAAGCCGGCATGGTCTGAGGCTACTCCTATTGATTTTGTTAGTTTTGATAAATCCGATTCTTTAATCGAAGTGGTTATCATGATTTTTTATTTTGTGGTTTTCATCCAGTAAGGCCTTTGCTCTTTCAACCACATTTTCAACTGTAAAGCCATACTCTTTCATTACTTCTTCTCCGGGTGCTGATTCACCAAACCGATTAATGCCAATCACATCACCTTCATCGGTAACATATTTATGCCAGCCCAATGGTGATCCCGCTTCCACGGCCAATCGTTTGCGAATTGCTTTAGGGAATATTTTCTCTTTGTAACCTGCATTTTGTTTTTCAAACAATTCCCATGAAGGCATACTCACCACACGAGCCGCAATGCCATGTTCTTTTAATTTCTGTTGCCCAGCTAATATTAATTGAACCTCCGATCCGGTTGCAATCAAAATAATTTGTGCTGCACTCTCTGACTCGGATAATATATAAGCTCCCTTCTCCAACTGGTTCGCCTTTGTATATTTTTTCTGATCGATGATGGGAATTCCTTGGCGTGTAAAAACGAGCGCTATAGGTCCGCCTTTATGTTCAAGTGCAACACGCCATGCTTGAACGGTTTCATTTGCATCCGCAGGACGAATCACGGTAAGGTTTGGAACAGATCGTAAACCAATAAGTTGTTCTACAGGTTGGTGGGTGGTGCCGTCTTCTCCCAATCCAATGCTATCATGAGTAAAAATAAAAATAGAATGTATTTTCATGATGGCCGCCAGACGAATTGGAGGCCGCATGTAATCTGAAAAAACGAAAAAAGTTGCTCCATAAGGAATTGCATATTTGCTCAAAGCAATTCCATTGAGAATTGCACCCATAGCATGTTCCCTTATACCAAAGTGAAAATTGCGACCATCCGGATTCTCCGCTGAAAATGATTTGTAATGTTCAAGATTAGTATCGGTGGAAGGAGCGAGATCGGCAGAACCTCCAATTAAATTTGGAATAAAATCGGCAATGGCATTGAGTGCTTTTCCAGAGGCTTTGCGGGTAGCCATTGGTTTTTCTTCACCGTTGAAAATAGGTAATTTTTCCTTCCAGCCTTCCGGTAATTTTCCACTGCTTAGCAGTTCATATTCATCAGCCAACGCTGAATATTTTTCTTTATAGGCTTTGTACAGTTGGTTCCATTCGCGTTCCTTCGCTATGCCTTTCTTTCCAGCTTCCTGATAGTACTTCAAAACTTCATCAGGAACTTCAAAATAACGATCGGGATCGAAGCCAAAATTTTTCTTCACCAATTTTAATTCTGCTTCCCCTAACGGTGAACCATGTGCACTGGCGGTATTTACTTTATTTGGACTACCGTAACCAATGTGTGTACGCACCTTTATCAACGAAGGGCGTTTCGTTTCCGCTTGTGCATTTTTTATAGCTGCGGATAAAGCTTCTATATCATTACCATCGGCAAGCACCTGAACATGCCAACCATACGCTTCAAATCGTTGCGCCACATCCTCATCAAAAGTAAGCTCTGTATTTCCTTCAATAGTAATATGGTTATCGTCATAGAGATAAATCATATTCCCCAATTGAAGATGCCCGGCTATCGATGCTGCTTCGGACGTTATACCTTCCATGAGATCACCATCGCTACAGATAACATAAATTTTATAATCGAAAACATCAAAGCCTGGCTTATTGTAGCGAGCGGACAGATATTTTTGTGCAATAGCAAACCCAACACCATTGGCAAATCCCTGGCCCAACGGACCTGTTGTTACCTCTATCCCGGTAGCAACCCATACTCAGGATGCCCCGCAGTTTTACTATGTAGTTGTCTAAAGTTTTTGATGTCCTCCAATGTAATGGCATAGCCCGTCAGGTATAAGAAACTATACTGCAGCATACACGCATGGCCGGCTGATAAAATAAATCGATCACGATTTATCCATTCAGGATTTTCAGGGTTATAGTTCATACTCTCTGACCACAACACGTGGCCTACGGGAGCCAAACCCATTGGAGTACCCGGATGACCTGAGTTTGCTTTTTGAACGGCATCTGCTGCTAAGATTCTAACCGTGTCAATGCCTAATTGTTGAATAGATGTAGTTACTTCAACCATGACTACTGATGTTAAAGTTGCTTGTACTTAGCACTTGACCTCAAAAATGATTCCAGTCTAATTACTGCAACGTTGAGCTTGCTATCCTTCTTTTACTTCACTACTGCGGGGTTAATATTCCCCATTGTGGGGACGGTTAGGGTTTGGATACAATTCATAACTTCATAACGGCTCTTTTCGTTCATCCAATCCATTTTCTTTTCAAGGTATCAATGAAGGGTGTTGAAAGGTTTTATTTTTCTTCACGCGGTACGGTTAGCTATACGCTAATATTTATAAAATGGCCAAGTTAGCTGGAGTGAAGTTGAAATGATTAAGGATAGTTATGTTTCTAGTGTTACTTGTTAGGGCCGTGCTTGTTGTCGAGCAGTAGCGTAAGGCTAACTCACAACACGAAAAAGACGTGGGAAGCTGCTAGCAAAAAAGTAAATTTGTTGTTGATAAACACAAACGTACCTAACAGCTCGCTTAAGTAACATGAAAACATTGCTGATTACCCCCGAAGGTTTAGAGAAGTTAAAAGCTGAGTTAGATCACCTATGGCGGGTGGAGAGGCCCGACACTACGCAAAAGGTTAACTGGGCTGCAAGCCTTGGCGATCGTTCGGAAAACGCAGACTATCATTACAATAAAAAACGACTTCGGGAAATTGACGGGCGCATCCTATACTTACGCAAATGCATAAAGGACTTAAAAGTTGTTAACTACTCTCCTTTTCAGGAAGGCAAAGTGATGTTTGGGGCATGGGTTGAAATTGAAAATAATAAGCGCATGAAAAAACGTTTACGTATTGTAGGTGGTGAAGAACTTATTGGGTCAACCGATTACATCTCGATGGACTCACCTATGGCACTTGCGCTATTGAACAAAGAAGTGGGTGCCGAAGCTATTGTGAAAACAGCTACCGCGCAGTTTGTTTGGCGTATCACCAAAATTGAATATCAGAAATAAGTTTATCAATCAATGAAACTCCCGGCTTGACATCCGCAGCTTAAGCAAAGGATGGCGTGCCCCCCGTGCCTCGGGTCGCGCTGTCGCTACTCGCCACCTGGCGCGCGTTCCATTTCGGGCTCAAACATGCCGCTCCATCGCTCACGCAAGAACACCCTAATAATTCTCAGCGTAGCTCTGTCTTCAGGACACCGCGTAACCATGCTCATAGTCCCAGAGACTGGAGAGTTGAGTAAGCAAGGGCAAATAATTATTCGTTGTGTTGGTGCGCGTCAAGCTATTACTGGTTTGTAAACCAAATGCCTTTCCTCGCAGAGTTACCCGTCTCGGGAACTCTGCGCTTCTTAAAACTTCCTTTCCTCGCAGAGTTACCCGCCCCGGGAACTCTGCGCTTTTTAAACTACGCCTTAGTCAAATCTATATCCTCCAATTCTGTGTACTTTGTTATTGAGTAAATCCCTTGCTCACCGGTTTCATAATACTTTGCAGAACTGTGAACATACTCCACCTCTTCCTTTACCAGGTTCCATACTTCCTCATAACCATTGGACAACTCAAACAGATGAAACCACTGGCTACAGGTAATAGTGATAAAATAAATACCATCGTATTCAGGTATCTGCCTGCGGACACTCATAACCTGAAGTTAGCATTTCTGTTACACATAAGAATACTTGAAATGAAGTTGATT
>Ga0154020_10009331_pt1 | contig 11302 bp, 10 predicted proteins | sample Klosneuvirus_201_FD_109709 | JGI IMG/M metagenome (GOLD analysis project Ga0154020, IMG submission 109709) | Active sludge microbial communities from wastewater, Klosterneuburg, Austria - Klosneuvirus_20160825_MG | ecosystem: Engineered > WWTP > Aerobic digester > Activated sludge | place... | reverse complement strand
GCTCGGTCACGACCGCGACCTTGGTGCAGGCGGCGCTCAGCACGATCGGGAAGACGAGGGAGAGCTGCCTCATGCCCTCCCTTCGCGCAGCGGGCGCTGTTCCGCAACCCTACTTCCAGGTGGGCGCGCCGTCGGTGAGCGGTCCGCGCTGAGGATTCACGACGCAAAAGCGCTGACCGGTGGGTGACTCGAGGACCCACCAGCGCTCCCTATTCTGGACGCGGCGCGCGCCCAAGGCCTCGAGGCGCTTCACCTCGGCCTCGAGATCGTCCGTCTCGATGTCGAGGTGGATGCGGCTGTCGTGGCTCACCTTCTGAAGGAGGAGCATCGGCTCGCTGGCGCTGACCACCAGCTCCCGATAGTTGCCCGACTCCGGCGTGACGGGCGCCACCGCTCGGCCCAGGGCCTGTCCCCAGAAGCGCGCGGCGGCGTCGATGTCCTCCACTTTGCAATCGATGACGAAGGTCGACAGACGGCTCTTGTGCATGGCGGCACCATGCCCCGGGGCCTGCGCATCGGTCTTTCACGTTCTTGCCCTCCCTCCTCCCTCCCGCCGATGATGCCGGCGTGCCCCACTTTCGTGAGCAAGCGCTGTTTCAAAGTGAGGCCGCGGAGCTGACCCGCTACGCCTGTGACGGTCATGATGATCCGCGCCCCTGCGCCGAGGAGGTCGGCCACGCCCAGCTCATGTTCGTGCTCTCGGGGAGCTTTGAGCTGCGCGGGAGCTCTGGGCGAGACATCGCCGATCCGAGCGGGGTGTACTTGTTTGCCGGCGGAGAGGAGCACGTCATCCGTCATCCCCATGGCGAGGGCGACGTGTGCTTGACCTTGCGCGGAAGGGTCGCGGGGCGCCTCACTCGGGAGCGCCGCGGGAAGGTGAGCCTACGCCCAGGCGGGTTGCTCGCGCTGCATCAGCTGGTACGACGCAGCGCTTCGCTCGACGCCCTGGAGATCGAGGAGACCGTGAGCGCGGCGCTCGACGACGACGCGGCCACACCCAAGGGCCCCCGCGATCTGGCCGACGCGATCGCCCACGAGGTCGCGCTTCACTTCCGGGAGTCGCGCTCGCTCGACGAGATCGCTCGGGCAGTCGGCGTGTCTACCTTCCACGCCTGCCGCGTGTTTCGTAGGGCGCGCGGCACCACGATCCACCACCACCGCGAGTCCCTGCGACTCGCCCACGCCACCGCCTTGCTCCTCGACACCGATCGATCGATCGCCGAGATCGCCAGCGACGTCGGCTTCTCGAGCCAAGCTCACCTGACGCATCGCTTGGCGCGGGCCCACGGACACACGCCGGGCGCGCTGCGCCGGCTCAGCCGAACAGATCGCGCTGACCGCCGGCCCAGCGTCTGACGTAGGCGTCGAGATCGAGCTTCTTGGCGGCGCGCTCCGAGCTCATCGAGCGCACCATCCCGTAGACGGGCCGTTCGGGCCACGGACGATCGTAGCGCCCGAAGGTCCAGAAGATCCCGGAGTAGGAGTTCGGATCGCGCCCATCGATGGCGTACTTGTTGTTGAGGTGGATCAAGATCGCCAGCGCGTCCTGGGGGCGCTCGCTCCACTCCAGCACCTTCTTCCCCCACAGCATGCGCAGGTGATTGTGGATGATGCCCTCGCCCATGAGCTGACGCTGCGCCGCGTTCCAGATCGGATCATGGGTCCGCGCCGCCTCCAGCGTCTCCAGGTCATAGAGCGCGGGTCGCGGATCTTTGGCGTGCCGCTCCAGCGTCGTCTGGGCCCAGTCGGGCAAGGATTCGTAGCGATCGTAGGCCCGTCGGTGATGGCAGAAGTTGAGGCCGAGCTCGCGCCAGACCACCAGCTGATCGAAGTACTCGGCGGCGTTCTTGCTCAGCCCCCAGCGCTCTTCGCTCTCCTTGAACAGCCTCCCCGGCCCCGCCCGCCCCCACAGCTCCGCGGCGATCTCATGGGTCCCGATGTGCCCAAAATGCAGGTGCGCCGACAGCGCGCTCGACACCTGGACGTCGGGATCGTTGCGCCCATCGGCGTAGCGCTTCAGCCCCTGCGCCAAGAAGCGATCGAGGCGGGCCCGCGCCTCCGTGCGTCCGCCGGGCGTCCCCACCACGCCGACGCGGTGATCGATGGGCAGCGTCGACAAGGCCTCCCCGGACAGCAGCGCTTCGCTCGCGACCGGCCACCGCTCCTGGATCGCCGTCAGCGCGGGCAACGGTCGCCGCTTGCCCGCCAACGCCGCGAGGGGCTGCGGATCGGGGAGGGCCGCGAGGTGCGGGAGCAAGTTCTTCTTCAGCCAGCCCCGAAAGTGCATGGCCATGGTGAAGCAGCGATCGGCCGCCCGCAGCGGGAGGAGCCCGCTCGCGTCAACCATCTCAAAACGCGCCGGCGAACGCCGCGCCGCCGCCGCCACCGCCCGCGGCAGGAAGAAGCACGGCCACTCGTCGGCCACCACCACCGAGGCCTTCTGCGACAAGGCCGCCACCAGGCCCTTCCCTGCACCGGCGCGCTCTTCGACATACGGATAGTAGTGCACGGGCCCACCGGCCAAGGCCGCGGCGTGCTCGCGCATCCCGTCGATCACGAAGCGGTGGAAGCGGTCCGAGGCCCAGGCGTAACCTACGCGCAGCGCTTCCAGGATCACCAGCGGCTGCTTGAGCTCTGCTGCCCACTCCACCGCGCGATCGAGGGCGAAGTTGTGCTCGAGGCGCCGCGCCGAGGTCATCCAGTACAGTACGAAGCTCCCCGAAGAGGCCGGTGGCTCATCCACGAGCACCGAGAGCCTGAGGGGAGGTACGCCCATCGATCAGCGGACCGGAGTCTTTCCGTCCGCCGTCCCCAGCGCGCCGTACAGCTCTGGCCGGCGATCGCGAAAGAAGCCCCACGCTCCGCGGGTGCGCTCGACCTGCGCCAGATCGAAGCGGGCCACCGCCACGCCCTCTTCCGTGCGGGAGAGCTCGGCGATCTTGTCGCCGCGCGGATCGGCGATGAAGCTGGAGCCGTAGAAGACCTGGCCATCCTCGGTGCCGATGCGGTTGGCGGCGATCACCGGGACGATGTTGGAGACGGCGTGGCCGATCATCGCGCGCTGCCAGGGCGCCTGAGTGTCGAGGCCCGGATCGTGGGGCTCGCTGCCGATCGCCGTGGGGTAGAGGAGCAGCTCCGCGCCGAGCAACATCATCGACCGCGCCGCCTCCGGGAACCACTGGTCCCAGCAGATGCCGACGCCGATCCGCGCGTAGCGGGTGGCGAAGACGCGAAAGCCGGTATCTCCCGGGCGAAAGTAGAACTTCTCTTCGTAGCCGGGGCCGTCGGGGATGTGGCTCTTGCGGTAGCTGCCGAGCACGCTGCCGTCGGCGTCCACGATCGCCACCGTGTTGTAGTAGGCCTGCCCGGCGCGCTCGAAGAAGGACACCGGCACCACCACCGACAGCTCGCGGGCCAAGGCCGCGACGCGGGCGACGGTCTCATTGCCCTCCAGCGGGCGGGCCCAGCTGAAGAACTCCTCCTTCTCCTGGCGGCAGAAATAGGGTCCTTCGAAGAGCTCGGGCGGCAGGATGATCTGAGCCCCCTTCGCCGCGGCCGCGCGGATGTGGCCGAGCACGCGTTCGACGTTCTCCGGGCGCGTACCGCCGAGGGGACACTGAATGACACCGACGTTGACCGTGCTCATCGCGAGGCTCCTCGGGGGACTTGCTGCGTGATGCAGTGGAAGGCGCCGCCGCCGGTCAAGATCGCCTTCGCTGGCGCGCCGAGCACTCGCCGCTCCGGGTGGAGGCGGGCGATCGCCTCGACGGCCTTAGCGTCATTGGGGACGCCGTATTGAGGGACGATCGCCGTGGTGTTGGCCAGGTAGTAGTTGGCGTAGCTGGCCGGCATCAAGCGGCCGTCCTCATCCTGCACCGCTCCCGGCGAGGGGATGCGCGCGACCTCGAGCCGCCGTCCACGCGCATCGGTCATGCTCGAGAGCTCGCGGAGGATCTGCTCCAGCACCGGGCGGTTGGGATCATCCGCGCCGGCCGGCTCCATCGCCGCGACCAGGCCCGGCCGCACGAAGCGGGCCAGGGTGTCGATGTGACCATCGGTGTGGTCGTTCAAGAGCCCCTCTTTGATCCACAGCGTCTTGGTGGCGCCCAGATATTCGGCCAGATCCCGCTCGATCTGGGCCCGATCGCGGCCGGGGTTGCGGTTCTCGTTCAGGAGGCACTGCTCGGTGGTGAGCACGGTCCCCTCCCCGTCCACGTCGACGCTGCCGCCCTCCAGCACGAAGGGCGCGTCAAAGCGGGGCAGCTCGAGCGCGGCCGCGATCTTCGTCGCGACCTGGTCATCGTGTTCGAGCACGTACTTGCCGCCCCAGCCGTTGAAGCGAAACACCGCCATCGCCCGCCGACCGTCGGCGTGACGCAGGAAGATCGGCGCGATATCGCGGAGCCAGATATCGCCGTAGGGGATGCGGAAGAAGCGCACCGGCAAGCCGGCCAAGGCGGCACGGGCGACCGTCTCTTCGGCCGCCGTCGGCACCAGGACCCACAGCTGCTCGCCGAGGCCCGCGCGCGGCGCATCGACGTCGGCGATACCGCGGGCCAGGGCGACGAAGCCCTCGCGCGCGGCGGCGATGGAGTCCCGCCACAGGTCATGGGCGGCGGGCCAGGCCAGCAAGGTGGCCTCGTGGAGATCGGTCTCGATCGGCTGGAAGAAGCCGAGCTCACGGGGAGCGGGCATCGGCGACCTGTAGTTTGGGGCGCCGGTCCGCGCAAGGTCGAAGATCGCGCTTGACTCCCTCCCAAAGCAGCGACTCCTTCGGGGCATGCCGCATACGATCGAACCCGCCAAGTCTGGGCGCGCGAGCTGCCGCACCTGCCGAAAGCCGATCGCCAAGGGTGAGCTGCGCTTCGGCGAAGAGACCCCCAACGCCTTCAACGAGGGGGAGCCCTCCTTCGTCTGGCACCACCTGGAGTGCGCCGCCAAGAAGCGGCCAAACGAGCTCAAGCAAGCGCTCGACGGCTTCAGCGGGGACGTCCCGAACAAGGCCGCGCTCGAGGCCACCATCGCCGGCGCCGCCGCCACCCAGAAGCCGAAGGTCCCCTACGCCGAGCACGCGCCGACGGGCCGCTCCAAGTGCCTCTCCTGCGAGAAGGAGATCGCCAAGGGCGACATCCGCGTGGCCACCGAGCGCGAGGTGGACACCGGGAGCTTCGTGGCCAAGACGGCCGGCTATCTGCACCTCGAATGCGCGTCGATGTTCATCGCCGACCCGGACCTGCTGGAGGACGTAAAGAAGAACAGCCGAGGGCTGAGCGCGGAGGATCTGGCGGCGATCGAGGAGGCGTTGGCAGGCGAGGGCTAGCTCAATCGGCGAGGAGACAAGCGCGGAGGGTTCGAAAGGCTACCCTGCTGGCGAGCTCGAATCGAAGCTCCCCCCGCGCGTCTTCGCGCGCAGTGGCTTTCGCGCGCAAGCGCGACTGGCGCTGGCCTACAGCCCGCAGTGAGCGCCATCAGCGCGAAGGCCTCAGTGCTCGAGTCGAACCTTGTAGTCGATGTTGCGGCCCGCCGGCGCGTCGAAGGCCTCAGACCACGACTTGCCCTCGTGCACGACCTTGAGGACGTACTTGCCCTCGTAGATCGTCTGGGGCTCGATCGGCGCGGTCCCGAGCGTCTTGCCGTTGAGCTGGATCGCGGCGCCCGCCGGGGCCTCCACCTTGAGCTGGCTGGTCCCGAAGCTCAGCACGTCCTTGTGATCCGCCGCCGGCCGCACCTTGTAGGACTTGTACAGGTTGATCAGCTTATTGCGGTCGGTGAAGCGGAGCTTATGCGTGCCGACGGGGAGCTCGATGCGAAACGGGCTGCGCCCGATCAGCGTCGTCCCATCGTAGACGTCCACCGGCGGATCGGTGGTCACCGACAAGAAGCCGGTCTTGGCCTCCGCCACCGTGGGGGATGGTTCCGCCGAGGCGACGGGCGAGGTCCCGGCCGCCGCCGAAGCGCTCGGCGTGGGTGGGGGCGGATCTGGGTCGTCGGTGGACGGTAGCTCGGGAGCATCGCCGTGGCCTTTGAGGGCCGCTTCGACGAGCTCCTTGGGCAGCTTCTGACGAACCGGCTCATCCGTCGACAGATCAGGAGGCGGCGTCTGCGGGATGGCGAAGACACCGATCAGCACGATCGCCAGCACCGCGACCGCGCCGAAGAGCACCCATTTGCTGCTGTCGCCCGCGTCCTTCTTGAAGGCGGTGACCGAAGAGACCTCGCGGATCGGCGCGCGCGGCACCGGCGAGACCGGCTGCGGCGGCATCGAGGGTCGGCCCCCGATCGTCGGTGTGGACACCGCTTGGGGCGGCAGCGAGGTGCGGCCCACCGGCGGCATGCTCCCGGTTCCATACCCGGCGGGCGGCATCGAGTTGCGCTGCGCCGGCGGCACGCTCCCGGTTCCATACCCGGCGGGCGGCATCGAGTTGCGCTGCGCCGGCGGCATGCTCCCGGTCCCATAGCCCGCGGGCGGCATCGATCCGCGCGGTGGCCCTTGGGGAGGCATCGACTGCGGTCCGGGCTGCAGCATCTGCCCCGGAGGCATCTGACCAGGCTGCATCATCGGTCCGGCTGCGCCGAAGGAGGAGCCCGGCGGCATGGAGACATTGGGCGGAGGCATGGAGCTGCGCGGCGGGCGGATCAGCTGCGGAGGCCAAGCGGACGGGGCCTGCCCGAGCGAGGGCAAGGGCGTCAGCTGGCCCCCAGGCAGCGGCGGCATCAGCGGCATCGTGGGGGGCGGGATCATTCCTGCCCCCGGCGGAAACGAGCCCGGAGGCATCATGCCGGGAGGCATCATTCCGGGAGGCATCATCCCCGGAGGCATCATCCCCGGAGGCATCGACCCCGGAGGCATCATCCCCGGAGGCATCATCCCCGGAGGCATCGACCCCGGAGGCATCATCCCGGGCGGCATCGAGCCGTGCGCATTGAAGCCGGGCGGCAAGGAGGTCGGCGGGTTGAAGCCTGGCGGCAAGGAGCTCGGCGGCATCATGCCGGGCGGCGTCGGCGCCGGCGGAGAGGGCGTGGGCGGCAAGCTCGGCGAGGGACCCGGGTGTAGCGCGCCCGGCGTGCCCGGCTGGGCAAACGCCGGGAGCAGCGGCGCGGCGGCGGCAGCAGGCGCGCCCCAGGCTCCGGGCGCTCCGGGATAGGCCGTCGGCGGCGGCGAGCCCCACGAAGGCCGGATCACCGGCTTGGGATCTTCGGCTGGGTCCTTGCCGTAGCCGCGGCGATCGATTCGGTCGGTGGTCTCGGTCAGCTGCGCGCCTCCGAGGTCGGGATACGCGGGCGGCCCTGCTGCCGGGACGGTCTCGCCGCGATCGGGCGCGACGCGCGCGGGGGGCACGGTCTCCTCACGTTCGGGGGTCGGGCGCGGCGGCCCACCATCGACCTGCGTCACCTCCTCGCGCGGGAGCGCGGCGCGGGGCACCGGTTGTGGCGCGCTGTCGCGACGCTCGACCACCGGCGGCCTCGAGGCTTCAAAGAGCGCCGGATCGACCCCGGCGGGGGGCGAAGCGGGCCGCGACAACGTGGTCATCGCGTCGAGATCCCCGCCCGATTCGAGGAGCTGCCGACGTCCAACGCGCTCAGCGGAGTCCGGTGGGATCAGTTGATTCACGAAGGTCGCGACCTCGACCTGGGCGGCCAGGCCGGGCTCTCCGCCCATGGCGGCCAAAATCGCCGCGCGCATCGCTTGAGCGCTGGCGTGCCGCTGATTGCCGCGCTTCATGAGGGCCTGCTCAGCGACCTTCACCAGCTCCGCGCCGGGCCCATCGAGGGCGATCTTGGCCGGCTCACTGCTCAGGATCGCCGAGTCGAGATCTTCCACCCCTTCAAAGGGCGGCTTCCCGGACAGGAGCGCGTAGAGCACGGCGCCGAGGCCATAGATGTCGCTGGCCGCGCTGACCGCCGAGCGACCGCCGATGACCTGCTCTGGCGCGAGGTAGGCGTTGCGCTTGGGGCCGCTGTCGGGGCCGACCATCGCGGCCGCCCCATACTCAGTCACCAAGGTCCGGCCGTCGAAGGCGAGCAGGATGGTATCGGGGCGGATCGCACCATGGACCACCGGGCGGTTGGCGATCGACTGCATGCCTTGCTCGTGCGCGTAGTGCACGCCTTCGCAGGCATCGGCGACGATCCGCGCAGCCACATGGGGTGGACACCGCAGACTCTTTTCGCGGCCGACGTCGATCAAGCGCTCCAGCGGCTCGCCATCGCAGTAGTCGACCACGCGGGCCCAGCCTTCTTCGAAGCACTCGAGGCCGTGGACCCGCAGGATGCTCGGGTGGAGGAGCTGTGTGACGAACGCGGTCTCCCGCTGTAGTCGCGACACGAGCTTGGGATCGGCGGTCGCCTCGTTGGGCAACCACGCCACAACCACCGGGTGATCGCGCAGCGCGCGCCCTTGGGTGATCTCCACGCCGAGAAAAGCCCGAGTCTTCTGCGCTGAAGGCAGCGGCCCGAGCACGGCATATTGCCGTTCATTCGCCATCGCCGCGCATCCTAACCCGGATTTCCGAAGTCGTCAGATTCTGTTCATTGTAGGAGGAGGGGGTGGACCCCATTGACCTCGACCTCTCCGGGCAGCGCATCCGGGCCCTGTCGGTCGGCGGGGTCGAGACCTGCTACCAACTGAGCGCCTTCGACGCCTGCCTGGACATCGGCCGCTGCCCGCCGGGCTCCTCCAACGCCCAAACCCTGCTGCTGACTCATGCCCATATCGATCACGCCGCGGGTTTGCCCTATTACATTTCGATGCGAAGCATGGCCCGGCAGCCACCGCCCCGGATTTGGTGCCCGGCCGCCTCCTTGCCGGCCCTCAGCCGGATCCTCGAGGCCTGGGGCGAGCTCCAGGCGGATACCGAGCGGGCGACGCTGACCCCGGTCGAGCCTGGGCTCGAGATCCCGCTCCGCGGCGGCTTCGCGCGCGCCTTCGCCTCCCCCCATCGGATCGAGTGCAACGGCTACACACTGTTTCGGCGGAAGAAGAAGCTGCGCGATGAGCTGAGCGGCCTCAGCGCCGCCGAGATCGCGGAGCAAGCGCGCGCCGGTGTTCAGGTCAACATGGACGTCGAGGTGCCCGAGATCTGTTTCCCCGGCGACACGCAGATCGAAGTGGTGGAGCAGGAGCCGACGGTCACCCGCGCGCGCGTCTTGCTCCTGGAGTGCACGTTCATCGGTGATGACGTCACGCCGGCGCAGGCCCGCGCCGGAGGCCACGTGCACCTCGATCAGATCGCCGAGCGCGCGGAGCTCTTTCAAAACGAGGCGCTCGTGCTGACGCACTTCTCTCGGCGCTACAGCCCGGAGCAGATCCGCGCGCGGGTAAGCGCAAAGCTACCTCCTTCGCTACTTGCTCGCACCGAGCTGCTCATCCACGGCTGAAAGCCTCGGGCCCAAAGGCGCAAATCTCGCAGCGGGGTCAAAGAGGCTGTACCCTCTTCGGTCCAGTAGCGATGCGATCGTCCATTTGCTCCGCCACCTCAGCTTCAACGCTCGATCCGAGCACTTGGCGCGGCGCCGCGCCCGCGCCTACCTCGGTCCAGATCGAGAGCGCTCACCACACCAGCACATGCGCGCGCGCCGATCGAACCAGTGCAGGACTCGCTGTCATCCTTTCAAATGCGGAAGATGGATGTCACTTTTGCGCGGTGGACGGTCATCGCAAGGGAAGGAGCCGCGCGCGTGGCTTCTCGTTGATCGAGGCGATGATCGCGGGCGCGATCCTCACCATCTCGATCGTCGGTCTCGCGCGGCTCTACACGTCGGCCGCACGCGGCGTAGCGGCCAGCAACGCGATCTCCGAGGCGGTCGACGTCGCGAGCCAGACCACCGAGCTCTTCTCCACGATGGATCCCGACGACGTTCCGCTCTGCGCTGGCGCCGTCGGCTGCCGGGTGCAAGGCGGCCAGGCCTGGGCCTCGGAGTTGGCCGCGGTCGGCGCCTTCGCTTGCACGCGCTGGGTCGATGGGCCGGCGGTGCCCGAAGCCGCGACGGGCACGCACCGGCGCGGGACGAAGTATCGCCTCGACGCGGTGGTGGAAGATCACCCCGACGCGGCCCGCGAAGCCGACGCGCGCTTGGTCACGGTCAGCGTGTGCTGGGCCGATGAGACCGGAAGGGTGCACGAGATTCGCTTGCGGCGAATGCTCGTACCGGGAGCCTAGCCATGAAGAGACGATCATCTCAGCGAGGCTTCACTCTGATCGAGCTCCTGGTGGCCAGCAGCATCGGCGCCGGCATCACCTTGGCCGGCGTGGCCTTCGTCGCGCACCAGACCCGGCTCATGGGCTTCACCAACGAGCGGATCGAGATGAACCAATCGAGCCGCTTCGGGATCGAGCGGCTGCGCGCCGACCTGCGCATGGCGGGGGCGGGCATCGGCTATGACGAGTCGGGCGGCTACTCGGGGCTCGAAGTCGGCAGCTTTCAGCGCGGCGGCGCGACCTTCACCAGCAACAACCGCGCGCTCCACAACGGCAAGCTCACCGACGATCTCGGCCTGCTGCTGGCGACCGGCGGACAAGCCACCATCGCCGGCTTCAACAGCGGCGGCATCGCTCAGTTCTGCACCGGCAGCGGCATCAAGGCCGGCACCGTCGTCATCCTGCGCAGCGAGGACGGTCTGAGCGCCCGCTCGGTGCAGGTCGACTCCATCCAGCGCGGAGGCTGCTCGGGCGACATCTGCACCGGCGGCTGCGACGACGTGCACTGGAGCGCCGATCCAGACAACCTGTTCTCCTCGGGTCCGGGCGCGCTCGACGCCTCCTACTTGGGTGGCACCGCCACCGGCGACCTGCGCCGGGTGACCTGGTTCGTTGATGACACCGACCCCGCCGTGCCGGGCCAGGCAAGCCTGCGCCGCGCGGAGGGCAACTGCGGGACCTTGGACTATACCTGCGGTGATCTCGTCGCGCGGCGCGTGGAGTCGCTCCAGCTCCGGCGCTACCTCCGCAACGGCGCCGTCTGGGACGACGTCACCGACGACGCCACGCCAACCCAGGCGGGCGGGCGGATCCGCGTCGACGTCGAGCTGATCGTGAAGGGACGCATCGAGCACGAGGCGCCCGGCTCACCCTCGGAGTCGCTGCTGGAGGCCGGGCAGTGCTTCCCGAGCTGCACGGCTGGCGATGGCTACGCGCGCAAGACCATGCGCGCCAGCGTCGAGATCAAGAACTCGGGTCGAAATCAGTATTGGAGGGGACGATGAAACGACGGACCACGCACCGCCCTGGCTTCGCCTTGATCGGAGTCGTGATGCTGACCGCCGCTTTGGCGATCGGCGGCGCCATCCTCCTCGACGTCGTTC
>Ga0154020_10009330_pt1 | contig 11303 bp, 20 predicted proteins | sample Klosneuvirus_201_FD_109709 | JGI IMG/M metagenome (GOLD analysis project Ga0154020, IMG submission 109709) | Active sludge microbial communities from wastewater, Klosterneuburg, Austria - Klosneuvirus_20160825_MG | ecosystem: Engineered > WWTP > Aerobic digester > Activated sludge | place... | reverse complement strand
TGGAGGCCGCCGGGCTGGTGGAGCTGCGCGGGGGCCGCTGGTGTGCGGTGCCCGCCACCCTCGACGCACTGGAGGCCCTGGAGGGCCGCACCGTAGAGGGGGCCGCATGAGTAACCCCTTTTACCTTCACCCTGACCTGAGCCACCTGGAGGCCGACGACCCACGGGCCGCCGTGCTGGTCGCTGCTGGGGCCGCTGTTGCTGGGGCCGCCACCTGGGGAGCCGAGCACGCCGCCGAACGTGCCGCCGAACTGCGCGCCGAACTGGTCGCCCTCGACGGATTCCACCCGGTGAAGCGCCGCCGTATCGCCGCCGAGCTGGCCGCCCTCGATGCCATGGCCGAGCTTGTCGACCTCGACGACTATGCCGACTGGGAGCACCAGACCAGGGACGACGACGACGGGCCCGCACCGTGGGACCCACCCGCGACCGGCTGGGAGGTGGGCCCATGAAGTGGCCCACCAAACTGGTTATGAAGTGGCCCAAGACCTGGCCGGGTGCCGTTGCGGCGATCGCCGCCGCCGTTGCGACCGTCGCCGCGATCTACTACCTACTGCCAGTTATCGCCCTGGGCGCCGGGCTGTGGGTCGGGGCCCACACGCGCCGCCAATCACCACCCGCACCACTACCGCCACCGGTACCCCGGGAGCTGCACACGGTGGAACGCCTGGTGGTCGTCGTCGACCCGACGACCGGTAAACGGACAGAACACCGCCTCGACGACGTCGACGACCTACCGGCCGCAACCCGCCGAGCGATCCGCGCGCAACTGGCCCCGCCCCCGCCGCCCCGAGATGGGGAGCTGGGGCGATGAGCGCGCCGACGTTGGCCGAGCTGGTGGCCGCCGAGGTTGCTGCCGAGCTGGAGCGCCGCCGCCGTGACCTCGCCCTCATGCGCCGCACCGGCTGGGGGTACCTGGTCGCCGCTGTCGTGGTCGGCACCTACTGGGGTGTCTGGGGGCCGTCACCGCTGCTGGCCCTGGTGCCGCCGCTGGTGTGTCTGGGCGCCTGGTGGCTGTCGATGAGAGCGGGGGCCCGAAGATGAGCCGCGCTGTTGCTGTCGCCATCGCCGAGTGTGGCTGTGCCGCCGGGGGTGCCGCTGGTGCCGCCGGGCCGATAGGTGCCGTGCTGGTCGCCGTGCTGGGTATCGCCGCCGCCGGCGCTGTGGTGGTCGCCGCCGCCTATGCCGTAATGGCCATCGTTGCCGCTGTGGCGCTGCTGGTCGCCCTCGCTGCTGCTACTGCTGTGATCGCCGCCGCGGGTGCCGCCCTCACGGTGGGAGGTGTCCACCTGGCCCGGCTGTGCCGTGCCCGCTGGGATGCCACAGCCGCCGCTGTGGAAGCCGCACCCGTCACGGTGCGAGTCGAGATGGTCCACAGCATGGACGGCACCACCCGACTACGGGCCCTGGGCACCGGCCGCGCCGGGCCGTTGGCGATCGCCACCCGCTCACGCGCCCCATTCGCCCTGCCCGCCGCCGGAGACACCGGCGCCCGTGGCGAGACAGTCACCTTCACTCACCACCCACGAAAGTCCCACCTATGACCGAACACCCGCCACCCGAAAACCTGCCCACCGTCGCCGCCATGCTGGAGGCTCTCGACGACGACGACGACCGCCGCGCCGTGGCCGAGCTGGTGGAGCGCCTCAACGCCGAACGGGCCACCCGATGAGGGCGACACCCGAGCGCCCGTACGTGTACGACTGCCCCGGGCTCGACCGCCTCGCACAACTGGCGCAGTACCACATGGACCTGACCGCCGGAGGAGCCTGACGTCTGTCAGGCATCCACCACAAGGAGTTCCGTCGTGGAGCCAACCATCACATCACTGGTCCGCATGGGCCTCACTCACGCCGAGATCGCCGAGCGGCTCGGCGTGAGTGAGCGGCACGTCCGCACGTTGGTGCGCGACGCTGGCCTGTCGGCTGACGTGCCGGGCCGTCCCGTGTCGCGTCCGGCGTGTGTCGATGACCCCGCATGGTTGGCGGCCCGTACGGTCGCTCAAGCGGCGGCCGATGCGGGGGTGTCGGAGTCGACGATCAACCGGGCACGCGCCCGGCACCGCGTGTCGTTGAATGACACCGAAACCGAACAGGAGTCATCGGATGCCCGAAGCACACCCGAACGATGAAGCGTCGCCCTGGCGGCCACCTCCTCGATGGCGAGGTCATCCAGCACTTCCCCCAGTCCAACAACAACACCAACGAAAGCGAGCCGACGTGAGCCAGGCGAACGTGTGGGCAACATGAGGGACATCGTTGCGAGCATCCACCCGCGCCACGCTCAGGCGATCCTCGACGGCACCAAGACGGTCGTGAGTCACCGCACGGTTGTCGCGATGGCGTTCGCCGGGATCTGCACGGCGCTTGTGTCGGCGGTCGCCTGGTGGGGGCATCTGGTGATGCTCGCGGGGTGGTCGCTGTTGGGCTTGTGGGCGACCCGAAACGGCAAGGCGTTCGGCCCGCGTGAGGTGCTGCACGATGACGTGACGACTGCCCGCTGTGACCATCGCAGCGGGCCTAACGATAGGAGCATGAGATGACGGTCAATGGGTACGACGTTGTGCGAATGGTGCGCAACCTGCGTGAGCCTGACGTGACACCGAAGACTGCCGCCCGGGCGGCCGACCTTATGGACGAGCTGGCCGAAGAGCTGGCCGGCACACGCGAAGAGCTGGGCGACCTCAACTCGCTGCTCGATGCGGTGATGAACGAATCGATCACCTGCGAAGAGGTGCTGCATTTGGCCCGCCATCTCCATGCCTGTATGGATGAGGTCGTGAAGAGCCTCCAACTCTTGGCGGCGGGTGCTGATGGCGTGGTGCTGCCTGCCGGGAGTGCTGGGGCGTTTCGCACTCTCGCCGACTACATCGAGCGGCCACCTTCGATGGCCGCCACTAAGGCAGGCATCACTTTGCGTCGTGCGGCCGATCAGATCGACCCAACCAACGAGCCCGATCTGGCGACGGTGGAGGGGTGGGCGACGGTGCTTGACGGAGATGACACCGTGTCATGGTGCGACATGCCCAAGCCCGTCACCACCGCCCAACGCTCGGCGCTAGTCGCCGCGTGGAGCGACATGCTCGCCCACCGTCACCCGGTCAGTGCCACCAAACTGGCGATGGTCCTTGCCGCCAGTTTTGAAGACGCATCGGGATTCGAAGCGTGACCGCCCCTGTTCGTGGCCAGCGGCGTCGGGGGTGCGCTGTGAGCGACGCGACGTACCGCCTTGAGTTGGACCACACGCCGTCGCCGTTTGGCAGGGTGGTACGCGGCCGCAAGGGCCACGTCTGCGCCTTGTGCGATGACACGATCCCGGCAGGGATGCTCCACCGCGTGTGGACCACATTCTGGCCAGGTGACGGTCCGGTCCGGTCACGGTGTCACGTTCTGTGCGAGCAGGCCTACATCCATGAAACGACCACCATCGGTAGCTACACCTATCGCTCCCATGACTCGCTGGGTATCGACTCGGGTGAGGTCGCCCCGGACAAGGGCGCATCCGACTGGTGGGCGATCATCGAGGACAACGCCCCGGCAGCGTGGTGGGACTTGAACGACTGCGGGCAAACCGCTCACGTCTGGCCGCCAGACCTCCACGGCTGGCTGATCTCACTCGCACCGCCGAGATGGTCGACCTAGCCGAGCGGTGAGGCGTCGGCGACCCTCCTGGCAGCGGCACCACCGTCGCGCCAGTAGCCCATCGTGGTCGCCACCGCAGAGTGACCGACGACCGCCCCGACATCGTGGATGGACACGCCCGCTTCGATGAGCGCGGTAACGGCCGAGTGGCGGAGCCCGTGCCAGGTCACCGAGGCGACCACGGGGACCCCTGAGCGTTCGGCGACCTCGGCCCGGTTGGCCGCCCACCACTCGCCCACCTCGGCGGGCCTGAACGGCTTGCGCCACGCCACCGGGCCGCGCTGAGTCGGCCACGTGAGGATCACATCATCTGGGCCCCGGCTCTCGAGCCCGAGATCGATGGCCAGCCCGTCGAGGCGTTCCCGCCAGTTCTCGAGCCACGCGGCCATCCCGTCGGCGAGCACGACACGCCGGAGCCGTTCAGACTTGCCGCCCTCGTGGATCGTGCCATCACGGAGCACCGACCGGGCCACCGTCAACACCTGCACCCCGGGGTCCCAGTCGCCCCAGCGGAGCCCGACCAGCTCACCACGGCGCACACCGGCGGCGAGGGCGAGGCGGACAGCACAGGCCATCATCCACACCGGGCCATCGGGCGACATCGCTTCGACGGCTTGGACGACGGCGAGTTGGTCGCCGGCGGGGATCACCTGACGGCGAGTGAACGACACCTTGGGGGGGCGTGTCTGGTCGGTGGGCGCCCGGTCGATGAGCCGGTGCCTGACCGCCCAGCCGAACATGGCCACCATGGTCGTGTGAACGTGCCGGCGGGTGACGTCAGACAGCGGACGACCCGACACGCCGACCTTTGTGGCCTGGTGCACCTGGCCGATGTGCTGGGCGGCCACGTCGGCGAGCTTCACGCGTCCGATGGTGCGCACGATGTAGTCCCGGCCGTACTGCTCGACGTTGCGCTGTGCGTCCGCTGAGCGGTCCGTGGCGGTCGCTTGAAGCCATCGGCGGCCGAGGTCGGCAACGGTGAGCTGGGCGAGCGTGGCGGGGTCCTCGGCCTGGTCACGGCGGGCGTCGGCCAGTTCGTGCGCCCGCTTCTCGGCCACCACCTTTGCCGCACGTTTGCCACCGTGGTCGGATGCCTTGATGGATGCCGAATCCCAGCGGCGAACGCTGGCCGCATCTTTCCAGGGGACCCGGACGTACCAGCTGCCATCGCGGCTGTCGACCCTGCTTGGCCTCCATGTCAAAGATCCCGCCATGAGACCAATCTAGGCCGTTCCGCGACAAACCGCGCGCAATCACGCGACCAACGGCCGTAAGGCTCATCACGCGAAAGAGCCGTGACCCCAGTCACCCGTAGGTGAAAGCGGTCACGGCTCTACGTGTGGGCCGTACAGGATTCGAACCTGTCAGGGTAAGGTGTCGCTGCGTGCCGCTGCGTCATTCTGCGTGCATTTGGAGGGTCCGGGTGACGCAGAATGACGCAACGAGCAGCGAAATCGCGACCAAAGCGCGACCAGCAGCCCCACCCGGTGAGGGGTGGGGCGAGGGTATCGGTCGGTTGGGGGCGCTGGGTTGGTCAGTCCAGGGCGGCCCGCACTGCCTGTTTCGAGTCGGGGTCATCGCCGTGCAGGTCGACGGCGATCGGTAGCGATGCGCGGCACTCGCCCACGTCGCTGTCGAGCGGTTGGTAGTTGCGGCAGTCGGCGCAAGCCTTCACGCCGACGTGCCCCGCCAGTTCTGGGCGAAGGCGGCCACTACGGTGATGAGCGGCGCCACGGCGATCCCCTGCGCCTCGGTCACCACACCGAAGGCGACGAGCACACCGGCGACGATGCCGCCGATGGTGGCCTGTCCTGCGGTGCGGATCACCCGGTCTGTTGGGTCCGTCGGGTCGGTCATGGGTGGCCTCCAGCGGTCAGAATGTCGAGGTCGTGACGGAGTTGAGCGCACTCGATCTGGAGTGTCGCCAAATCGGACCGGCAGGCTGCGTGCTCCTCGGTCGCCCGACGGAAAGCCTGTTGCATCGTCACCAGCTGAGCGTCGAGGTCGTTCAGATGGGTGCGGTAGTGGTCGCTGAGGTCGCCGTATCCGTCGTAGAGCGCCGCCTGTGCGGCGTTCTGCGCTGTCGATGCATCCAGGGAGGCACGGAGTGCGTTGCTGGCCGTCTGCGCCCGGTTGGCGATGAAGGCAGCGACCCCGACACCGGCCGCCGAGATGAGGGCCACGAGGACCGACGCCCACTCACTCATCGGACAGCCCACCGATCCGAGTCCACGGCGTCCCGACCACGAGCAGATCGATCGCGGCGAACGTGAACCAGGTGACCACCGCAGGCGACGATGCGGTACCCAGCAGCACACCCAGCCCGAGCAGAAGCTCAAGGCCGAACGATGTCACCAGGACGCCACGGATGCCGCGCTCCCCGGGGAAGAGGACACCGCCGACGGCCACGAGGCCGAGCACCAGCCACACGATCGCGAACGTGCGGAGCGGGGCAAGCACCTCGATGACGTCGAACGCCGGGGACCGCCAGATGCGCGGGGCTGACGCCCAGTAGGTGATACCCGTGCCGAGCGACCGGGCGGCGACGATCGCCAGGTACACACGCAGGCGCCAGCCGAGACGCCCCGCCGGGTGCGGGGCGATCATCACTTGCCCGACTTGACCCGGTCGACCGTGAGATCGGACATGGCCTTCGTCCACTTGGCGACCTTGTTGAGGCTGGTGGCGAAGTTATCGGCGATAACGGCCGTCAGAAACTCGATGATGCGGTTGCCTTGGGTGTCGAGCATGGCCTGGATCTTGCGTTCGTCTTCGGGGGTCACGATGAGCCTCTCAGTGTTGGTGGTGGTTTGCGATTGGATACCGCGGGCGAGTTCAGCGGGTGACGCCACAACCTCGAAGTGCATGGCGTCCTTGTTGTTGGAGTACCGGCCACCCCAGCGCCACACCTGCACGCCGCCCGCGGTGCGGATGCCCTCGATCGCCTCGATCATGCCGATGGCCATGTCGGTGACGAGGGTGCGGCCGTAGGGGTTGGTGTTCCAGTTGAGGTCGACTGCGATGCCGTAGGCGTGCAGGCTGTAGTTGGTGCCGCCGGTGATCTGTCGGCAGTTGTAGGCGCCGGTGTCGGCCCGGCGGGTGCGGTAGTCCCAGTCGATCAGCACGGCGTTGAGAGCCTTCACGGCGTCCACGATGAGCACGTCGACGGTGACGACGCCTTCCCCGTAGAGGTTCAGGCGGGCGAACGGTGGGGTACACGCGGGCGCCCACAGGATGCGAAGCTCGGCGGTGGACCTCATGTGCCGAACTCGTCGCCGGGATCGTTGGTCCCATGGTCGGGGTTGGTGTCGACCGCGGCGGCCACGATGTCGATCACCTCGACGTCGGGGTCGTCGGCCAGTTGTGCGGCCGCTCGAGCGCGCGGGTCGTCCACGGGTTCCATGGGGTCCTCCGTTCATTTCCGGGGCCGTCAGGTCACGCCATGGCGACGAGCGGGGTCCCGGTCTGGTGGTTGGTGCGGGCCCCTGATGACGACCCGCAGACGGACGCTTAGGGGGTCACTGGCAGATCGGTGACCCTGCGGCCACATAGGCGAGCGCCCCATGGCCTTCAGGCGAGAGGTGAATCGAATCGACGCGCTCGGACGGGTCCAAGGTCGACCCCAAAGCACTGCGCAAGTCCACGGCGTTCGGCGTGGCGAGGATGGCTGCATTCCAGTCAGCGACTCGCTGACGCTTCGCCGTGGGCTGCGTGTCGGCTAGCGGTGGGATGGTGACCCAGCGGACCGACGCGGCCCCGGCGCTAACCATCTGCCCGGCCAACGTGTTGAGCTGGGCGACGGTTGGGATCGGCTGATTGGTGTGCACGGCGTCATTGGTCCCCAGCATCACGGCCACATGGGCGCCGGGGCGGTCGGCCAGAATCGTCTCGTAATGGTTAGAGAGGCTGATACCCCCAGCGTAGGTGGATGACCCCCAGAAGACGCCGACTCCGCCCCAGGCCCACACGTCGGGTGTGCAGTTCGGGCCGAGCATGGTCACCCACGAGTTGCCGACCGTGTTACTGTCGCCGATCACCAGCGTTGCCGGTGGTGACGGCTCGCATGCGGTCAGCATGACGAGCGCGGCGAGTGCAAGGGTGAGCCGTTTCATGGAAGTCCTCCAGGTGGGAGGTTAGATGCGGGCGGTGCCAGAGATGGCGTCAGCGAGCGTCGACCGGCCGACGGTCTGGGCGATCTCCACCGCCCCTTCCTCTTCGTCGATATAGGGCGATAGGTCAATAACCCGCCAGCCCTCATCGGTTCCGGCGTGGGCGAGATAGCAGCCCATCCCCTCACGCCAAGGGAGTTTGCGGGCAATCACCCGCGCACCGAGCTTGGGGGCGGCACCGTGGGCGCCAACCTGGGCCTCAGTGTCGGTGTCGAAGATCCCCGCCTTGGCATCCATAAGCCCGACCGGCGCACCGAGCGGGAGACGTCCGATATCGGTAGGGTTGTCGATGTCGAGTGACCACGACTCGATCGGTTGGCCCTCGATGGAGAGCACCTGTTCAGCGACGGCATTCATGCGAGTTGCGTTGGGCCATTTGTTGGTTGACTGGAATCGCTTGTGGCGGCGGAGGTACCCGAGCCCGTTGACGTGTTGGACGTCGAGTGCAGCGGTTGCACGGCCGACGATCGCAGGGATGTCGTTGTCCTTCGGGTCGGCGTGAACCCAGCTGTCAGAGATCAGCCCTTCGCCGTTGCCGTCCTGCTTGACCTTCCCTCGGATGATCCGACACGAGCCAACGGCGGAGCCCACGAGCCAAGTCCCGTCCATCGGCGGCGCTGAGGCCATGTCGGGGGTGACTAGATGCCGGGTAAGTAGCTCGTTGCCCCAGAGGTCGCCGAGCGTGCCGATGTCGACGTGCGGCCACATGCCATCTGCGGTGGACTTGAGGATCACCCGCCAGCTGGCCCGAAATTGGTAGGCGAGCCACTTGGTGAAACTGAGCGAGTCGTGGTGCTCGCCGTCGAGGGTGACGTTCGCTGGCGCTCCGATCCCGGCCGAGATTGTGCCCCGTCGAACAATGTGGAGCAATGTGGTGCCGGCCACGAGCGCCGCGCAGTCGGCGAGGGTGAGGTTCGACCCGACAAATGTGCCGGGGATAATCCCGGCCTCGGTCTGGCCGGACGAATCGGCCATGTAGTGGGAGAGCCCTGAGAGCCCGAGTTCTAGGGTGCTGCCTGTCCGGCTCGTCTGGGTGAGTAGCGCGGTGGCAGAGGCGAGGCTGGCCACGTCCGAACGGGTCATCGCCGCCAGTGCCCAAGGTGGGATGCGGCCCGGTGTGACCATCACCCACGACGTCGCCGAATGGCCGACATGACCAATCGCCGCCTCGATCCGGCCGGGGGGATCAATCAGCTCGACGGTTCCACCGCCAGCGGCCTCTATGCGTTCCTCGATCACCTGAGCACCCAAATCGTCGGTGCTGCCCACGCCCTGGTGCGGTACGTCCCCCCGCTCTCAATCCTCACGAGAGGGAGCGAGTCGATCAAGGTCGATGTCGTGCCCGACACTGAGCAGGACTGCTGGCCAACGAAGTAGAGGTCGCCCGCCTTAGCGCCGACCGTCGTGGTCGCCGGGCTGTCGAGTTGCGCCCCATTGTTGCTGGCGGCGATCGAGATTCGCGATGAGATCGACATAGACAGGGTGAGACCCGACACGCCGCGGCGAACCACCAGATCGGAGGACAGGCCGGAGAGCTGCCGAGTTGCGCCCCAGTCCTGGCGCTTCTGAACCCACCGGACCCACACCATCTCCGAGTCGGCACGGACAACCTCGACGCCCGCGGCTGCGACCGGGCCCTGAAACCCGCCACTGTCCGAAATGGTGACCCCGTACGTGCGATCCACGGCGCCAGCCGCGTTGATGCGCAGCGCGGCCGCGGTCGACCCTCCTGTTGGCAGCCGAAACCCGACACGGCCGTTGTGGACCCTGACGGGCACTCCAGCGGGCGGCTGGCCGTGGATCGGCCACCATGCGCCCGCCAACTGAATCTCGATCCTCGGTGACCCGGCAAGCCACTCCCCCGGCGAACACGTAAACGCTGTCCATGCCTGCACCAGTGACGAGTGCGAGACCGTCCGCACCCGCCCCTCATCCAGGTCGACCGTCTCGTCAGCGTTGACGGTAGGTCCTTGAGCGGCAACGTCACCCGGCACACCAACACGCGGGAACGTTGCAGCGAACACGACTGGTGACACCACCGGCAACATCTTGCCAACCGACGACACCTCACCCTCAACCGACCCGGTTGCGAGGCGCCGGAGGGTCATCGCCCACGGCATTCCGGGGCTGTACTCAGAGCCGACCTGCCCCAGCTCGTAGAGCCCGTCCAGCTCGGTCATGCCAAACCTGTCGTCCTCTTCGGCGTAGAGGGGGAGGATGAGCCCGGAGCGCATCGAGGCGAGTTGGGCCCTCGGCCCGAACGCGTCGGCGAGCCCGCCGGCGTCGAGCGACCCGGAGAGGGTCAGCACCTCATCCTCAAGCGACGCGCTGATACCGGCACCGTCGCCGAGGTCCAGATATCCGAGCTTCATCGGCGCACCAGCTCAGCCTTGCGGATTCCGTCGGCAAACCCTCGGGCATTCACGCTAAGCTCCACGGTGGCACCTCTCAGTTGGTAGATCGGATCGGTGCCACCACGGCCGGAGGGGCGGCCGGCGTCGTAGGCGGCGGTCTCCTTGAGGGACAGCACCCGTTCACCGGCGAGCGCCATGATGGGCACTTCCTGGCCCTTCGGGCCGAGCACTTCGCCGCCCGTGTGGTAGGTGGGGAGCTGCGGCATCGAGAAGCCCTTACCGCCGATACCCGGCATCCACGAGGGCGCGGTGAACGAGAGCTTCCCGGCGGTGTTGTTCCAGAATTGGGCGATGCGGGAGAACGCCCACTTGAACGGCTCGGATATGGCGGACGCCATGTTGCCTATTCGCCGGGGAATCCCGGTAATGAGGTTTACGAGGGCGCTGACCTTGCCGTCGACCCAGTTCTTGGCCTTCGTTGCGCCACTCTTCAGCGTGTCGAACACCCGGCCGAGCGATCCGGTCACCCGGTTCTTGATCCCGACAACCGTCGAGACGATCCGGGTGACCATCGACGTCACAAAGTTGCGGGCCGCCGACCAGCCCGCCTTAAGTCCGGTGATGATCGCTCGGGCGACCGCTGCGATCGCGTTCCATCGGGTCTTGAAGTAGTTGCCGACGGCCGCGATCGCGCCGACGATGAAGCTCTTCACGGCACCGAACCCGGCCTTGATTTTGGACCAGTGCGCGGTGATGAGCCGGACCGCGATACCGATCGGGCCGGTGAGGATCGCGAGCAGGGTCTTCCAGTTACTGGAGATGAACCCGACCACCGATTTCACCACGTTCCCGATGAACCTGAATGCGGTGTCGACGATTGCGCGGAACCAGCCGACCTTGTTGTACGCGAGCACCAGGGCGGCGACAATCCCGACGATCGCGGCGATCACCAGGCCGATCGGGTTAGCCGTCAACGCAGCGTTCCACAACCATTGCGCGGCGGTGGCCACCCCGGTAGCGACCTTCCCGGCGATCATGGCGACCTTCTGGCCGACGATCGCCGCAGCGGACGCGATGGCTGAGGCGGCCGACTTGGCCGAGGCGAGCGCCCACGTGCCCAGCGACTTCGCCCCGGACAGC
>Ga0154020_10009329_pt1 | contig 11304 bp, 8 predicted proteins | sample Klosneuvirus_201_FD_109709 | JGI IMG/M metagenome (GOLD analysis project Ga0154020, IMG submission 109709) | Active sludge microbial communities from wastewater, Klosterneuburg, Austria - Klosneuvirus_20160825_MG | ecosystem: Engineered > WWTP > Aerobic digester > Activated sludge | place... | reverse complement strand
GCCATGCGCAGCGAGGTCAGCGGGGTGCGAAACTCGTGCGCGACCGTCGACACCAGGTTGTTCTTGAGCTCGTCGAAGCGCAGCAAGCGCGTCACGTCCTGCAGCACCACGGTGGCGGCACCGATGGCGCCCTCCTCGCCGTACAGCGGGGTGGCGCGCGGCAGGTAGTGGCGCGCGCTGTCGCCGCCGCCGCTGGCGAAGGCCTCGTCGAGCCCGCGCGGCGAGTAGGCGCCGCGCCCCGACAGCACGTGGTCGCGCGCGTGCTCCAGCGCGCTGCGCACCTCGGGCGGGAGCTTGGCCAGCGGCGCGTCGGCCTCCAGCTCGACGCCGAGGGCCTCGGCGGCGCGGTTGGCGTTGAGCACCCGGCCTCCGCCGCCCAGCACCACGACGGGATCCGACAGGCTGTCGATGGCGCCCTGCGCGGCCTGCTGTGCCTCCAGCAGCTCGCCCAGCGACGAGGTGCGATAGCGCTCCAGGCGCTCCGCCATGGTGTTGAACTCGCGCGCCAGATCGGCGACCTCGTCCTTGCCGTCCACGCCACGCGCACGCGCGGCGAGGTCGCCCTCACCGACCCGGCGCACCGCCTGGGCCAGCACCCCGAGCGGCCGCAGCGCGCGCCGGGTCAGCGTGATCGACGCCAGCAGGCCCAGCAGCGTCGCGGCGGCGCCCACCAGCACGATGAGGCGCTCCAGCCAGCGCACGTCGTCCATCGCCGCGCTCGACTTGTTGCGCATGGCGTCCTGGTTGAGGTCGAGCAGTCGGTTGGCGGTGACGCGCAGCTCGGTGAAGGCGGGCTCGGTCTCGGCGAAGTAGCGCGCCGCTCGCTCGGGCTGGGGGGTCGCCTCGAAGTCGGCCAGCAGCTTGCGATAGGTGGCCCAGCGCGCCTTCAGATCGTCGATCACCGCGGCCTCGCCGGGCTCGGTGACGTTGGCGGCCGCCGCCGACAGCTCGTCGGCGAACAGCGCCTCGTAGCGCGCGACCTCGGCCGGCGCCACCGTGCGCCCGGCCAGCTGGTACAGCGCCGCGCTGTCGATGCGCTCGGCCGACTCCTTCATGCGCTGCGCGGCCAGCACGCTGCGGTAGTTCTCGCTCAGGATCCGCCGCGAGCCATCGCCGAGGCGCGCGATGCTGATGGCCGCGACCACGCCGCTCAGCACCAGCCCCGCGGTCAGCGGGGCCAGCGCGATCAGGAGCTTGCTGCCGAGCTTCATGTCGGCTCGGTCCGATCCGGCGACACGATGTAGAGGTCCATGCCCTCGGCCTCGCGGACCAGGCGCAGCGGCACCGAGCGGCCGAACAGCTGGCGCCACCAGGGCTGGTGCGAGCGCCCGATGATGATGGTGCCGACGTTGTTGCCGCGCGCGAACTCCAGCAGCGCGGCCACCGGGTCGCGCGACTTCAGGCGCACCACCTCGGCGCCGAGCTCGCGCCCCAGCTCGATGGCCGAGTGCAGGTGGCGCTGCGCCGCCGAGTCGATGCGGTCGGGCGCCTCGCCCGGGGTCTCGACATAGACCGCGTACCAGTCGGTGTTGAGACGCCCCGCCATGCGTGAACCGCGGCGCAGGAGCTGCGGCCCCACCGGCGAGTACGACGACATGCAGACCATCAGGCGGGCGCGCGACTGCGGCACATCGGTGTCGAGGCGGCGCGCGTTGTCGGCGGTGCGCTCCAGGCTCTGCGCCACCTCGCGCAGCGCCAGCTCGCGCAGGGTGGCCAGGTTCTGGCCCTTGAAGAAGTTGTCGAGCGCCCAGGCCACCTTCTCGGACGGGTAGATCTTGCCGGCGCGCAGCCGCTCCTCGAGATCCTCGACCGCGAGGTCGAGGTTGACGACCTGATCGGCCTCGGCCACGAAGCGGTCGGGCACGGTCTCGCGCACCACCACGCCGGTCTCGCGCTCGATCAGGCTGTTGAGGCTCTCCAGGTGCTGGATGTTGAGCGCGCCGACCACGTTGATGCCGGCCTCGATGAGGTCCTCGACGTCCTGGTAGCGCTTGCGGTTCTTGCTGCCCGGCGCGTTGGTGTGCGGGATCTCGTCGACCAGGGCGACCGCGGGGCGGCGCTCCAGCAGGGCGTCGAGATCCATCTCCTCGACGGTGACGCCGCGATACTCGATCTTCTTGCGCGGGATGGTCGGCAGCCCGGTCAGCTTGGCCACCGTCTCGGCGCGGCCGTGGGTCTCGACGAAGCCGACCACGACGTCGATGCCTCGCGCCAGCAGGGCGTGGGCCTCCTCCAGCATGCGGTAGGTCTTGCCCACGCCGGCGGCGAAGCCGATGTACAGCTTGAGGCGTCCGCGGCGGGCGCGCTGCACCAGCTCGAGGAAGTCCTCGGCGCGCGCGCCGGCTGGCCGCACCCGCTCCGCCATGGGGTTACCCTACCACGCGGGGGTCAGGGGCCCGTTGCGGGCGCCGGCGCGGGCGGCGGCAGCGGGCGGCCGAACGCGTGATCCAGGGCCAGGTTCAGCGCGAGCACGATGACCCGCGGCTCGCCCAGGAAGCCGAGATCGCGGCCCTCGACCACACCGGCCAGCACGGTCTCGACCCGGGCGGCGTCGACCCCGCGGGCCTTGGCCACGCGGCCGAGCTGCCAGCGCGCGGTGGCGGGCGAGATGTGCGGATCGAGACCGCTCGACGACGCGGTCACCAGCTCGTCGGGCACCGGGCCGGCGCCCGGGTGCTCGGCGGCCAGACGATCGCGCTCGCTGAGGATGCGGTCGCGCAGCTTGGCCGAGCTCGGCCCCCAGTTGGAGCCGCCGCTGGCCATGGTGTCGTAGCTCGACGCCGACGGGCGGCCCCAGAAGTAGCCCGGCTGGGTGAAGGTCTGGCCGATGAGAGCCGAGCCGACCACGTTGCCGCGGTCGTCACGCCGCAGGCTGCCGTTGGCGGCGGCCGGCATGATGGTCTGGCCGACGCCGGTGACGGCCAGCGGATACAAGATCCCGGTCAGCACCAGGGTGACGACGGTGGCTCGCAAGGCGATGGTGAGTTCACGCATGGTGGTTTCGCTTTCCGGCATCCGAGGTCAGGTCGCCCCGACCGCGCCGAGCAGGAGGTCGATGAGCTTGATGCCGATGAAGGGCGCGATCAGGCCGCCGACGCCATAGATCAGCATCGAACGCCGGAACAGCGCCGCCGCGCCCAGCGGGCGATAGCGCACCCCGCGCAGCGCCAGCGGGATGAGCAGGATGATGATGATGGCGTTGAAGATGACCGCCGCCAGCACCGCCGACAGCGGCGACTCCAGGTGCATGACGTCGAGCGCGCGGACGGACGGGAACACCCCGGCGAACATCGCCGGCAGGATGGCGAAGTACTTGGCCACGTCGTTGGCGATCGAGAACGTGGTCAGCGCGCCGCGCGTCATCAGGAGCTGCTTGCCGACCTCGACGACCTCCAGCAGCTTGGTCGGGTTGGAGTCGAGGTCGACCATGTTGCCGGCCTCTTTGGCCGCCTGGGTGCCGCTGTTCATGGCCACCCCGACGTCGGCCTGGGCCAGCGCCGGCGCGTCGTTGGTGCCGTCGCCGGTCATGGCGACCAGCTTGCCCTTGGCCTGCTCCTCCTTGATGAGGCGCATCTTGTGCTCGGGCGTGGCCTCGGCCAGGAAGTCGTCGACGCCGGCCTCCTTGGCGATGGCGGCCGCGGTGCGCGGGTTGTCACCCGTGATCATCACGGTGCGGATGCCCATGGCGCGGAAGCGCGCGAAGCGCTCCTTGATCCCCGTCTTGACCACGTCCTCGAGGTGGATGATGCCGAGCAGGCGACCGTCGTCGGACACCGCCAGCGGGGTGCCGCCCTTGTCGCCGATGGCGCCCGCGATCTCGGCCAGCTCGGCCGGGGCGCTGCCGCCCAGGGCTGTGACATGCTTGCGCACGGCGTCGATGGCGCCCTTGCGCAGCTTGCGGGTGCCGAGGTCGCAGCCCGACATGCGGGTCTCGGCGGTGAACGGGATGAAGGTGGCGCCCTGCGAGCTGGGCGCCTTGATGCCCTGCTTCTCGATCAGCGCGATGATCGAGCGCCCCTCGGGGGTCTCGTCGGCGGCGCTGGCCAGCGCGGCGGCCTCGGCCAGCTCGTGTGCGGGGACGCCGGGCATGGGCAAGAGGCGCGTGGCCATGCGGTTGCCGTGGGTGATGGTGCCGGTCTTGTCGAGCAGCAGGACATCGACGTCACCCGCAGCCTCGACGGCGCGACCGCTCATGGCGATGACGTTCTTGCCCAGCAGGCGATCCATGCCGGCGATGCCGATGGCCGAGAGCAGGCCCCCGATGGTGGTCGGGATCAGGCACACCAGCAGCGCGATCAGGGTCGCCACCGGCAGCTTGGTGCCCGAATACATGGCCAGCGGCGCCAGGGTGACGCAGGCGACCAGGAAGATGATGGTCAGACCGACCAGCAGGATGTGCAGCGCGATCTCGTTGGGCGTCTTCTGCCGCGACGCGCCCTCGACCAGGGAGATCATCTTGTCGAGGAACGACTCGCCCGGGTTGGCGGTGATGCGCACCAGGATCTTGTCGGACAGCACCTTGGTGCCGCCGGTGACCGCGGAGCGGTCGCCGCCGCTCTCGCGGATGACCGGGGCCGACTCGCCGGTGATGGCGGCCTCGTCGACCGAGGCGATGCCCTCGATGATCTCGCCGTCGCCGGGGATGAGCTGGCCGGCCTCGACGATGACGACGTCGTCCTTGCGCAGGGCCGAGGCAGGCACCGACTCTTCACCGGAGTCGGTCTTGCGGCGGGCGCTGGTCTCCTTGCGCATCTTGCGCAGGGTGTCGGCCTGGGCCTTGCCTCGGCCCTCGGCGACCGCCTCGGCGAAGTTGGCGAACAGCACGGTGAACCACAGCCACAGCGAGATGGCGCCGGTGAACCAGGGCGGCGTGGCCGGCCCGCTGGCCAGGGCGTCGCGGATGAAGAGCGCCGTGGTCGCGACGCTGCCGATGAGGACCACGAACATCACGGGGTTCCGGGCCACCATGCGCGGATCGAGCTTGCGCACGCTGTCCAGGGCGGCACGGCGCAGCACCGGGCCGTCGAACAGGGAGGTCTTGGGACGCGGATGCACGGACATCAGAACACCTGCCCGGTCTGACCAACCAGGTGGTCGACGATGGGCCCGAGGCTGAGAGCCGGGAAGAAGGTCAGCGCGCCGACGATGACGATCACCGCCACCAGCAGCACCGTGAACAGCAGGCCGTTGGTCGGGAACGTCCCCGGCCCTGGCGCCACCGTCTTCTTGCCTGCCATGGCGCCGCCGATGGCGAGCGCCGGGATGATCATGAGAAAGCGGCCGGCCAGCATGCTCAGGCCGAGGGTCCAGTTGTACCAGGGCACGTTGGCGCCCAGGCCCGCGAAGGCCGAGCCGTTGTTGCCGGCGGCGCTGGTGTACGCGTACATCACCTCGGTCAGCCCGTGCGGCCCGCCGTTGTTGGTGGTGGCCAGGCCGTAGCTGGCGATCAGCGACCAGCCGGTGAAGCCCAGGATGAGCACCGGGAAGACCAGCACGTACAGCATCGCGAGCTTCATCTCGCGCGGCTCGACCTTCTTGCCCAGGTACTCCGGGGTTCGCCCGACCATCAGGCCGGCGATGAACACCGAGAGCAAGACCATCACCAGCATGCCGTACAGGCCGGCGCCGACGCCGCCGAAGACCACCTCGCCGAGCTGGATGTTGACCAGCGGGACCAGGCCGCCGAGCGGCGTGAAGCTGTCGTGCATCGAGTTGACCGCGCCGCACGAGGCGTCGGTGGTCACGGTGGCGAACAGCGCCGAGGCCGAGACCCCGAAGCGGACCTCCTTGCCCTCCATGTTGCCGAGCGGCTGCGCGATCCCCGCGCGCGCGACCGCGCTGTTGCCCTGGGCCTCGGCGGCGTAGGACGCGCCCACGCCGGCGAAGAACAGGATGCTCATGGCCGCCAGCAGGGCCCAGCCCTGCTTCTGGTCCTTGGCCATGCGGCCGTAGGTGTAGGTCAGCGCGGCCGGGATGGCGAACACCAGGACGAGCTGCAAGAGGTTCATCAGCGCGGTGGGGTTTTCGAACGGGTGCGAGCTGTTGGCGTTGAAGAAGCCGCCGCCGTTGGTGCCCAGCTGCTTGATGGCCTCCTGCGAGGCCACCGGGCCCAGCGCGATGATCTGCCTGCCGCCCTCCAGCGTGCTGACGGTGAGCGGGCCCGACAGGTTCTGGATCACGCCCTGCGAGATGAAGATCAGCGCGATCACGAACGAGATCGGGATGAGCACGTAGACCAGGCCGCGGATGAGGTCGACCCAGAAGTTGCCCAGGGTGAACTTGCCCGGCTGCTTGCGGGTCAGGCCGCGCGCGAGCGCCAGCGCGATGCCGATGCCGACCGCCGCCGAGGTGAAGTTGTGCCACGCCAGCCCGGCCATCTGGGTGAAGTGGCTCATGGTCGACTCGCCCGCGTAGCCCTGCCAGTTGGTGTTGGTGGTGAAGCTGGCCGCGGTGTTGAACGCGCTGGCCGGGATGATCGCCTTCATCTGGCCCGGGTTCCACGGCAGGCCGCCCTGCGCGCGCTGGATGAAGTAGGTCACCAGCAGGCCGAGCAGGCTGAATAGCAGCATCGAGCGCGCATATGCGCCCCAGGTCTGCTCCTGCCTGGGATCTGCGCCCGACAGGCGCAACAGGCCGCGCTCGACCGGGCCGAGGATGCGCGGCAAGGGCTGCCTCTCGCCCTCGAACACGCGGAAGAGGTACACGCCCAGTGGCCTGGTGATGGCCACGATGATGGCGAAGAAGACGAGGATCTGGATCCAGCCGATGGCGGTCATCAGAAGCTCTCTGGTTTGAGGAGCGCGTAGACCAGGTAGCCGGTCAGGAGCACCGCGGCGATGCCGCCTAGCCAGTACTCGAGCATGGCTACATGCGCTCCAGCGCGCGGGTGTAGAGGAAGGCCGCGGCGAAGAAGCCGACGGTCACGAGCACGACGATGAGGTCACCCATGCCCGCGTCTCGTGCAGCGGTCGTGCCACGACGCGCTGGCCCAATACGGGGGGTTGCACGTGGGTGGACCACGCAACGGTTGCGGGATGCAAGGTGGGCTGGACTGCAGGTTGCGGCGTGCAGCCTGGTCAGCCAGCCGCGGCCGGAGCAGCTAGAAGGCGGCGGCCAGGCCGAGGACGCCGGTGATCAGCGGGTCGAAGTCACCGTCATGGATGGAGGCGTGGAAGGCGAGGTCACTGATCAGGGCCAGCGGGCCGAGGCGCAGGCCGAGCTGGGTGGTCATTCCGGCGGCGAGGGTGACCGCGCCGGACTCGGCGTAGCCGGCGCCGAAGTGGGCGGCCATCACCAGGTGCGGGCGGGTGGCGCCGAGCTGGCGCACCAGCGAGAGCTCGGTCAGCCAGGTGGTGTAGTCGAGCCAGAAGAAGTCGACGCGGCCGCCCCACTTGCCGCCGGGCCAGATGTCCGCCCCGGCCCAGCCGCCGATGACGGGTTCGGTGGCCTCGAGCAGGCTGCCCAGGGCGACGCTGCCGTGGACCTTGGCGTGCGCCGTGCGCGGCGTGGCGGTCAGCAGGGCGAAGGCGAGGGCGACGGTCGCGAGCGACACCAGGGCGATCTTTGACCGGCGCACCGGGGCATCATAGACGAGCCATGGCGGAAGGCGGGCACAGCTTGCAGCGGACGGTGGGGCGACGGCTGGCGGACGGGCTGGCGGGCTGGGGCGCCGAGCTCGGGCGCGCGCTGGCGGCGCCGCGGCTGCGCGTGCGCTGGCTGCTGCTGCGCCTGCTCGGGCTGACGCTGCTGATCGCGAGCGCGTCGCTGTGGACGCAGGTGATCGCGCTGTCGGGGGCGCGCGGGGTGGTGCCGTTCGCGGAGGTGCTCGAGGGCTATGCGCGGCAGTTCGGGCCGCTGGAGCGGCTGTGGCAGGCGCCCACGCTGTGCTGGCTGTGGGACGGCGACGGCATGCTGCACCTGCTGTGTGCGGGCGGCGTGCTGGCGGGCGTGCTGTGTGTGCTCAACCTGGCGCCGCGGGCGGCGCTGGCGGTCGGCGCGGTGGCCTATCTGTCGCTGGCGTCGGTGTGCGCGCCGTGGCTGAACTTCCAGTGGGACGCGCTGCTGATCGAGAGCCTGGTGCTGGGTGCGCTGCTGGCGCCGCGCGGGGTGCGGCCAGGGCTGGGGGCGCAGCAGCCGCCGGCGCGCGCGGTGGTGTTCCTGCTGCTGTTCCTGGTGTTCCGGCTGCACTTCGAGTCGGGCGTGGTCAAGCTGACCAGCGGCGATGCGGTGTGGCGGGGGCTGCGGGCGCTGGAGTTTCACTATGAGACCCAGCCGCTGCCGAGCTTCGTGAGCGTATGGGTGCACGGGCTGCCGGGGTGGCTACACCGGGCCTGCTGTGCGGTGATGTTCGTCATCGAGCTGGGGGCGCCGCTGCTGCTGCTGGCGCCGTGGCGACGGGTGCGGCTGGGGGCGGTGGCTGGGCTCTTGCTGCTGCAGGTGGTGATCGCGGCGACGGGGAACTTTGCGTACTTCAACTTGCTCACGCTGGTGCTGGTGCTGATCGGGCTGGATGATCGGGTGGTGCCGGGAGTGCGCTGGGGCAGGGCGGACATCGGGAGCACGAGCACGAGCACGAGCACGACGCCTGGCTGGGGGCTGCGCGCGCGGCTGCTGGCGGCGTTCACCACGCTGGTGGTGTGCATCGGCGTCATGCAGCTCGCGGTCGCGTGCTGGCCGCGCGGGACACCGCGGGCGGTGCGCAAGGTGCTGCGCCTCGCGGCGCCCCCGATGGCCATCAACTCCTACGGGCTGTTCCGCTGGATGACCACCACGCGCGACGAGATCATCATCGAGGGCTCCGATGACGGGCTGCGCTGGCTGCCCTACCAGCTGCCGGCCAAGCCGGGCGACCTCGGCCGCGCGCCGCCGCTGGTGGCGCCGCACCAGCCGCGGCTCGACTGGCAGCTGTGGTTCGCCGCGCTGGGCGAGTGCGGGGATGACGGCCAGAACCACTGGGTGCCGGCGCTGCTGCAGCGCATGCTCGAGCATCGCCGCCCGGTGCTGGCGCTGTTTGCGCGGGTGCCGTTCCCCAATCGTCCGCCGCAGTATCTGCGCACTCTGCGCTATCGCTACCGCTTCACGACGCCCGCCCAGCGTGACGTCACCGGGACCTGGTGGCGGCGCGAGCTCCTGGGGCAATTCTGCCCCGTCGTGACGCTGGTCAACGGCCGTCTTGTCGCGGTCGACCTGGGCGGCGCCAGCAGCGACTGACCCGCCGGTTCTCGGTCATATCGGTGTCAGGAAGCCGGCCCGTACGTTGCGCCCTGCGTCATGCGTGGCCACCCTGACCACGACACGAGAGGAGGCTGTCATGAGCAACCTGGAGAACAAGGTCAACCAAGCCACCGAGCGCGCGGGGCACGTCATCAAGGAGACGGCCACCAAGGTCGGTCATCGAGCCACCGAGGCGGCCCACAAGGGCCAGCACGTGGTCGCCGAGACCGCCGAGAAGGTGAAGGCCATGGCCGGCGACGCCGCCGACAAGCTGAAGGAGGCCGGCGCCAAGGTGGCGGGCAAGGCTCGCGCGGCTGCGCACGCGGCCGGCGACAAGCTCGACGAGGTCGCGAAGAAGGTCAAGGACGCCGCTGGGTAGCGCGCGTCGAAGGAGGTGTCACATGTCGATCGTCGCCTGGATTGTTCTGGGACTCATCGCGGGGTTCATCGCCAGCCGGCTGGTGGGTGGTGCAGGTGGTGGCGGGCTGCTGGTGGACATGGCGCTGGGAGTGGTCGGCGCCTTCGTGGGTGGCGGACTGTTCCACCTGATCGGCAAGGCCGGCGTGACCGGCTTCAATCTCTGGAGCGTGTTCGTGTCGGTGGTCGGCGCGGTCGTGGTGCTGGCCATCTATCACGCCGTGGCCCGGCGCAGCGCCCACGCCTGAGGCCGTGGTTCACGCGGTTTGACATTGCAGGGAGCCGGCGCGACCCTGTCCCGAATGCGCTTCACCACAGCACTCGTGACGAGTCTCGCCGGCCTGCTGCTGGTGCCCGCTGGCCTCGGCCAGGCGGCCCAGAAGCTGGGCCTCAACGTGCACCAGTCGAGCGATGTCGGCCTCGACGCCGCGCGCGACTCGGGCACCGACTGGGTGCGCATCGACTTCAACTGGTATGACGCCCAGCCGACCTCGGCTGCGGCCACCGACTGGTCACGCTTCGACACCCTGATCAACGCCGCGCGGGCCCGCAACCTCGAGGTCCTGGCCGTGATCGGCTACACGCCGGCGTGGGCGTCGTCGGGCGACATCGGCGGCGGCGGGGCGCAGAACGACGTGCCCACCGCGGGCAGCTTCGGCCCCTTCGTGACCGCCGCCGTCAACCGCTACAAGGATCGTGTCACGCACTGGGAGATCTGGAACGAGCCCAACCTGATGCAGTTCTTCGCTGGCACCCCGCAGCAGTACATCGATCGCATCCTGGTCCCGGGCGCCGACGCCGTGCACGCCGCCTGCGCCACCTGCAAGGTCATCGGGCCCGGGCTGGCCTCGGTGGGCGGCGAGTACGCCACCTGGATGGACATGGTGCTGGCCCAGGCAGCGGCCAAGCTCGACATCGTCAGCGGCCACATCTATGCCGCCTTCACCGTCGACGATGCCGCCGCCGGGCTGACCAAGGACAGCTTCTTCAACAAGCTGGAGCTGCACCGCAAGGTGCTGCTCTACGAAGGGCCGCTGTCGTATCGCGAGGTCATGCTGGCGCGCGGCGTGGACAAGCCGTTCTGGCTGACCGAGACCGGGCGCGAGGCCGCCATCGGCAACACCAGCGCCGAGGCCTCACAGGCGCTGCTGTACCGCCGCGTGCTGGAGGCCATGCTGACGCGGCCGTGGTGGGACGCGACCTTTTTCTACGAGGCCTTCGACGAGCCCGGCAGCGGCTACACCTGGGGCGTGGTCATGCACGATCCCGCGGCGGCCGGCGGCTACCGCCCCAAGCAGGCCTTCGCGCTGCTGACCAAGGCGGCGCGCTCGCCGGCCTTCGGCGGTACCGGCAGCGCGTGTGACGACGGCCTCGACAATGACGGCGACAACCAGGTCGACTTCCCGGCTGACTCGAACTGCGCCAGCGCGAGCGGGCCGTCGGAGGGTGCGCTGCCGGTGGATGCCGGCGTGGGCGTGGACGGCAGCCTGGCGACGCCCGACGCCGCGGTGATGGTGGACGACGGTGGCAACGTCACTCCTGGCCCCGACGCCGGGACCCCGGGCGGCAGCGACGCCGGTCCGCGGGCGGGCGGCTCCAGCAGCGGTTGCAGCACCAGCGCCGGCGCCAGCGGCGCGGCGGCCGGCGGCGGCGCGGCAGTGACCGGCGCGCTGG
>Ga0154020_10009328_pt1 | contig 11304 bp, 11 predicted proteins | sample Klosneuvirus_201_FD_109709 | JGI IMG/M metagenome (GOLD analysis project Ga0154020, IMG submission 109709) | Active sludge microbial communities from wastewater, Klosterneuburg, Austria - Klosneuvirus_20160825_MG | ecosystem: Engineered > WWTP > Aerobic digester > Activated sludge | place... | reverse complement strand
TTAGCAGGTGCTGCACGGTGACCTGCGGGTCCTTGTGCTCGGGACGTGCGGCGATTTCAGCGATGTGTTTGCGGAAGATTTCCATGGGTTCCAGTCCTAGAAAGAGGGTCAGGCACTTTTTCGGCAAAGGCGCCGAAAAAAAGCCAGACCCTTACTTCAAACGTTTGACGATGTGCCAGCCGTAGGGGCTGTCGGCTTCGTCGTGTGCAGCAATGCCGATTTCGCCGACTTCGAGGCGCCAGGCGACGTTGCCAAAGGCGCCAACCATGCCTTTGCGCCAGTAGGGCCCGTCTTTGCGGGCTTCGGATTTATCCGCGACCATGCCGTAGATGCCGGGCGGTGAGTCATCGGTGTAGCGCGTGATCAGCTCGTCAAAATCTTCACCCGCGAGCAGGCGCGCGTAAACTTCTGCGGCCAGGTTCTCGGCCTCCTGTTTGGTGCGCACGGCTTCCGTGCCCGTACCGGCAAAGGAAATCAGCAGGTGCTGAACTTCGACGCGCGGCGCTTTGTGCTCGGGCAGCGCGGCCAGCCTGGCTGCGTCATCGCGCATGTTCTTGAGCTTGTCCTGACCCTGGGCGTGCTCAAAGCCGGGCTTGGGATCGGGTTTGGCTTCGGATGCGCAACCTAGCGCGAAAAGCGCGGGCAAGCAGAGTGCGAGCAGAAACGAACGCATGATGTTCTTTCGGAGTGCGAGCCCGATCTTACTTCAGGCGCTTCACTATGTGCCAGCCGTAAGGGCTGTTGTCGAGGTCAAAGGCGGCCACGCCGATGTCGCCGACCTTAAGTCGCCAGCCCACGTTGCCAAAGGCCGGCACCATGCCTTTGCGCCAGTGGATATTGTTCGCCTGATTCATTTTCGATTTCTCGCTGACCATGCCGCAGATGCCGGGCCACTGGTCGTCGGTGTTCTCTTTGACGAGCGCATCAAACTCAGTGCCGCCCTGGATCTTGGCGAAAATCCCCGCGGCGAGTTTCTCGGCTTCTTCTTTGCTGCGCTTGGCGGGCGTGCCCCTGCCCTCAAAGGAAATCAGGATGTGCTGTACCTCGACAAAGCTGACGTCCTCCTCAGGCTTCTTCGCCAACTCGCTTGCCGCTTTGCGCAGGGCGAGAATCTGTGGGTCTTTGGACTCTTCGGTGTTGGCAGGTACGGCGCGGTTCTGGATGCCGCCGTCGGGGCAGCCGGCCAGCAACAGGGCGCAGAGCAAGAGTGCGAAAACAACGCGCGTCATTTCTTCTCCGTGGAATCGGGAATGCCGTTCGAAAGTTTTTTCTCGCCGCCCGAGGGCGTCATCGCTTTCAGCCAGCCTTTGCGCCAGAAGAAATATACCTCGGCGATCACAATCAACAGCATGACCGTGAGCGCCAGCGGGTAGCCCAGAGCCCAGCGCAATTCGGGCATATTGAGTGGCGCTTCGGGCCCGCCCTGGAAATTCATGCCCCACACGCCGGCCACCCAGCTCAGCGGGATGAAAATCGTAGCGATGATCGTGAGCACCTTCATGATTTCATTCATGCGGTTGCTCAGGCTGGAAAGATAGATGTCGAGCAGGCTCGACGCCGTTTCACGGTAGGTTTCCAGCAGGTCGATGATCTGCACCGTGTGGTCGTAGGTATCTCGCAGGTGCAGGCGCGTTTCCTCGGCCACGAGCGAAAGCGGCTCGCGATAGAGCGCGTGCACAGCCTCGCGCAAAGGCCAGATGGTGCGGCGCAGCACCAAGAGGTCGTGCTTGGTTTCGTGCACGCGCGCAATCAACAGGCGGTGGGGGTTTTCAACGACACGGTCTTCGAGGTCTTCAATGATCTCGCCAAACTGCTCGAGCAGGGGAAAGTAGTGGTCCACGACCGCGTCCAGCAGCAGGTAAGCCAGGAAGTCCGGCCCGCTTGAGCGTACGCGGCCGCGCGCATTGCGAACCTGGTCGCGCACGGAATCAAAGCAATCGCCGGCGTGTTCCTGGAATGTGATCACGAAATTCTTGCCCACAAACATCGAAAGCTGGTCGCCGCCCACGCGCGACTGGCTGATCTCGGCCATGCGCGCCACGATGTAAACGTTGTCCGGGTAAGGTTCGACCTTGGCGCGCTGGTGCACGTTGACGACGTCTTCGAGCGCAAGCCGGTGCAGCTTGAACATCTCGCCCAGCGCGTTGATCACGCCCAGATCGCCCAGGCCGTCAATGTTCACCCACAACACCGGCCAATCGCCGAGGTAGGGCCTGATTTCATCCACGCTCGTCAGGTGGCGCTCTTCGACCTTGTCCGGGCCAAATGCCATCAGGCGCATCGCTGATTTCGGCGCTTCCGGGTCGGCCACGACCGTGCCCGGTGCAGCGCCCGGCGCGGTGCGGCGGCGGAACTCGGTCTCGTGCTTACGGCGGCGCTTGCCCATGGGGCGCTTTTAGCACACCGGCGGCTTCCAAAGAATCAGCGGGTTACTTTCGGGTCGCCTCATCCGGCACGGGTGCATGCCTTGCCGATTCCGACTCGTTCGCGTGAGCGTGCGGCGGCGTATGCATCGCCGCGGGCGATCCCGGCGGCGAAAGCACGATCTCCGCACCCTCCGCTAACTCAGGTGTCCTGGCGATCTTGGTCAGCGTCACGCCGCGTTTGCGGACGGCGTCAAGCGCGGCTTTGGCTTTCTCGGGGTTACGTTCCAGTTCAGCGGCGACCATCGCCAGGAACTGGGCGTTGGCCGGTCGACCCATGGGAACGAAGTGCGCCTCAGGATGCCACTCGATGCCGACGAAGTAGTCAAGCACCGCAAGCGCAAACAGGATGAGCGTAGGCCCGATCGCGCCCCAATACCCGATCTGCAGGTAAATGATCGGCCCCATCAGCGCGCCCAGGAAGAAGGAAAGCAGGATGTAGGTCAGCAGGCGCAGACGCCGCGCCTCCACGTCCGAACTCATCGCGAACAGCGCCGCAATCTTCTTTGCCAGAGGCTGGTTGGCCGAACGGTCCTTGGCCTCAAAGGCCAGCCGCACTGCCTCAATGCCGATATCGGTGACAATGCCGGTCATGTGCGTGGTGCGAACCACGGCGCCAGAGAGGCGCGTGACCATGGCGTTCTGCAGGCCCATCGCCCCCGAAAGCATGCACATCAAAAGCAGATTGCTCTGGTGCCACGAAGCCGGAGTCAGGGCCGATAACACTGAAAAGCCCGCCAGCAACAAACCCTCCGTCAGCATGGCCGCGATGTAGCGCGGCTTGTTGAGCCGTTTGGATACCTCAATCTGCAAAGTGGCCAGCACGGCACCGCCAAAGAACGCGCTTATCACTACCGAGTATCCCAGTGCCACCTCAAAACGCCCCACAGCAACCTCATCGCCGATGCGCGCCAGATTGCCGGTCACATGCGAAAGGTACGCGCCCACGACCATGAAGCCGGCGGCGTTGACCGCGCCGGCAATGGCAGGCAACGCCACAGCCAGCGTCACCAGCTCAAGCAGCACGAGTCGGCGATGAAATTGTGCGGTGTGTTCACGCATAGGCTCAGCTTCCCATCCCTTCGGGAAGCTGAGCGAGCCTTGTGTTCGTACTTCGGAAGAAACGGCCAATGCCCATGTTGCTGTCACGAAGCGCCTTCCCGAAACTCGCGGAAATCCCGGCGATTGGCGACCTCGCTGACAGAAGCACTGGGAGGGGTGTTGCATGCAACCGTCAAAAAACCCGGCAGACACCCGCCACTTCTTGTCACCATTTGGCATTGAATGTGGAAAGAAATCAAGCCGCGTTATCTAACCTATTGGCGCACAATTGGTTATGGCGAGAAGCCCGCGTCAGTCGTCGTTGCCAAAGGTCAGATCGACGTCTTCGCCCTTGGTGATTTCCTTGAGCAGCACCGTGGCGTAGCAGCCCTTGGGCAGCGTGAAGCCCAGAGTCAGCGCACCGTCGGCGTAACTTGAGGTCAGCTCGCGCGCGATGAAGCGGTAGGGGCGGCGGTCGCCTTTCTGGCTCAGGCCCTTGCCAATGTCGAAGGATCCCAGCGTCAGCTCCGCTTCGGTCAGCACCGCCTGCTCCAGCTCAAGCTCGCGGCCCTTGGGCTGCATCATCTTGGTGCCGAAGATCGGGCCCGTGGGCGAAATCTCGAGCGCGTCGGCGCGCGGCTGCTCGGCGGCGGCGTTTTCGACTGTGAACTTGGCGCCGTTTTCTTTCTCGCACAGGTCGCCGTCCCACAGGCGGTCAAGCTCATCGAAGCGGCGCTCGAGGCAGCGGTTGAACAGCAGGCTCTGTGCGGCGCTGACATGCAGTAATTTCAACTTCTGTTGCACGCGGCGCAGGGCTTTTTCTCCCGGCCCGGTTTCTTTGACCGCAATCAGCGCCATGCGCTCGATGTTGGCGTTGCGCGGCCAGAGGTTGAGCGCTTCAACGAGCTTTCCATCGGCGTAGGCCTTGCGCGCCTCAAACGTGCCTGGGTCAAGCATGCGGTCCGGCTCACCCAGCAACACGCGGAAGTAACCCTCTAAATCGTTGCGGATCAGGCACAGGCCAAGCCGCGCGGTATCAAGCCGGCGGCCAAAGCGCTGCGTGTCGTACCAGTTGGGGATGCCGCGCTTCTTGAGGATCTCGAGCGTGGCTTGCGCGTGCTTGACGTTTTCCTGAGCGACGTCGCGCAGCAGGATCGTGAAGCGGTTGCCGGCCAAATGGCCGCGCTTGAGTTTGTTGCCGTGGCGCGTTGTGCGCAGGATCTTGACCTTGGGAACTTCAAGGCCGGCAAATCGTTCGGGCGGGCAGTGCTCAAAGGAGAACCACTGGCGGGTGCGCCCGCGCGCATCCTTCTGGCCGGCAAAACCCACGTCGCGTTCGGGAAAACTCAGCGCCACGCACATGCGGCGCAAAGCCTCAAACGTGGAGATGCCGGACTTTTCGATTTCCACCAGCGTGTGGTCGCCCGCGCCGGAAAACGGGTAGAGCGGGAGTTCCTCGACGATGAAATCGTCGTAGATCGATTTGATGGTGCCGGGGCAGGGTGGAACTGCGGCGCTGAGATATTTCATTACTTCTCGATCATCGCGGCGGTTTTGGCGGGCGCAGTCACGACCACAGGCGCTTCTTCGCGCAACTGCTTCACGCTGGCCTTGGCGCCGTCATAGAACATCTGCGGGAACACGCCCAGCGCCACGGTGCCGAACACCGTCACGGAGATGGCGAACTTGATGCCCCAATCCTCGCGCCCGTGCACGGGCTTATCGTCAGCTTCTTTGAAGTAAGTGACGGCCACCACGCGCAGGTAGTAGTAAGAGCCGACGATGCTGGTGCCAATGCCGATGATCGCCAGCGAAAGGAACGGGCCGCCCGCATAAACCGCCTGCGAGAACACAAAGTACTTGCCCATGAAACCGCCGGTCAGCGGAATGCCGGCAAGGCTAAACATGAAAATAGCGAGGCAGATACCCACCGCGGGCTTCTTCCAGGCCAGGCCGCGCAGATCGTCAATTTCCTCAACATCTTTGCCGTGCGAGGAAGCATAAACCAGCATCGCAAAGGCGCCGCTGGTCATGAGCGTGTACGTGAGCAGATAAAACAGCACGGCGGCATAGGCCTCGGTGCGCCCGCCGGCGGCAGCCAGGCCCATGAGCAGATAGCCGGAATGGGCAATGCTCGAGTAGGCCAGCATGCGCTTGATGTTGCGCTGCGAGATCGCAAACCAGTTGCCCAGAATCATCGACATCGCCGAAAGCGCCCAGAGTGCATAAGTCGCCCAGCCGAAGTTGCCGCTGAACTGCCCGTGCATGGGCACGTCGGGGAACACCGTCACCGCAATGCGGATCAACGCGCCAAAAGCCGCGGCTTTGACCGCCACGGCCATGAAGCCGGTGACGGTGGTGGGCGCACCTTCGTAGGCATCCGGCACCCAGCTATGGAAGGGAACTGCACCTACCTTGAACGCAAAGGCAATCAGCACCGAGCCCATGCCTAGTGTGGCCATGTAGCGGGCGTCGCCGCCGCTGGCATCGGGACTGTTTCTGAAGATTTCGACCAGTTGGTCGCCCAGCGGGCGCAGGGCCACTTCGCCCGTTACGCCATAAAGTGCGGCCATGCCCATAACCATCACGCCGCTGGCCAAGGCACCCATGACGAAATACTTCATGGCGCCCTCAGCGCTCTTGCTGGAGTTTCCGCGCAGGCCGGTCAGCACGTAAACGGAGAAGCTAAGCAGCTCAATGCTAAGGAAGAGCATGATCAGGTCATTGCTGACCACGAGCAGCACCATGCCCGTGGCGGCAAGCAGAAGCGTGCAGCAAAAATCCGTAAACGAAATGCCTATGCGCCGCACGTAACTGATGCTGGCGAACATGCTCACGGCCGTGCCGATGAGAATAGCGGTCGTAAGGTAGGCCGCGAACTGGTCAATGAGCATGGCGCCGCGCATCACAAGCACGGGCCGCGCGTCCCAGTAAGGGTTGAGCGAAACAAAGGAAAGCAGCACGCCGCCCAGTGCCGTGAAGAACACGGGCATGGCCTGGCGGTCGGCATCTTCGCTGAACAAATCAATGAGCAGAACAATGCCCGCCGCAACCAGCAACCAGACGACGGGAAGGAAGATGTCGTAACCAGAAAGCATCGGCGCTCCGAATGGGGCGGGATGATGCCTTGGGCCGGGCAGCGCCGCAATGGAGACGATTATTGGACTAGCGCACTCCAGATAACTAGCATTCGCGCCCAAGGAGAAACCCATGCCCAGCTCACACGACAAGATCGACGCAACCAAAGTGATTGCGACACTCAACACGATTCTGGAACTCGAACTCGCAGGCGTGGTGCGTTACACGCACTACGCGCTGATGGTGTTCGGCCATGCGCGCATTCCCATCATCAAGTGGATGCGCGACCAGGCCATGGAAGGCATGAGCCACGCCTCGATCGCGGGCGAGCACGTGACCTCGCTGGGCGGCCATCCGTCGCTCAAGATCGGCAAGCTGGTCGAGAGCCACAAGCACGACATCAACCAGATTCTCACGGAAGCGCTGGAGCACGAACAGGCCACGCTCGACGAGTATTACGCGCTCTTGAACCAGGTTGAGGGCAAGAGCGTGTGGCTAGAGGAATACGCCCGCGAGCAAATCCAGCTCGAGGAACAGCACATCGCCGAAGTAGAAAAGATGCTACGCAAACCCGGCGACCTCCACCCTGCGGGCTAGGAACGCACTCCCAGAGCCCATCGCGTCAGCGATGGGACTCCGCAGGCGGACAGCGGTTGTCCACGGATGGACACGGATTTACACGGATAAAAAAATTAGGAGCCCCGAGCGGTTCCCAGACGGCGCCTTGGCTAGGTCGGGCGCGCGATTGGACTTCTGACATTTTCCCGAATCGGGGCCATTCAATGCCAACGCAAGCAGACCGAAGGAACAACTTCATTCAGTTGGTTGCGGGCTGTGTTGGGATACCTATTGGGATAGTCCTGCTTGTGATCACCGCCAACAGAAGGGACTGGTTTTCTTTCGCATTCTTCGCATTCATGTTGCTGATGAACTTGTTTGGTACATTCGTTTCTCTAAAGCAGCGGTTGAGAATGTTGAAGGACGGAGGCGGTGACACAGATGTACAACAGCAAGCTCAAGAGGTGCGCGCCGAACTCGCTGCCATGCGCGCTGAACAGCAGCAAACGCTCGATCTGCTCCGCGACCGGCTGAACGATGCTCAGCGTGAAATCGAAACCGCCGTGCACGACAAAGAACGCCTGATGGCGGAGCTGCGCGAGATGGTGCCCGACGCCCCCGGTGACGCCAGCGCCACCTTCCTTATTGATAAGGCCCACGAAAAGGTCGCCCAGGAATCCAAGCGGCAAGCCGCGCAGACGCGTGTAGCCGCGCGCGAGGCGAGCATTCTTCGCACGAAATCTGAAATCGAGGAGATGCAGAAGGAACTTGCCGCCGCGGAAGCTCTGCTCAGCGAATCCGACCGGCGCACGGCGGAACTTGACAGCCAGCTCAACGACAAAAACCGCGAACTCTGGAAGCTCAAAGCCGAAGTCCAAGGCGCACAAAGCCACGCCCGCGAATCGCGGCTCAAAACCATGATGCTCACGCGCTCGCACATCAAGAAAGGCGAGCACACCCTGCGCATGCTTGAGGAAATGCTCAAACGCTGGATCAAATCCAACGGCGCCGCCAACGTGAATTTCTCAACCCACGGCCATGCGTCAGACGTAGCGGCACAATTCGAAAAGATCGAGCGCGATTTCGTGGACCGCTACTTCACCCACGTCACCAACCCCGAATACGAGCGCGGCCAGCATCGAGTGATCCGCGTGAAATCAGGAAAAGACCCCGACGGCAGCGAATACGGCGAACTCGTGATAGCCCTCGACGACGACGCCGGCCGCACGCTGGGCCTGCGCTTTGACCTGCGCAAAGACGCCCCCGACGCGGCCAACGTAGGTTTCATCTTGGCCATGTTGCTCAAGGCGCAAACGCGCGAGTTCAGGGATTTTCCGGTGATCGTGAAGTAGGCAGTTTGACCACCTCCGCCTGCGGCAAACGCTTTTTCATCACCGCCAGCGCCTGCGCGCTCACGTCGCATAGCACAAATTTCCGGCCGAGTTTCGCGGCAGCCGCGCCGGTTGTTCCGCTGCCCGCAAAGAAGTCAAGCACGGTGTCGCCCGGCTTGCTGTGCACGCGCACGATGCGCTCGATGATCGCCAGCGGCTTTTGCGTGGGGTAGCCGGTTTTTTCTTTGCCCGTCGGGCTCACGATTGTGTTCCACCACACGTCGGTAAGCGTCTTGCCGCGCGCGGCTTTCTCTTTGCCCACCAGCCCCGGCGCCATGTAGGGAACGCGGTCGATGGCGTCATAGTTGAACGTGAATTTCCCGGGGTTCTTGGCGTACCACAAAATCGTGTCGTGCTTGGCCGGCCAGCGCGATTTGCTGCGCGCGCCGTAATCGTAGGCCCAGATGATTTCGTTCATGAAGCTCTCGCGCCCGAAGATTTCATCGAGCCAGATTTTCCCGTAATGCACCTCGCGCCAGTTCAGGTGCAGAAACAGCGAGCCGTCATCTTTGAGCACGCGATGCGCGCCCTGCAGGCGCGGCATCAAGAACGCCCGGAAATCGTCAAAACTGTCGGCGAAGTGCTGCTGGCCCAGTTTCACGGTGCGGTAGCCCTTGCCCTTGAAGCCGCGCCGATCCGCGCGTCGTTCATCGAGCACGGTTTTGAGGCGCAGACGCTTCTGTTTGCGGCCAGTGTTGAAGGGCGGGTCGATGTAAATCAGGTCAACGCTCGCGGGCTCAAGTTGAGCAAGCAGTCGCAGGTTGTCGCCAAAATAAATGCGGTCGGGCACGCGGCTGACAATAGTTCAGAGCCCCCTCGGTAACGAGGGGCTTCACTTCCAACAATCACGGACACTCAAACACAAAGCGCGCCGCTGCCGGGGCTCAGAGGATGACACAGCCGCTGGTCTTGATTATTGCGAATACTTCGCGGCCCTGCGTCAGGTTCAGTTCTGCCGCGGCGGCGTGTGTTACGTGCGCGAGGAGCGTGTGCGCCTGGCCGATTTTCAGATTCACGATCGTGTCCGGGCCGCTTTCGACTGTGCTGCGCACCATGGCGGCAAGCACGTTGCGCGCGCTCAGGCCGCGCGGCTTCTCGAGACAAAGAATGATCTCGTCGGCGAAAATGCCCATGCTTGCGCGCGTGCCAAGGGCGCGTTCGCTCAAGGGCGCTGCAAGTTCCTGGCCGCTGCCCAGTTCAAGCCACGAGATGCCCTTGTCGCGCTCGTGGCGCGTGACTTCCAGCCGCAGAATGTTGTCAAAGCCGGCACTGTGGCCCGGCCGCGCCAGCACTTCCAGCGGGTTGCCCTTGGCCGCGATCCTGCCTTCATTGAGCACAATGCACTCGTCGCAAAGGGCCGCGATTTCGTGGGCGCGGTGCGACACCAGCACCATCGGCACGCGCAGGACTTCCTTGATCTCGAGCAGCAAGGCCAGCACCTCGCGTGAGAGCGCCGAATCAAGCGCACTCATCGGCTCGTCAAGCAGCAGCAATTCGGGCTGCGAGAGAAGAGCGCGGCCCAGCGCCACACGCTGCTTCTCGCCGCCGGAAAGTGTCGCCGGCGCGCGTTTGAGCAGCGGTTCGAGGCGCAGCACATCGAGGATGCGCTTGGCGTTGAGGCTGTCGAGGCCGTCGGCGCGCGGCGCGTAGAGCAAGTTCTGGCGCACGCTCATGTGCGGAAACAATAGCGCATCCTGCGTGACGTAGCCGATCTCGCGGCGCTCGGGTGCAACGAATGTTCCGAGGTGGCTTTGCACGGTGCGCGTGCGCACGGAAATATCGGCCACCTTGGGCGCAAACAAGCCGGCAATTGCGTGCAGGATCGTGCTCTTGCCCGAGCCCGAGGGGCCGAAGATGCCCAGCACCGGCCCGTCGCTCGAGAATTTCACATCAAGCGCAAAGCGGCTGAAGCGATGCGTGATGGCGACGTCAAGGATTGCCAAGGCGTCTCCTCTGCCAACCCATGAACGCAAAGGCCACCAAGAGCGCGACAAGTGAAATCAACACGCTGACGACGACAAGGCGCATAGCCGCGTCATCGCCGTCAACGGCGTTCAGCGCGCTGTAAACGGCAATGGGAATCGTGCGCGTTTCGCCTTCAACGTCGCCCGCAAGAATGATCGTGGCGCCGAATTCACCCAGCGAGCGCGCAAAGGTCAGCACACTGCCGGCCACGATGCCCGGCAGCGAAAGCGGCAGCGTCACGCGCAAGAACGTGGCCCAGCGCCCGCGGCCCAGCGTGCGCGAGACCTGCTCGAGGCGCTTGTCCACACCCAGCACCGACAAGCGGATGCTCTCAACCATGAGCGGAAAACCCACCACCGCCGCAGCGATCACGCAGGCCGCCGTCGTGTAAGCAATGCGCCCGCCAGCGACGCCTTCGTAGGCCGCGCCCAGCGGGCCGCGCGCGCCAAACAGCTTCAAGAGCAGGTAGCCCGTAACCACGGGCGGCAACACCAGCGGCAGCATGACCACGCCCTGCACCAGCGCGCGTAAGGGCGATTGCCAGCGCGCCAGCAGCCAGCCCATGAGAATGCCCGGCACAAGCGAAACCGCCACGCTCAAGGCGCCAACCTCAAGCGTGAGATGAATGATTTCGAGTTCCGCTTCCGTAATCAGGGCGTCTCCCTCGGCCCAAAGCCGCGCTTGGCCAATGCGGCCTGTGCCTCCTTGCCCAACAGGTATTCCAATAACGCCAGCGCGGCTTGCTTATTCTTGCTGCCCGCGCAAACGGCGGCGGAGTAGGCGATAGGCGGATAGCTCTTCTGTTCGAAGGCGAACAGCGTGCGCACGTTGACATCTGCCGCTGCATC
>Ga0154020_10009326_pt1 | contig 11305 bp, 7 predicted proteins | sample Klosneuvirus_201_FD_109709 | JGI IMG/M metagenome (GOLD analysis project Ga0154020, IMG submission 109709) | Active sludge microbial communities from wastewater, Klosterneuburg, Austria - Klosneuvirus_20160825_MG | ecosystem: Engineered > WWTP > Aerobic digester > Activated sludge | place... | reverse complement strand
GCCGACGATCTTCGGACAGGGGTTCAACTCCCCTCGCCTCCACCAAACCAAGCTCGCTCGACCCGGAGCCATTTAAATGGTTCCGGGCGACGGGATAAACTCCTCCAGTCATTCGTTCCTAACGCGTCGGCGACCCATCACCCAAGGGCTCGGATTCGTCTCCGTGCCCTTTTTTCGCCTGCCTTCTGCCCCGCTGATATACGCGGTCCATTCTCTTGTATAACGTGACGTCGACTCTTCAGGCATTCATGCGCTGGCTGCTGAAGTGACTGTCTGGTAGACTGGCGCCGATTTTTGATCACATTTGGGCGATGTGCCTGATTGCTCTTGCCATGACCGGGGAACCGTGTGTCATTGCTGACCGCGTCGCCAGCATGTAGGCGTGGTGAAGGGTTCCGTACGGGTCGATTGTGGAAGTCTCGTTGTCCAAGGTGGACGACTGGGTGTGTGTAGGTGGTACCGATGAAGAGTCGGAATCAGGGGAGACGAAAAATGAACCTGATCGGGGGAAGCTCCATTTGAGCCTGGAAGGTCAAGAGGTCGATCGAAAATCCCTTCGGGCGGTGACCGGTAAGACGACGGACTGGAACGAAATCGCCAAAGATTGCATCGCCTTTGCCAATGCAACGGGAGGCCGATGGCGACAAACGTTGGCGGCGCTACTGGGCGGTGTCATGAGCAGGTTATCGGACAACAAGCGCCTTATCGACGATAGCTGGGCGATAGTCGCTAGGCGATATGCCGGTACAGGCCTCATGAATCAAAGCGTTCTATCGACCACAGGCGAGAAAGCATGGGCGATAGCGATGCCACACGCACTGAGCAGCCGACTGAGGGGCGGTAACTCATGACCAAATCCGAGGCACAAACCCGGTCAGAGTTGATTGACCAGCAACTCGCTCAGGCTGGCTGGAATGTCAAAGACCCCTCCCAGGTCGTCGAGGAGTTCGACATCCTCACCGCCTTGCCCGAAGGTGTGGCGGAACCGCGCACGCCTTATGAGGGCCACCAGTTCAGTGACTACGTCCTGCTGGGCAAAGACCGCAAGCCGCTGGCGGTGATCGAAGCCAAAAAGACCAGCCGTGATGCCGCCATTGGCCGTGAGCAGGCGAAGCAGTATTGCTACAACATCCGGAAGCAGCTGGGTGGCGAGCTTCCTTTCTGCTTCTATACCAACGGCCACGAAACCTATTTCTGGGATCTGGAGAATGCTCCGCCGCGCAAGGTCATCGGCTTTCCCACGCGCGACGATCTGGAGCGCTTTGCCTACATCCGTCGCAACCACAAGCCGCTGACGCAAGAGTTCATCAACACCTCGATTGCCGGCCGTGATTACCAGATCCGCGCGATTCGCTCGGTGCTCGAAGGCATCGAGCAGAAAAAGCGCGACTTCCTGCTGGTGATGGCCACTGGCACTGGTAAAACCCGCACCTGCATTGCCATGGTCGATGCACTGATGCGCGCTGGCCATGTCGAAAAGGTGCTGTTTCTGGTCGACCGCATTGCACTGCGCGAGCAGGCACTGGCCGCATTCAAGGAGCACATGCCCAACGAGCCACGCTGGCCCAATGTGGGCGAAAAGCTGATTGCTAAAGACCGCCGCATTTATGTTGCCACCTATCCCACGATGCTCAACATCATCCGGGATGAGGCACAGCACCTGTCTCCGCACTTCTTCGATTTCATCGTCGTCGATGAGAGCCACCGCTCCATCTACAACACCTTCGGCCAAGTGCTCGGCTATTTCAAAACGGTCACCCTGGGTTTGACGGCTACACCGACCGACATCATCGATCACAACACCTTCCAGCTTTTCCATTGCGAAGACGGTCTGCCGACCTTTGTCTACACGTTTGAAGAGGCCGTGAACAACGTGCCGCCTTACCTCTGCAACTTCCAGGTCATGAAGATTCAGACCAAGTTCCAGATGGAAGGCATCAGCAAGCGTACCATTTCACTGGAAGACCAGAAAAAGCTAATCCTGCAGGGCAAGGAGGTTGAAGAGATCAACTTCGAGGGTTCGCAGCTCGAAAAACAGGTGATCAACAAGGGCACCAACACCCTGATCGTCCGCGAGTTCATGGAAGAAGCCATCAAGGACGCCAACGGCGTGCTGCCAGGCAAGACTATCTTCTTCTGCGCCACCAAGGCCCACGCCCGGCGCATGGAAGAAATCTTCGACAAGCTCTACCCGCACTACCACGGCGAGCTGGTCAAGGTGCTGGTGTCTGACGATCCTCGCGTCTACGGCAAAGGCGGCCTGCTCGATCAGTTCACCAACAACGACATGCCCCGCATTGCGATCAGCGTGGATATGCTCGATACCGGCATCGACGTGCGTGAAATCGTCAACCTCGTGTTCGCCAAGCCGGTCTATTCCTACACCAAGTTCTGGCAGATGGTCGGGCGCGGCACGCGTTTGCTGGAGACCAGCAAGCCCAAGCCCTGGTGCCTTGAGAAGGACGTGTTTCTGATTCTCGACTGCTGGGACAACTTCGAATACTTCAAGCTGAATCCCAAGGGCAAAGAACTCAAGCCGCAGTTGCCGCTGCCGGTGCGGCTGGTGGGCCTGCGGCTCGACAAGATCGAGAAGGCCAACGACAGCGGCCATGCCGATATTGCCAACCGTGAAATTGCGAAGCTCTGCCTACAGATTGCTGCGCTGCCCAAGGAATCGGTGGTGATCAAGGAAGCCGCTGCTGTGCTGGCGCGGCTGGACGAAGAAAACTTCTGGATCAGCCTCAGCCATGACCGGCTGGAATTCCTGCGTGCCGAAATCAAGCCGCTGTTCTGCACCGTTTCCGATGCCGACTTCAAGGCCATGCGTTTCGAGCGCGACCTGCTCGAATACTCGCTGGCGCTGCTGAATGAGGATAAAGAACAAGCCGACACCCTCAAGGAATGCATCGTCGAACAGATCAGCGAACTGCCGCTCTCGGTCAGTTTCGTGAAGCAGGAAGAAACCCTGATCCGTGCCGCGCAAACCAGCCACTACTGGGCCAAGGTGGATGAAGATGCCTTCGACGACATGGTCGCCAAGCTCGGCCCGCTGATGAAGTTCCGCGAGCAAAGCAATGGCCAGGAGCAAACGCATCTGGATCTGGCCGATGAGCTACACAAGAAGGAATGGGTGGAATTCGGCCCGCAGCACGAGGCGGTCAGCATTACCCGCTACCGTGAAATGGTCGAGGCCTTGATTGCCGAACTCACCGAGCACAACCCGGTGCTGCAGAAGATCAAGAACGGCGAGGCGGTCAGTGCGATGGAGGCCAATGAACTGGCCGAACTGTTGCACGAAGAACATCCTCACATCACCGAGAACCTGCTGCGCCAGGTCTACAAAAACCGCAAGGCCCGCTTCATCCAGTTCATCCGCCACATCCTCGGTATCGAAGTGCTCAAGAGCTTTCCCGATGAAGTCAGCGCCGCCTTCGACCAATTCATCCGCGTCCACACCACGCTCAGCAGCCGGCAACTGGAATTCCTCAACCTGTTGAAGAACGTCATCATCGAGCGCGAAAAGGTGGAGAAAAAAGACCTGATCAATGCCCCCTTCACGGTCATCCACCCGCAGGGCATCCGTGGCGTGTTCAGCCCGGCCGAAATCAACGAAATCCTGGAACTCACCGAGCGCCTGGCCGCGTGATGACGCAGCAGAAATAACAAGGGAGCCTCATGGAATCACAAGCCATCCAACTGATGAAGAGCCATTTCGATGCCTTGAGCCAAACCATCCCCGAGGAAGGCGTCGAATTCTGGTTTGCCCGCGATTTGATGGAGCCGCTGGGCTATGCCCGATGGGAAAACTTCCAGACCGCCATCAAACGGGCCATCGAGTCATGCGAAACAACGGGTTATGTGGCGGAGGATCATTTTCGTGGCGTCACGAAAATGATCGAGATCGGCAAGGGCGGCCAGCGGCCCGTCGACGACTTCATGCTTACCCGCTATGCCTGCTACCTCATCGCCCAGAACGGCGACCCGCGCAAGGAGCCGATTGCCTTTGCCCAGAGCTACTTTGCCATCCAGACGCGCAAACAGGAGCTGATCGAAGACCGCATGCGCCTGCAGGCCCGATTGGATGCCCGAGAGCGCTTGCGTGAATCGGAAAAGACCCTGTCCCAGAACATCTACGAACGCGGCGTTGACGACACCGGATTCGGCCGCATCCGCTCCAGGGGCGATGCCGCGCTTTTCGGCGGCCACACCACTCAAGCCATGAAAGATCGTTTTGGCATTACTCAAACCCGCCCCCTGGCCGACTTTCTGCCCACCCTGACGATCGCCGCAAAAAACCTGGCCACCGAGATGACCAATCACAACGTCAGCCAGGACGACTTGCGGGGAGAACACGCCATCACCCGCGAGCATGTGCAAAACCATCAGAGCGTGCGCAGCATGCTCGACCAGCGGGGCATCAAGCCGGAGGCACTGCCGCCGGAAGAAGACATCAAGAAACTGGAACGCCGCGTCAAGGCCGAGGAAAAGAAGCTCGTCAAACGGGCCGGGAAACTCCCGGCTCCAAAAAACAAAGATTGATACGAGAACGAGGCCATCGCCATGCTGCAAAACAACCCCGAACTCAAAAGCAAGATCGACCAGCTCTGGAACAAATTCTGGAGCGGCGGCATCAGCAACCCACTTACCGCCATCGAGCAGATTACTTACCTGCTATTCATGAAGCGGCTCGACGAGCTGGACCTCAAGCGCCAGTCTGACGCCGAATTTACCGGAGAGGAGTACACCTCCAAGTTCGAAGGCACGTGGGTACCACCCGAAGACCGCAACCGGCCAGAAGAACAACAGAGGCCCATCGACAAACGCACCCTGCGCTGGAGCGAATTCAAGCGCATGCAGGCCGAAGAGATGCTGGCGCACGTGCAGGGCAAGGTGTTCCCCTTTCTCAAGGACCTGAACGGCGCCGAATCCAACTTCACCCACCACATGAAAAACGCCGTGTTCATCATCCCCAAACCGGCGTTGCTGGTCGAGGCGGTGAAGACCATCGACGACATCTTCGAGGTCATGGAGCGCGACTCGCGCGAGAACGGTCAAGCCTTTCAGGACATCCAGGGCGATGTCTATGAAATGCTGCTGTCTGAGATCGCCACCGCCGGCAAGAACGGCCAGTTCCGCACACCGCGCCACATCATCAAGCTGATGGCCGATCTGGTGCAGCCGCAACTCGGCCACAAGATTGCCGACCCTGCCTGCGGTTCAGGCGGCTTTCTGCTCGGCGCGTATCAGTACATCGTCACCGAACTGGCGAAAAAAGCGGGCGCCCAAGACCTCAAGCCCGATGAAGACGGCTTCACGCGCACATCGGTCGCGGCAGCGCTCACCGAGAAGGCGCAGGCCATTCTTTCCAGCTCACTGTGGGGCTATGACATCGACCAGACCATGGTGCGCCTGGGCCTAATGAACCTGATGATGCACGGCATTGACGAGCCGCACATCGATTACAAGGACACCCTGAGCAAGAGCTACACCGAGGAAGCCGAATACAACATCGTGATGGCCAATCCACCCTTCACCGGCAGCATCGACAAGGGCGACATCAACGAGCACCTGCAACTGGCCACTACCAAGACCGAGCTGCTGTTTGTCGAGAACATCTACCGCCTACTCAAGAAGGGCGGCACCGCCTGCGTGATCGTGCCGCAGGGCGTGCTGTTCGGCTCCGGCGGCGCATTCAAGGCGCTGCGCCAGATGCTGGTGGAGCGTTGCGACCTCAAGGCCGTGATCACCCTGCCCAGCGGCGTGTTCAAACCCTATGCCGGGGTCAGCACCGCCATTCTGCTGTTCACCAAGGTCTGGGGGCCGAAAGACAAGGTGAGCAAACCCGCCACCGAACACGTCTGGTTTTACGAAATGGCCGCCGATGGCTATTCGCTGGACGACAAGCGCAGCAAGCAGGAAGGCTTTGGCGACCTGCAAGACATCATCACCCAATACCACGCCCGTAGTGCCGCTACCGGCTCCGACCGCACCGCCAAATGCTTCATGGTGCCGCGTACCGAGATTGCAGACGAGAAGAACAACTACGACCTCTCGCTCTCCCGCTACAAGCAGGATGTCTTCGAAGAAGTGCACTACGACGCACCGGGCGTGATTCTGGATCGGTTGATTCAGGCCGAGGTGGGTGATGTGGATGTAGCGGAACTTGCCCAGGTGCAAAGCGGCATCGTGCGCGAGTTGCTGGAGTTGAAGGGGATGGTGGGATGAGAATTGCTCAAATAAAGCAACTCTTCCGGATCATCGGCGGGAAGCCCGCCCCAAAAGGCAATAGCGCTTTTTCAGACGAAGGTACTCCCTTCATCAAAATGAAGGATCTTGGAAGGGCTCACTTTTCCAATAACCTCGTTGATATCGATCAAAGAGTGAGTGATACCGTAGCAAAGAAGGAGGGGCTGAACCTCATTCGCAGGGGCTCTATTCTATTGCCGCGCAGTGGCTCAGTTGCACTGAACCATCGAGCGGTGCTCGGCATTGACGCTTACATGGTCAGCCACATCTGTGCGCTAGAGGTGATCGATCCGAAAGAAGTCAGCAATCTTTATGCTTACTACTATCTGCGATCCATAAAAATGGATCGAATTAGTAAGAAGACTACAGGACTCGATGCGATCACGTTTGAAGACCTCGGAAAAGTCTCGGTTCCACTCCCCGGTATCGACGACCAAATCCGCATTGCCCATCTGCTCGGCAAAGTGGAAGGACTGATCGCCCAGCGCAAACAACACGTGCAACAGCTCGACGACCTGCTCAAGAGCGTGTTTCTGGAGATGTTTGGCGACCCGATTCTGAATCCTCATGGTTTCCCTGTAGGAAAGCTTTCGGAGTTCTATGTCAATCCGAAAGAGGGCACTAAGTGCGGCCCATTCGGAAGTGCATTGAAGAAGGAGGAGTTGGTCGATGCGGGCGTGCCAGTCTGGAATATGGACAACATCGCCTCAGGTGGACGAATGGCGCTTCCGTTTCGCATGTGGATCACCGCTGGCAAGTACGACGAACTCGCGGCGTACTCAGTCAAGGATGGCGACATCATAGTTTCGCGGGCTGGCACCGTTGGAAAGATGTGTGTCGCTCGCATGAATGAACAGCCTGCGATCATCAGCACTAATCTGATTCGTGTTCGATTAGGCGATAGATTGCGACCCCTGCACTTCGTTTCATTGATGCTGTACTGCAAGGGGCGAGTAGGGCGTTTGAAGACAGGAGCAGATGGCGCCTTTACCCACATGAACACCGGAGTTCTCGATTCACTAGAGTTTCCGTATCCATCTATCGAACTGCAGGACCAATTCGCCGCAGTCGTCGAAAAGGTCGAAGCCGTCAAATCCCGCTACCAGCAAAGCCTCACCGATCTCGAGGCCCTCTACGGTGCCCTGAGCCAGCAGGCCTTCAAAGGCGAGCTGGATTTGTCGCGGGTGGCCTTGCTTACCGCCCCCATCGAAGGAGAAAGCCCGGTGGCCACTGCCGTGCCTGCGCCCATCACCACGCCGGTGATCGAGCTGCCCGAAACCGATTTACTGCTGCCCGCATTGCAAGACAGCACACAGCTTGCGCCCCTGCTGCGCTTCTGGTTGGAGGCCTATCGCACGCAATTGGGCAGTGCGGCTTTCTCCCTCGAACGCTTCATCGCCGCGGCGCAAACCCGGCTGGCGGAACTGCACCCGGACAACGATTTCGAATGGGCTGCCAGCGACTATGAGTACATCAAGGCCTGGGTGTTCGAGGCCTTGGCCGCTGGTGCCCTGACGCAGGCGTTTGACGACGACGGCAACCGCATCGAGCTCAGAGCTGCCGCCGAGCAAAGCCTGGCATGAAGCTGCTGCGCCTCAAGATCACTGACCCCGAAGGCTTTCGCAGCCTGCCCTGTGGTTTTGAGCATCACTTTCGCACCGAATGGAGCCTGCAGGACGAACTGGCCCAGCCCGACGGCTTTGCGCCCTTCGTGTGTGCCGGCCCGAATGGCAGCGGTAAGTCCAACCTGCTCGAAGCGCTGGCGGCGATCCTCTTTCAGCTGGAAATCCTGCGGGTGCGCCGCAGTTTTTTGCCCGAGGTGTTGCAGAACACCGATCAGGACTTTTCGCCGATGGCGTTTGAGCTGGATTACCTGATCCGGGTACCGCCGGAATACATCCGCCCCGACGGCCCGGTGTGGGCAAAGGTGGGCGTGTGGAAAAACCCCGGCGAGTCTGTGCGCTTCCAGTGGGAGAACCAGAGCGACTTCGATGCGGAGGTCTCTGAAGTCTTCAAGGGCGGCCACGCCGACATCCTGCTGCCTCAATACGTGGTAGGTTATTCGTCAGGCCAGAACGAAATATTAAGCCTGCCGTTCTTCAAGCTGCGCTTCGTCCAGTTCGACGAATACTGGAATGCCCTGAGGCGCCAGTTGAGCTACCCCGGCCACCCGGAAACGCGACTGGCCTATCTGGACAGCGGTTTCAGCCAAGCCATCTTACTGTGCAATCTGTTGTTTCAGGACGAGGCTACGCTCCAGCCCTTCCGCGAGGATGTCGGCATCGAGGCGTTGCAGGAGTTTCGTATCATCATCCGCCGCAGCATTCCCCTTGCTTCTGATCAACTGGCCACCTTCGGCAATGAGGATCAGAACCAGCGTCAATCGCTTGATGACATCGTCAACAGCAACCCCGCTTTGCGCGCGGATGTGGATGACGCCGGCCACGCCCGTTATCGCCTCAACCTAATGCAGTTGCTGGAGGGCGGTGAGAAATCATCGCTGGTGGTGAGCGCCCTCAAACGCTGCGCCACCTTACATTACGTGAATGAGGCCACGGACACGCTGGTGCTCGACTACTGGGTGAATGGCGACACCAAACAGGCGTTCCGCGAGAACTTCGACGGTTCGCCGCTGGCGCTGTTTCAGGCATTTCAGGTGTTATTGACGCTCAATCTGTTTGCCGTAAGCGATGGGCTCAAGGCCGATTTGTATCGCTCCACTAGCCACTACGCCAGCGAAACGGTGCCGACGCTGGCGTCCGACCAGCGCGTGATGCGCTTCAAAAACTTTTACTTCACTAAGCTGGGCGTAAGCAAACCGATGTTGCTCAAGGAGCTGTCGGACGGCGAGCACCAATTGCTACACAGCTTGGGCTTGTGCCTGCTGTTTCGAGAGAGCAACAGCCTGTTCCTGCTCGACGAACCGGAGACGCACTTCAACCCGGACTGGCGCGCCAACTTCATCACCCGCCTGCGCCAGTGCCTGCCGGGTAATGGTGATTTCGCGCAGGAAATGCTGATTACCACCCACACGCCTTTCCTGATCTCCGACAGCAAGCCGGACAAGGTGCTGGTGTTCGCCAAGGACAAAGCCAGCAGCGCGGTCAGCATCCGCCACCCGGACTACAACACGCTGGGCGCGTCGATCAACAAGATCACCATGCATACCTTTGGCAAGCGCGAGACCATCGGCGGACATGCGCAAGCCTTGCTGGAGGCATTGCGGGCGCGCTTTGAACAGGGCGCCGAAGACAAAGAATCGTTGATCACGGAGATCCACCAGCAGCTCGGTGATTCGGTGGAAAAGCTGCTGCTGATCAAAGCCATTCTCGACGGTGATCAGCCAGGCAATGGGGAGGCGCAGGGCTGATGCTGTTCCCGTATGCCTACGTGCCACACAAGATGGAAAAGATGCAGGCGTTCATCGACTTCATTTTTCATGAGGTGTGGTGCAAGGCGCCGATAAGTGGCAATTACAGTTTGGACCTATTCCTTGCGAACCCTGAACTGCATGAGGTGATGACTGCATTTCACTACGACGACAGTAAGGGCGCCGAGTGTTTCTCTGGCCACGTGGAGCGTATCTACGGCCTTTTTTCAGGATTAACGACTGCGCAGATCGCACAGTTTCAGGAATGGTATCAGGACAATAACGATCTGGAGAAGGTGTGCGCCAATGATCCGGCTGCACATCTCGTCCGGTACGCCGACATCGCCGTTGACTATAAAGACCTTGGCGAGCAACTTGCCGTCTTTTTCAAGGGCTTGTACTCGCAGTCGCTGCTGGATCTCGCTGCACTGCGCGCCAAGATCGGTGACATCGACGATCACTATCAAGCCTTTGCATCTACCAACAAGGCGGGAAAATGCCCGTTTTGCGGCATTGGCGATATTAAGGGCACGCATCACAGCAAACGTGAGGCCTACGACCATTATCTGCCCAAGGCGCTGTACCCGTTCAACTCGATCAATTTTCGCAATTTGGCGCCCGCCTGCCACGAGTGCAACAGTACCTATAAGCTCAGCAAGGACCCCGCTCACAATCCGGCGGGGCGGCGCAAGGCCTTCAATCCGTATGCCGCAGATAGCCATGCTATTGACATACAGGTTACCTTGCAGCACGCGGACATCGACAAGTTGATGCCTGCTGACATCACGATGCAATTCGGCCCTGCGGCACTGGCTGAAGAACTCGACACCTGGAAGGACGTGTACGGCATTGAAGAGCGCTACACAGCTAAACTCTGCGGTGAGAACGACGGCAAGTACTGGCTGACGCAAGTTCTAGACGAATGCCAGGCTTATGACAAGCAGCCGGACGACATTCTGACTATGCGTGCCCAACAAGCGCAAAGCCGACCGTACGCTGACTGCAATTTCCTCAGAAAGCCGTTTCTCGAGGCCTGCCAGCAGATCGGCGTTCTGTGAGAACTCCCGGAGTAAACCACAGCAGTGCTCATCAGCTCGGGAAGCCAGTCAGCATTCGGTTAACCATCCGCCACCAATCCCGAGGGCCCGGATTCATCTCCGGGCGCTTTTTCTTGCCCGACATTCCCACCGTTGATGCAGCTGTCCAATTCTCTCGCATGTGGTGAGGTTCCCCCATGGGGTCCATTGCGGAGGTCCGGTTCTCCCAGAGTGGACGGTCGCGCTCACGCATTCACCGCAGCATTGAGCAATTGGAAGGCAGGCTTCATGAGGCAAGGGCGCGTGGCTCCCTCAATTCATAATGTTCTGGGGAGCTTCGCTTTCTCGTACGCCGGTGAAAGCCTGCCAAGCGAGCATTCGCTCGGAGTATGCCCTCAGCCTGGTTCAATTTGAGTCGCTCTCCCGACTTCTGGTACAAGAGCCTCCGGTCTGGTCCGTCAGGCACTCTCCTGGCGGCGATACTCAACGACAGGGAGGAAGGATGACATGGGTGACGATCTGATCAAGTATCTCGGTCCGTTGGCGGCGCTGGCCGGTGTGTGGGAAGGCGATAAGGGCGCCGATGTGGCGCCTGATGACAACCGGGGCACGGAACAGAATGCCTATCGCGAGCGGTTGACCTTCGAGCCGT
>Ga0154020_10009324_pt1 | contig 11306 bp, 5 predicted proteins | sample Klosneuvirus_201_FD_109709 | JGI IMG/M metagenome (GOLD analysis project Ga0154020, IMG submission 109709) | Active sludge microbial communities from wastewater, Klosterneuburg, Austria - Klosneuvirus_20160825_MG | ecosystem: Engineered > WWTP > Aerobic digester > Activated sludge | place... | reverse complement strand
TTCGCGCTCGAGGATCTGCCGCATTTGGTTCCACGCTTCAATATCGCGCCCACGCAGTCGGTGCTGACGGTTCGTCTGGCAGAGTCGGCTCAAGGTCTGCGGGAAGCTGTGATGATGCGGTGGGGGCTGGTGCCGTTTTGGGCGAAGGATCTGGCGATCGGGAATACGATGATCAACGCGCGAGCGGAAACGGTGGCCGAGAAACCAGCGTTTCGGCAGGCTTTTGTGAAACGCCGCTGCCTGATCCCGGCAGACGGATTTTTCGAATGGCAGAAGCTGGCGACAGGTAAGAAACAGCCCTGGTGGATTCGAATGGCGGACGAAGAACCCTTTGCGATGGCGGGGCTGTGGGAGTGTTGGTCACCTAAAACTAAATCGCCGCAAGTCGATGCCGAAGACACTCGTTCATCGGACGAAGAGTTCCCTGAATCAAAGGCCGTCCAATCGTGTACAATTCTGACGATCGGGGCCAATGAAGATATGCAATCGCTTCACGATCGAATGCCGGTGATTCTGCCAATTGAGGCGTGGGCGGCGTGGTTGAGCCCTGCAACGAATAAGGAGCTATTGCGAACACTGCTGAAACCGCTCGAAAACGGACGGCTCATTCGTTCTCCGGTCTCGACGATTGTCAATCGGCCGCTCGTTGATTCGCCAGAGTGTATTGCACCGGTCGAGTTTGCGGGTTAGAACTTTCCCGTCGGCGGAGCGACGGGTGTACTGTACGCCCGTCGCTCCGCCGACGGGATTTCCACTGGCGGCAGAACAGAATCAGGCGTTATCCCATTTGCGGACTTGTTTGCGGACAGGAATGTCCAACCTATTTGTGTTATTGATAGCAGAACTCCTATGGACTTGTCGGCTCAGAGAATTGCGTTCATTGGCACCGGCCAAATGGCGACTGCCCTGGCAGCTGGATTTGTGCGGGAACTGTTGTCGCCGTCGCAGATCAGCGGCTACGACCCGATCGAAGCATCGCGCAATGCGTTTACGGCGAAACTTGGGGACGGTGTCCGAGTACACGATTCCGCCGCCGCTGCCATCGAAGACGCGACCGTGATCATTCTGGCTGTGAAGCCACAGGTGATGACGGAGGCGATTCAGCCATTGGCGGAGTCATTCAAGTCTGTCAAAGCGTCCAGTCCGCTGATTGTTTCGATCGCGGCTGGCGTGCCGATTGCAAAGCTGGAACAGTTGCTGCCACAAGGAATGCGCGTGATTCGCGTGATGCCGAATACTCCGTGCCTTATCGGTCGCGGGGCATCGGGCTTGTCCGCCGGGTCAGCGGCAACGGCGGACGATTCACGGCTGATCGGCGAGTTGCTGGCGACGGTGGGGCTGGTGGAAATCCTTTCGGAACCTTTGCTGGATGCCGTGACGGGGTTGAGTGGCAGCGGTCCGGCTTACGTGTTTCAGATGATTGAAGCATTGAGCGACGGCGGCGTGAAGATGGGCCTTCCACGAGCGACAGCGACTCGACTTGCCGCACAGACTCTGGCCGGAGCCGCCGAGATGCTGCTGAGCACCGGACTACATCCAGGGGCTCTTAAAGATTCGGTCACAAGTCCCGGCGGGACCACAATTGCAGGCCTGCACGCGATGGAAGTTGGCGGTGTTCGCGCCGCGCTCATCAATGCCGTTGAGGCGGCAACGTTGCGCTCGCGAGAACTGGGGAAGTAGTTCGCGGTTCTTCGGATGTTGACGGATGTTCCGTACAGACACGATGTCGGAATGCGCCTGCATTGGACATCTGCAGCGATTGATTTAGCAACGATATTTTGTCGAATTCAATGAACCTGGCGGCCTGTTGCCACAAATTGACATACTGTGATACCAGCAGTACCCCTTGGTTTTGTGATTCCACCGCGTCGTTCTTTTCTGGGTGAATGTTCGGCGGGGATTCGTTCGATTTCCGGCTGAGCGGGCCGGATAATGCGGAATTGGGAGCAGGTTTTCGTGTCAGCCGTATCCTTTATCCATCGCAGTTTAGGCCTGTCTCCCGACGGTCTGACACCTGCAATTCCAACAGACACCAGTGGTGTTCTGATTCGGCTGCTGGCACTGTCGGAAGATGCGCGGCGTCAACAGGTGTCGGCGACAGAGCGGCAGATATTTCCACGGGATCTGATGAAGTTGCTGCTGCACAGCATGAAGCTGCAGGACCCGACTTCACTTTTGCACGCACAGCGAATCGCGGCAATTTCCAGTGGTGTCGCAAAATTTCTGGGCTGGGACGACGAACAGCGTCGGCAGCTGGAAGTGGCCGCAATGCTGCACGACGTTGGAAAACTGGGCGTTCCCGAACACATCCTGCGGAAGCCCGGTAAACTCAGCAGTGAAGAATTTGACTTCCTGCTGCTCCATCATCACGCCGGCGTCAATTTGCTGCAGGCGATGCACGCCGATCCGGCCGTGATCGTGATGCTAAAGATGATTCATCACGACTTTGACAGTGCCGGAATCATGGATGCAGAGTCAGGTCAGCAGGCAAGTCTGCCGCTTGGATCACGCATCCTTGCGGTCGCCGACGCTTATGACTCACTCAGTTCGCCCAAGTCCTACCGGCGCGGGATGACCCACAAGGAAATTATGAATATCCTGGAGGAGCAGTCCGGAAGTCGGTATGACGGAAACGTTATTCGGACCCTCAATCGCTGGTGCGAGACGGACGGCGATACTCTGTTTCGTTACGGCGATCCGTTCCTGCAGAAGAAACAGACGGAAATCACGGACCAACAGCGTAATGAAGTCGTATTGATCGCGCAGTTCATCAACGTGCTTTGTCAGTTTCAGCAATTGTACGATGGCTACTACCTTGTTGATTCCAACGGGAACTACTGCATCTGGAGCGACGGGATGCCAGGCATGACGGGTCTGCCGCTGCAGAGCGTGCATGGTCGGTCGTGGCAGCCCGGAGATGTGCAGTTGCAGTCACTCACTGACGATCAGCCCGCCCCCCAAACCCGTGAAACAACGATGCTGGGGCAGGCTCTGCAGACTGGTCGCGCGTTGTTTGCCACACGGCTGTGTCGTGTCAGTGAATCACGGCACCTGAAAGTCGATGCGTACTCAATGCCGATCGTGGGACCCAACGATCATGTGTATGGTGCTGTCCAGTTGCTTCGAAACAAAAGCGGCGTTCGTCCGCAAAGCCGCGAATACGTGGAACTGAAACTGGCGGCGACCCGCGATGCGCTCACGGGTGTGGCAAATCGTGGTCAGCTGGAAACTCAACTCCGTCACATGCTCGAAGAATTTCACGCGCAGGAAGGCACGCATTGCCTGAGCATTATTTTCCTCGACGTCGATAAGTTCAAACGAATCAACGATACGTACGGACATAAGGTCGGCGATCAGGTGCTTGTCGATCTCACCAGGGTGCTCCAGAACGAAACCTATTCGTCGGAAGTCATCGGACGATACGGCGGGGAGGAATTTGTCATTCTGTGTCCGGATACCGATTTGGATTCAGCGGTCCGCCGTGCGGAGCGACTGCGTCATGTTGTGATGAAGGGCTCAGTCGGCGGCATCAGCACACTGACCGTGACATCGTCGTTCGGAGTCTCGACGGCGCGTCTGGGCGATACTGTCCATACGCTGCTGGAACGCGCCGACACCTGTTTGTATCGAGCCAAGGAAACCGGGCGAAATCGGACCTGCTGGGAATCCGAGACGGTGGACGATGAGGCTCAGAAAAAAGCGGCAGACGAACAGGCCCAGCCGCAGTTTCTGGAAAAGGACGGCCGCCTGGAATTCCGCGAGCGAATTGAAGTGTCCACATCGCTCGAACTGACCGCGATGAAGCTGCACGCCTTTATTCGCGAATTCAAGGTCGAGATTCTGAGTCAGGATCACTCGGCGATGAAGATTCGCATGGGCAAACTGGGATTCACACGCCGCTGGGGCAGCACAACCGACCGCCAGCCACTCGAAATTGAAGTGCAGTTTGAGACGACGCGATCGGCCGAGGGGCCGGAAACAAAGTCCAAAACAATGCGTCTGGTCACGGTCGTCGCAATTCCCTTCGGCCGGGCGCCGGATGCACAGACCTTTGCGCATCGCTGCGGAATTCTGATGCGTGAACTGCGTGCCTATCTGCTGGGTTACTAACAGCTGGCGAATAGGGGAGCGTTTAGGGACTGGCGTTTCTTAGCTCACCATCATATTCACCGATCCGGACGAGCCGGATGGGGTCTTTTACAAGAACTTGGGACAGTCAAAGTGGATTCATTCCGATTCGAGGATCAGCAGGGACGTATCGTCGTGTCGGCCGCTGCCCTGCGTGAAGGCGTACGAATCGGAAAACAGTCGGAGGAGACATTGATCCACCGATTCCGTTCGCGTATCTCTCATCGTCTGCATCAAGCCGGGAATCCCGAATTCCGCGTGATCACCGCCATTTTCACCGGGAAACGCCTCGATCAATCCATCTGTGTACATTAACAGCCGGGACCGTGGAGGAATCACTGTACGGTTCGTCACATACCCGCCCTCTTCAAAGATTCCGATGGGCATGCCCGAAGCGTCTTCCGCATTCGCGATCTCAGAAATCTCATCTGTTTCCAAATTGTGTAACACGGGCATTTGATGCCCCGCGCTGGCCCAGTAAAATTCTCGCGTCTCCGGGTTGAAGACTCCGTACAGCATCGTAATAAAACCACCTTCTCCGCTGACGACCTGCTGACGGCATAACTGTTCATTGATGTGCTGCACGAGTTTCGCGGCATCGACGAACTGATCGAAACGAATCATTCGAATAAGTGTGTGCATCGTAAAGATGGACATGCATGCCTTCATGCCATGTCCGGAGGCATCGCCCACAAGCATCACAATTCGGTTGTCAGGCAGTGTGAACGCTTCGTAGTAATCGCCACCAGCCATGGTCACGGGACGACTGCCGATGACGCGAATCTGCGACGACTCATAACGAGCAACAATGCGAAATCCCGGCGGTGCATCAATTTTCGAGGGGATAATGGATTCCTGAAGTTCGCGAACAGATTCCACTTCTTTCCGCAGTTGAACGGAAATCAGCCGTTCACGTTCCGCATCGACCTGCTTCACCGCCGCTTCCAGAATTGCCTGCACCAGAAACATGAAGTCTCCGTTGTCATCCCGGATCAAATAACTGCGGAGGCCCGCCGTAAGAAATCGGGCGATCCTGTAAACATCGCTCTGCTGGCATGCGGCAACGATCGGACACGTGGGACGCGCTTCGATGGTGGCTTCAAAGTTCTCAAACGCCTGATCGTATGACGGGTGAGACGCCGACATGAGGATGACGTCAAACTTCTGACGAGAATTCACAAGCGTCAGGAACTGCTCCGGAGATGTGGTGCAGACGATCGCATTGTCACTCACCGCGAGGTACATCTTCAATAATTCAAGTTCAGCTTCGCTGTCCCAACACAACAGAATTTTCATACATTCGCCTTGTTCTTGCCAAGCCTCAGGAGGAAGCGGGAACGGCTCAGTAGTCCCGCTTCGACTTCTCGCGACGGATAGTAGGGCAATCGGTCAGGGTTCACAAACAAGTTGGAATGGTTTGAACCTACTCAGTTCTTCGACATTGTCTCATCAAGATTCAACAAGACTCGCGCCGTCAGCGTCCACGCGGCAGCATCCTGGGGAGTTGTATCCTCAGGAAGCTCTGGAAGTTTCGCCGGATCTCCAGTCGTGACTTCGCGTGGATTTAACCAGCCATCGGCCAGACGTTGGCGGCGTGATTTCAGCAGGGCCAGAATTTCTTTTCGCTCGACCGCACTGGCCACCCGCGACGTACACAGCAGAAAGGCGTAGTCCGATCGCGATGCATCATCGGAACCGCCTTCGCGAAGAACGCGCAGGGCGAGGGCTCGTGCGGCTTCCACGAAGATGGTCTCGTTCAAGCCCGTCAATGCGGCCAGTGGCGTGTTTGAGCGGACTCGGCGCGCACACGAAACGTCGCCATTCGGCGCATCGAAGTTCGACATCACCGGATCGGGCATTGAGCGTTTGCGAAACCCGTACACCGTTCGACGGTAGCGTTCCGGTCCCGTGGGCGGAGTCCAGTAACTGGGGTACACATAGTTGTAATCCAGTACATTCTGCGGCACTGGAGGAATGACACCTGGCCCGCCCACTTTGTGCGTGATCAAGCCAGCCGCTGTGAGGGCGATATCCCGGACAACTTCCGCGTCGGCTCGAAATCGAGGTCCTCGGGCCAGCAGTTGATTTCGCGGATCTCGTTCCAATGCGACATTCGTCGCGACGGACGACTGCTGATACGTGGCACTGCTAATGATCGTTCGAATCAGGTGCTTGCGGCTCCAGGCGTGTTCCATGAAATCCACGGCCAGCCAGTCGAGCAATTCCGGATACTCTGGCACTGGCGCTCGCGTGCCAAAGTCTTCAGCAGTCTCCACAAGTCCGATACCAAAGATCGCTTGCCAGACCTGATTGACCGCGACGCGCGCGGTGAGTGGGTTTCGAGAGTCTGCTAACCACATGGCGAATCCCAGACGATTGTGCGGAGCGTCCCTGAGAACCGGATGGAAGGCCGCCGGGACGTGCGGTTCTACGGGATCCCGCGGCTGCTCCCAACTGCCGCGATCGAGGAGATGCGTAGTGCGATGGTGCGACGGTTCACGCTCGGCCATGTGCAGCACGGACGTCGCTGCTACTGGCTGCGATTTCCGGAGAGCATCAATCTCATCGTTGATCGCTTTGAGTTCGGCCACTGAATTTCGCCAGGTGGTAAAAATTGCCTGCGTTTGCTCGGGCGTTCGCACTTCCACGGGCACACTGATTGCGAGCATTGCGGCATGATCTGCGGGCGGAGCCGCCGGAGCGGGAGCGGTCGTGATGCTGAAGCGACCGCAACCAAGCATGTCGCCCATTCGCCACGCCACCTTGAGCAGCGTCCCCTCGGGAAAATCAAGCGGATGCTCAAACTGCAGGACCGCCACGCCAGCCTGATTGCGACGACCAATGCCTCGATCCGCGTTCCACGAAGTCTGATCCGAACCATCAATCAAATGAGCCACCGGGCCGCTGGTTTTTTTGCCATCGGCCGACTTCTGTTCGGGCTCCGAAAAATCAGCCGTCGCGTTGACCAGTTTCTGCTTCTCCCAATCGCTGCTGTCTGGCTTTTTCACAAAGACTTCAATCTCATTGATAACCCATGTGCCGTTGTGACTGCGTCCCGGCCCGTTGTGCGGCAGGTCACGATGCGGCAGTGTTTCGAGTTGCAGCCCTGTTATGCCTTTCAGTGTCGGTGCCGCAATCAGGAACACATCCGCACTGGAATGACCTTTCATCAGCAACGATTTGTCAGCCTCCTGAGTCGGATGATTCAGACCGCTGATAGTTCCCAGTTCAATGGCCTCCAGCGGCTGCCATGTGATCTGCTTTGATCTCAGTTCGGCGACCCATGCATTCATTTCAGCTTCCCAACCTGGTCGTTCCGCTCGAACACGATCTTCGGTCGCAGCAATCTGTCCGTGAATTTTTGCGATCTGCTGCAATTGATCTGCCGTATACACCCACGACTGAGCTTCGTACGAATTGTTCAGAAAGGCGAACATCCCGTAGTACTCGTCCTGCGTGATCGGATCAAACTTGTGCGTATGGCATTGCGCACATTGCGTTGACAGACCGAGCACCGCCTTTCCGATGCAGTCGATGCGGTCAAACATCTCCACCATGCGGAACTGCTCGGGAACAATAGCGCCTTCTTCGTTGATCATGCTGTTGCGGAGGAAACCGGTGGCGATGATCTGATCCTGCGCTGCGTTTGGCAGCAGATCTCCTGCTATCTGTTCGATCAGGAAACGATCCCACGGCATATCTTTATTGACCGCGTTGATGACCCAGTCACGCCAGATCCATTGTTCGCGCCGCATGTCTTTTTCGTAGCCGTTCGTGTCCGAATAGCGAGCCAGATCCAGCCAGTGCCGCGACCATTTTTCACCAAACCGTGTACTGCCGAGCAAAGTTTCCACGGTTGCTTCGAGGCCCTGTTGTTCAAAGGCGGCGAGTTCCTGTGGCGACGGCGGCAGGCCGATCAGGTCCAGATAAATTCGGCGGCATAAGGTGTGATTGTCCGCGCGTTCCGAGTGCGCGAGATTTTCTCTCTTCAGTCGATCCCGTACGAATGCGTCCACCGGATTCGCAACGCCCACATCAGGCAGCGTTGACTTGCGGGGCGGCGTGAATGCCCAGTGAACTTCATACTTCGCGCCCTCGGTAATCCATTGTCTCAATGTCTGAATCTGTGCATCCGAAACCGGTTTCTTCAGATCCGGAGGAGGCATGATGACGTCGGGATCGTGCGACACGATGCGCCGCATCAGTTCACTCTCGTCCGGTTTCCCCGGCACGATGGCGGCAAGACCTGATTCGCCACTCCTGGTTGCTGTCTCAAACAAATCCAGCCTCAGGCCCGCCTTGCGATCCGGTTCATCGGCTCCGTGACATTGCGAGCAGTGCTCGACGAGAATTGGCTGAACGTCACGCTGAAAGCTGACATCGGCGACCGCATGATGTCCGGCAACCACGATCAACAGCAACAGTCCCAGCAGAGCCGGGCGAAACAGACGGTACTTCATTTTATGATTCCGCTGGCGGGTTGGTGCGGAGGTGGGTTGACACGTGATACAAAGTTACCGAACTCTCCGAGGTTGGTTTCTCTGGATTGAACAAACCGGGCACGGGGCGACCGGCAACTTTTCTCACAGTGCCCATCATATCTGCGGCGAGATGCTCAAGGAAAGCGGCCCGGCCAGATTCCTGATTTGTCACAGGACGATTGTTTTTGCCGAACTCCTGGTTCGCCAGCGAGCATTCCGCACGAAGCAGGCCGGACCGAGGCCGGCATCGCGGTCGGAACAGCGCGAACCTGATGTATACTTCACGCGGTCAGGAATGAGGCTTTCAATGCTCGTTCCAGGGCTCCGGCCCTGGAACGCGACGCACTGGAGCAGCGTGTTCCGAGGCTGGAACCTTGGAACAAGGATATCAATTCAGACCGTGTGGAGTATAAATGGCTGCAGATCAGATGATTGCTGGCGGGAATCTTAATAGACTGCCGAGAATGAAAATGCATGCAGATTTAGAACGACAATTTTTATTCGCAGGACGGGTCTCCAGGTCCATCCGGTCATTTCGTCGATTTTATGACGGGCCTGGAGACCAGTCCTGCGGTGGCGCGATGAGTCGGTGGGTGTTTTGGATCGTTACTGGCTGGGCCGTGAGTTGGCTTGGGATCGATGCCGCGATGGGGCAGGACTTCGGAGCGGCTCGCAATTATCCGGAGCACACGGTGACCGTCGTCTGTCCCTGGTCTCCGGGTGGCGGGACGGATCGGGTTTCACGGTTTTGGGCCGGTGCTCTGGAGAAGGAGTTTGGTCAGCCGTTTGTGGTGGTCAACCGCACTGGCGGTGCCGGAGCGGTGGGGCACTTTGCGAGCGCGCACGCAAAGCCGGATGGCCACACGATTGGAATGATCACCTTCGAGCTATCGACCATGCATCGCATGCGGATCTCGCGGCTGACGTATGAAGACTACGAATGCCTGCTGCAGGTCAACGCCGATCCCGCCGCCATCATTGTTAGCAAAGACGCTCCCTGGCGGACAATCGGCGAGTTGCTGGAGGATGTTCGGGCGAGGCCGGGTGAGCTGCGAATGTCTGGAACAGCGACTGGTGGAGCGTGGGATTTGGCTCGTGCGGGTTTGTTGCAAGCCGCCGGAGTGCCAATTGATTCGGTCGTCTGGGTGCCTCATCCCGGTGCCGCACCGTCACTGCTGGAATTGATGGGCGGTCATCTCGACGCCGTCTGCTGCAGTGTGCCGGAAGTCGCCTCGCAGCTGGAGAATGAACAAGTGCGAGTGCTGGCGGTGATGGCAAACGAACGGATGGAAAATTATCCCGATTTGCCAACCGTAAAAGAACAAGGCATCGAATGGACCGCCGTGGGTTGGCGCGGGCTCGCGCTGCCGAAGGGCACTCCGCCGGACATCGTCAAGCTGCTTGCTGATCGCTGTGAAAAGATTGCCGCGTCGAATGACTATCGCGAGTTCATGCAGAAGAATGGTTTCGGGATCACAATTCGGACGACAACCGACTTCACCAATTTTCTTCGGGAACAGGATGCCCAATGGAAATCGGTGGTGGAAGCCGCCGGATATGACAAAGGGCTGACTAACAACAACGATCCCGGTCCGCATGCGCTGCCGTGGGCGCTGGTGATTGGTTTGGTCACTGTTGGCGGATGGGAGTTTGCACGCGGGACTCGTTCCGTGGCCGAACCTGCGACAGAGCAAGGTTCGCTTTTGAGACTATTGGCGGTCTGTCTCGCGCTGGTCGGTTACATCGTCGCTGTGACTTGGCTGGGATTTGCTCTGAGCACATTTGGCTTCGTGGCGATGACAACCTGGAAACTCGGGGCCAGGCCGTGGGCTGCTCTGCTGGCGGCTGGCGTGATTTTGGCGATCGTGTGGTTGCTGTTTGTGGTTGCTTTTCAGATACAATTACCGAACGGAGTTTTGGGGCTTCCGTTTTAGCGGCGGCTGAATGCCCCCGACGCCGGACCCGTGAGAGTTCGATTTAGACTTCACGCGGTCAGAAATGAAGCTGTGGATTTTCTTGCGATTGTCCCCTCTCCCCCCGCAATTGATTTTCCCTCTGTACACGTTTTCCACGGGGGAGAGGGCTAGGGTGAGGGGGCAGAATCAACTGTTCTCTGGTTCATCATACTTAACTCCGGGTCAACCCCCTCATCCGGCCTGTCGGCCACCTTCTCCCGCCTTGCCAGGGGGAGAAGGGACATGAAAAACGTTGCCTTTGAAAGTACCTCAGTCTGGACCGCGTGAAGTTCAGAAGGCTCACGACGTCACACATCCACTCGCTTCAGAGGTCTCACGACTTCTGCGACAAGCAATACATCATTCACCTGGACATACCAAATACGTGCTCTCTGATCTTTTCACTGTCAACATCCTCATCCCCTGGCTGACCGCGATGGCGTTTGGTGTGTTTGTGGGCGCGACACCGGGGTTGACGGCGACGATGGCGGTGGCGTTGATTGTTCCGATCAGTTTCCATCTGCAGGATCCAAATGCCGGGCTGGCGATGATCATTGGGGTTAGCTTCACCGCGATTTTTGCCGGCGACATCCCTGCGACGTACCTGCGAATTCCAGGCACTCCTGCGTCGGCCGCTGCCACGCTGGACGGACATGAATTGGCCAAACAGGGCAAAGGCGGCTTTGCGCTGATGCTGGATCTGTTCTGTTCGTGTTTAGGCGGACTGATCGGTGTCGGATTG
>Ga0154020_10009322_pt1 | contig 11306 bp, 3 predicted proteins | sample Klosneuvirus_201_FD_109709 | JGI IMG/M metagenome (GOLD analysis project Ga0154020, IMG submission 109709) | Active sludge microbial communities from wastewater, Klosterneuburg, Austria - Klosneuvirus_20160825_MG | ecosystem: Engineered > WWTP > Aerobic digester > Activated sludge | place... | reverse complement strand
TCCCTTTATGGCGTCTTTAGCGGTGGGGATCACCTCTTCCCATTCCGAACAGAGAAGTTAAGCCCACCAGCGCAGATGGTACTTGGTCTAAAGCCCGGGAGAGTATGTCGATGCCAATTTTAAAAAAGAACCCTTCGTAGAAATACGAGGGGTTTTTTGTTTTAGAAAAGTTTGTATTTGTGCTGAGCGTAGTCGAAGCATTTCTCCCGACGCTCGCGTGAAAAACGCTCGGTCGGGATCACACAGCTCTAAGAAGCTGCTGCGCACCTTCCAAGAGCTGATGTGAGATGCCAATTTTTTTACAAGCCTCAGAGAAATCTGGGGCTTTTTGCGTTTATAGACTTTAAGTCAAAAGAATTCAATTCAAAAGTTAAAAGGTCATTCGACAAATCAACCGCTTGGCTTCGAAAAAAAATTAAATTTGGTATTACAAACCAAACCATGAAGAATTTAATTTCATTCTGTACCCTAAGCTTTCTTATTACAAACCTTTCCTTGTTTGGGGGAAATCCTTTGCTTCCTGAAACTCAACAAAATAAAGAGACCCCGAAAATTTGTTTCACCGAAAACAAAGGCCAGGTGTACGATCAGAACTACAAACCCCGCCCTGATGTGCTGTATGGGGCTATGGCAGGCAATATGGCCGTGCATATTAAGAATACTGGAGTTAGTTACCAGTTATACCGGGTGGACAAATGGAAGGAAGTGACGGACCCTAAAACTAAACAAAATCACAAAGAAATAGATCAGCAAACCATTTACCGGGTGGATCTATACTGGTTAAACACGAATAAAAATTTTACAAAATCAGAAGACGAAGCCCTGCCGGGATATAATAATTATTATCTGGAAAGCTGCTCAAATGGGGCGCTAAATGTAAAGAGCTATAAGGGCATAAACTTAAATAACCTATACCAGGGTATTAACTTGCATTACTATGAAAAAAATGGGGAACTCAAACACGATTACATTGTAGCACCTCATGCCGATTACAAACAAATAATGATAAAAGTAGAAGGCGCGGAAATTAGCCTGAATAATGATGGCTCACTTTTACTGAGTACACCTTTGGGCAAAATACAGGAAGGCGCACCCATCGTTTATCAGAACGGTAGGCAACTTAAAGCCAAATGGGAAATAGGAAACAACACTTTAAGTTTTGAAATAGAAAATTATAATTCCAACTATGAGTTAATCATAGACCCTATAACCCGATTATGGGGTACTTACTATGGAGAGTTCGGAAATGAATTTTCAGGTACATGTACTGTAGATGCCACAGGTAATGTTTATTTACCAGGATCAACTCAAGCCAACACTAGCACCGTGATAGCTACAGCGGGCGCACATCAGTTTGTATTAGGAGGTTCAACTGATGCTTTTATAGTAAAATTTAATGGCGCAGGACAAAGACTATGGGGCACTTACTACGGAGGTACAGGAGATGATGGGGGAGGTTCAAGCAGCACAGATTTGTTAGGGAATGTATATATGGCTGGAAATACAAAATCAAATGCGGCTAATGTAATCGCGACAATTGGTTCTCATCAGCTAACACATGGAGGAGGGGCAAGCTATGATGCATTTTTAGTGAAATTCGATAGTAATGGACAAAGACTGTGGGGCACCTATTACGGAGGTTTAGGAAATGATGGTGGATACTGCAATACAGATGCTTCAGGTAATGTGTATCTAACCGGTCAGACGGGTTCGAGCACTAGCAGTTTGATTGCAACAGCTGGCTCACATCAATCAACACTTGGAGGAACATACGATGCTTTTTTAGTGAAATTCAACAGCAGTGGCCAGCGGCAGTGGGGTACTTATTATGGTGGTGTAGGGAATGAAGGCGGCTCTTCATGCAGTACTGATGCTTCCGGTAATGTATATTTTGCGGGAACTACAGATTTTGACACAGGAACTGTGATTGCGACGTCTGGCTCGCATCTGTCAATATATGGAGGTGGTATCCATGATGCCTTTTTAATTAAATTCAATGCTGCAGGCCAAAGACAATGGGGGACTTACTATGGGGGCTCCGGAAATGATGTTGGGTGGTCTTGCGCTACTGATGCCTTTGGTAATGTATATTTGTCTGGTGGTTCGGATTCGAATACAGTTAGCGGGGACATTGCTACACCAGGTTCGCACCAATCAGCTTATGGAGGAGGGGCTTTTGATGCCTTTTTGATAAAATTCAATTCTGCGGGGCAAAGGCAATGGGGGACTTATTATGGAGGTGCAGGTGGAGAAGGTGTGCCTAAATGTAATATAGATGTATTTGGTAATGTTTATTTGGTTGGAAATACGGGATCTAATACGGGTACAGTGATAGCAACCAACGGTTCGCATCAGTCGGTATATGGTGGGGGTAATCAAGACGCTTTTTTAGTAAAATTCAGGAGCAGTGGACAGAGACTCTGGGGTACATACTATGGGGGAACAGGGAATGACCTAGGATCTTTTTGTAGCATAGATGCCTCCGGTAATATATATTTAAGTGGCTACACACAGTCTAGTACAGGCACGACAATTGCTACATTCGGGTCGCATCAATCAACAACTGTTGGAGGCTGGGATGCTTTTTTGGTTAAATTTTTAGACTCAACAACCGTGACATCTGTAACTGAAGAGCAGTTAGGGATAAACAGCTTATCTATTAAAATATACCCTAACCCAAACAATGGCCTAGTAAATGTAGAATCACAAATCGAAGCACAGGTTTTGATTATCGACCTTCAAGGGCGAATTGTAAGCAATCTGAGTCTTGTTTCCGGCAAAAACCAAATTTCCATAGAACACCTGGAAAACGGGGTTTATTTTTTGGAACTCAGCCACCCTCAAGGAAAAGAGGTTTTTCGAATAATAAAACAATAGGAGAGAAATTCAAAACTTCAAAGTCAAAAGTTAAAAGCTCAAACTGAGCAGGACCGAAGGGTCAAAAGTTTGCAAAGAGCGCCCGCTGAACGGTTCATTCGGGCAGGAAACTGAGACATTCCGCCGAATTTTCCATTTCAGTCCCTTTCTCTTGTCAATTTGTCAGAATACCCTGTTTGGTACTGTTTTTGAACGCTAAGAGCGAAACCGATTAGACTATGAACGCCACAGGAAAAATTAATGTTCAAACCGAAAACATCTTTCCAATAATTAAAAAATTCCTCTACAGCGATAACGAGATATTTCTTCGTGAGCTGGTGAGCAACGCCGTTGACGCCACCCAAAAGCTAAAAGCCCTCAATAGCATGGGCGAAGCCAAAGGGGAGCTGGGCGAGCTTAAAATTGAAGTGGAAGTGGATAAAGCTTCCAAAACCATTACCATTAAGGACAAAGGTTTAGGCATGACCAAAGAGGAGATTGAAAAATACATCACCCAAATTGCCTTTAGCGGAGCCGAAGAATTCGTAAACAAATACAAAGATAAGGTTGACAAAAATGTGGTAATAGGCCATTTTGGCTTGGGTTTTTATTCCGCCTTTATGGTGGCTAAGAAAGTGGAGATTTTTTCCCTTTCCTATAAGGATGGCGCCAAGGCCGTGCGATGGGAATGCGATGGCAGTCCGGAATACCAAATCGAAGAAATAGGCAACCGCACCCAACGCGGCACCAACATTGTGCTGCACATTGCCGACGATTGTGAGGAATACCTTGAACAAAGTAAAATTGAAGGCCTGCTTAAAAAATACTGCAAATTTTTACCGGTTGAGATAAAATTAGGCACCCGCAAAACCTGGGTGAATTCAGGGGAAAAGGACGAAAAGGGTGAAGACAAGCAAGTAGAAAAAGAGGTAGATTACATCATCAACAATCCCGTTCCGGCCTGGACCAAAAAACCGGCCGACCTGAAAGATGAGGACTACAACAACTTCTACAGGGAATTGTATCCCATGCAGTTTGAAGAACCTTTGTTTCACATCCATTTGAACGTGGATTATCCATTTAACCTTACGGGAATTCTTTATTTCCCCAAGCTTAGCAACAAACTCGAACTGCCTAAAGACAGAATTCAACTGTACAGCAACCAGGTATTTGTTACCGATAATGTGGAGAACATTGTACCTGATTTTCTTACCCTTTTACGCGGCGTTATCGACTCACCGGATATCCCTCTGAATGTGAGCCGCAGCTATCTGCAGGCCGATTCCAATGTGAAAAAGATATCCTCCCACATCACAAAGAAAGTAGCCGACAAACTGGAGGACATTTTCAAAAATGAGCGTGCCGATTTTGAGAAAAAGTGGGACGACATTAAAATTTTTGTGCAATACGGCATGATCAGCGATGAGAAGTTTTACGAGAGAGCCGTGAAGTTCGCCCTATTTAAAAACACCGATGGAAAAGCCTACACCTTTGAAGAATTCAACGAACAGGTAAAACCCCTTCAAACCAATAAGGATAAAAAAGTAGTGTACCTCTATGCTACCAATGTCAACGAGCAACACGCCTACATTGATGCTGCAAAGACTAGGGGCTACGAGGTGTTGTTGATGGAAACCATGTTGGATCCGCATTACATCAATCACCTGGAAGGCAAATTGAAAGACGTGACGTTTGTTCGTGTGGACGCCGATACCATTGACAAATTAATCTCCAAAGAAGAAAACACCATCAGCAAACTAAGCGAAGAGGAGCAAAAACAAATTCAGCCCATTATTGAAGGCACTGTGAGCAAAGAACAATTCACAGTGGTATTCGAGAATTTGAGCGAAACTGATGCGCCCATGATTATCACACGTCCTGAATTTATGCGCCGCATGAAAGACATGCAGCAAATGGGTGGGGGCATGAGTTTTTATGGCAATATGCCGGATATGTACAACTTGGTAGTGAATTCCAATCATCCTTTAATTGGCAGAATCCTAAAAGAAGAGAATACTGATCGCAAAACCGAATTGGCCAAACAGGCCAGCGATTTGGCGCTGCTTTCACAAGGTCTGCTAAAGGGGGAAAGCCTCACCAAGTTTATTAAACGCAGCGTAGAGCTGATTTAATACAATTTAAAGCACATTAAAATGCCGGGACTGTTCAGTTCCGGCATTTTTTGTTTTAGATGACTTTTATTAGCGTGAGAGCAGGGTAGAGGCTTCGGCTCCATAGATTTTGCTTCCATCGCGGTACACCACCACAAAAGCATCGGTAATGCCCAATTGTACCAATTCGTTTTTAAGGGCTTTGGCTGCTGCGGCGTTACTGAAATTCCCCACATTGTACACAAACAGTCCATTGATCTGTTTGTATTCCACTGGCCAGGTTTTGATCTTCATAAAATTCGCTGCTACGTCATTTGGTACTTGTTTACTGAAGGCACCAATCTGAACTTTAAAACTTACACCGGCTTCATCCGCCTTTACACCATTGTCTTCAGTTGCTTCAGGATAGGTGTTTACATTGTTCTTAAATGGTTGCACATTCGGATCAGTGGCTTGCACTACCTGTACCGAAGGTGTTACAACAGGAGGATTAATCTGGCCTTCAGGAAAAACCACGGGATTTTGGTTTTCCATACGCACATCCGGGTCCAGGTTCTGTCTCTTTTTTCCATCGGTAAACGAAATGCTGTTCCCGTTTAAATAGGCTCCAACAAAGGCATCACTAATGCCGAGTTCCACAATGCGGTTGCGATCGGCCAGCACCTGCACCGTGTCGTTATAGATTCCGGCAGTATAACGGAAAAGGCCGTTCGGTAATTGTTTGGTGTAAATGGGTTGTAAATTGAGTAAACCTTGTTTGGTCGCTTGTTTACTATATACGCCAATTTGTATGGTATATAGCAGGCCATTGATTTGTTCTATTTCTTTGGTCACTTGAACCAAGTCGGCAGGATTCACCTGTGGTTCATTTTCAGTAAGTATGGCTCTTGGAATGTTTAAGTCCCCGGTAATACCGGCGCTTTCCGGCGAATTTACATTTACAAATTTCCCTTCTTTGGCCATGTAGGCGATGGCTTCACTCGCGCTGATACGTTTTCCGTTCAGGTAAGCCACCACAAAAGCGTCTCTATAACCAAGTTTTCTCAGGTCGTTTTTCACGGCGTTGGCAGCTTCTATTTTTTCGAAATCACCGGCAGTGTATCGGTAATACCCGCTCCTGGTGGTTTCACCATTTAAAGGACTTAGCCCTTTGAATGTATTGTTTGGCAATTGGTTTCTGAAAGCGCCAATCTGCACCCTGAAAGAAAGTCCCTCTTCTTTGAATGCGTTAAACGGGATGGGTTTATTTTCGCTGTAAGCATTACCTTTTACTACCTCCAGGCCTTCAATTTTAAGTGCAACCTCCTTGTTTCCCTCGTTGTCTCCATTTACCTGCTCACCAATAGTCGCCAACTCGTCTATATCGCTGCCATTCATTTTGTATTGTTTACCTCCGGCAGGCAACACCTGTGCTAATTGTTCTACAGCGGCGGCTCCAAGCATGGCTGCCTGATTCATCTTTTTTACCTTTTGTTCCTGATCGCTCTCACCTGAAGCTTCCAACAACATTTGTTTGGAGGTCTCATTTAACTTGTCGGCATTGTTGAGTACATCTTGTTGTTCTGGACTCAAGTTGCCCGGAACAGAGGCTTTGGATGTTTCGTACTCGAGGGTTAAGGCATTGGTTAAATTGGTTAGGCCTACAACCTGCTCGGCCTGAAGTTCAGCGCTCCGCCCACTTTGGTCAGCAGGAGGTTCTACCATGGCTTTAACAGAGTCTGGCGCCAGGGTCTGTACCTGATAGTCCGGGTATTTTTTCCTCAAACTTTCAATTAATTCAGTTTGTTTTCGGGTGAGTTCCCGTTCTTTTTCGTCAACATTACTTAATGCGCCTAATTGAGCCGCCCGGTTCGGTAAACCAGCTGCTTCCTCCTTCAGTTTTCTGATCTGGGAGTTTAAGTTTTGAATGTCAACGTTCAATTGGTCTTGCTCAGCAGTAAAGGATTCACCGTCCTCATTTAACAGGCCTCGTAATTCTGACAGGGCGACATCGTTTGTTTTGTACTCGATATCAAAAGCTTTTTGATTGACCATGGAGGCTAAAAATCGCTGGTTAAGCGCTTCATTTTCCAACACCTTGGCTTCCTGTACCAGACCTGGTTTTTGATCTGCCCCTGCGGCGTTGGCCTCTTTTCGTTTTTCAAACGCTCTGGCTGAGAGTTGTTCGGACTCAGTTTCAAACCCTTCAGCTGAAGTTCTGAGTTCGGCCGGACTTTGTGTTTGATTTAGCAAATTGGCCAGCGTTTCAGTGTTTTTTTTGTTGTCAGCAATTGCGCTTTGTTGTCCTTCAATTCTGTTGAGTTCACTCATCGCATCTTTTGCACTTCGGTAGGCTTGCTCGTTTCGCAGTGAACCGTTTGGCCGTTCAAGAAAACTGAGTACTTCGCCGGTATTTGTTTCTTTTTGCAATAAAGAATCAGCATTGATTTTTACCAGAGCCTTTGGTGGTTCAATTGCCACAGGTGTTGCAGGTACTTCTGAAGAAGTTACAACAGGACTAAGCCCTGATGGAGGTGCAAGTTCATTGGCCAGCAAGATGGAGTTCATCAGGTTGTTCAATTGTGGAATCAAACTGTTTTGTTTTCGTGTTGCGTTGACTAAGGCGCTGAGTTTCTCAGCATTGTCAGTTGCCTGATCGCACTGTTTTTTGAAAGTGTCCGATTCACCTTTCTTTTTTGTTACTGATAAAAACTCCGTTTTCAGACTTGGCGTATTTTCAATGATAGCGGTATTTTTATTTATCTCTTCAAACAGCTGTGTAATCTCAGCATCATTTGCATCGTATAATTTCTGGTAAGAATTTAATTTTGCTTCCAGAACTTCATCCAACTGTTGATTAATCGCATTTAATTTCTCAGCCGAAGCGGTGCTGTCAATTGCGCTCTGGCTGGTAACAGCTGATGTTTGCGCCTGTTTGAGTTCAAAGCCCGGGTTGGTGTTTAGTAAAAGATCCAAAGCTTCTTTTTGTTTGTTTAACGACTCCAATTCTTTTTCTTCGGCATTGCTAATGCTGCCTAATTTAGCCCCGGCAGAATTGTAAGCGTTCGCCTCCTCCCGCATCGCAGCGCCTTGTTTAAACGCAATGTTAGCTTCTTCAAGGAGGTTTCTGACTTTTGCTACATCCTCGGGTGGTGCTTGTTTAGCACCAATTAGTGCCGTGATGTTTTCAGCATTGGTTTCGTAGGTGATGGAATTGTCCTTACGTATGATTTCTGAAGCCTGCATTAGTTTTTCGCTGGAAGCGTTCTCCAGTTGTTTGGCCACGTTAACTAACTTGGTTTTAGCGGCCCCTGTGTTTAAGTTGGCTTGTTGCCTTTTTTCACCTGCGAGTGTAATAAGGGAATCCGATTCTGATTCAAGTTGTTCAGGTGTTTGCGGTTTTACCTGATTAAACGTTTCTTTGGCAGCCCTACTTTCTTCACGAAGTTTATTTTGTTTTTCCTGAGCGGTTTTCAGCGAGGCGTCGGCCTCAGCCTTGTATTCTCTGGCCATTTCATTCGTATATGTATCGTATTTAAAGTTAGAGGCATCATTAAACTCAAGTTGTTTATTCAGATTATCCAACTGCGCAGAAACATCTTTATTCCCTTCAGAACTAATCGGGCTGAAGGCAAAACTCACCGGCTCCTCTAATTTGGCTTGTTTTTTTAAGTTCTCAATCAGGTAGTCATTTTTACTGAGCATTTGGGCATTTGCCGCCTTCATGCTTTCAAGTTGTTTGATGTCTTTGTTCAGATCCTGTTTTTGTTTTGCTGACTTGGTTCTGGCCAACTCCTTTCGTTTGGCGTCTTGCAAAGCAATAACCTCATCTGTGTAAGCTCTGATTTCTGTGTTGTTTTGTTCGAGTACGGCAATGTCAGTAGAGTTCGCGCCTATAGCAATATCCCGGTATTTTTCTTTGAGTACGGCCGGGTTTGTGCTTGCGTTGAGTGGAGTGCTTGCCGGTGCCGGAGGAGCTATGGACTCTGTTTTCACACGGGTGATCAAGTCCTGTTCTTGTTTTAAGGCATTCAGTTCGTTACCGGCTTCAGTGTATTGTTCTTTTAGAATGGTGGTTTGTTTTTCATTCTGAGCTAGTTCGGTTTTTAAATCTTCAATTTGATTGCCAATGGTTTCTTTAGCCGATTTTTTTCTTGTCTTTTCAAGGTCGGTTTCTAGTTTACTTACTTCAGTTTGAAGTTCTGAGTTTCCTTTTTCAGAATCTGCGATTGAAGATTCAAGCGCAATTACTTGCTTCTCTTTTTCTTCAATTTGTTTTTGGAGGGATTCAGAATAGGCCAGAGCCGCCGGTATAGTTTTAGAGGCGATGATCTGACTTTGTTTGTTTTTTAAGGCAGGGTCGTTATCAATGCCGGTACTCTTTGATTTGCTTAAGGCGGTTGAAAACTCCGAATTCAGGTCAGAGAATTTTTTTAGTGAGGTGGCGTCTTCGTCTAAACTTTTACCATAGTCCAGCATTTTGCCCGCTAGTACTTTTTCAAGCTCTGACTCTTTTTTTAATGCGTTAGCCGCTTCAATCGTCTGGGTTTTATCTGGACCATCCTCCATGCCTTCTGCTTTACTAAGGGCTTTTTGGGCCTCATCCCATTTGGAATTGGCTGAAGTGTTGTATTGTTCGGCAAGTTTGTAAGCGTCTTTTGTGTCCTGGTTCAGTGCTTTGGATTCGTTGGCGGCCTTTTGGGATTCAGTTTTTACTTCTGCTGCTAAGGCTTTGTTATTTAACTTTTTGGGATTGGCCGCCGCTATACCGGAATCTTCTATGATCTGAGGTCCCGATGAACCTTGTGATTTGTCTTTTTTTGTACCTGCCTGAGCTACAGGTGAAGCCGGCAGATTATCGTCGGTGTTGACATCAAGTTTGGCTTTTTCTTCAATTACTTTTAAGTATTGCAGGTAGTTGGAACCGCCATCCGTTTGATCAAAACTAGTAGTGATTTTTAATTTTGAATTCTCATAGGTAATGGTTTGATTGGCTGCAATAGCCTCTTGAGTAAGCGGTATGTTAATGGTTTGGGACTGTGTGGCTAAACCCGGCGTTTCTACTGTATAAACAAGATCTTCTCCTTTTGGTAACTGAATAGAATAGTTACCATTTTCATCAGCTTCAAATTCCCCAACCATTTTAATGGAGTTCATTAGCTTAACAATGATTTTACTGGAGATTGATTGTTCAGGTGTTGCAGGCTCCACTTTACCGCTAATGGAGAGGATGTTGATGGCTTTGCGTTCAATATTAATCTTTAGTACATCAATCTTTCCGGGTGGGCTTTGTCGGCCTGTACTAAAATAGGCTGTTGTTTCTAGGGAGTCGGTCACAAACAAAAAATCATCGTCGGGTGAATTGATAGGGAACTCAAGGTTAACCGGGGCAGACCAGGAATTTGTGTTTTCATCGTACACCGACTTAAAAATGTCGTACCCACCCATACTGTTATGGCCCTTGCTGGCGAAGTAAAGGCTTTTGCCATCGGGGTGAAGAAAAGGATAATCCTCATCATAGGCCGTATTAACTCCATTCACTGGCGTTGGTTTGCTAAAGCTGCCATCGGCCTGTTTAAAGCAGGTATAGATGTCTTTTCCATTGTCAGGAGTATCACCATAACTGCTAAAATACACCACGTTGCTATTTTTGGGAAGGAATACCACTGAACTTTCCTTCTTCTTTTTGTCGGTGGATGTTTTAAACTCATCAGGTTTTACAAGCAATTTACCGCCTATGGTTTTTAAGTCATAGGTTCTGAAGTAATCCAATTCGTTTAGTTGTTTTTTACTTCTTACCGCAACGTCGCTTAAATTGCTAAGCAGTTGTTTGCCATTGTTACAGGCAACAATCTCTCTGTCGATCTGCTTTTTTTTCTGAAGAGAGGCCGGTGCCATAGCTTTGAATTCGTTGTAGTATTTCAAAGCATCGTCAAAAAGGTAATTGATGTGGTAGGCTTTTCCGAGATAATAGGGGAGTTCCTTAGGTGGTTTTTCAAAATTGTTGGCGGCGGTGTTCAGGTAAGTGAGGCACTTTTTCTTATCCGGCTCACTATAGATCATACACACCCCCAGGCGATAGTTGAAATCCGGATCTTTTGAATAATTGGAAACCAGTTGTGCGTAGAGAGGGTAAGCTTTCGTATAGTTTTCCTCTTCAAAAAGTTTGTTGGCTTCCTTTTTTAATGCGTTTACGTCGCCAGACTCTTGCGCCTGAACAGAAACACATAAGAGAAAGAACAAAAAAAGCAGGTTTTTTTTGGGAATGGAGAAGTCTGAAAATAAAGAGATGGCCAACACCCGTAAACTCATAACGCAGTTGCTGTAAATTTAATAATATTCTTCAATGCTAGACGTTTT
>Ga0154020_10009321_pt1 | contig 11307 bp, 8 predicted proteins | sample Klosneuvirus_201_FD_109709 | JGI IMG/M metagenome (GOLD analysis project Ga0154020, IMG submission 109709) | Active sludge microbial communities from wastewater, Klosterneuburg, Austria - Klosneuvirus_20160825_MG | ecosystem: Engineered > WWTP > Aerobic digester > Activated sludge | place... | reverse complement strand
CCGTCGAGCGCCGCGCCCGCGCTGCTCACCGCGAGGAGCCACGGGCGATTGAAGTTGCCCGCTTTGCGATAGCGATCGAGCAGCATCGCGAAGGCAGCGCCGCGCCGATTGCGCTTGAGGAAGCCGCGCTCGTCTCGAGCGAGCTCGATGCCGGCGTCGGTGCCCATGCCGGCGGCGATCAGCTCGTCGACTTTGCGGATCAGCGGATCGCGCGCGAGTGACTCGTCGACGGAGGCGGCGAGATCGGGGCCGCGCGGTTCGGGCTTCTCGACACCGAACGGAGGCAGCGTGACGCCGAGCTTCGCGAGCCGTGCGTGCGAGAGCAGCGCGTACCACGAGAACGGATAGCGCTTGATCGTGTCGGTGTATCCGGCGATCGCGGCGGTCTTGTCGTCGAGGCGCTCGTCCATGCGTGCGAGCCAGTACTTGCCCTTGCCGCCCTCGAGCGAGCCGCCGCGCTTCGCGAGCGAGGTCAGTCGCTCCTTCGCCTTCGCCCATTCGCCGAGGAAGTAGTGCGAGAGGCCGAGGTACCACAGCGCGTCGTCGACCCACTTGCTGCGCGGATACTTCGCGAGCGATGCCTCGAGCGGCGCGATCGCTTGCTTGTAGTTGCTGCGATTGAACTCGAGCCAGCCCGCGAGGAACGCCGCTTCTTCGGCGTACGGCGACTTCGGGTATTCCGCGACGACCTTGCGATACCAGACGATCGCTTCGTCGTCCTTGTCCGCACGCGAGAGCGCGCGAGCACCATGGAACATCGCCTCCGCCGCGGTGCCGCCCATCTGTTTGTACACGCCGAGCAGTAACGTGCCGGCCTCGCCGTAGCGACGGCGCATCTTGAACAAGGTCGTGCCGAGCCAGTAGTCGCGCTGCCGCGCTTGCTCCTTCGACAGCTTCTGCGGCAACTGCTGCAGCTCGACGACCGCCTCGTCCCACAGGTGTGCGGCCTGCAGCTGCTGCGCGCGCTCGATGCGATCCGCGATCGTCAGTGGCGTCGCGAGGTGCTTCATGGCGTCGGGTGCGAGGGGATGCGCGGGGTGCTCGATCACCACGCGGCGATACGCGGCGACCTGCGCGGGACCAGTCGCGGCTTCGGCGATGCGGAACTTCGCGGTGCCGACGTCGCCGTTGTCTCCCGCGTTGTCGGTCGCGATCAGCTTGCCGTAGGCCTTCGCCGCCTCGGCGCGATCACCACGAAGCCACAGGACATCGGCGCGGCGCCATGGAACCTCGCGTGCGAAGCGCGAACCGAGCTGCCCGAGCTCGCGAAACGCGGCATCGGCGGTCGCCGCATCGCCCGAGCGCAGCGCGACCATGCCGCGCAGCCACAACGCGTAGTCCTTCGCCGCCAGATCGTCGACGGCGAGCTTCGCGAGGGCGGCCTTCGCACCGTCGAGGTCGTTCGCGTCGTAGGCCTTGTACGCGGCGCCGAGATCGCCGGCCGGCGAGGCCTCCGCGATAGCAGTCAGAAGGCAAAGCCCGACGAGAACCAGCCGCATGGGTCGAGTATGACGGTCCGTGTAAACGGCGCCAGTTTCCGCTATACGTGCGCCATGGCGTACGCAGCGCTGGATTACTACAGCATCGACGAGTTGTTCACTCACGAGGAGCGCGTGTGTCGCGACACGGTGCGCGAGCTCGTGTCGTCTCGCGTGATGCCGAGCATCGGCAAGCACTTTTCCGCGGGGACATTCCCGCACGAGCTCGTCTCGGTGTTCGGCGAGATGGGCCTGCTCGGTCCATCGCTCACCGGCTACGGATGCGCGGGAGTCTCGCCCACCGCATACGGCTTGATCTGCCAGGAGCTCGAGCGCGGTGACTCGGGGATTCGCTCGTTCTGCTCGGTGCAGAGCTCGCTCGTGATGTACCCGATCTGGGCGTACGGCTCCGAGGCGCAAAAGCAAAAGTACCTGCCCGAAATGGCCGCGGGTCGCATGATCGGTTGCTTCGGTCTGACCGAGCCCGACTTCGGATCGAATCCCACGGGCATGCTGACCACCGCGACGAAGACCGCGAACGGCTTTCGGCTCAACGGCACGAAGCGTTGGATCACGAACGGCTCGGTCGCGGGCGTCGCGCTCGTCTGGGCCAAGCTCGACGGAAAAGTCCACGGCTTCCTCGTTCCGACGAAGACCAAGGGCTTCACGGCGCGTGACATCCACGGCAAGTGGTCGCTGCGTGCGAGCGTGACGAGCGAATTGCACATGGAGGACTGCGAGGTTGGCGAGGACGCGATCCTGCCCGGCGTCAGCGGCATGCGCGGTCCCTTGTCGTGTCTCTCGCAGGCTCGGTTCGGCATCTGCTACGGCGCGGTCGGTGCGGCGATGGCCTGCTACGACGAAGCGCTGTCGTACGCGAAGGATCGCGTGCAGTTCTCGAAGCCCATCGCGGGCTACCAGCTCGTCCAGCGCAAGCTCGTCGACATGGTCAGCGAGATCACGAAGGCGCAGCTTCTGTGCTTGCGCCTCGGTCGCCTCAAGGAAGCCGACAAGCTCACGCCGGGCCAGATCTCGCTCGCGAAGCGCAACAACGTCGACACCGCTCGCAACATCGCGCGCGATGCACGCGACATCCTCGGCGCGAACGGCATCACCGACGAGTACCAGTGTGGCCGTCACATGCTGAACCTCGAGAGCGTGTACACGTACGAGGGCACGCACGACATCCACACGCTCGTCGTCGGTCAGGACATCACCGGACTCGCGGCGTTCGATTCGTGAGCGCCTATCGCGATCTGCTGGCGACCGCGACGCCCGACGTGTTGATCGTCTCCGGCCTCGATCCGTCGGGCGGTGCGGGCTTCCTCGCCGACGCACGCGTGGTGCACATGCTCGGCGGTCGTCCCGTCGGCGCGATCACGACGATGACGGTGCAGGACACGAAGGGCATGCGCTCGGCGCACGAGATCGACATCGATGTTCTCGGCGCGCAGCTGAACGCGCTGCTCAGCGACATCGAGGTCAAAGCGGTCAAGATCGGCATGCTGGGCCATCGCGATATCGTCGATGTCCTCGACGAAGCACTGGAGCTGACGAGCGCGCCGGTCGTGTGGGATCCCGTCGCCGCGCCGACGAGCGGTCAGGTCACGTTCGGCCGCGACGTGCTCGAGGAAGGCCTGCGCAAGCTCGCCCCGCACGTCGCGCTCGTCACGCCGAACATGAACGAGCTCGCGATCCTCGGGGGCACGGAGATCAGCACGTTCGTCGAAGCGGTCGAGGCTGCGAAGGTCCTCGCGCGTGTGTCGAACATCGCGGTCCTCGTCAAAGGCGGTCACATCCCGACGCTGTTGGCAGCTCGGCGCGCCGAGATGAGTGGAGCGCTCCACGAAACGCCCGGTGTCACGAACGACGGCACGTCTCTCGACGATTCGATCGAGGCCGTGGATGCGCTCGTCACGGTGGACGGTGAGGTCGAGTTCCTACGCGGCAAGCGCATTGCGGGCGCCGATGTCCACGGCACGGGATGCGCGCTGTCGTCGGCGATCGCGACCTACCTCGCGCTCGGCCAGCCCCTCGTCGCCGCGTGTCGTTCGGCGAAAGAGTTCGTCGCGAAGCGGATCACGAGCCCCGTGAAGCCCGGGCAGGGCGCCCCGTCGGTGCTGTAGCGTGCACACCCATCGGTGAGCGCTCGCGCTCGATCCTGCACGAGTGCGCGATCGCATCGCGATCCACGACATGCTCGGCATTGCCGCCCCGAAGGACTAGGATGCGTAACTCGTCCTCGAGCTCGGACATCGCACCTCTATGAAGATCGTCGTCACCGGCGCGACCGGCTTTGTTGGCAAGCCGCTCGTCGCAGCGCTGCTCGCGCGCGGCGATCGCGTGACCGTCCTCTCGCGCGATGCGGCTCGCGCACGTGCGGCACTGGGCGACGTCGAGGCGATCAGCGCGAATCTGGAAGAGTCGGGCGAGTGGCAGAAGACACTCGCCAATCACGATGCCGTGCTCCACCTCGCGGGTGAGTCGATCGGCGGCAAGAAGTGGGACGCGCGGCAGAAGCAGATCCTTCGCGATTCACGCGTCGAGTCCACGCGGCACATCGTCGAGGGCATCGCGGCGCTACCGGTCGAGCAGAGGCCGCGCGTGCTCGTGACCTCGTCGGGCATCGACTATTACCCGTTCGCATCGACGCGCGGCGATGACTTCGACGACGACCCGGTCACCGAGAAGGATCCGCCGAGCGACTCGTTCCTCGGCCGCCTGTGTCGCGATTGGGAGAAGGAAGCTCTCGCGGCGAGCGCGCTCGATGCAACCGGAGCATCGCCGGACGTCGGCGCATCGAACATGGGCGCGACGTCGGACGGCGGGCCCTATCGCAGCTCGCCGACGAAGATTCGCGTCGCGTGCATGCGCTGCGCGATCGTGCTCGGACCGCCGGGCGGCGCGCTCGACAAGATGACCACGCCGTTCAAGTTCTTCGTCGGCGGGCGCATCGGATCCGGCGATCAGTTCTTCTCGTGGATCCACCTCGACGATGCTGTCGCGGGATACCTCGCGGCGCTCGACGACGAGCGCTACGCCGGTGGGATCAACCTCGTCACCGAGTCCACGCGCAATCGCGAGTTCTCGAAAGCGCTCGGCAAGGCGCTCGGCAAACCCAGCTGGCTGCCCGTGCCCGCGTTCGCAGTGAAGATCGCGGCGGGCGAGTTCGCGCAGTACATCCTGAACGGTCGCAACGCCGTGCCCGCGAAGCTGCGCGAGCTCGGCTTCTCGTGGAAGCATCCGACGCTCGAGTCCGCGCTCGTCGACGTGAAGTGACTACTCGAGCTCGAACTCCGCGCGCACGATCGTGATGATGTCCTTCTCGTAGGACGTGCGGTCGTTGTTGCCCTCGTTAGACGTCTCCGTCGAGTTCGCGGGGTTGATGTTGATGATGCCCATGTTCGCGTCGAGCATTCGCTTGATCGATGCGCCGCCCGTGGACTTGAGGATGTTGTCGGCGCGCGCGCGTGCATCCTTGCCGGCGGCCGCGAGCATCTCGACCTTCAGCTCGCCGAGGCGCGTGTAGAAGTAGCTCGGCGCTTCGCTGGTGATCGAGATGCCCTGCTCGAGCAGCGAGGTCACCTCGCGCGATGCTTTCTCGACGCGCTGGACGTCGGCCGAGCGCACCACGATCACCTCGCGCGTGACGTAGCCCTTGAACGTCTTCTTCTCGATGCGCGTCGCTTCCTTCGCGCCGGGAAACACCTTGAACTCCTCGGAGACGTCGAACTCCTCCTGGAACGAGGCCGACTGCGGTTGGATCTCCGCCGTCTTGATCCCCTGGCCTTCGAGGAACGCGACCGTCTTCTCGCGAGCTTCGCGGAGCATCTTGTACGCCTGCGTGCGATCGGACGCGCGGGCTTCGAGCGTGCCGGACCACTCGATGAGATCGGACACGATCCGTTTCTTGGCCGAGCCGATGACCTTGATGGTCCGCTTTTCGGGTTTGACCTTGATCGAGTGGTACGTGTCCATCACCTTGCCGGTGCAGATGACGGCGGCGATCGCGAGAGCGATCAGGCCGAGCGGTCGAAAGTCGAGCCAGCGCGGAACGCCGCCGCTGGGCTCGGTGGGCTTTTCACTGAGCATTTCCATGGTTTCTCCTCGGGATTTCTGCGAGCTCCCTGCCGCGAAACGTGGACAGCTTCGCGACTATTCGGCACTTTTGACGTCCGGAGGGATATGGCGGGCGAAGCACGATGGCCTCTGAAGCGCGAGCAGCACGAGCTGCTCGTGATGCTCTCCGACATGGTTCGCCGCTTCGGTAGCGAGCGGTTCCTCGACGCGCGGCTCGTGCGCGCGGACAAGAAGGACTTTCCCGACACCTGGGAAGGGACGCTGCAGTCCGTGCATCAGGTGCTGTACCGGCTGTGCTGGCACGCGTACATCGACCCCGAGATCGTCGTCGAGGACTACCGGCCGATCCGCGATGGCGCAGGGCTCTTGCGCTCGAGCGAGATCGAGATCGCGTCGTGCGCCGCGGGAGTCGTCACGTTTCACCTCACGAGCATCGGCAACGACGATGTCGGCGGCATGCTCGCGCACAAGGTCGGCGAGATGTTCCTCGATCTCGCACCGGGCGAGCCGTTTCGGTCCACGCCGCGCGTCCCCGACGAGCGCGAGGCGTCGGTCGCCGCCGTGTTCCTCGGGCTCGGTGTCCCCGCGGCGAACGCGGCGATGTACCGCCGTCACGCGACGCAGCTCGTCGGACGCGAGGAGCGCAGCGAGCAACAGATCGCCCACGCAGGTGGGCTCGATATCGCCGAGATCACGCTGCTCCTCGCGGTGCAAGACATCCTGCGCGACGAGGTGCAAGACGCGCTCACCACGCTGCACGCGGCGCAGCGCGAGTGGGTCGAGGACTGGAAGCACGTACTCGACCCACACGAGGACGAGCTGCGGGCGTTGCTCGGCCTCGACGAGAAGCACGAACCCAGGCCGCTCTCGCGCTCGGACAAGCCGCGGATCGCGCCCGCCCACGACGAGAGTGCTCGCGCACGCTTCAACGTCGGCGGCGAGACGATGCGCGTCGTGCGCCGCTCGTACCTCGGCATGGTGCCGGGATTCATCCTCGGTGCGTTCCTCGGGCTCGGCATCGGGCGGCTGGTGAGCGATCCCGGGGAGACGTTGTTCGCGATCAGTGCGGCGCTCGGTGTCGTCGCGGGAACGCTGTTCGGCTACCTGCAGTGGTGTCGGCCGTATTACACCTGCACGCTATTTGCGTGCTCGAAGCTCGTCGGTGCGAACGACACGAGCTGCCCGCACTGCGGCGGTGCGATCACCAAGACGATCACGCAGACGGAGCTCGAGGACCACTGGCGGCAGCTGCGTGCCGAAGCAGATGCACGCGACGAACAGCTCGACGAGAGCGAGTTCGCGGGCGATCCCGACGCGGACGTGCTGCGCAGCGAACGCGAACGCGCGCCGCGCGCTTCGATTCGTCGTCGCGCCGAGCGCTGATCACTCGAGCTGATACTTCTGTACGAGGCGGATCAGGTTCCTCCGCGAAACCTTGAGCTCCTCCGCGGCGCGCGTCTTGTTGCCGTTGTGACGCCGCATCGCCGCGCCGATCATCCGCTTCTCGAGCGCCTCGACGGCGGCGGGCAGTGAATCGGTCGTGGCTTCGACCGCGCCGTCGGCGGGAGCCCACTGCTTGATGCGCGGCGAGAGCAGCTCGGAGCCGATCATCGGCTCGTCGCCGGCGAGCACCACGAGTCGCTCGATCTCGTTCTCGAGCTCGCGCACGTTCCCGGGCCATGGATACGCGAGCATGCGCGCCGCGCACTCGGGCAACAGGCGCTTGACCTTCTGTCGTCGGTGGCGCGCGAGGAAGTGCTCGATGAGCAGCGGGATGTCATCGATCCGCTCGCGCAGAGGCGGCAGCACGACGTTGATGACGTGGATGCGATAGTAGAGATCCTCGCGAAACGCGCCGGACGCGACCATCGCTTGAAGATCGCGGTTCGTCGCCGCGAGGATGCGCACGTCGACCGCTTGGGTCTCGGTATCGCCGACGCGATTGAACGTGCCCTCTTGCAGCACGCGCAGCACCTTCACTTGCAGCGCGGGGGACATGTCGCCGATCTCGTCGAGGAAGAACGTCCCACGATCCGCGATCTCGAACAGCCCCGCTTTGTCGGCGACCGCGCCCGTGAACGCACCGCGCTTGTGACCGAACAGTTCGGAGTCGAGCAGGTTGTCGTTGAACGCCGAGCAGTTCGTGACGACGAACTTGCGGTCGCGGCGATCCGAGCCGAGGTGGATCGCACGCGCGACCAGCTCCTTGCCCGTCCCGTTCTCGCCTTGGATCAACACCGTCGCGTCCGACGGAGCCGCGCGCTCGAGCATCACGTAGAGCTCCTGCATGATCGGCGCGCCGCCGATGATCCCGTGAAAGCTCGTGCGTCGATCGGGCGCCTCGGCCGGCTCGCTCGCCGCGCGCTCGCGCAGCGCATGGGCAACGTCGAGCGCCGCTTCACCGAGCATGCTCTCGACGAGCGCGCGCTCCTCGGTCGTGAGCGACGGCGCGAGCACCGCGAGGCCTGCGCCCTTGGGCTCCTCCGGCGACAAGGCGACGAACACCGCCGCTTCGCGCGGCCGATGCTCGACGAGCGTCAGCTCGAGGTGGCGGCGGCGCAGCACTCCGCGCACGTGCCGGAGCACGCGCAGATCTAGCCCCGTCCACCACGGTTGCGACATGTCCAAATGCAGTGTGACAAGCCGTCACACGAGACGCAAGCTCGCGCTAGTCCGGGAGATCCACACACCAGCGCAAGGCGGTCCGAGTCTCGGTCCAGCCTGCTTCATCGACCATCAGGTACGGACTCTCGAGCGTGATGATCTCGAGGTTCTGCTCGACGCCGTACTTGGTGCCGAACGAGCCGGGCGTCGGATAGCCCATGTCGTGCTCGGCAGGATACCCGCAGCGCTCGGACATCTCGCGTGCGAGCTGCTCGCCGCAGCCATCGTAGTTCACCATGCGGTAGCCCGCGTGCACCGTCACGATCCGGTGGGGCTTGATGCGATCGATCAACGCGACGAGCGCCTGGGTCTCCGGCTGATCTTCGGCGGCGCTGCCCGGGTTGTAGCCGGGCCGGCGGTGCTCGCCCCAGCTCGCCGACGCGAAGTTGCGATTGAGATCGACATCGTTCGCGTTGTTCCGCGTGCCGGCGAGAACACCGTCGGGATTCACGCACGGCACGATCCAGGTCTCGCGTCCCGGCGGTCGCTCGACGAGCTCGTCGGCCAAGCGCTCGAGCATGAGCTGCGAGACCGCTTCGTCGCCGTGGATCGCGCCGAACAGCAGCGCGGTCGGACGCGCCTTCGCGTAGCTCGGCGGCTCGAAGTGCAGGGCGTCGATCGGTCGACCGAGGACCGAGTGTCCGATCACGAGCTCGCGGCGATTCATACGCTGGTTATTCGAGCTTCTTGCCGATGACGCTGGCGAGACCGTACGACGAGATCGCGACGTACGCGGAGCCGAGGGCGAGCGCACCGACGACAGCGCCGCCCTTGCCCGCGCTGGCACCGTACGCCCACCCGAGGATCGTGGGGTTGAGCGCATGCTCGAAGTCCACACCCTCGCCACCGCTGAGCGCGATGCCGAGGCCGTGCACGATCAGCGGGAACAGGAGCAGCACCCATGCGAGCACCTTCGCGCCGGCGGTCGCGGGCGACGGCATCCACGCGAGCAGCGAGAGCACGAGGACGAGCACGTACGCGACGAGGATCGCGATGCCGACCTTGAACTTGCCGGGCGCATCGATCAGCAGCTTGAACAGCTCGACGAGCGGAATGCTGCCGTGCTGCGGGATCAAGAACGGGGCGAGCGCCGCGAGCGCGCCGAGGGTGATCAAGATCCGCGGCAGCGGCGACTCGGTGTACTCGTTGCGCACGAGCAACGCAGGCACGAGCACGAGCGTGCCGCCGATCGAGAGCAGCGATTGCCATTCCGGCAGCGCGCCGACGACGAGCATCGGCACGAAGATGCCCGCGATGCCGAGCACCGCCGCGATCGCTCCGCGCGGTACCGACGCCATCGGGATCGCACCGACGACGATCGACAGAATGCCGACCGCGGCGAGGATCAACGGCACGAGCTTCGCGGTGCCTTCACCGTCGATGACGAAGTTCCAGTAGCCCATCAGCGGGCTCAGCGAGATCGGGACTGCGAAGCACGCGACCAGCACGCCGCCCCAGATGAACAGCATCGTGCGAAGCGTGTCCTTCCATGGCTCGATCGGTCGCGCTGCTTGACTCGGCCGGTGCGACGGCGCCGTATACGGCGACGGAACCTGCGCGACCGGTTGCGGGTTGTACCCGGCCGGACCCGACGATGGCGCATTGCCCGGCGGCATGATCGTCGGCGCGTTCGGGTTGTACCCACCCGCGGGCTGCGGCGAGTACGGCTGGTTGTAGCCGCCAACAGCGGGCGGGGTGTAGCCGCCAACAGCGGGCGGGGTGTAGCCGCCGCCCGCCGCTGGGGTCGGGGCCATGCGGTTCGCATCCGGTGCGAACGTCTTCACGTCGGCCATCGGCGACGGACCGCCGATCGGCATGCCACCGGGAACGATCGGACCTGCCATCGGTGCGGGCTGCGGACGCGGTCCACCTCCCGCCGCCGGTGGCGGACTGTCGACGAACATCGTACGTGCTTGCGCACCCGCGGTCGGCGCGCCACCGAAGCTGCCGCCGGCCGCCGGTCCTGGACGCATCCCCGGGCTCGGACCGGGAGACGCCATCGTCGCGGCGTTTCCGAGGCCGGCGTTCGGGGCCTGCGAGCCCATCGGCGGAGAGCTCGGAGAATTCGAGCGTGCTGCATTCTGCGCGATGGCTTGCTCGCGGAGCCGATTGAGCTCCTCGTTGCCGCCGTATCCCATCACCGTCTTCGCCATCGCCGGCTGCGCTGCAGGACTCGGCGCCTGCTTCGCACCGCAAAACACGCAGTGAAGCGCAGCGTCCGGCAGGTCCTTGGTGCAGCTAGAGCATTTCTTCACGGATCCCTCTGCGTCGGAATATAGGGCCGCGCACCTAGAAGCTGCAAACGACTACGTCGTTAGCCATCACCCCAAATCGCGAGCAGCGCCTCGTCGGAGTCTACGCCAGGTACCGCCTCGATGTTCCCACCGAGCTCGACCGACAAAAGCCCGTGAAAATTGCGTCGCGCTTGGTCCTCGAGCGCGCCTCTGTAGCGTGCGTCGGTCGCACAGTCCTCGTACGTCCCGCCGCAAATCGTGAGGACATTCCCGTCGGCGAGGTAGAGGTCGAGCCCCGGATACGCGATGCAGACATAGGGAATGTCGTCGGTGTCGACGACGAACACCGGGTACTCGCCGAGCGAATCCGGCTCGCCGACGTACATGAAGCGCCGCGAGTCGCTGCCGCCTTCGAGCAACAAGCAGTGGCCCGGCAACAGCGCTTCGAAGTCGACGAAGTTCGCCGCCGTCTCCTCGTCGAACTCGTGGCGCAGCAACTCGCCGAGCGCGCGGAACCCGAGCTGGCGGTTCGCGTCGACGAACGGGCTCGCATCGAAGGCCAGCATGCGCGCCAAGCTGGGTGGCAAGGGCTTGCCATTCGGCAGCGCGAGTCCGGCGATCGTCGTCGCATCGAGCGGCGATGCGTCGGATGCATCGAGCGCCGCGATCACGCGTTCGACGAGTGGCAGGCCACGCGGCGCGCCTGTCGGATCCTCGCGCCTGTCGGTGTCGTCGGTGTCGTCGGAGTCGTGGCTGTCGTCGGTGTCGTGGTTGTCGGCGGTGTCGGCGGCGTCGTCGGTGTCGTGGCTGTCGTGGGTGTCGGCGGTGTCGTGGCTGTCGGCGGCGTCGTG
>Ga0154020_10009318_pt1 | contig 11309 bp, 5 predicted proteins | sample Klosneuvirus_201_FD_109709 | JGI IMG/M metagenome (GOLD analysis project Ga0154020, IMG submission 109709) | Active sludge microbial communities from wastewater, Klosterneuburg, Austria - Klosneuvirus_20160825_MG | ecosystem: Engineered > WWTP > Aerobic digester > Activated sludge | place... | reverse complement strand
TCAAGGTCGGTCAAAAGTACCGAAATAGCTGTTCACCCGATCCCGGTAGTACGGCTTCAATCCCGGTGGCACTGTTCGTAACAGTTCAGCCTCGCGTGCCTTGCGCCGTTGGTAGTCGAAATAACGGGCCGGATCGGCGGCCGGGGTCACCTTGCCTTCGTTGCTGGTGCGCTTCTGGTCCAGCTCACGTTCCCGTTCAGCCTTTTCGTGCTCCAACAGGCGCGACATGATGTCCTGCTGGCGCCGCATGGTCTCGGGCGTGATCTGCTTGTTCACGATATCCTTTTCGTTCTGTTCCATCTGCTCGGCCAGCTTGTTCAAGGGGTTGCCGGCACCGCTGCCGTCCTTGTTCAATTCCTGGGCGAGCTTCTGCATCTCCTTGCGGATGGCGGCTTGCTGCGCGGCCATTTGCGCGAGCTGCTTGCTCATGCCGGGTCCCATGCCTCCGGGGTTCTGCTCACCGGGCTTTTCACCAGGCTTGTCACCGGGCTTCTTCCCCTTTTCCATGGCCTCGCGCATCTTCTCCAACTGCTTCTGCAAGGTTTCCTGGTTGGCCTTCATTTTGGCCATCTTCTTCCCTCCTTCCCCACTGCCGCTGCCGCCGGGCTTTTTGCAACTGCCGCTGCCCGGTTTGCCTTTCGCGTTCATCTGGGCCATCATCTGCTGAAGGGCTTCATCCAGCAGCAAGGCCAAGTTGTTCAAGCTGGTCATGGCGTGCTGCTGCTTGTCTGCGGCCATGGGCTTGTAGCGTTCGTTGGCGCGCGCCTCGCCCATGAACTTGGTGGCCTCGTCCATGTTGTCGTTCACCGCGTTCATTTCACGGTTCACGATGCTCTGCAATTGGGGAACGCGCTTGCTCAACGCGAAGAGCGAATCCTCGATCACCTTGGCATCATCGCGCAGTTTGCGTTGGGTGCGACCATGCTCCACGAAGCGCGGGTCCTTGGTGCTCGTGATGGCCAGGTCCTCCATCAAAGCCTCCTCGTCGAAGCTTAATTGCACGATGTTCTCCAGTAGCTGACGTAGCGCGTCCATATCCTCCTCATTCTGCTCCTCCTCGTTGCTCTGCATGGCGCTCTTCATCTGGAAGGCGAGCTGCTCCATTTGCTCGGCGGCCTTCTTCTGCGACTCGCTCGCCTTGCTGTTCTGCTTCTTCTCCAGCTCTTCGCCGCTTTTCTTCTGTTCTTCCTGAATGCCTTGCTCCTGCTCGTCGGTCTTGGGGATGTCCATGGGTTCTTCCAAGGCCTCGTTCTTCTTCTCGAGCTCGTCCATCTCCTTGCGGAGTTCTTCCATTTCCTTGTTCAAGGCTTCTTGGTCCTTCTTCAATTCCTCTTGGTCGGCCTTGCCTTCCTTGGTCTCTTCACTCAACTTTTCCTGCTTCTCGGCAAGCTCCTCCAACTGCTTGGCGATGTCGTCCGCCTTCTGCTCCACTTCCATCCGTTTGAAGAGTTCCAAGGCGCGATCCAGTTCTTTCTCGATGTCCTCTTGGCCCAATTTCATGTCCTGCAATTGCTCTTGCAGCTTGTCCTTGTCCAACTTATCCATCAGCTCCTGCACTTGCTTGTAGAGCTCCTTCATTTCTTCGCTCAGCACGTTCTCGAACAATTCCTGTACCTGCTGTTGCTTCTCCAACAGGCGCTCATCATTCGGACGGAATTCCTGCTGTTGTTGTTGGCTCTGACGCAGTTGTTCGCTGCTCTTCTCGATCTCCTTTTGCAATTGATGCTGGCGCTGCATCACGTTCTCCAGCTTCTGCTTGTCCTGCCAGTTCACGTCCTTCTTCTCCAGTATTTCCCGACGCAGTTTGTCCAATTCCTTTTGAAGGTCCTGTGCTTCCTTGATGTTCTCCTTCAACCCGCCCTTGATGGCTTCCGCTTGCGCTTCTTCCTGCTTGGCGAGTTCCTTCAACGTGGGCGCTGCGAACACTTGCGGAGTGCTGCGTGCGCTCTTGCTGCCGTGTACGCCGTCGTTGTCCCACACTTCAAACCAGTGTTCGATCTTGTCGCCGGGATTGATGGTGAAGGCGTACATGTCCCAACTGTGGAAGAATTCCTGTCGAGTGTTGCGCGCATCGATCGGCAATTCCTTCACCCCGGTGCGCAAGTTCTCCGGTACGCTGTCACCACCGCTTACGAAACGATAGTGGAAAAGCAACCGCTTGAAGCCATGGTCATCGCCCACTTCACCGCGGTAGAACATGCGCTTCAGTGCCGTGCTGTCGGTCTTGGTCTCCACGTTGATCGTAGGATAGAGATCGGGCACCACCTCGACACGATACTGCAAAGGGTCGCGGGCGGAACGTGCACCGTTGCGTGGCGACATCTTGTAGGTCCGGCTCTGCATGAAACGGCGTGAGGAGCGGAACACATCGGCCTTGCCAACACCACCACGGCCTGCGTCGCTGCCGACCGGCGTCAACGTGTATGTGCTGTCGTCGAAGACCATGTCCAAGGCATCGGAGCTACGTGCGTTCACGTTCCAAGTGATCCGTGTGCCGGCCGGAACAGTTAGGTCGCCCGTGTTGCTGGCGGTCTCGTTCGGCCTGCCGAGGTAGCTTGGGTAATCAAGCGAAAGGCTGAAATCCAAGAGCAATGGATCAGGGATCGTCTTCAGCGTATAAGTCTTTGAGTTGAAGCCTTCAGCGGAAAAACGGAAGGCAACGGCTTCTTGCACATTGCGGAAACGGTGCGTGAACCGAACAGCATCCTTCTTCACCAACGGGATCTTTTGTCCATCGATCTCAAGGTCCACTTGTTGTGGAATGGCTTGGCCCTGGATCTCCACGGTCACTTCGAAATCTTGCTGTTCGGGCACTTCCAACGAGTCGTTCAACAGCACGAAACGGAAGGGGGCATCGGGGATGAATTCACTGCTGTGTGCGATCAACCGTTTGGTCGGACCCGTGATCAAACTCGGCGCTGCAAATAGCAGAACGACCAACAACAGCAAGGGTGGCAATGCGTAACGCAAATACTTCCTGTTCTTGCCCAGATCGATCGCGTTGGCAAAAGGAATGGGGCTTAGTTCTCGGCTGCGTTGGGCGATCGCGGCTTCGATCAGTTCCCGTTGTTCGGGTTGTGCAGAAGCCATTTCGCGTAGCTGCAAGGTGTTCAGCAATTTGTCCTTCACCTCGCTAAAGTGCGTTCCCACGATCCGCGCAGCTTCCTTGTGCGAGATCACTTCACCCAAGTTGAACAACTTCACCAAAGGCAATGCGATGAAGCGCCCTACCACGAACAGGCCCGCGACCACAGTACCCCAGAACAAAGCTGTGCGTGCCCCGGTGCCGAAGTGGCCCACATATTCCATCAATGCGGCGATCAGGAAAAAGGCCACCAACAAGCCCACGCTATAGAGCACGCCACGGATCAACCGGTCCTTGTAGAACTTCCGGATGAAGGCATCCAGCTTGCTGATCAAATGGTCTTTGTCCGTATGCATTCGTAGGTCTCCCAACAACGGGCGTGCCGCGTTCTTGTTGCACAAAGTTACGATGTTGCCAAGGGAGGCCCCCTCACGGTACACCCGGGGTGGCGAACAGTTCAATGTGGGTGACTATCTCACCACCACCCTTTCAACCAATTTCCGTCCAGCCAACTGCAACTCCACGAAGTAGGCGCCCGGCGCAAGGTCCATTTCCACTGGGATCAATGCCTTTTCCGGGATCGTTCCCAGGCCCAGCTCCTGCACCACACGCCCTGTCATGTCCAACACGCGTATGGTTCCTGAACCTCCCGATGCGTTGGCGACGGACATGGTGAATCGCCCATCATTCGGAACAGGATAGATCGTGAAACTTGGCGCGGAAGCGTTGTTCTCATTGATGCCTGTGATGCCGGTGAACTCAATGCTCGCACTAACGGTGCATCCGTATGTTGTTGTGATCGTTACCGCATACAGACCACTTTCCCCCGTCTCCAAGAAAGGCCCGACCGCATCGGGTACAAGCTGGCCGTTCCATGTCCACGTGTACGAAGCGAAACCCGTTTCAGTGACCAGCAATCCACTGTTATGGACCAAGGTGATCTCCGGGCAGATCAGCAGTGTGTCGGAGTAGCCAAGGCAACCCTGTAGATCGACACCGAAACCGGTCCATGCGCCAAGTTCCGATGTCCCATAACAGGGGCTGGAAGTCTCGTCCACGAGAACACCATTTTGGTACCATTCATAGGTGTCGAAGCCGAGATCGTCGGCACAGAGCTGGTCCGTGCTTTCATCGTAGCTCAAGGTGAACGGCGCGCCACCTTCGGTGCTCACTACGACCATATCTGAACTGCTGCAGCCGGCGGGTCCAGGAACGGTGATGGTCAAGGTGTATTCCGTGATAATGGCGGGTGCTGCGAACGGGCTGAGAATAGAAGCATCAGAAAGCCCCGCAGCAGGGAACCAGAGGACATTCCCGTAGCCTCCACAGTCCGGAATGCCTTCATACAACAGTCCAGTGGCGGGACCTAAGGGGGTGTTGACCAACATATTGCCGTCGGCATCGAAAAGGCGCACACTGTTCTCGGAGTTCCAGAGCGCAGCGGCCGTATAGAGAACCTGAATGCTTTGCCCATTCACCACGGTGATGGTGAAATCTGCGGACGTACCTTCAGAAGGCATGGTATATGGTGTCGATACTCCAGCGACAACAACTTCCACAAGTCCGCCGAAGCCCCAACCATCACCGAAGGAATCCAGCAGCCGTAAGGTCCATTCGCAGGTCGGGTCTTCGCTCCCGCCAATGACCACGGGTTCGATCTGTACGGAGTCGGCACAGTAGTATAGATCGGGACCAGCGTTCACCATTGGAGCATCCACCACATCAACGCTCACTACGGTGGAATGGACGCATCCGTAGCTGTCGGTTACCGTGTAGGTGAAATCTGTTTGGCCAGCGGTGGGAGCGGTGGCCATAGCAGTGGTCGGGTCCGCTCCGTCGTTCACCACGTTCGTTCCGCTCCAAAATGAGGAATCCGCACTTTCAGTACCATAAACCGGACCCAGATCAGCAAAGGAGCTATCGGTCGTTTGGCCGATCCCGATGCACCAATTGCACAGGAAGCCATTATCGGCCGCCCAAAGATCCACGATGTCCAGAGTCCACGTTCCGTTCACTGGGCACCCGATCAAGTTGGCGAGCGGAGTAATGGGCGCGTAGGTTCCAGGGATAAGCGACAGGTTCTCGGGTGTACCCGCGAAAACAGTGTTGGTCGTGCTGTTCTGTGCCCACGTGCCAATGCTCGCGGTATCGCTCCAGCAATAGGTCCAACATGTTCCTGGAACAGGACTGGTATTCGAATCCTCGTCGTTCGCATCTCCCAAGTACGTACCTCCTCCACCTTGTTGGTGTAAAATGGATGTACTACCATTCGGACAGGTCAATGAGATCACAAGATCGCCCATGTACGAGTGTTCCAGATCCATGCAGAGATCTCCGAGTTCTGCCACGTCAGAGATCACCGCTCCCGGCTCGCCGGTGTTGATCATGATCGGGTTGGAAAAGGTCACCCCCAGATCATCCGGCAAAGTGGACGCTGCGCTGTAATCGGTACACCCGCCACCTTCGATCAGGAAGGACCCATGCACGGGGTTCGCCTGAAGCGCAATAGGCGTGCCCACACAGGCCACGCTAGGTGCCAAGTCGGTCCCGAAATCCGGAGCACCGCTCACCAATATGGGTACGCCAGCGGAAAAATCACTTGGACACCCAAGCTCATCCATAACCTGCAGGAAAAGGATCGAAACACCATCCAAAGGAGTGTCCAACGTTGTTTGTGCCGTGGTCGAGGACCCTGTCCACTGGCCCTGCTGCAACCAATTCCAGCGGGTGATCGTGCGCCCGGGGGCCGCCAGACTGGCTGAACCATCCACGTTGAGCACTTCACCGGAACACATACGAACCGTATCCGTTGGCGTACTGAGGACCGCAAACGGTGCGCTGCACGGAGCACCACAACCAACTGTTGCGGCGAATACGCCACTGCCAATTATGTTAGAGGTGAAAACCAAGGTCAAGCAGCCTGAAAGGTTGTTCGACGACGCCACAACGACTTGACCTTGCAGAACATTGCCAGTGAAGGTTCCCATGAGCGGGGCCCCGGTGTCGTTCCCGTCATAGATCCGCAGGCGATCGTCGGTCAGGGTGGTGTCCAGAGCGAAAACGGCGAAATTCAAGGACATATAACTATCCGGCGTGCTCGGGCAGATCGTAAACGTATATGACTGGCTCGGTCCGTATCCGCTACCTCCGGGACCGCCAGTGTCATACAATACACCGGAACACGATGTGACCGACCCGCTGGAGATATAATGGACCTGGGCCACTGCAGGAACGAGGATCGTGGAGCTGACCAAGAGAAGAGCGGCGTGTAGGAGAAGGCGCATGTCGAAGTTGTATGGGTCCGTGCTTACAGGACGATGATAAGCAAAGCCGTGCTGCTTGATCAAGAACGTGAAGATAGATGAAAGACCGCTTAGCTCTCCTTCCTCAACATCTTCACCGCCATCAACCCCATACCCACCATCAGCGCAAGGATGATCACCCAGATCCACCACTTTGCAGGATCAAAAGCCGGACCCTTGTCCTTGTCTTTGGATCTTGGTTGCAGCGCTCCATGGTCCAAGGTGGCAACAGGTGCCGGTAGCTCTTTTTGGAAGTGCACAATATCGAATTCGGGCGCGTGCAATTCCGGATCACCGGTGGTGAGATGGTACCGCATGCCCGGTTCCAAATTGGCAAGGATCGTACGTTCCACTTGGTACACTTTCAATTCCGAAAAACGCAACGGACGATCATCGCGGTTGTCGATGCGCAGGTCGAATTCCTTTTCCCGCGAACCGGGCAAGGTGATGATGGGGTCAAGATCGGAGGCAAGGGTGAAGTAGGCCAAGGTCATTTCCTGTTCCACGGTGCGCAGTTTTCGGCGGTCGCGGATCTCCGTTGTATGAACAGCTCGCATTTGGCCCGAACGGTGGAAGGGCAACGTATCGCGTACAGCGTATGAAATGCGCTCCACCAGGATCGGCCGATCTGCGCTTACGTGCAAGGTCGTTGTACCCGCAGAGTCGCGTTGTTGCCAATTTACCGTGGCTTCGGTGTAGCGCGCTGGAAGTGCTTGTTCAACAAAACGGCCCACGCCCAAGATCTGGATGGGGGCGGTCAACGAGTCGTTCAAGGTGATACGCAGGTATCGATAGTCGCTGCGCGGCACTGCCACCAACAACACTTGGTGCGGTGGGTCGCCGCGTGCTCCTTGTGGCACTACGTGATCGTCCTTCACCATGAACCATTCGGTACCGTTGTCGCTGCCTGTTATGCGCACTTGTTTGCGCACTTCAACCGGACGGATCCAGAGGTGCAGCTCATCGATCTGTTGGTCTTGCGGACGGGCGATCTCCACCACCGTGCTCTTTGGCAATACCTCGTTGCGCACCAGATCGTAGGGAACGAAACGCGACTTCAGGGGACCGGCTTCGGCCAAGCGCAAGACGTACGGCACATCCTTTCCGGTGCTGTCCACCAAACGCAGATCGCCGATGTCCGCACGCGATACGCCCACGAGTTCCGGGCCCAAGATGATCGCATGTAGACCGGACCTTACGATCACCGGTAGCTCCGCCTGCCATTGCTGTGCTTGGGCGACGCAAGAGAGGAAGACGAGGTTGAAGAGTAGTGCTTTTCGCATTGTGCTTAGTGTTGATCGATCGCCTGTTGAACAACTTTCAACCATCAACTTCCTTCATCCGTGAACCCTTCACTTTCGGTTGGAGCCGTGCCTCCAAGACCAATTCCGGCCGGTGCGTCTTCAACCAAAAGCAGTTTCAATTTCTGGTACATGAAGGAGATCACCAACAGCAACGCGCCCAGGAAGATGAACGCTGTCACGCGACCTCCTTCGCTCAATTCGCCGAGGTCGAACAAGAAGAGCTTGAGCAAGGTGATCCCAAAGAGCGTGAGGGCGATAACCCGCATCATGCGCATCCGAGCGCGCATGCCGTACCACATCATCGCAAAGGAGCCGATGCCCCACAGGATCGGATACCCCACGCGACGGGCATTGTCCAAGAATTCGCCGGTCCATGTGGTTCCTGTTCGGCCCAACAACATGGCGTGGTCCAACTCTTGGCTAGCGAACACCACGATGAAAGTACACATGCTCCAGAGGTAGATGTTCCACGGCTTTGAGGGTCGTACGATTCGCTCTCGCGCCACTATCGCTATCCGTACGATCGCGATCACCATGAGCACCATGGCCACGTAATGGAAGGGCAGGAAACCACCGCCTCCAGTGCCGCGTTGGGCCATCTCCAGCGCCAGTCTGCTGCTGGAATAGAACTGCGTGATATACGCTGCGCTGCACACGATCAACAACAAGCCGACCACGCTGCGGATAAGCAGGATCGCACTGCGGCTGGCCACTTCCAGCACCAGGACAAATAGCAAGCTGTAGGCCATCAACGCCATGTCCACCACACTGCTGTCCAGGGTGCGACTGAGTTGGTAGCGTTGCTCCAAATAGTTGGTAGCATAGAGCACGAGCACACCGAGTGCGGCACTGAATTGGGCCAGCGTGCTGGCTCGGATGCCGCGTACCACCCGGTGTTCCGGCTCGCGTTTTCGCAGCAAGAAGGTTACTCCACCCAACGCGATCGCGGCCACCATTCCGGTGATCCAGCCTTTGTTCAAGAGCGGTCGCATGTTCTCAACTCCTCCCCAGCCGTAGATCTGTTCGAGGTCCATCCACAAACTGAGCAGCATGAGCACCAGCACCAACACAGCACCGCGCTCCACCAACCGGATGCCTGCACGTTGCGCGAACCACAGGAGCAGCACCGCTTCAGCAGCCCAGAACACCGTGATGTGGTTGCCCTCCAACTGCACAGGTGCGGCCAAGCTGATGAAGGTGAGCACCAAGCCGATCAACAGGAATTTCAGTGCGCTCGGTATGCCTTCCCGCCGGTGGAAGTACCATGCGAACACCATGTAGAAGAGGCCCAGCAAAACGGTGAAGAGGCCCGTTACGCGAACCGTGAGATCACTCAACAGGTAAATGCCGACGCCGTAATACAAGGCCGTGTTCAACAACAACAGGATATGATCCAGTGCAACAAATGCCTGCTTATGGCGCAGGTTGTAACGCAGGTTCATGCCGAAGAAGACCAGGAAGAATGCCGTGGCGAAACCGAAGGCCTGTAGTGAAGGCCGTGGGTCCAGCTCCGGGTAGCGCATCGTGGCCCAACTGCCGAAGATCAACACCGTGCCCGCGAACGAAATGATATTGATGACGTGCCATTTCTTGTAATTCGCAAGCACGAGCATGCCCACGTCAAGGATCAGTAAGTAGGTGAACAGCACGCGGAAATTTCCTTCACCGGTGCTCACCATGAAGGGTGTTGCCAAGCCGCCGAGCAGTGCGATCACCGCCAGTTCCTTCCGGTCGTAGGCCAGGGTCAACAGCACGGCGAGCCCCGTGATCACCACCATGATCGCAAAGGCCGGTATCTGCCCGATCAAGCCGTATTGGTGGAACGCGATGGCGATGGAGAAGTAGAATACCGCTATGCCACCAGCGACCAACACGGAACTGAAGGCACGGAATCCGCTGCGCGATCGGTGCGCGAAGAACAACAGCACACCTCCTGCAACCAAACCGATCAACGTGCGCCCGGTCTCGCTGATCATTCCCTGCCCGATCGCATACTTCAACAACAGTCCAATGCCGATAACCAGCACCGTGATGCCGATCTTGTTGATCAGGTTCTCTCCAATGAATTTCTCAAGGTCCGGGTGGCGCTCGAAGAAGGACTGGCGCGGTGGCCTTGGCGGCTCTGGCGGAATCGCGCGGTAGGGATCAACGGGATACGGGTCCGGGCGGATCTCTTCGATGGGGTTAGCGAACCAAACTCTTTCCGGCTCCGGGAACAGCTCGCGCACGTGTTCTTCCGAGAGATCCTCCTCCGGCGATTGCGGTGTTGTCTGAGCTGGCGGCGGCGTCATTATCGGTGGTGGTTGCGGAACAAATTGCTCAGTTACCGGCTTCTCTTCAACAGGAGCAACAAAGGGTACTTCGAAGACGTCTTGGCGCACTTCGGCCCCGCCCAATAAAGCCGAGATCTGCTGCTGGATCTGTCGTAACTCCTTCATTAGCCCGCCCATGCGCACCAATAGCAAGACCATGAGCACCACCAAAGCGATCGGTATCAGCGCGAGCAAGACGAACAATCCTTCCATGCGGCGGAAAGCTAGTGCTTGCCTTGGGAAATCAGATCCAGCCTATATTGACCTCACTTTCTACCGCTCCAAGGCATCTATTCGTACAGCACCCCGTCTTACCCCGGATGCATTCCGCGCCTCTTTCCTCCCATCCTCTTGTATCAAGGGTCCGGATAGCCCATTGGCGGTGGCTTTGCGTCATCGCCCTTACCTTCTTTGATCTTGCGCATTTCCCAGCCTCAGCAGCTTCGGTTACAGAAGTAGTTGACGCACCCGCTTTGTTCAACGGTGTTCCTCCACGCAGGGCCACTTCCAGGATCCGACGGGCGAAGAACACCTACGGCTCGCATTACTTCCTGACCACTACGGCGATCCCATTGAAGAAGCGCGATGGCTATTACAAGAACACCATGGTCTCGCTCAATACGGTGGCTTATGGCCTAACGAACCACGTTTCGGTGGGTGCCGCTTTGGATCTGGTCTCCTTGATCCGTGCCCGCACTGGTGGACCCATTTTCACGGCACGATTACAAGCCAGCGGCAGTGTTTCGGAGATCATCCATATCGGGGTTTCGGGCATGTACATCAATACCCGCGTTCCTGTTGGTGCCGAAGTGGAGCCCGATACGAAACTGCGCTCCGGTTTCGCCTTGGGAATGGCCATGATCACCATTGGCAGCATGAACAACCAGATCACCGTTGCCGGGGGCTGGACACATGATGGAAAAGATGCCGGGCGAAGCCCTGTGCTCAACGTTGGCGGTGCACTTAGGCTCTTTACCAATGTCATGCTAATGACCGAGAACTGGATCTTTACGGACCCGGACCGACCCTTCTATACGCACAGCTTAGGGGTGCGGATCCTTGGCGAGAACCTGGCAATTGACGTGGGGTTGACATATGACAAGGTGTACACCAAAAAGATCACTCCGGTCGGGCTCCCATTCCTGAGCGCCACCTTGAACTTCTGAGTCCGCTATTACCGCCTGTTCCACAAATGATCGAATAGCGGTACCTTTGCGGCATGGCATCCAAGGCATCTACCGAAGTAATGGACATCAGCAAGCTTCCTTTGATGGACGAAGAAGAGTCCCGCCAATTCGTGATCGTT
>Ga0154020_10009317_pt1 | contig 11309 bp, 10 predicted proteins | sample Klosneuvirus_201_FD_109709 | JGI IMG/M metagenome (GOLD analysis project Ga0154020, IMG submission 109709) | Active sludge microbial communities from wastewater, Klosterneuburg, Austria - Klosneuvirus_20160825_MG | ecosystem: Engineered > WWTP > Aerobic digester > Activated sludge | place... | reverse complement strand
TCGGGCTGACCGTGCTTGCTCTCGATCGGAGGGAGGAAAGGGGGCCGCAGTTGGAGCGCGGGGCTCGGGGAGAGCTGCGGACGAAATCTCGCAATTTCTCCCGGAATCACACATGCGGCGCAGCGGCCTGATCCTGACCAGTTGCCGAGGCCGGCAGGTGAGTCAAGAAAATCAGGTTTTTATGATTATGAATTTTGTAAGATATCTAACATGAAAAGAGTCACCTTCGGCGCACTGATGGTCTCTGCTTGGATGGCTGGCAACACCGGACAAGCAGCTGCGCAGCCGGTCGCGTCACCGACGCCACCAAGCCCCGTCCATGCGAGCGGAGCCCCTCCCGCAGCGAGTCCAGAAAAAGCCAAGATCATCGACGAGCCAGCTCCGGCACCGACCACTCCAGCGACGCCAGCGGCCAGCCAAGCCTCTGCTGCTCCTGCCCTATCAGGTCCCGCGGCGACGCCGACCCCTCCCGCTCCGGCTGCGGCCCCACCGGCGACGAGTGGCACGACTACGCTCTCTGCGATCATGTCGGCGATTCCTCTTCGCTTCTACGGCACGATTCGCGCGATGGTCGATGTCACCAACGGCGTCGAGACCTTCGGGAACCCGAACTCGACGGCAATGACCGCGGCGGCCAACCCGCTTTTCCTGGCCATGCCCGACTCTGCGTACCTCAGCTTCCAGGTGCAGCAGACTCGCGCGGGCGTCATGGTGGGCGAAGGGACTCCGGTGCGTGGGCAGGTGGAGATTGACTTTATCCACTTTGACCAAGCGAGTCCGACGGTGCAAGCCTTCCCGCGAATCCGCATTGCCGAAGCGTCGTGGAACATCGTCAAGACCCAGAAGGTGTTTATTGGGCAGAACTGGGACATCTATTCGCCGCTGAACACGCACACGAGCAACCTCGTGGGCAATCTGTTTCAGTCGGGAAATGCTGGCTTCATGCGGCATCAGCTCGGGTACAGCGGACAGTTTGGCGGCTTTGAGCTAACGATGGCGCTCGGCTTCCAGGGCGCAAATGCTGGACCTAGCTTCGGCAACTTGGAAATCGACTCTGTGCCGACAGGGTCGCTCCGGCTCGCCTACCGAACGGCGAAGAGTGGCTGGTTCGGCTTCTCTGCGCTGGGCTCGGCACCCCGCTTTGTGAAGGGCACGGACAGTGAGCGTCGCGCGGCCTACGGTGTGAACGCGTTTGCGGATCTCAACCTCGGACCCCTAAACCTGCGCGCGGAGGTCTACTACGCACAGAACCTGGCCAACCTCGGCACCCTGACGCTCGCACAGGGACGATTCGGAATGGATGTTCGCGACCTCGGTGGTTATGTGTCCGCCAAAGCGAACCTCGGCAAACATGCGCTGTACTTCATTGGTGGCGCGGCGGTGGTTCTCAATCCGGACGATATGGTGCCTGGCTACACTCCGGGGGTCGCCACGACGATGGCCCCACCGGTCCGGGTTGCCGCGCTGGGACCAGGAATCATGTGGAACAGCACGCTCCGGGCCGGCTATTCCATTACACCGTGGAAGAGTCTGACGCTGGTGGTTGAGCCGCTGCTGTATGTGACGCAGCACAAGCTGGCGCAGTCCGATCTCGACAACGGAGTCGATCCCAAGCGGATGAGTCCGGGCGTCGAGTTCGGTGCGCTGTTTGTCTTCTAACGTGACGGAGAGGAAGCGCGCCTACTTCATGTGCAGATCAGCGTCGATCTTGTGATCCTTGGTCTCGTGGATGAAGAGTCCACCGATCGTCAGCGTGACCAGACAGACCCCAATCGGATAGATCAAGCCGGTGTAGATCGAACCAGCGCCAAAGCTCTGTTTGGCCCACGCCGAAGCGGTCACTGCCGTCGCAATCAGTGGCAGGAATCCGCCAAACCAGCCATTCCCCAGGTGGTACGGAATCGACATGGATGTGTAGCGGATCTTGGTCGGAAATAGCTCCACCAGGAAGGCCGCGATCGGTCCGTACACCATGCAGACATAGATCATCTGCAGAGACAGCAGCAGCACCATCATCGCGTAGTTCACTTGCGTGGGATCGGGGACTGGGAGTCCGTTCGGATTCGAGAAGTGCTTCATCGCCATGTAAATCGGTACGTAGGTGAGCGCGGCCAGCAGACAACCCGCCATCATGAGCTTCTTGCGTCCGATGCGATCCGACAGCCAGCCAAACAGCACGAACAGCGGAGTCGTCAGCACGAGCGCGATCGACACCAAAATGTACGAGGTCTTCCAGTTCAGCTTCAGCGCACTTTGCAAGAAGGTCAGGGCATAGAACTGGCCAGTGTACCAAACCACTCCCTGTCCTGCGGTTGCACCAAACAGTGCAATCAGCACGTAGCGCAGATTGACGGGATTGGTGAAGCTCTCCTTGAGTGGATTCACCGACGCTTTGCCACTGCTCTTGAGCTTCGCAAACAGCGGCGATTCCTTCATCTTGATGCGGATGTACATCGACACCGCGAGCAGAATGAACGACAGCAAGAAGGGAATGCGCCAGCCCGACCGCTTGAAGAACTCTTCTCCCAGCAGAATGCGCGTGGAACCAATCACTCCCATGCTGACAAAAAAGCCGAGCGTTGCGGTGGTCTGGATGAAGCTGGTGTAATAGCCGCGCTTGCTGTCCGGAACGTGCTCCGCCACATAGGTTGCCGCGCCTCCATATTCGCCACCCAGCGCCAGTCCTTGCAAAAGCCGCAGCAGCACGAGGAGCGCCGTGGCAACAAGACCCGCCGATTCATAGGTCGGCAGAATCCCAATAATTGCCGTCGACAAACCCATCGTAGCCATCGTCACCAAGAAGGTGTACTTGCGACCAATGAGATCGCCTATGTGACCAAACACCACGGCTCCGAGCGGACGTACTCCGAAGCCCGCACCGAACGTGGCCAAGCTCGCAAGCAGCTGCGCAGTGTCATTCCCTTTGGGGAAAAAGAGTCCGCCAAAGAATACGGCGAGACTCCCATATAGGTAGAAGTCGTACCACTCGAAGAGAGTTCCCAAGGAAGACGCGAAGATTACGCGGCGCAGATTGGCAGGGTCATCCGCTGCCGTCGCATTCACGGCACCCTCGGCTTGGTTGGACGCTTTGTCTCCACTGGTTTCCAGATCCATGGTGGCCTCTCGCGGTTGGTGTCGGATTTGGTGGCATCCAAGTACCAAGGATGCAGCAGCTAGTGCCTAAGACGACGATTCAGCCTATCGCAACTTGGCTAACGCAAATAGAGGCAGTTTATCGACTATTTACGATTTTTCGGCCCCGGCACTCGCGCACGTGCAACCGAGGTAGTTGCCAAGCGGAGCACCGCTCCCGCCGACTACATGCATGCGCGCGTGGGTGTCCGCGGTCAGCGACTTAACCTCCGGGGACAGAAGTCAGCGCCTTTGCACTCGGAAATACAAAATAGGTTGCTGGTAGCGCCACTTTGCTGAGATACTAATTTCGTCTGAGAAGGCTGCTTGTCCCTGGGGCGAAGGGACGGTGCGGAGTAGGTAGGTGTAACGGGGGACTTGTTCGTCCACGACAACTCGATCCAAGGCGGAGAGACGGATATGGAATTGCTAGATGGCTCGCCCAACAACCGCATTCTGATTGTTGATGACAACGCAGCCATTCATGAAGACTTCCGTAAGATCCTCAATCCGAAAACGCTGGCCTCCTCAGCGGCAGTGGATGCCCTGGCGCAGTCTCTGTTTGAGGACGACGGCACCAAGCTGGAAGTCGATGATCTGAACTTCGAGCTTACGCACGCGATGCAAGGCCAGGAGGCCCTGGCCACCGTCAAGCAAGCCCTCTCCGCAAACAATCCCTACGCACTGGCGTTTGTGGACGTGCGGATGCCTCCTGGCTGGAACGGAGTCGAGACAGTCGAGAAGATCTGGGAGCTTGATTCCGAGATCGAAATCGTACTGTGTACAGCGTACTCCGACTTCACGTGGGATGAGATTCGGCAGCGACTCCGGCATCCGGATCGACTCCTTATCCTGCGCAAGCCCTTCGATGCGATTGAGGTCCTACAGCTCGCGTACTGTTTGACAAAGAAGTGGTTTCTCCGTCGCCAAGCATCGTGCCGAATGCAGGATCTGGAGATCATGGTCGAGGAACGGGTCAAGGAGCTTGAGCAGGCGAAGAAGAGCCTTCAGCAGGCCAGCCGCCAACACGGTCGCTAACGCCACCCAGGAGTAGCCCAAAGGAGTACCTGTGATAAGGCGCTTGCGATTGCTCATAGCGAAGTCGGAGTTCACCGTCTTTTCGACGCTGCTCTTTGTGGCGCTGTACTTCTGGCCGTTCATAGCCTTTGCGAAGCCAGTGCGCGTTTTCCGATTCATCTTCGTGGTCTGGACTCTACAGATCGCGCTCTGTCTCGTCCGCAGCATCTGGGGTCTGGAGGAAACAGAGACCGCCCAGGAAGGACCAGAAGGAGGCGACAGCCTTGATTAGTCAATCCAGTCTCGTCGCCGTAGTCCTCATCTACGTTGGCATTCTGTTTGTCATCGCGCAGATCGCGGAGCGCTCTGCCAAGGCCGGTCGGTCCTGGACCTATCACTCCAGCATTTACTCGCTGGGACTCGCGGTCTACTGCACCACCTGGACGTACTACGGCAGCGTCGGGAAAGCATCGACGGAAGGAATGCTGTGGGTGACGATTTATCTCGGCCCCACGCTCGCGATGATGCTGGCTCCTGTCATCCTCCGCAACATCGTCCGCATCAAGGCGCGTCACAAGGTCACCAGCATCGCGGACTTTATCTCTGCACGCTATGGGAAGTCCCAAGCGGTGGCCGCGCTCGTGACGGTAATGCTCCTCGTAGGAATCATTCCGTACATCGCACTTCAGCTCAAAGCAGTCACCGGAACCTTCGCGCTAATGACCATGTCCAAGGGTCAAGGTGGCGGCGGAATCATCAGTCCGATTGTGATCGTTTTGATGTTTGGATTCACAGTGATCTTCGGAATCCGCAGACTCGATCCGACCGAGCGACATCCCGGCATGATGGTGTCACTGGCTGCGGAATCGCTCGTCAAACTGGTGGCATTCCTGGGGGCGGGTCTGCTGGTCACGCTCACAGTTTTCGGTGGCTTTTCTGGCTTCCTGAGTCGTCTGGGACAAGCCCTGCCGCGACAGATTCTGTTTCTTGGCAGAGGCAACAGCTCCATCCTCCTGACCTGGGGAACCTATCTGCTGCTCGCGACCTCTGCCTTCATGTTTCTGCCTCGGCAGTTTCATGTTGCGGTGGTCGAAAACTCCGACGAAAAGCAGCTCCGTACCGCGTCTTGGCTGTCCCCTTTGTACCTGCTCCTCATCAATATTTTTGTCCTGCCGATCGCGCTCGGAGGACTCCTGTCCGCACCAGCGGGCTCCTCGCCAGATCAGTTCGTGCTCTCCTTGCCGATGCTGGGAGGCTATCCCGTCCTGTCCGTGTTCGTGTTTGTCGGCGGCTTCTCTGCGGCAATTGGCATGATCATGGTCGAGACGATGACCATGGCGACGATGGTATCAAACCATCTGTTCCTTCCCGTGATCGAGGCCAGCTCGATCCTCTGGCGTCTGCGCAGACAGCTCCTGTACGCACGCTGGGTGGCCGCCGCGCTGCTCATCTTTGCGTCCTATCTGTTTGAAGTGAAGGTGGGCCGTTCGGTCATGCTCGTCAGCATGGGAATGCTCTCCTTTGCCGCAGTCACGCAGTTTCTGCCGTCAATGATAGGAGGACTGTACTGGAAGGATGCAACGCGAGTTGGTGCGCTTTGTGGACTATCCGCGGGCTTTGTGGTGTGGACCTATACGCTGTTTCTTCCAACCTTCGTGCGCAGTCAGTGGCTTCCGGCCTCGCTGCTCACGCAGGGTCCGTTTGGCATCAGTGGTCTGCGTCCCGAAGCGCTGTTCGGTCTGGAAGGGATTCCCAATCTCGCGCACGGAACATTCTGGAGTCTGCTGCTCAACACGGGCGGTTACATCCTCGGCTCACTCATTTCTCGCGCCAGCGTGGAGGAGCGTCGCATTGCCGAGGAGTTTCTCGGCTCCCAGATCTCTACCGTCGTGGATGACGAGTCTGGGGAGCTGCCTTTGCAAGAAAAAGTGACGGCCCTGGAGTCCATTCTCAAGCGCTACTTCCCAACTGCGCTCGCCCAGGATATGGTCCGCTCGGCGCTGGTGAGCTTGAAGATTGAAGACAAACAGACCATCAGTGTCGTCGATCTGGCGGAACTTCATCGCTTGGTGGAAAGGCAGCTCTCCGGTGCGGTAGGTGCTGCGGCGGCTCACTCTGCGATGATGGAGCTGCGAAGCGGAGTCTCTGTTCAGGAGTCCCAAGCGCTTGCCAAAGTGTACGCCAAAATCCTGGCCAGCATGAACATGGCGCCTTCCGATCTGCGTCGACGAATGGACTACTACCAAGAACGGGAAGCCCTGCTCCGGCAGCAGGCCACCGAGCTTCGCCAGAAGATGGATGCACTCGATCTGGAGGTTCATGAGCGCCGCAAAGCAGAGAAGGCACTTCAGGAACTCAATGAACAGCTTGAAGGCCGAGTTCTCGAAAGAACCAAGGCTCTGCGAGAAGCCCAGAATAAGCTGCTCGACGCGGCACATCGCGCGGGACGAGCGGAGATCGCCACCAACATCCTTCACAATGTGGGAAACGTTCTCAACAGCGTGAACACCGCTCTGCTCACGATGCTCGACATCATCAGCAAGTCACGCATGCCGGTACTTGGAAAGCTCGCCAAGCTCATCGAAGACAAGCGGCGAGGCGATCTCGGATTCTTCCTTTCGCACGATGCCAAGGGCAAACAGGTCCCGGAGCTGATCATCGCGCTGTCTGGAAACCTCCAGGATGAGCAGGGACTCCTCAAAAAGGAACTCGATCAGCTCGCCAAGAACGTCGATCACATCAAGGCGATTATCTCCGTGCAACAGTCGCACGCGCGGGCTTCACGTCTGTTCGAGCAGATTGAACTTTCAGAGCTCATTGAAGATGCGATCCGTGTGAATATTGCGGGTCTGGAGCAAGCTCACATTGAGGTGATTCGGGACTACGAAGCGCTACCTCCGGTGACGATCGAGAAGCACAAACTGCTTCAGATTCTGGTCAATCTGATCGGCAATGCCAGGCACGCTATGGTGCCACTGCCGACGGGACAAAAGCGACATCTGACGATCACGGTCAAGCGATTGGGAACCCATCGCTTCAGTATCCAGGTAAAGGACAGCGGCGTAGGAATCAGTGCAGAGAACCTGGCCAAGCTGTTCCAGCACGGCTTCACGACGCGCTCCGATGGCCATGGATTTGGTCTGCACGCCTCCTCACTCGCCGCAAAACAAATGGATGGATCGATCACCGCCTTGAGCGAGGGTCTGGGTCAGGGCGCGGTGTTTACCGTCGAACTTCCGATTGAAGCCAAGCAAACTCGCGAAGCAGATGTTCATGCGAGTCCTTCATCGCCTCCTTCGTCTGCTCATCCCATGCCGAGGTCGTCATGAGCTCCTCCGCATCAGAGGAGATTCGCGCCGAGCTATGTCGTCTCTCCGGCCTGTCGCCGCTGCTTGCCCCAGGCGTGTTGCGCAGAGCGCTCACAGACAGTGGGGTTTCGCCGGAGCTGGCCGGGCCACGCGACTTTCTCAAAGCACTGCCCAAGCTGGAGGCCCGCATGCGGGCGTACCTCACCCCCACAGATGTCGAACAGCGACTCCTTCAGATGAAGAGACTGATCGAACGCTGGACTGGCGGGAAGCTGTGATGAGCCGCCTAACAAGTGGACGGACGGCTCGCTGCTGAGGCATGTGCATTGAAACTCCTGCTCAGAAATGTCAGTCATCGGTCGCTCATCGGCGGGGTGTTTGTCGCCCTACCCGTCGCATCGGTGCTCTGTCTGTACTGGCAGATCGGACTCCTTTCCTTCACGCTGGTCATTTCCCTTCTTTCCTGGCTCGGCTGGAAGCTCGTGCAGCGGACCGTCGGAAAACCACTGGATGAGATGGCTGCACGCATGGCCCTGCTCAAGAGCGGCGATCTCACGCATGCAAGTCACGGTGATGCAGCTGCCGCAATCACCGCTGCCGCGACAGACGTGGATGAGCACGCCACCGAGCTGGCAAAGAAGGTCGACAATGCACTCATTGCCGTCAGCTCGACCCTGACAGACCTCGACTCCTTGCGCTTGGCCGCAGACAAGACAGCACGCAATGCGGAACATCAGTCCTCCCACATCGCCGAGGTCGCCGCAACTTCGGAGGAGCTGAGTTTCTCGACGGTAGACATCGCGCAAAGTGCCGCCGAAGCCGCGGAGATTGCCCGCAGTACCAAAGAGGCGGCAGTGAAGGGCTCCGTACTCGCAGACTCCGCATCTCACAACGTCCAGCAGGTGGCGCAGTTTGCGCAGGAGCTCAATACCACCGTCGACCGGCTCAATCGAAAAGTCAGTGAGATTGGCGAGATCATCACGGTGGTCAAGGACATCGCCGATCAGACCAAGCTGCTCGCGCTCAACGCCTCGATTGAAGCAGCCCGAGATGGGAGTCACAGCGGCGGATTCTCTGTCGTGGCCGCCGAAGTCCGGCGACTTGCCGAGCGGACTGTTCGCGAGACCGTTCAGATCTCTGCCCGCATCCGTTCCGTGCAGGAGGAGTCGGAGCGCACCACGCGCTCGATGCAAAAGACCTCGTCGCATGTAAATGAGATCCATCGCAACGTGAAGGACGTCTTTGACACCCTCTCTTCGATCGTGGAGATCTCAACCAAATCTCAGGAGCGCATCGCCCAAATTGCCGAGGCTGTCGATCTTCAGTCCAGAGCGATGAACCGAATCTCCAGCACCATGGATCAGTCGTCGCGAATCTCGACCGGCATCTTCCACATGGCAGGGAATGTAAACACCCAGGTCGATGCCATTGTCTCGACCATCGCTCGGCTGCGCTCGTCGTTCATGGATTACATCACCAATGATCGAGACAGACTCCTCGTCGAGCTAGCTGTCGCCGATCATCGATTGTGGTCGAAACGGCTGGCCGCGCATCTTCATGGGGAAGCCGTGCTGGCGCGACGACTGCTTCCCGATCACCGGAGCTGTCAGCTCGGTGTCTGGTACTACAACGAACTTAGCAAGCGCTTCGCTCACACTCCGCAGTATGTGGAGGCCGAAGCACAGCATCTGTTGATTCACTCCTTGGCCAGCGAAGTGATCACGCTCACCGAGGAGGGTCGAACCGCAGATGCCGCAGGTAAGCTGGTGGCGATGGACACCGTGACGCAGAAGCTTGTCCATTTGCTGGAAGCCCTGCTGGTGGTTCGTCTGGATGCGACACCAGCCAACACCAGCCTGCGTGCTGAGAATCCTGGCAATGGACAGTAGCTTGCACTACGGAGGAACGACGATGCAGAAGCTCTTGCTGCTTTTGGCCACTGCACTTGTCGCATGTGCGGACCCAGAGGACCCGCCTACGCCTGCCCCTGCCCCTGCGGCGTTGAGCGCGTCCCGCGATGCCGGTTGTGATTGCAGCGCGCTCTCCAAGGCTTCGGTCGCGCCTCCCAAGGCGGTGGCTGAACCTGCGCAAGCTGTGGCGAGCCCACCGTCGCTACAGCTGCTCTCCGCCACCGATCTGGAGTGGCAAGATTTCCCGGAGTATGGCGAAGACGTGACAATCTCTCGACTCTATGAGAACAAGCGCAGTCACGCTTCCTCCCTCTTCCTCAAGCTGCCGAAGAAGTTCTCGATCACAGATAAGAAGCATCCATCAAGCCTCTTTTCTACGGTTGTCAAGGGAAGCATCGCGGTCGCCGTTGGGGAAGACAAACCAACCGTCATCAAAGTAGGTGGATTCCTCTCAATTCCTGCCAACACCAGCTATCAACTTACCGCCAAAAAGGGTGCGATTCTCTTCCTCTCCACCGACGCTGCCTGGAGTCCGATTCCATAGACTTCCTAGCCACCTCGATCCTCTTCCCATCAAAGCGCATGGTGTGTTAACATCTCAATCTCTCTTTTCAGGTCATTGACCGAGAGACTTGGAGACGTTGATGCCTAGGCCCAAAGCTCCCCCTCGTGTGTCCGGACCCTACTCAGAGCGAGGCGGAACTCGCTTTCGCATTCGCATCCTCGGCGATGGAAGCGCCAAGAACCTGTACTTCCCGACCTTGGAAGCGGCGCTCGCCAGCAAAGCGGAGGCGGAACAGCAGCTCCGATTCCCCTCTCATCAGCGCGTGGGCGAGCTGATGGAAGCGTTCTTTGCCGAGCGCGAGCGCTCCGGTCTGAGCCTCAAAGAGACGATTGCCAATGAGCGCGAACGCCTCCGCTACTTCCTGGCTGATCTTCTCGATCTCGAGATTCATACGGTCACGCCCCGTCGGGCCGAAGAGATCTATCGGGTGACCGTGGAGCGACCTTCCGCCAAGACCGGGAAGCCGCTCGAGGCCGCCTCACATCGCTTCTACCTTGGCATTGCGAAGCGATTCTTTGCTTGGGCAACAAAACAGGGAATGATTACTCGCAACCCGTTTCAGGAAGTCCGTCCGCAGGGTCGTCCCAAGGTCGGCAAGCCGCAGCTCCGCATTGATGAAGCGAGCCGTTTTGTGGTGACAGCGCTGAAGCTCTGCGATCAAGAAGATGACGAGCTGGCGCTGGCGGCAGTGGTGGCCCTGCTGATGGGAATGCGCGCGAGTGAAGTGCTCAAAAGGCGGACGCGCGATGTCGATTGTAGCGGACGAGTGCTCTGGATCGATGGAGGCAAGACCCGAAATGCGCGCCGTCACCTGAAGGTCCCGGTCGTGCTGCAGGAGCGGCTGGCGAAGCTCTGCACCGGGAAGTCTCCTGATGATCTTCTCTTTGGCACCAATTCTCACGCGGGTCCTCGGCATCACCGAGTGCTGTGGAATGCGGTGGGCAAGATTTGTTTGCTCGCGCAAGTACCCAGGGTCTGCACGCACAGCCTACGTGGCCTATGGGCGACGTTGAGTGTCGAGTCAGGAGCACTGTCCGATGTCGTGGCTGCGAGCCTTGGTCATGGGTCCTTTGCGATGACCGCCAAGCACTACGCACAGCCCGAGGCCGTCAGTGAAGCCCGCACCGCGCGAGTGCTGGATCTACTCCAGCTCAATAACCCAGAGCAGAATCCAACCAACGAAACGGAGTCCCTCCCGATCGATGAAAAGGAGGCCGCACAGCTACTCGCGCGACTACCTCGTACGACATTGGAGAGACTCCTGCTACTTGCTCGCCGCGAATCCGAGTCTGCGTAGACCTCACTCCGCATTCTGTCCGCATTTCCACCGATCAGCGCAGAGCCCTCGAAAACACAGCACCGCGGCCTGATCGGGCT
>Ga0154020_10009316_pt1 | contig 11309 bp, 9 predicted proteins | sample Klosneuvirus_201_FD_109709 | JGI IMG/M metagenome (GOLD analysis project Ga0154020, IMG submission 109709) | Active sludge microbial communities from wastewater, Klosterneuburg, Austria - Klosneuvirus_20160825_MG | ecosystem: Engineered > WWTP > Aerobic digester > Activated sludge | place... | reverse complement strand
GGCAGCGCCGTCGGGCTCGGTGACCGGCGTCCCGATCGGGAGCGGAGCGGCGATCGGCTCCGGACTCCGCGGCTCCTCGCGGGGCCGCTCGGTCACGTCGTCGGCATCTCCGCCGACGGGCCGTCGTAGACCTTCTTCCCGTCCCTGACCCGCACCACGCGGCGCGCGCGGCGGGCCACGCCGGCGTCGTGGGTCACGACCACGAGCGTGGCCCCGGCGGCGTTCAGCCGGTCGAAGAGGGCCAGGATCTCCTGGCCGACGCGCGAGTCGAGGTTCCCGGTCGGCTCGTCAGCGAGCACGATCGACGGCCGGACGACCAGCGCCCGGGCGATCGCCACGCGCTGCCGCTCGCCGCCCGAGAGCTCGTTCGGCCGGTGCTCGGCGCGGTGCTGGAGCTCGACCTGGCCGAGCGCCTCGAGGGCCCGCGCCGCGCGCTCGCTCCCGCGCATGCCCTGGTAGACGAGCGGGAGCTCGACGTTCGCCCGGGCCGAGAGGCGCGGGAGGAGGTTGAAGGTCTGGAAGACGAAGCCGATCTTCCGCCCGCGGAGCGTCGCCAGCTTGTCGTCCGGCTGCGCGCCGACGTCGACGCCGTCGAGGACGTACCGGCCGGAGGTGGGCGTGTCGAGGCAGCCCACGAGGTGCATGAGCGTCGACTTGCCGCTCCCCGACGGCCCCATGATCGAGACGTACTCCCCCTGCTCGATCGAGAGGTCGATCCCGTCGAGGGCCCGGACCACGTGGCCGCCGAGGCGGTAGTGGCGGGTGACGCCCTGGAGCTCGAGGAGAGGCACGGCGCGAGAGCCTACCTGAACTAATGACTTATGGGTGTAGCCGCCCTGGCACACCATCCCCCCCCTCGCCATACTGGCCCGGCGGGGAGAGCCCGAGTTGGACGCCACACGCGAACACTTGTGGGGACAGCTCCTCCTGGAGCGGAACCTCCTTGGCCGGGACGACCTCGTCCGCCTGGCCCAGGAGCGTGACGCGGCCATCCAGCGCGGTCAGGACGTCTCCGTCGGTCAGCTCCTCGTCCAGCAGCGGCGCCTCGACCCGGGCCTCTTCGCCCAGATCTCGCAGGACGTCGAGGGGCGCGGGCGGGCCTGCCCGGCCTGCCGGCGCGTGTTCTTCGCGGCCACCTTCGGCGAGCCCACGCACTGCCCGCAGTGCGGCGGCCCGGCGGGCCTCCGCGCGGTGGGCGGCCCGAGCGGCATGACGGGCCGGTTCCCCGTCCCGGCCCACCTGCAGAGCTCGACCAGCGGGCGCGTCGCCCCGGGGAGCGACCGCTTCCCGGGCGGGTCCTCGTGGGGCGCTCCCGCGCCCACCGGCTCGGGCCAGTTCACCGCCGCCGGCGCCTACCCGTCGGTGACGGCCGCGCTCTCGGGGAGCATGCGCTCGCTCCCGCCCCCGGCCATGAGCGGGAGCATGCGGGCCGTCCCGCCGCCGGCCTACGCCCAGGCGCCGAACGGGGGCTACCCGCAGCCGAGCTACCCCGCGCCCAACGGCGGCTACGCGCCCAACGGCGGCTATGCGCCGGCGGGCTACGTCCCCCCCTCGGGGAGCTTCGCCCCCGTCCCGCCGCCGTCGGGCCGCTTCGCCGCGGTCGCGAACGACTTCGACCCCATGGGGGGCGGCTTCGGCGCGCCGCAGTCGAGCCCGCCGCACGGGCTGACGAACGGCCCGGTCGTCCCGATCTCCACCGCCGCCGAGGCCTCCGACGACGTGTCGTCGGGCGAGCTCGGGGTCGGCAAGCGCTTCGGCCACTACGAGATCGTCCAGGAACTCGGCCGCGGCGGCATGGGCGTCGTCTACAAGGTCCGCGTCCCGGGCCAGCAGGGCTTCCTGGCCGTGAAGGTCCTGCTCGCCGGCGAGTTCGCCAGCCCGAAGCTCATGGAGCGCTTCCGCGAGGAGGCGCGCCTGGCGCGCAAGCTGCGCCACCCGAACATCGTCGCCGTCCACGACGTGGGCGAGGTGGACGGGATCCCGTACTACGCCATGGACTTCATCGAGGGCAGCGAGCTCCAGGAGCTCATCCGCGGGAAGAACCTGCCGCTGCGCCGCGGGGTGGAGATCCTGGCCGAGGTGTGCCGCGCGGCCCACTACGCCCACGAGAACGGCGTCGTGCACCGCGACCTCAAGCCCTCGAACATCCTGGTCAGCGCCGGCGGGCAGTCGTACATCATGGACTTCGGCCTGGCGAAGAACCTCGACGACGACAAGGGGCTGACCCGCAGCGGCGTGGCCATCGGCACCCCCTACTACATGCCGCCCGAGCAGGCCCGCGGCAGCCACCGCGAGATGGACGCCCGCAGCGACGTCTACGCGCTGGGCGCGATCCTCTACGAGATCCTCACCCGCCGCGTCCCGTTCACGGCGAAGACGCAGAACGAGCTCCTCAGGAAGATCGTCGAGGAGGAGCCGCAGCCGCCCCGGCTGGTGAAGGCCGGCGTGCCGGCCGAGCTCGACGTGGTGGCCCTCAAGGCCATCCGCAAGGAGAAGAACGACCGCTACGAGTCGGCCCTCTCCATGGCGGAGGACCTCGAGCGCTGGCTGCGCGGCGAGAAGATCGTCGCCCGCCACGAGGCGCCGTGGGCCCCGCTCCTGCGCCGCGCGCGCCGCAACAAGACGACGACCGCGATCGTCGCGGCGGCCGGCGTGGTCGTGGCCGTCTCGGCGGGCGTGATCGCCGTGATCGTCCGCCAGCACCAGACGGAGGCGGAGCAGACCGCCGCGGAGCAGGCCGCCAACGACAAGCGGCGCCTCGAGGAGGAGAAGAAGAAGGCGGCCGCGGAGGAGAAGCAGAGGGCCGAGTCGGCCGCCGTCCAGAAGCGGCGCGACGACGCGGCGGGCCACGTCCGCGCCGGGCTCGAGGCCTCGCTCTCGGCGAAGACCGCCTCGAGCCCCGACGAGTCCATGACCGCGCTCCGCCGCGCCGCCGAGGCCTTCGGGCGGGCCCAGGTCCTCGAGCGCGAGCTGGGCGAGAAGCGCCAGGCCACCGCCTACCGCCGCGGCCTCGTGCGCCGCTCGCTGTGCCAGTGGGAGGGGGCGCGGCAGGACCTGCAGCAGGCGGCGAAGGACCCGGCCTTCCAGGCCAGGGCCGGGCTGGCCCTGGGCGTCCTCCTCCTCCGCGTCGACTGCGACCCGCTCGCCGCCGAGCAGGCCTTCAAGCAGGCCAGCGCGGCGGCGCGGACGGCGGCCGACGACAAGACCCACACCGCCGAGGCCCGCGAGGAGGAGCAGGTCGCCGAGCAGATCGCGCGGGCGTACGCGAAGTACCTCGGCGGCGACGAGCCCATGGCCCGGCGGAACCTCCAGGACCTGGTGAGCGGCGGCGCCGGCGGGTCGATGGTCGCCGAGGCGTGCGCGGCGCTGGCCTTCTTCGCCCGCCAGCAGGGGGCCCCGCTCGGCAGCGACGACCACGTCCAGCGCGGCCTCCTCAAGGCCGACCAGGCCGTGCGCGCCGACGGCTACCGCTACGACGTCCTGTGCGACCGGGCGCTCCTCCGGGCGCGGGCGGGCCGCGCCGAGGACGCCCTCTCGGACCTGCGCACCGCGCGCGCGCTGCACGCCGACGGCGAGTGGCCCGAGCTGGCCGAGGCCACGGTGTGCGCGCGCAAGCGCGAGACGGCCAAGATGCGCCAGCTCCTCGAGGGGGCGCAGAAGAAGGTCGTCGGCCGCTCGCGGCGCGCGGTGGAGGACGTCAACGCCTTCTGCGAGCGGCTCCTGCGCGCGGCCGAGGGGGCGACGAGCCTCCCGTCCGTCGAGTCGACGACGGAGACCAAGCCCGACACGGGCGGCGGCGGCGGCGAGCCGCCGAGGATCGAGCGCGACACCAAGGCTCCGCTGGACATCCCCGCCAACGCCGGCCCGAAGATGCCGCAGCCGTTCCAGCTCGTCGTCGCCGAGGACGTCGAGGCGGTGCGGATCACCGTCCGCGGGGTGTGGATCGACATGGTGATCGCCGCCCGTCACGGCGCCTTCCCGAACGACCAGAACCCCGCCGAGCACGTGGCGAGCGAGGTCGACCCGACCCTCGTCATCCGCCGCCCCGAGCTCAAGACCGGCTCGTACGGCGTCCTGCTCGTCCCCTCGCGCGCGCCGGGCGCGCTGCAGAAGGGCACGCTCAGCGTGCAGCTCTTCAAGCGCGGCCAGAAGGCCCCCTACCCGTGGCGCGGCACACGCGACCTCCCAAAGATCTCGCCCCCCGACAAGCTCAGCGAGGCCGAGAACCGCTCGCTGCGGACGGCCCTCGAGGCGCGCGAGCGCGACGACATCCCCACCGCCCTCGAGGCCTGGTCGCGGGTCTCGGCGGCCCACCCGGAGATCCCCGAGCTCAAGATCATCGAGATCGACATGCTCTTCACGAGCGGCCGCCCCGACGAGGCGCTGCCCATGGCCATCGACCTCGCCGACAAGAAGCTCCCCAGGGACCCCCGGGCCCTCAACCTGGCCATGGCCGCCTGCTGGGCCGAGGACGAGAACGAGAAGGCCCTGGCCTACGCCAGGCGGCTGAGCGAGGTCGAGCCGGACTTCTTCGACGCCTTCATGCTCCCGGCCACCGCCCACCTCCAGAGCGGGAAGTACAAGGACGCCGAGGCGGTCCTCGACAAGCTCCTGGCCCGCGACCCGGACCACGAGGGGGCGCAGCTGATCAAGCTCGTGGCCCAGCTGGCCCAGGGGAAGAGCGCCGCCACCGACTCGATCGCGCGCACGGCCGTCTCGCCCGAGTGCACGGTCACGAACCGCATGCTCGCCGTGCAGGCCCTCATCGATCATGGCCAGGGGCAGCGGGCCCTCGAGCTGTGCGACACGCTGACGCGCCTGGCCGGGAGGCCGTCGCTGCAGATCGACCTCCAGCGCGCCCGCGCGCTCGGGAAGGTCGGGCGGAAGCAGGAGGGGATCGACCTCCTCCGCCGGATCCGCGCCAGCGTCAAGGACGAGAAGCGGGCCATCGACCTCGTCGACAAGTACATCGCCGAGATCGAGGCGGGCGACGCCCCGAAGCCCGACCCGTCGAAGCCGGCCCCGCGGACCCCCAACAACCGCCGCTGAGCCACGACGAGGCGAGGGTCGAGGCCTGGAGCGCGCGTCGTCCTCGGCCGTAAGCGCCCGGTCTTCGCGCGGGAAAGCCCCCACGGGCGCGGCCCCGGAGGCGCTGGTACGGTACCCCCGTGGACAGGCTGCTCCGGGAGCTCGAGCGCAGGGCGGGCGGGTCCGACGAGGACCAGGCCCGCCTGCTCCTGGCCCGGGTGCGGGTCGGCCGGCTCGACGAGCGGCGCCTGCGCCTGGCCGCCTACGTCGGCGACACCGCCGCGCGGCTCGCCCTGCACTAGTCGGCGCCGGACCTCTCGCCCCTGCGCTCCTGGCTCGTCGACCTCCGGACCTGGGGCCCCGAGGTCGCGGCGCGGGCCGCGCTGGCGGCCGTGCGGCGCGCCACCGCCTGGCGCGGAGCCCCTGGCCTCGACCTCGACCCGCCGGTCTTCGAGCCGGCGCTGCGCTGCGCCGAGGCCTGGCTCGTCCTCCCCACCCACCCCGACGACGGGGCGCTCGACCTGGCCCGCGCGGCCGAGGCCGCCGCGCTCCGGCTCGGCGAGCCCGGCGCCGCCGAGGCCTCGGCCCGGGCCCGCTGCGCGGCCGAGGCCCTCGTCCTCGCCGTCCGCGCCGTGCACTCCCTGATCCGCCCCGACTCCTGGCCGGCCGAGGTCGCGCTCCGCGCCCGCGACCTGACCCTCGTGGCCGTCGCCGCCGAGCGGGCCGCCGCCGTCGCTGGCGAGGAGTCCGTCCGGACCTCGGTGAAGGACGAGCTCCGCGCCTGGGCGCTCGGCGCGGCCGACCCCGTCCGGGCCCGGGCGGCGTAGCCGCCGGAGCCTGAACGACCGGCCCCCTGCCCTGTCCCGGAGACAGGACATCCTGGCCGCTGCCCTGGGCTTGCGCCGCGCGACGACCGACGCCACCGAGATCTTCTACGAGTTCCAACCCGCGGACCGCCGTGGGCAAATCTTGCCCACCCCTGGCCGGGGTCCGGCGGGTCGCGTCGCCTGGACGGCCGGCGGGGGCGTGGCCAGACTCCGGCGTGAACGTCGTGATCCGGGCCCGGGTGACCGCGAGGCTGCGCTGCGCCTGGTGCCACGACGCCGAGGGCGCGGGGAGCGGCGCGCGCTGCGGCGCCTGCCGGACCTGGCTCCACACCGCGTGCTGGTCGGAGGTGACACAGTCCTGCCCGACGCGCGACTGCCCGCAGCAGCGCCGAGTCGTGGTGGCGCCGCACTCCCGGCTCCGCGACCTGTCCATTGCCCTCCTGGTCCCGGTCATCCTGGTGGCGATGGCCGTGGCGAAGTTCAAGGCCGCGCTCGGCGGCCCCTACGGCGCCAACACCACCCAGATCGACCCGGACATCACCGCGAAGATCAACGGCGGCGGCTCCCGCTGAGGGTAGAACGGCGCCCGTGCAGGAGCCAGAGGACGAAGGGGACGAGGACGGCGGGGACGCCGAGACCGACCACGGGGTCCCCTTCCCCGGCGAGCCGGTGGCGCCGGAGCGGCGGACGGACTGCTGGTGCACCCTCCCGCGCGGCACGGCGGTGGACTGGAAGGCGCTCTTCGGCCGCGAGGACGCGCCGCGCGTCGTGGACCTCGGCTGCGGCAACGGGCGGTTCCTCCTCGGGTCGGCGCTGCTGCGCGCGACGCACGACCACCTGGGCATGGACCTCGTCCCCCAGGCGGTGAAGCACGCCGCCCGGCGCGCGGGCGAGCGCGGGCTCGCGAACCTGCGCTTCGCCTGGGGCGACGCGCTGGACCTGGTCTTCGCCGGCCTGCAGCCGGGGACGATCGACGAGCTGCACGTCTACCACCCGCAGCCGTACTACGACCCGAAGGACGCCCACCGGCGCATGCTCTCGCCCGCCTTCTTCGCCCGGGCCTGGGCCGTCCTGAAGCCGGGGAGCGGCCGGCTCGTGCTCCAGACCGACAACCCCTACTACTGGGACTACGTGGGCCACGTCGCCCCGCGGTTCTTCAGGTGGCGGAACCTGCAGGGGACGTGGCCCGACGCGCCGGCGGGCCGGACGCGGCGCGAGATCTTCGCCCGCTCGCGCGGGCTCGCGATCTTCCGCGGCGAGGGCGCCCCGCGGGCGATCAACCCCAGGCGGGTGAAGATGATCGCGCGCCACCTCCCCCCGCCGCGCTTCGACGCCAACCGGCCGAGGTTCCGAGCCCATCCGCGAAGCGACGACTCTACGTAGGATCCGGACATGAACGCGAAGAGCATGACCACGCCCCACTCGCCCGTTTAGTGGGTTGTGTGTCAGGTGTTTGGCGCGGTCGAGGTCGATTGCCCGGTCGCGGACGGGGTCCTGACGCTCCTGCGGATGTTCGCCGGGTTCGCCCTGGCCTTCGGCCACGGCCTGGGGAAGCTCCCGCCGTCGGAGAAGTTCGTGGCCACGGTCACGAACCTGGGCTTCCCGGCCCCGGGCCTCTTCGCCTGGGCGGCGGCCCTCTCCGAGTTCGGCGGCGGCCTGCTCCTGGCCCTCGGGCTCCTGACCCGCCCCGCGGCGACCATGGTGTGCTTCACCATGCTCGTCGCCGTCGTGGGCCAGCACCGGAGCGACCCGTTCAAGGCCATGGAGCCCGCGCTCCTCTACGGGACGATCGCGCTCTCCTTCGTGCTCCTCGGCTCGAGCCGCTTCGGCCTCGACCGGCTCGTCCGCCGCGCGCTGGGCTTCTCCGAGCTCTCGACCACGACGCTCCCGTGAGCGCGTGAGCGACGACCAGGTGCGGGCGCTGGCCCGCGCCGCCGCGAGCGCGCCGCACGACCTCGACGCGGGGCGTGCGCTCGCCCGCGCGCTGGGCCGGGTCGGGGACCGCGCGGGGGAGCGGCGCGAGCTGACGCACCTGGCGCGCCTCGGCGACCTGGAGAGCCTGGCCGGGTTCGACGCGCTGGCTCCCTGGCCCACGGCCACCGGGATCGGCCGGACGCGCCGGTCGACCTGCGCGTCCGTGCGGACCCCCGGCGCGCCCGTCCCGATCGCCGTCGAGGCCAGCTACCCCGGCTTCGCGCGCCTCGTGGCCGCCACGCGCGAGGTGGCCCTCCTCGAGACCCTCGACGGCCTGGCCGGCGTCTCCCTCCTCGACCTCCGCCAGCGCTGGCTCGCGGAGCAGGTGACGGCCGAGATCGCCTGCGCGCTCGGCGACGACGCCGTCACGGTCGAGGAGGGCCACGTGGTCGTCCTCGGCGCGGACGGGCGCGAGCGCGGGCGGGTCCCCCTCGAGCACGCGGGTCGGACGGACGAGCTCCTCGTGCTCGGTCCTGACGTCGTCGCCGTCCTCTACGACGAGCCGCCGCTCCCGCGCCGCCGCGCGCTCGTGGGGCTCGACCTCGAGCGCTTCGCCGTCCGGTGGCGCCGCGACCTCACCGACTACCACTCCCACAACCCCGCAGGCCCGTGGCTCGTCCTGGACCTCGACGAGAGGGCCGAGGTCCTGCGCGCCGACACCGGCGAGGTCGTGGCGCGGAGCCGCGAGGACGTGGGGATCCTGCTCGCCACGGACGCCCGCGGCCTCGTGACCCACAGCAAGGCCCGGGGGCTGAGCGAGCTCGCCCTCCCGGACCTGAGCGAGCACTGGCGCCGGCCGTCCTCGGTGGTCCCCGGCGGGCGCGAGTGCCTGATCGTCACCGACGCGCTGATCCTCCACGCCGAGAAGCGCCAGGGGCGAGCCCGTGGCCAGGGGTCCCCGCCGGAGCACGCGCTCGTGGCGGTCGAGCGGGCCACGGGCCGCGAGCGCTGGGCCACGCCGCTCTTCGAGGAGGCGGTGGCCGTGGCCGTGGACGACGCGGTCTACGTCCTCGACGCCGAGGTCGTGTTCTACGGCGGGCAGGGCATGGGCGTGGAGGGCGGGGGCGACGGGCTCCCGCGCGAGCTGCACCCGCGCCTCGCCGTGCGCGCCTTCGAGCTCGCCAGCGGAGCCCCGCGCTTCGAGGTCGAGCTGGACCGGACGTGGCATCCCGAGCAGCTCCAGCTCGTTCCCTTCGAGCGGGGCCTCCTCGCCCGCCAGGGGCCGGGCTCGGTGTGGGCCGTCCGGGAGGCCTGATCCGCGCTCCTGCGTGGATTTCTTCGCACGCTGACCGAACGGGCGGTTCGCACTACCTTCCCCTCGTGAACACCACGAAGCAGCTCCTCCTCTCGGCCTGTCTGGCCCTCACCGCCTGCGCGGGGGGCAAGATCCTGATCGAGGGCGACGTCCGCGAGCTGCGGCCGACGGCGCAGCAGGCCGGCCCGACGCGGATCGGGCCGCGCGCGAAGCTCCTCGTGATCGGGATCGACGGGATCGACCGCTCGCTCCTCTACCAGCTCCTCCGGACCGGCCAGCTCCCGGAGCTGGCCAAGCTCCTCGGCAATCGCGAGGGGGCGACCCTCCCCCACGCGCTCCTCGACGAGACGGTCCTGGCCCCGCTCCCCTCGGACACCCTCCCGGCCTGGGCGTCGGTCTTCACCGGCAAGACCCCCGGCGAGCACGGCGTCACCGGCAACGAGTTCTTCATGCGCGGCACCCGGACCTTCGCCTGCCCCGCGCCCACGACCTTCGACACGAACGACCCGGTGGTCGAGACCTACACCGAGGGCTACTGCAACGAGCTCCTCTCCGTCCCGACCGTCTACGAGCGGCTGCGGGCCGACGAGCCCGACATCTCGATCTGGGTCGCGCTGAGCCAGTTCCACGCCGGGGCCGACCGGCTCCTCATGCCCAAGCAGACGGTGATCGAGAACACCTACACGGAGTTCCTCGCCAACGCCGTCACGGGGCGCGGGACGAACGACACCTACAAGGACATCGACCTCCTCTCCCTGCGCGGGATCCAGGCCGAGCTCGAGCAGCACCAGACGCCCGAGGTCCTGACGCTCTACCTGCCGGGCTCGGACCTCTTCACGCACGTCTCCGAGGAGGACCCGACCCACGTGCGCTCGAAGTACCTCCGCGAGGTCCTCGACCCAGAGCTGGGCCGCCTTCGCGACACGCTGCGGGAGAAGAACGAGCTCTCGAACCGCTTCGTGATCCTCGTCTCGGACCACGGCCACACGCAGGTCGTCGCCGACGAGGAGCACGCGATCACCACGCGCGACGAGGACTCGCCCAAGGCGGTCCTCGAGGGGGCCGGCTTCCGCCTCCGGCCGTTCCGGCGCACGGTGTCGGACGACGCCGAGTTCGACGCCGTGCTCGCCTACAACGGGGCCATGGCCATGGTGTACGTCGCCGACCGCTCGCAGCCGGACGGCCCGACGGACTGGACCCGGCCCCCGCGCCTCGAGCAGGACGTCCTCGCGGCCGCCGAGGCCTTCTTCCAGGCCGACGCGACGGGCGCGCGTGCGCCGTCGCTGAAGGGGGCCCTGGACCTGATCCTGACCCGGGTCCTGTGCCCGCATGCCGAGGTCGACCTGCCCTTCCAGGTCTACCGGGGCGGCGGCCGCCTCCAGCCGCTCTGCGAGTACCTCCGCGAGCACCCGCGCCCGGAGTACGTCGACCTCGAGCGTCGCCTGGACGAGCTCGCCGTCGGCCCGGCCGGCGACCAGGCCGGGGACGTGCTCCTCCTGGCCCACTTCGGCGACCGCGACCAGCCGAGCGAGCGGCGCTACTTCTCCCACCCGTACCGCTCGTGGCACGGGAGCCCGTCCCGCCAGGACTCCGAGGTCCCGTTCATCCTCGCCCACCCCGGCCGCTCGACCGCGGAGCTCGAGGCGATCGTGCGCCCGATCCTGGCCGCGAAGCCGCGCCTCGGCGCGGTCACCGACCTCATGCTCCACCTCCGCGAGGCGGAGAAGGACGAGCGCGCCGCGCTGCGCTAGCCAGCGCTTGGCGCTTCGCGGCGCGATCCGCGGGACGGGATGCGCCGCCCGCCCGGCATCGACGAGCGCCGGGGCGTCGACGGCGGCGCTCCCGTCAGCGCGGGTCGCCGCTCAGCGCCAGGCCGCCGGGTCGGCATAGACGAAGGCGCCGGGGCACTCCGGCTCGGTCGCCAGGGCCTCGGCCTCGGCCCGCGACGCCACCCGACCCGGGAGGTAGCCGAGCCCGCGGGCGCGGGCGGCCTCGGCCAGCCGGCGGTGGTCGGCCAGCGGGCGCGGCCGGAGACCCAGCGTGCACAGGAGGTCGGCCGTCCCCGGCGCGAGGCGCGGGACGACGCCGTGGCGCACGAGGCTCTGCACGGTGTACGTCGTCGGCCGGTGGTGGACCCGGTCGCTCCCCGCCGGCGCGGCGAAGAGCACGCGCGGCGCGGCGGCGCAGGCGCGCGCGGCGGCGACGAGCAGGTCGAGCGAGCTCGC